>Ga0315273_10013850_pt1 | contig 10385 bp, 9 predicted proteins | sample YL17G02_0_MG_FD_205753 | JGI IMG/M metagenome (GOLD analysis project Ga0315273, IMG submission 205753) | Sediment microbial communities from Yellowstone Lake, YNP, Wyoming, USA - YL17G02_0 | ecosystem: Environmental > Aquatic > Freshwater > Lake > Sediment | place: USA: Wyoming | collected... | reverse complement strand
CGGCCCACCACGGCGTCGCCGACCTCGCTGACCGGCAGCGCGCCGGACACCGGGCACGGCCAGCGCAGCCGCACCAGCCGGTCGGCGCCGGTGAACTCGTCGATGGTCGTTCGGCAGTCCACCCGGTCGATGCCGTGCCACAGCGTCAGCGTCTGGGTGTAGCGGAGTTGGTCGCCGGCCTCCCCCGGAACACCGCCCCGCACCACCAGTCGCTCGCCCAGCGCACTGCGGTAGGCCTGAACCGACGCCGCCGCGGACGACGAGAGTTCCACCGGCCCGGCCGGCAGCAGATGCCACGGCCCCTCCCCGGCCTCCGGGTGGGCGGAGTACTCCTCGTACACGGCGAGTTCGTTGCCCACCGCGCCGTGGGCGATCAGTTCCCGGCCGCCGGCCACCTCGACGAGGGACACCACCCCTCCGCCGCGGGCCGGGTCGACCTGTAGACGGTGAAACTCGTTGGCGATCGAGTGCCCGTCGAGCGCCTGCCACGTCGACGATTCTGAACCCGATGTCGCCGGCCGAGCGGCTCCGGCCGCATCGACAACCCGGTAGGTGCGCCAGCCCAGCGACCCCACATCGTCAGCGCGCCAGCTCACCGAATGGCCGCCGTCCTCCACCAACGCGGGAATCCCGCAGCCCTCGGCGTTGAACACCCGGACGTTCGCGCCCACCGGTTCGTCGAGCCGGACCGTCACAACGTCTGTTCGCTGGTGCGCCAACGGATTCCACAGCACAACAGAGGGAAGATCCGCGTGGACGGCGCTGGACAGCACCGCCAGCGCATTGCCCCGGGCGGCGCGGCCCAACTCCCATGCGTCCCGCCAGCCGGTGAGCAAGTCGAGGTACACCTGATCGGACTCACTGCCGGTGATGGCGTCGTGGTGAGCGCCCCAGGCGAGCTGCACCCACGCTTTGGCCAACGCCGCTTCGGGGTAGCGGGCACCGCTGAGCAGTGCGGCGAACACCGCGAAACGCTCGGCGCCAAGGACCGCATCCTCGGCCGCCCGGTTGGCCTGCTTGGTGTCGATGTAGGAGACGTCCTTGCCGGTGTAGATCGGGTTCATGTCGCGGGTCTGCGGCGACGGCGCGCTGCCGCGCTCCGCCAGTTCGTCGCGCACCGCGGCGAAGAAGTCGCCGGGGATCGCGCAGACGAAGCGCGGCCAGAGGTAGCGGGCATTCCAGTCGCGGTGGATCTCGGTGACCCAGGTGTTGGGCGGGGTGTAGTCGGTGCCGACCGGCAGCAGCACATTGCGGGTCAGCGCCACCGACTTGAGCTGGCGGAACAGTTCGTGGGTGGCGTCCTCGGCCTCGGCGAGCGAGGTGGACGAGTCCATCCACCAGCCCGCCGCGTAGTGCGCCGGCATGTAGTGCGTCAACAGGCCGACGCCCGAGGGCGCGATCCACTCGAACTCGCTGCGGAACTGCATCCGCCGGGGATCACCGCTCTGTCCATCTTTTTGGCGGGCCATCGGTCCCCACTGGTGGTGCGGTCCGCGCGCCCAACTGCTTGACGTCAGACCGGCGTCGGCGGCCATGCCGGGGAATTGCGGATCGTGGCCGAACACGTCGAGTTGCCAGGCGGTGGCGGGTTCCGCACCGAGTACCTCGCGCTGAAATCCGATGCCGTGCACAAAGTTGCGGATCGAGGTCTCCGCACCGGTGAGGTTGGTGTTGGGCTCGTTGTAGGTACCGCCCATGACTTCCACCCGACGCTCGGCGATGAACCGGAGCAGATCGGCGCGGTCCTCGGGGTGGGCGTCGAAGTAGGGCTTGAGGTAGTCCACCTCGGCGAGCACGAACTTGTACTCCGGTTCGCGCCGGGCCATCTCCAGGTGCGCCGCCACCAGGGCGAAGGCGTTGTTCTGTTTGCACCGTCCGGGCGGGTCCTCGGTCCACACGCTGGTGTAGGCGCCCTGGGTGTTCCACCACACCGGGTCGTAGTGGAAGTGGCTGATCATGTACATCGTCCAGCCCGGCTCGGCGACCTCGAACTCGAACGGCGTCTCGGTCTCACCGGCGATCAACCGCGCCGCCCGCCGCTGCCCCGGCACGGCGCCCTCGACACGTACCGGCACCTCGAGCACGCCGTCACCCAGGTGAACGGACCCGCCGGCGGTGCTCAGCCCGTCGCCCTCGACCCGCACCGAGAGCGGGTCGCCGGTATAGCCGACGCGCACCAGCTGCAGTGGGTCGCCGGGGTCTCCGACGAACAGTTCGGTCGACTCTGCCGAGGTCACCTGCACGCAGCAAATCTACGCCGGGCAACGACAACCGCCGGGCTCCAGAACAGCCCGGCGGTTGTCATCGAGAGATACCCGGGAACTAGACCGCTGCACGCTCCGCAGCCGTCGTGCCCAGCTTGGCCGAGCCCGACACCAGCAGGATGCCGAATCCGACCTTGGCCAGCAGGTCGACGACGGCGAAGATGGCGATCTCCGAGCTCAGGCCCAGCTTGCCCGCGCCTTCGGTGCCGATCGCCCAGATGATCGGGTAGATGAACCACAGCACGGTCAGGATGCCCAGCAGCCGGGTGTACAGCGCTGCGTGCCCGGCGCTGCGCTCGGCAGCCGCCGCGCGGATCGGACCGGCGATCATGTACAGCACCACCACGAAGAAGGCGCAGCTGATGATGTACCAGACCCACCGGGTGTGGGTTTCCCTGCTCAGCGAGCCGATCAACCCGGTGACGATCATCAGGACGTCGGCGCCGATCACACCGGCCACCAGCGCGTTGCGGTCTCGGCCCTGCAAGGTGCTGGTCAGTCGCGGCAACGCCACAGTGACCAGGCCGATGAGCAGCAGAGGCGTAGTGAACAACCAGTCGAGGTAGCGGGCGTAGTACACCGTCCGCTCCACTCCGCCGTTGTCGGTGAACGTGTGGATGCCCTGCTTGCTGGCCATCGCGAAATACGCGCACGCCGCGATGATGCAGACGAATGCGCTGGCGGTGACGTGATGGCGGCCTTCCGCCTTGTTGCCGAGACCGATGATGGCCACCGCGCCCAGTGCCATGCCGATCGTGCCAATCCAGAGCCAGGTTGAACTCATTGCTAGTCCACTCTCCTTCTCGAAACGAGCAATTCGGCACCTCGTGGTGCGGATGCCGGTACATAAGGAGTATGAACCCTGGCCGAACGGAGATTCCAGAAACTCATGCCGCGTCATCAATTGATCATTTCCCGGTGCGCCGGGGATGCCCGCGCCCGTCTCGCCGCCGCCGCGGAAATTGGTGATAACCAGCACTGATTTGGCACACTGATTCACATGAGTCCCCCCGATCACCGCGAGGTGGCCAGACTCGACCGGGTGCCGCTTCCCGTCGAGGCGGCCCGCGTCGGGGCCACCGGTTGGCAGCTCACCCGCACCGGACTCCGGATCCTCACCTCGCTGACGGCCAAGGGCGGCGTCCAGGACAAGGTCATCAGACAGCTCCCTCAGACCTTCGCCGACCTCGGCCCCACCTACGTCAAGTTCGGCCAGATCATCGCCTCCAGCCCCGGCGCATTCGGCGAGCAGTTGTCACGGGAGTTCCGCAGCCTGCTCGACGCGGTGCCGCCGGCCGACACCGCCGAGGTGCACAAGCTGTTCAAGACCGAACTCGGCTCCGACCCCGCCGAGTTGTTCGCCACCTTCGAGGAGGAGCCCTTCGCCTCGGCCTCGATCGCCCAGGTGCACTTCGCCACCCTGCACACCGGCGAGGACGTCGTCGTGAAGATCCAGCGTCCGGGCATCCGCCGCCGTGTCGCCGCGGACCTGCAGATCCTCAAGCGTTTCGCCCAGGTGGTGGAACTGGCCAAGCTCGGCCGTCGGCTGTCCGCCCAGGATGTGGTCGCCGATTTCGCCGACAACCTCGCCGAGGAACTCGACTTCCGCATCGAAGCGCAGTCGATGGAAGCCTGGGTATCAGGCCTGCACGGCTCGAAGCTCGGGCGCAACATCACAGTGCCGCAAGTCCATTGGGAGTTCACCAGCGAGCGGGTGCTGACGATGGAGCGCGTGCACGGGGTTCGCATCGACGACCTTCCGGCCATCCGGAAGAAGGGTTTCGACGGCACCGAGTTGGTCAAGGCCCTGCTGTTCGCCACCTTCGAGGGCGGCCTTCGGCACGGCCTTTTCCACGGCGACCTGCACGCCGGCAATCTCCTCGTCGACGACCAGGGTCGGGTCGTGTTCCTGGACTTCGGGATCATGGGTCGCATCGACCCGCGCACCCGCTGGCTGCTGCGCGAGCTGGTGTACGCGCTGCTGGTCAAGAAGGACCACGCCGCGGCCGGCAAGATCCTGGTCCTGATGGGCGCGGTCGGAAACACCAAGCCTGAACCGGAGGCGGCCAAGGACTTGGAGGCGTTCGCCGCCCCGCTCACCATGAAGACCCTCGGCGACATGTCCTACGCCGACATCGGCCGTCAACTCTCGACGCTGGCGGACGCCTACGACGTGAAGCTGCCGCGAGAACTGGTGCTGATCGGCAAGCAGTTCCTCTACGTCGAGCGCTATATGAAACTGCTGGCACCGAAGTGGCAGATGATGTCCGATCCCGACCTCACCGGTTACTTCGCCAACTTCATGGTCGAGGTCAGCCGTGAGCACCAGAGCGACGTCGAGATCTGATGGATATTCGTACCGGGTACGCGAACGTCCCCTGGGGGCAGAAGCGAAGCGCCTCGGAGGATGGACTCGGCGAGCTGGCAATCCACTACGAGGACCTCGGCGACGTCGGCGACCCGCCCGTGTTGCTGATCATGGGCCTCGGCGCGCAATTGGTGTTGTGGCACAACGAGTTCTGCCAGAAGCTGGTCGAGCTCGGTTATCGGGTGATCAGATTCGACAACCGCGACGTGGGGTTGTCCACCAAGCTGCATGGGCAACGCACCGACGCCGCCTTGATTCCGCGCCTGATTCGTTCGTTCGTGGGCCTGCCCAGCAAGTCGGTGTACCGCCTGGAAGACATGGCCGACGACGCCGCCGCCGTGCTCGACCACCTCGGTATCGAGAGCGCCCACGTCGTGGGGGCCTCGATGGGTGGGATGATCGCCCAGATCTTCGCCGCCCGATATCCGGGGCGCACCGAGGGCCTGGGCATCATCTTCTCGTCCAACAACTCCGCCCTGCTGCCGCCACCGGCGCCCAAAGCACTGCTGACTCTGATCAAGGGTCCGCCGCCGAATTCGCCCCGCGACGTCATCGTCGAGAACTCGGTGCGGGTGTCCAAGATCATCGGCAGCCCGGCCTATCCGTTGTCCGACGAGCAGTTGCGCGCCGACGCCATCGAGACCTACGAGCGGTGCTTCTATCCGCAGGGCTTCGGTCGGCACTTCGGTGCGATCCTGGGTTCCGGCAGCCTGAAGCGTTACGACACCCAGATCGCCGCGCCGACGGTGGTCATCCACGGTAGGGCGGATAAGCTCGTGCGGCCCGCCGGCGGGCGAGCGGTTGCCGGGGCCATCGCCGGCGCACGCCTGGTGCTCTTCGACGGTATGGCCCATGACCTGCCACAACCGTTATGGGATGACATCATCAGTGAACTCAACATCACGTTTTCGCAGTTCACTCAAGTTCGATAGCCACAAAGTCGTGCGACACGGCTACCATTGGCCCGTCCCTGCAGCAGCATTGGGGGCAGGTTATTGTCATGCGCAGGAAGCACACCACATGCGGTGCCGTGGTGACTCATACACCAAGCAGCACGGAAAGCGAACACATTTATGCCCGAAGCTGGCGACACCAAGGACATGCGGCCGCATTTCGAGGACATCCAGGCGCACTACGACCTGTCTGACGATTTCTTCGGGCTTTTCCAGGATCCGACCCGCAAGTACAGCTGCGCGTACTTCACCGGACCCGACGCCACACTGTCGGAGGCGCAGATCGCCGATGTCGACCTCAACCTGGACAGACTCGACCTCAAGCCGGGCATGACGCTGCTGGAGGTCGGCTGCGGATGGGGCCTGACCCTGCAGCGGGCGATCGAGAAGTACGACGTCAACGTGATCGGCCTGACGTTGTCGAAGAACCAGCAGGCCTACTGCCGGCAGTTGCTCGAGAAGATCGACACCAATCGGACCTTCGATGTGCGACTCGAGGGTTGGGAGCAGTTCCACTCCCCAGTCGACCGGATCGTCTCGATCGAGGCCTTCGAACACTTCGGCTTCGATCGCTACGACGACTTCTTCAAGAACTGCTTCGACATCCTGCCCGCGGACGGCCGGATGACCATCCAGAGCAGTGTCGGCTACCACCCACTGGACATGGCCGCACGCGGCAAAAAATTGAACTTCACGTTAGCCAAGTTCATCAAGTTCATGCTCACCGACATCTTCCCGGGCGGTCGGCTGCCCAGCACTGGGATGATGGTCGAACACGGCGAGAAGGCCGGCTTCGTCGTCCCCGAAACCATGTCGCTGCGCAACCACTACATCAAGACCCTGGGCCTGTGGGCCGACGCCCTGGAGGGCAACAAGGAAGCCGCCGTCGCGGCCACCGACGAGGCGACTTTCGCCAAGTACATGCGCTATCTCAAGGGCTGCCAGTTCTACTTCATCGACGAGAGCATCGACGTCAGCCTGGTCACCTATCTGAAGCCCGGGGCTGTCGCAGCCTAAAGGCGAACCATCGTTCTGGTTTTCGGCACCGTTGGACCTGACGATTTTCCTGCAATGCCCAAGACTTGGGTGGTGATGCATCCCACTTCGCAGCGCGCCGGCTCACATCGAGAATCGCCACGACCGTCCAGATCCCGCTGGCCCCGTAACCGACGAGTGGCCACTCGGGTGAGGTCTACTCCTCGGTGAAGTTCCGCGTAACCGCCGGATCAACCGGAATCCCCGGGCCGGTGGTCGTCGAGACGGTCACCTTCTTGAGGTAGCGCCCCTTCGACGACGACGGCTTGGCCCGCAAGACTTCATCCAAAGCAGCACCGTAGTTCTCGGCGAGCTTGCGCTCGTCGAACGAGGCCTTGCCGATGATCAAGTGCAGGTTGGACTGCTTGTCGATGCGGAAGTTGATCTTGCCACCCTTGATGTCCTGTATGGCCTTGGCGACGTCCGGGGTGACCGTGCCGGTCTTCGGGTTGGGCATCAGGCCGCGCGGCCCCAGCACGCGAGCGATCCGGCCCACCTTGGCCATCTGGTCGGGGGTTGCGATCGCCGCGTCGAAGTCCAGGAAGCCGCCCTGGATCTTCTCGATCAGGTCGTCGCTGCCCACCACGTCAGCGCCGGCAGCTATAGCCTGCTCGGCCTTCTCCCCCACCGCGAACACCGCGACGCGGGCGGTCTTGCCGGTGCCATGCGGGAGGCTGACAGTGCCGCGCACCATCTGGTCGGCCTTGCGCGGGTCGACACCAAGCCGGATCGCGACCTCGACGGTGGCGTCCTGCTTCTTGGAGGAGGTCTCCTTGGCCAGCTTGGCCGCCTCCAGTGGGGTGTACAGCTTGTCGCGGTCCACCTTCTCGGCGGCCTCTCGGTACGCCTTGCTGTTCTTGCTCATGTGTTCTCCCTCAATCGGATTGGAGTTGTGGTGCTCGATCAACGCTCTTCGCGCAAGCGCTCATCGACGGGCCGAAGCGGGCCCTCCCACGGGATGCATTCAGTTGTAGGGCAGCGACTTACTCAACCGTGATGCCCATCGACCGGGCGGTGCCGGCGATGATCTTGGCGGCCTGGTCGATGTCGTTGGCGTTGAGGTCGGCCTTCTTGGTCTCGGCGATCTCACGCACCTGATCCCAGGTCACCTTGGCGACCTTGGTCTTGTGCGGCTCCGCCGAGCCCTTCTGCACGCCGGCGGCCTTCAGTAGCATCCTGGCCGCGGGCGGGGTCTTCAGCGCGAAGGTGAAGCTGCGGTCCTCGTAGACGGTGATCTCCACAGGGATGACGTTGCCGCGTTGGTTCTCCGTCGCGGCGTTGTAGGCCTTGCAGAACTCCATGATGTTGACGCCGTGCTGGCCGAGCGCGGGACCGACCGGCGGGGCGGGGTTGGCTGCCCCGGCATTGATTTGCAGCTTGATCAAGCCGGTGACTTTTTTCTTCTTCGGGGCCATGACTGGTGGTGTTCCTTTCTGGGCGCGCGTGCGTTCGCGCTAGATCTTGGCGACCTGGGTGAAGGTCAGTTCGACTGGTGTCTCGCGACCGAAGATGCTCACCAGCACCTTGAGCTTCTGCTGCTCGGCGTTGACCTCGCTGATGGAGGCCGGCAGCGTGGCGAACGGCCCGTCCATCACGGTCACCGACTCGCCGACCTCGAAGTCGACCAGGATCTGCGGACGTTCGAGCGTGGCCTCCGACGACGCCGACGTGGCCGCAGCCGTCCGGCCGGCCTTCTTGGCCGCGCCCTGGGGCAACAGGAACTTGACCACGTCGTCGAGCGACAACGAGGTCGGGCGCGAGGTCGCGCCGACGAAGCCGGTCACGCCGGGGGTATTGCGCACTGTGGACCACGAGTCGTCGGTGAGCTCCATCCGAACCAGGATGTAGCCGGGCAGCACCTTGCGGTTGACCTGCTTGCGCTGGCCGTTCTTGATCTCGGTGACCTCTTCGGTGGGCACCTCCACCTGGAAGATGTAGTCGCCGACGTCGAGGTTCTGCACGCGGGTCTCGAGATTGGCCTTCACCTTGTTCTCGTAACCGGCGTAGGAGTGGATCACGTACCACTGCCCCGGCTTGGCGCGCAGGTCGATCTTCAGCGCGGTCGCGGGATCCAGTTCCTCCTCGGGAACCTCGGCGATCTCGACCGTCTCGGTGTCCGATGTCGCCGCCGGTGCGGCTCCGTCGCTCGATGTCGCCGCCGGTGCGGCTCCGTCGCTCGATGTCGCCGCCGGTGCGGCTCCGTCGATCACGTCGACGGCGGCATCACCCGTGGGCGCGTCGCCTTCGGGAGTTGTCACGGTTGTCAGTCCTCTCTCAAAAAAATCTGTGATTAGGCGGCGTCGCCGCCGAACACCAGCAGCACCAGCTTGGCCAGCCCCAAATCGACTACGCCTATCAGCGCCACCATGAAGACCAAGAACACCAGCACCACCGACGTGTAGCTGACCATCTGCTTGCGGTTGGGCCAGATGACCTTGCGCAGCTCGGCGACGACCTGCCCGAGGTAGGTCCAGAGGAACACCAAGGGGTTGCGAGTCGGGCCGGCTTTGCCGGCCTTCTTGAGCGCCCTCTTGGCGTCGCCCTCCTCGTCGACCCCGAGCTCAAGGGCGGTGGTCGCGACGTCGTCGACCTCGGCCAGCGCAGTGCCGCCCGCACGCTGGCGCGAGCGCTTGCCGGTCGGCCGAAGCGGCTGGGTCAGGGCGGCGTTGTTATCGGCGCCGTCGCCTGCGGCGCCAGCACTATCGCGCTCGTCGCTCACCGCACGCTCCTTCTTCGTGGTCTGGGCCCCGGAAATGCCGGCACCGGGTGGTCACTGTCCAGTCTCCACCATTGTCTTGTTGGCCGGCACTCCTCGTCGTTGCCGGGTCTATTCAGTTTGAGCAGGGGCGACAGGACTTGAACCTGCAACCTGCGGTTTTGGAGACCGCTGCTCTGCCAGTTGAGCTACGCCCCTTCACACAGTTCACGCGCTCCCCATTCGGTCAACCCGAACCGACGGACAGCGCGCTCACGTGGGAAAACTACGAAGCTTGAGTGTACAACGGCACGACGAGCAGGTGGTAATCCCTACTGCCCGGCCGCCTTGCGGACGACCTGGCCCGTCTCGGGATCCCAGCGCACCGAGATCGAGTTGTCGCCCTCATGGCCCATCAGTGTGGTGAACGCCTCGAGAACCAACTCACCCTTGTCGTTGGTGCAGACGTTGCGGGTGACGACGATGTCGGCGCCGAAGCGCTGGTCAACGGACTCGACGTGCATGGTCCCGTGTAGGACGTCGCCGACCAGGATCGGCCGGTGGTAAACGAACCTCTGGTCCACCTGAACGATCTGCATGGTCTCCATGCCCACGTCGACGTGGGTGAAGAAGTGCTTCTGGATGATCAGTCCGAAGATCGACACGAAGGTCAGCGGTGCCACGATCTCCTCGTAGCCCATCTCGCGGGCCACCTTGTCGTCGTGGCTGGCGGGGTGCATGTCCTGCACCGAGTGGGCGTACTGGCGGACCTGCTCGCGACCCACTACGAAACTATCGGGGTACTCCCAGACCATTCCCAGGACATCGGTCTTGATGGGCACGCGTTACGCCAGCTTCGCGGTGGCGACCGCGCGGCCGAAGATTTTCTTCCCCCCGGAGGTGGCCATCAGCGCCAGCGTCACCGACTTGGTGTCAGGGTCCACCGACTTCACCCGGCCGTTGAACACGATCTCGGCGCCGATGCCGTCGTTGGGCACCGGCACGATCGCGGTGAACCGCACGTTGTACTCGGTGACCGCGCCCGGGTCCCCGACCCATGAGGTGACGTA
>Ga0315273_10013847_pt1 | contig 10386 bp, 7 predicted proteins | sample YL17G02_0_MG_FD_205753 | JGI IMG/M metagenome (GOLD analysis project Ga0315273, IMG submission 205753) | Sediment microbial communities from Yellowstone Lake, YNP, Wyoming, USA - YL17G02_0 | ecosystem: Environmental > Aquatic > Freshwater > Lake > Sediment | place: USA: Wyoming | collected... | reverse complement strand
AGAAAGCGTCTCTGATAACACCTGTTCCCGGCGGCGTTGGGCCAATGACTATTGCAATGTTAATGAAAAACACCCTTGATTCTGCATTAAAAAGAGTTTACAACTAATTATGCACGCAAAATATTACGAGCTTGAAATTGCCTTTAACAGCGTAAATGTAGATGAAATTTACAATGAGCTTTATCTGTATGATATTACTTCAATCATTGAAGAAAACGGAATATTAAAAGTCAGCTTGCCGGAACATCAATTAGAGATTCTCGAATCCATTCAAAAAACCCTTATCAATAATAATATCGTAAATAATCACAGCATATTTATATCGCTATTCGAGAATAAGGATTGGAATAAAGAATGGGAAAAAACAATTGAGCCCGTTTATATTAAAGATAAGCTGATAATTTATCCCTCATGGAAAAAAAATAATTTAGATAATGCTGATGGAAAGATATTAATAGAAATTGACCCTAAAATGTCTTTCGGTACAGGGCATAATGAAACAACACAGCTTATTCTCGAAATGATGATTGAGCAATTGGATTTAAATGATAAATATGTACTTGATTACGGATGCGGCACCGCAATACTGGCAATAGCTGCAGTAAAACTTGGAGTTGAACATGTTATTGCAATCGATATCGATGAAGTTTCGATCGAAAATGCAAATGATTATATCAATATAAACGACGCTGAAAAAAATATTACTCTTTACAAATCGGATATAATTGACATAAATGAAAAAGATTTCGATGTTATTTGCGCAAATATCACTAGCAGTGTTATTATTTCAAACCTGAAAAATATTTATAATAAACTAAAACGGGGCGGCAAATTGTTTATAACCGGAATTCTGATTGAAGAAAAATCTAACCTGGTATGCGAGCTTGAAACGACCGGATTCCGGGTTAGTGATATACGCGATAAAGCTGAATGGACAGGGATTATAGCTTATTCAAATAAAATATAAGTAAACTCACCTGATAGGTTTATAATTACATAATCATAACTATAATGCGTAAAACAATAATCGATATTGGCACAAATACAATTCTTATGCTTATTGCAGATTATGACGAATCAAATTCAGCGGTTAAAGCGGTAATTGATATTCAAAGAGTACCCCGTCTTGGTAAAGGAGTTGATTCAAACAGAAATATCCTGCCTGAATCAATAGAAAAAGCTATCGCAATCCTTAATGAATATAAAGCTATCAGCAACAAACACAATTCATCCGTAATAAAAGCTACTGCTACAAGCTTTATACGTGACTCTAATAACAAAGATGGGTTCATAGAAACCATAAAGTCAAAAACCGGAATTGAGATAGAAATTTTATCCGGTGAAGATGAAGCACGCTGGACATTTTGGGGCGGGATATTTGATAAGCTGCGTAATAATAGTTACTACAATATCACAACAATCGATATTGGCGGGGGCAGTACTGAGATAACCACTGCATTAGATATCCCTTCTATTCTCAATAAATCAACGCTATTAGACCACTTAATTCAAGGAAAAAGTTTTAACGTTGGGTCAGTCAGGCTTAACGAAAAATTTCTAATTAACCATCCACCTGCTTATTCTGATATCGCTGAAGCTGAACAGTTTATTACTAACCAGTTTGAAAATTTGGATTTTGATATTAAGAACAGCGGTTTAATTGGTGTTGCCGGTACAATTACAACTCTTGGCGCAATGAAACTTGAACTTGATAGTTTCATAGCTGAAAAAGTTGATGGTTTGGTTCTTACAATTAACGATATTGAGCATATTCTAAACAAGCTGGTTTTACTGAACCTTGAAGAGATTTATTCGATGGGTAATTACATGGAGGGCAGGGCTGATATTATTCTGCCAGGAACAATAATACTAAAATGCTTCATGAATAAGTTCGGATTTAAAAAGGTTTTGGTTAGAACAAAGGGGTTAAGGTATGGTGTGTTTTTGAGAGAATGCATCTATGTATGAACGCAGTTAAAGGGTCTAATTCGGATTTTATTTTGTTATTTTCTTAAGAAAACTCTTACTTTATTTCACAGTATTTCAAATTAATAATCCCCAGCCCGTCAACATACATTCCTTCAATATTGTTCTGTTTAAGATAAATATACTGGTTGTAATAAACTATCAGCCAGGGCGAATCTTCAAATATTATTTTATCCATTTCCCTGTAAACTTTCATTCGCTCGTTGAAATCAGTAAGTTTCAAGCCAAGCTCATATAATGAATCAACTTTTGCATTTTTATAACAAGTAGTATTTGGTCCGATTGGCGTTTCATTCTTGCTGTAAAACAGTGCATAATAGTTTTCAGGGTCGTAATAATCAGCGCCCCAGTTAGCACGCCAGAAAACAAGCTTTCCCTCATTTTGTGCTGAGCGGTGTGCAGCGCCGAGGATTTCCTCAATTTCAATATCAACCCCAATATCTTTAAACTGTGCCTGTATTGCTTCACAAAGCTCTCGCTGAGATTCATCATTATGAAATGATAGCTTAAGCTTTAATCCTTTTCCGCCGGGATACCCTGCTTCATCAAGCAGTTTTTTAGCTTTCTCTTTATCAAACGTGTACCCTTTCACATCATCCGAAAATCCCGGCATCCCCTTTGGCAGCGGCCCGTTTATACCCGGTACGCCTTTATTCTTTAATACAAATTTTACAATCTTTTCCCTGTCTATAGCATAGTTCAATGCCTTTCGAAGTTTTACATTACCCACGAAAGGATTATTTTTCCCGCCTTCCTTATCGCTGCTTAACATTGCTGCAAGGTAAACTGTGTTCAGGTAAGGCTGTTTAACCAGGCTGAAATTATATTCCGGTTTTAATTTTCCATTCTCATCGGTTATCATTCCGTAAATATCAACCGAGGGTTTCTGGAAATCAAGCTTGTTCTCTTTGAAATCAAGGAATTCAGTTTCAGGGCTTCGGATAAATGAAACTTTAAAGCCGTCAATTTTCGGCAGAGCACCGCCCTCTTTATCCTTACCCCAGTAATTTTTGTTCCATTCACATACCAGTTCTTTATCAATATCCCACTTAACAAATTTAAACGGCCCTGTACCAATAATATGAAATCCAAAATTTTCCTTGTAATACTCTACCGTTTCTTTTGGATACACATATCCGTATGGCATTGTTAATATGCTTAAAAACGGTGCAAATGGCTGTGTAAGTTTTATCTGGAATGTCGAATCATTAACGGAAATAAATCCTTTTATTTCTTTTGCCTCATCAGGTTTATTGGAATATTCTTCAGCCCCCAAAACTTTATCCCTGTAAACCCATAATCCCCTGGTTTTAACTCTCGGGTCGCATACTCTTTCGTAACAGTATTTAAAATCCGATGCAGTTACTTTTCTCCCTTTCCCGTCTTTAAAGCACGGGTCATCCTGAAAATATACATTATTTCTTAAATTGAAAGTGTAGACTGTTCCGTCAGGTGAAATATTGTAATTTTTAGCAATCAATGGCTCTATCTGTGCATCTTTATTATACCATATCAAACCCTCACAAGTATTTATCAAAACATGCAATGCAGGATAATTATTAGCAGTAATCGGGTCCAGGCTTTCAATTCCGTTTGGTTCATTGTAACGAAAAATCTTTTCTGAAGATTCTTTTTTTGAACAGCGCGATAAAAAAATAGCGAAGATGAATATCCCCGCTATTGATAAATAATAAAAATTTCTATTCAATTATTCACTCTTAATTAATGATTATTAATTGTTTAGTGCACTCTAAGGGACTCGAACCCTTGGCCTAATGATTAAGAGTCATTTGCTCTACCAGCTGAGCTAAGAGTGCCCACAATTATAGCAAAAACCTAACTTTTTTTCAATGAATTATAAAATCTTCCTTATTGTTTTTTAAACCTTTCAAGTATGAAATAATTTGAATTTAAATTTTATTAGCGTAATTTCGTGCAATAGTGTCAAAACAGATTAATATATTTCAAAATCTCACTCAATAGCGATTAACACTCCCAACACCGGTTTGAGGAAATAAGTGGACTATAAAACTAAGAAACAACTTTTTCAAGGAAATATCAAAACCAGATTGAATTGTTCGGTTAAAATTGCATTAATTAATACTACGGTAATCAGTATTTTACATATCTATGACTGAAGAAAACAAAAAACCATCGATAGAAGAAGAAATTTCAAAGCGCCATAAAGAAATTGAAAACAAACTGAAACCGGAAGTAACTAATAAACCGGAAAACCCTGCATTACCGGAACAGGAAAATGATTCCGATAAACTTAACAAACTCAATGAACTTAACAATCTTAATGAACTCAATGAACCTGAAATTCACATAACTGTTGCTGATTCAGATATTGAAAATAATTCTGAATCAGATAACTCAACAATCTTAACTGATTTCGATCTCCACTTATTTTCGCACGGTACATTTTATAAGATTTACGAAAAGTTCGGCGCACAAATTACAGATAACAATGGCATTAAGGGTGTTCAATTCACAACTTGGGCTCCTAATGCTGATAACATAAGTGTTATCGGTGAGTTCAACGGATGGACTGAAGGCAAAAATGAAATGACACGGCTAAATGATGCGGGTGTATGGTCGCTATTTATACCTGGATTAAATGAAGGCGACAATTATAAATATTCTATCCGTTCAAATGTCGACGGCCAATACAGAAGAAAATCAGACCCCTATTGTTTTCGCTCAGAGGTTCGCCCTAATAATGCTTCTATTGTTCACAACATTAATAAATATACATGGAATGATGAAGAGTGGCTCAGGACAAGGGGTTGTAACCCCTTGTTCAAAGAAAAACCCATCAATATTTACGAGGCTCACCTTGGTTCATGGAAACGCGATTATTATAACCCTGAATTTAAAAATGAATGGGGATACTTAAGCTACCGCCAGCTTGCTCATGAAATAGTTGATTATGTTAAAAAAATGGGCTACACACATATTGAGCTTATGCCTGTTATGGAACACCCGCTTGATATTTCATGGGGATACCAGGTAACGGGTTATTATGCCCCAACATCACGCTTCGGAAACCCTGAAGACTTTATGTATTTTGTTGACCATTGCCACCAAAACGGGATTGGGGTAATACTTGATTGGGTTCCAGCTCACTTTCCGGCTGATGAGCACTCAATGGCTTTCTTCGACGGCAAGCAGATATATGCATACGAAAGCTGGAAAAAAGGATACCACAAAGACTGGAACACATACATTTTTGATTACGGCAGGCATGAGGTGCAGAATTTTCTAATAGGCAGTGCATTATTATGGCTGGAAAAATATCATGCTGACGGGTTGCGTGTTGATGCAGTTGCTTCCATGTTATACCTCGATTACTCCCGTGAACAAGGCGAATGGGAGCCGAATATACACGGCGGCAGGGAAAACCTTGAAGCCATTGAGTTCATAAAACACCTGAATGATGTTGTACATAAATATCATCCGGATACATTGATGATTGCAGAAGAATCCACTTCATGGCCGGGAGTTTCACACCCGGTATCCGAAGCCGGTCTTGGTTTTGATATGAAATGGAATATGGGCTGGATGAACGATATACTCCTCTACTTTTCAAAAGACCCTATTCACAGGAAATACCATCACGGGAAGATAACTTTTTCGCTCTGGTATGCATTTAGTGAAAACTTTGTTCTGCCAATTTCGCATGATGAAGTTGTGCATGGCAAAAAATCATTACTCGAGAAAATGCCCGGCGATAACTGGCAGAAGTTTGCTAATCTAAGATTGTTCTTCGGGTTCATGTTCGGACACCCCGGTAAAAAACTGAATTTTATGAGTAATGATATTGCCCAGTATAATGAATGGAACAGCGAAGTAACAATTGAACGCAATTTGCTTGAGCTTGATTTGAATAAAAAGTTCAATACTTACGCTGCTGACCTGTATACCCTTTATAAAGAGCATCCGGCAATGTATGAAGTTGATTTTGACTCAAAGGGATTCCAATGGGTTGATTTTTCCGACTCTTTGCATAGCGTAATTTCATTTTACCGTTTATCAACAGATGAAAAGGAAATACTGCTATTTACGTTAAATATGACACCTACAGTACACAATGATTATCTTATCGGCATCCCGAAACCCGGTTACTGGAAGGAAATACTCAACAGTGATGCTGAAATTTACGGCGGCAGCGGAACTGGCAACATGGGCGGCAAACACTCCGAACCTGTGCAGTTGAAAGAATGGCAAAACTCGATTAAGGTAACCCTCCCCCCACTGGCTGTGAATGTCTATAGGTTGGAATGTTAAAGCAGAATAAGGAAAAACTCTGAAAAAACGGATTAATACTAATTCTGACGATGTTGGTTTTATGACCAACATCCCATTGATAATAACACCAACAGGGGCAGGCGTAATTCTGCCATTCCCGCGAAAGCGGGAATCTAATCATCAATTTGCTGTTGGTGAAAACACCAATAGGGGGGTAGTAGAGACGGCTCGGTGAGCCGTCTAAAAATATTAAGACGACCCAACGGGTCGTATCTACACAAACCAAATTACTAATTACAAAAAAATGGCTTACAGCGTAAAACTTGAAGAACGCATCACAAACCTGCTGAAATCAAAAAAAGGTCTCGTAAAGAAGAAAATGTTTGGCGGAGTATGTTTCATGCTTAAAGATAAAATGTTCTGCGGCATAGTTAAGGATGAACTTATGGTGAGGTGCCTTGATGAAAAATACGAATCAATGCTGAAAAAAATTCATGTACGCCAAATGGATTTCACCGGCAGGCCAATGAAAGGTTTCCTTTTTATTGATGCTGCGGGAATAAAAACTGATATCCAATTATATAAATGGATTGATACCGGGATAGAATTTGCATTAAAAAGTCCGCCGAAGAAGAAAAAGGCTAAGAAATGACAACATATATAGCATTCCTCCGCGGTATAAATGTTTCAGGGCAAAAAATTATTAAAATGGTTGAACTTAAAAAAATGTTTGAAACCATAGGCTTTAAGAATGTGCGGACATATATTCAAAGCGGAAACGTTGTGTTTGAATCTGCCTCCGCAAATTCAGATACTTTATGCAAAAAAATAGAAACTGGACTCCAGGCTTCACTGGGTTATAAAGTGACAGTCACTTTAAGGACATGTAAGGATATTGAAGACATTATCAAAAATAATCCCTTCAAAGCAGAAATTAAACATGAAGACTTTAAGCTTTATGTTACAATGCTCGCAGGCAGTCCGGAAAAGGCAAAGATTAAAGAGCTTGAAGCAATTAATAGCGGTTCAGATGAGTTTTTTTGTAAAGACAAAGAGATTTACATCCTTTGTAAAAAAGGTTATTCCGATACCATCTTTTCAAATAATTTCATTGAGAAGAAACTTGGAGTTAAGGCAACATCGCGTAACTGGAATACAATGAATAAAATACTCACTATTTAGCCCTATCCTTTTTCCCTATCAAATAATAATATCAGTTCATACTTTTGTGACTTAAAATTTTGAGTGGAGCAATGAGATTGCTTCACTTCGTTCGCTATAAAATATATGATTAATCTCTGTATACACGGACATTTTTACCAGCCGCCAAGGGAAAACCCCTGGACAGGCGAAATTGAAGAACAGCCGGGCGCAAAGCCGTTTCATGACTGGAACGAACGCATTTATTCGCAATGCTATATGCCGAATTCAGAAGCTGAAATAATAAATGACGATAGCCGGATTGTTAAACACATCAACAATTATGAATATTTAAATTTCAACTTCGGACCAACACTGCTTGCATGGATAAACAGAAAACATCCTGAGACGTATAATAAAATAATTGAAGCTGATAAAATCAGTGTTCAAAAATACAAAGGGCATGGTAATGCAATTGCAATGTGTTACAACCATATGATAATGCCGCTGGCTGATTTTAATGATAAAGTAACACAGGTTACATGGGGTTTGGAGGATTTTAAGCATCATTTCGGAAGGGAATCCGAAGGAATATGGCTTCCGGAAACGGCATGCAATTACGAAACCATAGAGGTATTAATCAACCTTAATGTTAAATACATAATTCTTGATACAGGCCAGGCTGCTTTAGTGAGAAAATTCGGAGATACCGAATGGACAGATGTTAATATTGGAAGCATTGACCCCGGCCAGCCTTACCGGTGTTATTCCGGAATTAACAAAGATAAATATATTGATTTATTTTTCTATAATGGCCCTGTATCAAAAGCTGTAGCATTTGATGATGTTTTATTCAGCTCGCAAAACCTGATTGGAAAAATTAAAGAGGCATCTGAACATAATACTTCTGAGGAAAACCTTGTAAGCATTTCAACTGATGGCGAAACTTTCGGCCATCATAAAAAATTTGCAGAGCGTACATTGGCATACTTTATCAATTCTATTGTTCCTGCCGAAAATATCAATATATATAATTACGGTCATTACCTTGAATTGCATCCGCCTGAGGTGGAAGTGAAGATCAAAGCCGGTGATAACGGTGAAGGAACGTCATGGAGCTGTGTACACGGAGTAAAAAGATGGAAGGATGATTGCGGATGCGGGGGCAGCGGCGATTGGCATCAAAAGTGGCGTAAACCTTTAAGAGATACTATGGATTGGCTGAGAGATAACCTCATTCAAATCTATGAGCAGCAGGGCTCTAATTACTTTAATAATGTTTGGATTGCAAGGAACAAATACATTAATGTTATTCTTGATGAATCATCAAAACATGATTTTATCGCACACCACTGCAAAAAGGATTTAAACATTGAAGAAACTGCTGCAGCATTCAGGATTCTCGAAATGCAAAAGTTCGCAATGCTGATGTACACAAGCTGCGGGTGGTTCTTTTCGGAACTATCAGGTCTTGAAACGGTTAAAATACTTGAATATGCAGCGCGTGCAATTGAGATCGCCGAAAGCATCACTAAGCTTCCGATTGAAAAAGAATTTTTAAAGAAGCTTTATGCAGCCAAGAGTAATTTAAAACGATTTGCTAATGGCAAAAATGTTTATTTAAAACTCGTTAAAGCCAGTAAATAGTTGACCAGTTGAATAGTTAGCCTGTTATATAGGTAAACAGTTCATCAATTAATTAGTTCATCTGTTATATAGTTAATCAGTTAATTGGTAAATTTGTAATTATGTAAATAATTAATATATTTTGTCATTCTGTGCACATTCACTTTGTTCGGTATAAACTGCACGAAGAATTCCATTAGAGTGAAAAATTTAGAATGTCATGAGACCATTCGCTAAGCTCAGGGCGACAATTGACCCGATTAAAAAATAAATTTTTAAAATACTCAGCCAAATAAATAATTGGATAATAGTTTTCTTCTAAATACAAGAACCGGTGATAAATGGCAAAGGATTGGCACTAATAAGAGAGCGGGAATTGCTGTACCGCTGTTTTCAGTTTATTCATCAGCAAGCTGCGGGATTGGCGATTTCAATGACCTCAAATTGCTGGTTGACTGGTGCTCCGATTGCGGATTTACCATATTACAGCTTCTTCCCCTGAATGATGTCGGAAGTGATTTCGCACCGTACAGCTCTGTTAGCACCTTTGCTATCGACCCAATGTATATTTCATTTAATCTATTAACAGGTTCCGATAGCTCATTAAACGATGAAATAATAAATATTCGCAAAAAATACCGCCACCGCTTCGGAAAAGTATATTATGGTATTAAAAAGGCTAAGATAGAACTTACAAAGAAAATATTTACTTCTGCTGATGATTTAAATAACAAACAATTTCAAAACTTTATATATAAAAATATATACTGGCTTAAAGATTATGCAATTTTTAAAATTCTGAAGCAAATTAATAATGATTTGCCATGGGAAAATTTTTCAGATGATAATAAGTATCACGATGCAAATGTTTTGAGCAAGCTTGAAATTGAATATGAGAATGAATTAAAATTTATTTATTGGCTTCAATGGAAACTTTTTGAGCAGCTTAAACAGGTTAAAGAATACGCATCATCAAAAGGAATATTTATTATGGGTGACCTCCCCTTTCTTGTATCACGTGATAGCGCTGATGTATGGGCTCATCAAAATTATTTCCGGCTTGACCTATCCTCCGGTGCTCCTCCTGACATGTATTTTGCTCTGGGACAAAAATGGGGAATGCCGCCGTATAACTGGGAAAGTATTGCCTGTGATGATTTCAATTATGTGAGAGATCGTTTAATCTACGCTGAGAATTTCTACCACATGTACCGGATTGATCATTTTGTTGGTCTGTTCAGGGTTTGGACAAGCAATTACGAAATTAATACACCAGTCTCTATTGGCGGAAGTTTTTTGCCTAATGAAGAATATCTATGGGAAGAGCACGGAAGACGAATAATAGATATAATGAACAGTACTTCCATGCTCGCCTGCGCTGAA
>Ga0315273_10013846_pt1 | contig 10386 bp, 20 predicted proteins | sample YL17G02_0_MG_FD_205753 | JGI IMG/M metagenome (GOLD analysis project Ga0315273, IMG submission 205753) | Sediment microbial communities from Yellowstone Lake, YNP, Wyoming, USA - YL17G02_0 | ecosystem: Environmental > Aquatic > Freshwater > Lake > Sediment | place: USA: Wyoming | collected... | reverse complement strand
TTTCAAGAGATCAGATTGCAAGATTAACACAAAACACTAATAACCTCTCCTACAGGCAAATAGAAAAAATATTAAATAATATATTCTTCAAATTAATTGAAAAATCTGAAACCCCTCTAAAAGATAATAAAATAACAGTCAATCCAGCGCAGATTGATGAGTCCATAAATGAGATTTTGGGTTATGTTCAAAGCACAAAAAGAGTTTTGGGTGTAGGGTAATTACCTAATCCAACCCCTCGCAAGCCAACCCATTTCCATCACTATCTAATCTGTGAAAATCACTTTCAGCTCCGCAATATTCAAAGCAAGCCTGGGCACTAGATTGCGTTGCAAAATCCCCGCAATCCAAATCAACACTGCAGGAACAAACCTCATTATCTGAATCTGAGCCTGAATCTGAACTTAAAGGCAGAATAACCCACAAGAAAAAGAAAACCAAAACAAGCACAACTCCAACAATGACTGCTATAATCAGGGCTTTTTTTACATCCATATAACTCTTAGAATTAGGAATTATAAAAATCTATCTAACAAAAGAAACAATTATATATTTAAACCTAAATTTATTATAGAGTACATGGAAGAAAGAGGTATTAACAAAATAGCTGTATTAATTGCTATTGGTATATTCTTATTAACAATCCCTCTTGTCCAATCTGAAGGTTTAAAAGGAACTCTGATTACAGGAGACGTTGTTTCTGTGAGTATCTCTGATATATATGAAGAAAGCAGTCCATCTATAGTAAAAATTTTAGAGTATTCTGGATGTGATTTATATCTGCCAGATTACAAATATAATGAATTTTTAGACAAATTTGTTCCCATAAGCGGAGGAAAAAATATTATTGGAGAAAAAGGTTATGGGTTTGAGTATCTCCCAAAAAGTTTTCCTTATAGTCCAAGAGCATATGGAAGCGGTTTTGTGATTAGTGAAAATGGGTATATTTTAACTAATGCCCATGTAATAGGAGATATTCAGGGTTGGAAACAAAATACAAAAGCTGAAATTGCATATTATGACTTCCAGGTATTAGAAGAAGAATATTATAGAGGAAACATGGATATTGAAACTTACAATGATTTTCTCTATTTGAATAATTATCTGTATGAATATCTTGAAATAAGCCCAAGAATAGATTACAAAGTAGTTGTAGGTGTTGATGGTGTTGGTACTGGCTCAAAAATTTATACTCCTAGATTAATTGATACAGAAGGTGGAACATACGAAGATGTAATGGACTGGTCTCTTATTAAAATTGAAGAAACTGGTTTGGATTACCTAAAAATAGGAGACTCTGACAAGATTTCAGAAGGCTCTGAAGTAATTGTCATGGGATATACTGGTATTTCAGAAGAAGATTATTCAAAAACTTTAGTTTTTAAAAATGATGTTAAACCAACAATAACTAAAGGATTGGTATCACATGTTAAAGATGAAGGATTATACAGGACTCTTCAAATTGATGCTTCTGCTTCAGGCGGGAATAGTGGTGGACCAGTAATGGATACCAATGGAAATGTTATTGGAATACTCACTAGTGGGGTAAATGAATATCCTGGAGGAATTTATAATTATGCTCAAAGGATTAATGATATTCTTCCAAGAATTTCTAATTACGTAACTCTTCAAAAGGTTGAAGAATCAGAAGATGAGGGTGGATTTTTTGATTCATGGGGTGGTATTTTAGTAGTTCTCCTTATTATACTAATTATAGGAGTAATGGTTTTACTCGTTGTTCTATTTAAAAGAAATAAAACTTCTAAAAAAGGAACAAAAAGAAACCGTTTATAAAAATCTATCTAAGCACCAACATATTTCAAGACTTCATAAACAAGAAATGCAGGCCATACAATAGCTTTCAAAACTCCTAAAACCCCATTCCAAAACCCGCTTGCAGTTGAGAGATAATAAATTATAGCTCCGATAAAGCCAAGGAAATATGCACCCCCGCATTGTTTGTGAACTCCTTTGTCCCTCATTCTTTTAAGCACATTTCTTTTCATAGTAAATTAAATAAGAAATTATATTATAAAAACCCTTTTATTCAACTTTTATCTCAATGCTTCCAACTTCATACACAGGATTTTCAGGGCTTCTTATGCCACCAAGCCACTGCATATTATCCCTGACATCTGCTGTTCCATGATGATAGCCTTCCATAACAAGAATAGTGCAGTAATATGTCCCAGGAACTATATCCTCATCAGTATAAATAGAAGTTTCAAATCCTACTTTTTCCATAGAAGGAACATTTGCACGCGCAGAATAAGTCCAGATAGGAAAGTCTTCAAAATACTTTCCATTAGAATCATTGCATTCAAGAATTCCAGGCCTTGCATTTATTGCAGTAAAATTATTCCTGTTAGTATACACAAAAATTCCTTTTTGGGAATCTTCATTTGCATGAACAGCTATCTGCTCAGGAGTTATTGGATTAGTCAGATTTGGTTCAGTTCTTTCACTAAAATCATATACCCCATGCTCACTATCCAGTTCTTCTAATAGAGAATCAAAGTCAATTTCTTCATCAGAATTATTTAAATTGCCCAACCCTCTGGAAGCAAGGATAATAATGAAAGAAACAACAAAAATAAAAGCAATTAATAAGACTACCATCAAAGCAAGCTTATTGAGCTTTTTCATGGTTTAGAGATAGTTCATTTATTTTTAAATTTATCTTTCAGCTCTTCCAAAAGCCACTCCCTTAAACATATCTTCTAATTGCTTTGCCAAAGTTTCATCATTGGTATAGCATATGCATTTTTGTTCTGCAACTGCTTTTTCAAATACAATATGTTCTGCTTCATTAGGATTGCCAGCAAGAAGCCATGCAGCAACACAAGGATTTCGTGGCTTGTCAGATCTCAATTTCCTTAACTTGCAGTCATACTTTTCATCAAGAAAATAACACTTATCCTTGTTATCCATGAAAAACCTATCTGCGTTGTATTTATAAAAATTACTATAATAAAATTATATCCTTTCTTCAATTATTTGAGAAATAGGTTTTCCTGTCTGTTCTTTAAGTTTAGGTAATTTTCCTGTCTTATCATATTCTTCAAGAGCATTAAAAACATCGGCATACTCTTTTAATATTTTCTTAATTTCTTTTTGTTTCATTATAAGAGAATTATTTTTTAATTATATATTAATAACTCTTTTTTTGGAAATTTATGCCCCAGATTAAGTGTTAAAGGAATAGGTATATTAATTTCTTTATTGCCTTTTTTAAAGAGAATTTCAAGGAGCACATAAACATGATTTGTTTTATAACTAATTGACATTTTTATACTATTAATGTTATTTAAGATATCCTTGTTTATTCCTAAATTTTCACTAGCATCCATTATTTCAATTCCACTAATCAGATTATTATGATTCACATCCAATACAAAATCTCCGATATCTATAGATGCCTTTACTTTATCTTCATTAGAGATAAAGAGGATATCATTATCTTCATCGTAATCTATTGTTTTAATTTTTTTTGCCATTTTTTATCACTATTCCAAGCACTTATTACTTTTAAACTTTTTGAGAGGATTACTTCAATAATTAATACCAAAGAATATTTATTGCTCATTTTAAACCATAATTTGAATCTATCTCTGCTTTTGCCATGCTCTATTTTTTCTAATTTATCAATTTGAGACAAAAAATTTCTAACCATACCTTCATTTACTGGCCTGTTTTTAGCTCTTTTGTAAAAGTGTGTATCAAAAGAGAAATCATCCTGCTTTAATTCTTTTAAAAAGTTCTTTATATCTTTTAATTCCATTTGACAACATCTATCCTTCCTGCAGTTTCAGGAATATGGAAACAATAAGCTCTTTCTCTTCTCTTTCATCAAGCTCTCCAAAACTATCTTTATAATAAGAAGTCCTGCAAAGCTGATCTAAAATATATGCCTTTTCCCTATCAGTCAAGTACTTTGTTTCAAGAATATTGACTTCCATAACAAACAAAGTGCAAAACAATATTTAAGCATGAGTTATCACTTTGAAATTGAATAGGATTACTAAGAAGTGAAAGAAGCAAAAATCCTTATGACACAACAACTCGTCCTTTCATTGAAGGATGTATATCGCAATGATAATCATAAATTCCAGTCTCATTAAAAATATAAGAAAAGGTTTCTCCTGCTTCCAAATCAACATCAAATAATCCATTATCAATTGTTACATCATGAGTTACATTGCCTTCATTTCTCCATGTTACTGTTTCATTAATTCTTATATTTACAGTTGCAGGAGTGAATTTGTACTCAGTTATCACAATTGCAGCTCCAATTCCTTCTGCACTTCCTTGTTCTTTTGGAACTTCTGCAGGCCCTCTAAATACAAAGAACAAAACTATTGCTACAACAACAAGCAATGCAATGACTCCAATCAAGCTCTTTTTCATAATAATTATAATAAATCCTATTTTAAAAACTCTTTTATTCCTCGTTCTTTCTAAATTCCCCGCAAAGATACATGAAAATATCATCCACATAGCCAGAACTGCAAATCATATCTGAGATTCCAATAACTGTTTCAAAGAATTCTGAAAGTTCTTTTGCTGCTTCTGGTTCTTTTTTTTGTGCAGCATGCGCAAGCAAATCTTGCAATGACTCTCTTGCACTTGGCTTTGAATAAAAATCCTTTAATGCTCTTGCAATTACATACTTGCCTTCCAAGGTATTGAAAAGCTCATCATTACTTCCTGCATTTGCCTCCCAAGGATTGCATCTTAAAAATCCCTTAAGTTCATCTAATATTTCCTTTGTTCTCTGATAATCTCCTGGAACAGCTTTCTTTCGTGCAATTCTATGAAAAAAAAGATGAGAACTAGCAGCACGTATTGCCAATCCTCCAAATCTCTGACTATCAGAATCCAAACCCCCTAAATTAGACCTGAGTGGAAGATTAATTGCTCTATATGCCATGGCTTAAAATACATTTAATCAATATATAAGGATTATTATCCAAAAAAGAAAACTATTAGTTTAAGTAACTTTCAAGTAACAACACATAGAAATATTTATATAGGAAAGGATATGCATAAAACTATGGTAAATCTAAATAATGATTTTGACTCAAAAGGGCATCCAGATTTAGATAAAATTCTTAGAAGAAGAAAAACAGGCTGCAATTATGCAATAATTTCTACTTTAATGATGGCAGGTTTTGTTGCATTAGCAGGATTTCTTGGAGGAAGATATCAAGGAAAGTCTATTGCAGAAAAAAATTATACAAGATATCAAGCAGAATATGATTCTCTTAAAGAATCTGCAACAAGAATAGCAAGTGGAAAAATGAATCTGGAAAGAGAAGTTGAAAGATTAAAAACAACCAAAGCATCAAGGGAAGTTGCTCTTGCATTATTAAATAAATACGGCTATTCCAAGATTGCAGAAGAAGCTGTGTTAGAATGCGATTGCAATAATAATCTAAGACTGGATTCTAATTTTCCTTCTGTTCTTTGCAAGGAATTAAATGAAATAGTAGAGGATGCAAGAAGCGGTTATCTTGAGCATATAATATTGCATAGAATAGAACCAAAAGAAACTCTTGAAGGAATCTCAAAAAAATACAGCCTTCCATTAAGAGTTATTGAAAATTTTAATAATGTTTTATTTAATGGTTATGAAGGATTTCCTGACCAATCTTTTTCAACAGTAAAGGACATGACAGATGTCAGAGGATATGGAATAAAGTCAAGGATAATTGCAGGCAAGTATATTGCAATTCCTGTTTACAGGCAACCAAGACCTTTGCCTCCAGCGCCTCCTGCACCAGAAAATCCAGAAGAAGGAACTTCAGAAGATAAATAAAAAATAATTCTAATCATAAGCCTTATTAATATCATTTTATTATATTAGTTATGAGCAGACTTTCAGGACATCATGAAAAAATAAAAGAGCAATCAGGAAAAGGTTTTGATACTAAAGGAAATCTAATGAAAACAATCATTAAAATTGCAATAGCAGCAGCAATAATTATTGCTGCAGTTTATGTATACACTCATTTTGATGATTTTGGAGCAGGAATTGGAGGAGGGCAAAGAAATTGCATTCTTTCTGTAATGGGAAATCCTCCTGACTGCAGTGACAATGATGGAAACCTTAAATCAACATATGCAAATGGTAAATATGTTGGAGAATGCTATGGGTTGGATAGTTCTGGAAAATGCATACAATAAATTTCTAGATTAAGCAAAGCCTTATAAATCAATTTTTGATTAAGAATTTATGTCAAAAAAATTAGAAATAGGATTATCAATCCCCCTAACAATGGATGATCTCTATACCCCGCAAGAAATACTTAGAATGTCCAAGGTGTTAAAAAAACACTGCTCAAGATTAGAGGAAACAGTAGATTCAAGATTAGTTATAAAAAAAGATGCAATGGAAATGGCATCAGAACTCTATGATATGGTTGAAAGACTTGGATGGTATACTCTTGGACAAATTGCAAAAGGAAAACTAAAAGGAAGCAATGTAACTCGGGAAATTATTGGAAATGCCACTGAAATGCATACCCTTCTTACACAAATAATGCTAAAAGAAAGTCCAGAACTTAAGTATCTAACAACAGAAGCGGCAAAAGAACTTGAAAGAATATATTCAAGATTAATTCGCTGAATCAATTGCCTTGCCCAGTCTGTTTTCTTTTTCTTGCCTAAGCAACATTTCTCTGTTTTCTTCTATGTCCCTGTATCCTTTTTCAATTTCAGCAAAAGTTTCTTTTTCTTTTGGAGTTGCTCTTCTGTCATTCTTGCAATCTTCAAAAATCATTTCTCTTTTATGATAACTTTGCTTTAATTTAGTGGGATAAACTGCCTCAACAATAACAGTTCTTTCAACTCCACAGATAGTCTCCCTTTTAGGCAGGCTGGTAACTCTATACAGTATGGAAAATAATTCAGAAAAATACATTTGACTTTTTGCTTTTTTCTTTTCAGCATCTTCCTGGAAGGTTGTTATCTTTGTCCTTTTATCCCCACTCACCCCGCCAGCATTACAAACTACTTCTGCGACACCTTTCAGCCAAAAATCGCTAAGTTCCTTTCTGGTTATTTTATCTGTCATTTTATCCCCTCACCTTTTCAGCCAAATCTTTTCCTGCCTTCTTCTCCTCTAAGAATTTTCTTTCAGCTTGTTCAAGCAATGCAACTTCTTCAGGAGTTGCTTTCCTAAAAGTATAAATTTCATAAGGACGAAATGCCTTTAATTCATAAATTCCATGCTTGAATATTCCTCTGCCTCCCTTTGCAAAACTGCTTGCATAAACTAAATCATGTGGTGCAGGGCATGCTGCAAATTCATGTTTAAGAATTCTCCTTACAGTAACAGTATTACCATCTATCTTTGCAAAAGTCTCTCCAATAACTCCACCCCACAAATTATCTCTAAACTCTCCTTCATGAGCAGAGTCAGCTAAATCAAGCCTGGGAATAAACTTCATTAAATCAATTGGAATCTGAAATTCATCTGCCATGAAAAACCCATTTATTCCCTATTAATAAGCATTATGGTTTTAAAAGATAATTAAAAGAAAGTTCTTACAATATCAGATGCCAGATTTTTTCCAGCTCTTCTGTCTCCAGGAGTTCCAGGAATAGAAACACAAATTCCGCCTTTTTGTCCTTCTAAGTACATTTTGTAATGGGGCCCGTCTTTTATAATTTCAAATCCAATTCTCTGCAGTTCATTTCTCATTGGCCCTGTAAGTCCAGTAAAATCATTGAACATTATTTTTATTTTTTTAACAATTTCACCCCTTGCATTTGATGATTGTGCATTTGAATCCACAATTGCTTCCAAAAGGGAATGTCTTCTTGTATTATCAGGGGTGTTGATAACTGCAGTTCTAAGAGCATCAATTACCAATCCTTTTAGCTCATCTTCATAAACCTGCTCTACTTGAGGGGATGTAATTAATCCGCCTTCAGAATCCCTGTTTGCAGACATCTTTCTTAATTCATTTTCAAGGAATTTTATCCTTCCATCAGAAGATTTAATCTGCTCATCTTTTTCTCTTAATACTTCATCATAAACACAAGAAAGTTCTGTAGATTCAGTAGTATGACTTTCTTTTATTTTTTGTATCAGAAATTGGTTATGCAAGCTTTGAAGATTTTCCCATGTAATCTCTCTTCTTAATTTTCTTGATTTTAATCCATCAATAACTTTTTGACAAACTGCACTAATTGCATTGTCTCCTTTTATCTCTTCATGTTCTGGAAGCCAGAAATATTTTCCAAATCCTTCAGGCCAGTAAATTCCAACAGCTCCTCCAAAAACATTATACCCTCTGGAATGATCTCTTAATGCAAATGAAAACTTTCTCGAGGGCTCAACAAGGATATTTGCAACTCCAGATAATTTATCAGCTAATAAATCAGCATTTATTTTAAGGAGATTATAATTATCTCTGCTTAAATAAACAACAGGCATTATTGCAGGAGTGTTTCCACGAAGTATTTCACTGACAAAAGCTTCATCTCCATCTTTCAAGTGTATTGGCTTGTTTCCAACAAGAATATCTCCATCCAAGCCTCCACCAATTTCTTCAATTAACATCTTGATTATGTATGGTTTGTTCCCGCTGGGGATTTGAGCTCCTGCAACTCCAGTATCATAATCTAATATAACAGAAGCAAGTCTGGAATCTCCTTGTGAAAGAAAAACAATATCTGCAGTATAAGTGCTGTTATCTTTTCCAGGAGTGCAGTATCTAAATCCAAGAACTTCATAATCACTGGCACTTGCCCTTCCTAACTCTGCTCTCTGTCCTTCTTTTTCGCATTTGTCTCCATGTTTTTCCATCAGCATTACTTCGTCTTTTTCAAGGGTATTGTGCTGGCTTCCTATAATCCATTTTTTTCCAAGCTCCAGCAATCCTTCTAAGCTTGCTTTTGCATCTAATGGAAATTGTGTTGAAAATAATCTTGCCATTTTGTATTTTCTCAGAATAAGCTCTGAGGTGCTGACACCTCTAGAACATACTAAAAGCAAGTATATTTAATCCTTTCTATAAAGAGGCTCAACAAAATTCTTAGGAGCTTTATGCTGTCTTAAACTTCCTGCCTTTATTTCAATTTCATCTGCTTTTCTTAATAAAGCAATCTGGCTCCTTGTCAATAAATCAAAATGCTTTACTCTTGTTAGGTATTCAGGGATATACCAAACATCTTCTTCAGAAATCATCCATCCATATTTATCAAACCTTTCGAGATTAACTGGCATTGAAAATCTTCTTAATGTTTTCTTTCCATTGCTATCCAAAAAATACTCATGAAAAAAACTCATAACTAACTCCCTTATGCTTTTGTAAACAGGTTCTCTATATCTCAGCACAGCATGATTTGTTTTTGACAAAGCACCCCAAAATCCATTTTTATTAAAAACAGCAATTGCATGGTCATAATCATCTTTACTAGTTTCAAGGTCAACAATAAGAGGCTTGTAACCCTGCAATCTTAAAATAGCAGCTGCAAGAATTGCTCCTTCCATGCAATGGCAATGCCCTTCTCTTAAAACTTTTCGCGGGCTTAAGCAAGTATCTCCATTTAATTCAAAGTTAATCCTTAAACCATTAAGAAAGTCCTGAATCTTTGAAGGAGTATTTATTCCATTAAGGATTTCCATCTCTTGTTTTGAAAACATAAAATAATAAATAAAGAATTCTATAAAAATCTTCTTACATTGGGTGGTGCAATTTGCATGAGCATCCCTTCATCTTAACCATCTTTCCAATGCAAAGCAGGAAAAGCCCAATTAAATAGAACAATCCAGCACCCCAATTCCAAGAACTCCAGGAAATACTGCTTACAGTTTGAGTCATAAATCCCCAAACCAGGAAGTAAACTCCAGCAGCCATAATTGCAACTCCAAGAATTCCTATTGCAGGTTTACAAGTACATTTATCCATTTTTCCCTCCAGTTTTACTTATTAAATAGTAAATTAAAAAAAAATAAAAAAATAAAGTTTTTGCTTATCTCTTTCCAGTTTTCATTAAGTTGTAGTTTCTAACTAGTTTCCCTAAACCAATTAACAATACAGCAATTGGTACAAGCCATTCACTTACATTAGCCAATGCAGTTACTCCAAGTAAAGGCAATACTAGCAATACACCTACAAGAGTTACTAACCATGCAGTTAACTTTGCCATCTTTTTTTACCTCCTTTTATATTATTCCTTGGCTGAATAGAATATACAATCCAGCAGCAAGTATTATGATTAAGGCAAGTAAGATTATAATCCTTGCCCACTTATCACCTGTACGCATGTTTACCCACATGCATCTTTTTCTCCAGGCTTTCTTATTAACCAATCCGACTATAAAAAGTATTCCCCCCAGAATCCAGAGTGCTGGAATCTTTAAAATAAGCCCAA
>Ga0315273_10013845_pt1 | contig 10386 bp, 12 predicted proteins | sample YL17G02_0_MG_FD_205753 | JGI IMG/M metagenome (GOLD analysis project Ga0315273, IMG submission 205753) | Sediment microbial communities from Yellowstone Lake, YNP, Wyoming, USA - YL17G02_0 | ecosystem: Environmental > Aquatic > Freshwater > Lake > Sediment | place: USA: Wyoming | collected... | reverse complement strand
ATTCTTGGTTTTCCCAGCTTTGTCGGCCCTTCCATGGCTATAACCAAAAAGGCCTGGTTAAAGGTAAAAAAAGAACTTTGCACCGATGATAAAAATGTCCATGAAGATATTGATTTGGCAATTCACATTAAAAAATATGGGGGGATATTTTTTGAACCCAATGTCATTACTCAAATATCCGGAAGAAGAATTAAATATAATCCTTTATCTTTCTTTTTAGAATATCCTTTACGCTTGATTAAAATGCTAAAAATACATCATCATTTGATTTGAGCTTGATACATCTTTTCAAGCTCTTTCAAAGAAGTTATGTCTTGAGGTTTTTTATCATCGCGAAAACGTTCCAGCCGCGGGAAGCGCAAAGCCAGATTCGCCGTGTGAGTCGGCGACTTCGTGATTTCATCTGCCTTAATCTCAACTACAATTTTCGGGGTCACCCAAACATCACACTCCATTAATTTATCAACTAAATAATTATTCGGTTTATTTTTGATTTTTGATATTTGAGATTTGATTTTGAGAAATCTCCATTCTTTATCCGTCAATCCTGTTCCAATTTTTGCCACGGTAACAAATTTATCTTTTTTTTCATCCTTTATTCCAACTAAAAAAGCTCCCATGCCAAAATCGGTTCTTTTTCCTTTGCCAAAGTCATAACCCATTACCAGGCAATCTATCGTGTCGGAAATCTTTGAAGAATAACTTCTTTTGTATTTGATCCAGTTCCATCCCCGGGCACCCGGTTGATAAATCCCATCAATTTTTTTGGCAATTACCCCTTCTAATTTTTTGGCAACTGCCTGATCAAAAATTTCCTCAAGACGTTCTTCTCTATCAACTTCTTCCTGATGGTCGACAACAATTATTTGTTTACTGATATTTATATTTTTTATAGTTACCTGTTCAAGGGCGCGTCTTCGTTCAATAAATGGAAGTTTAATAAAATTTTTTCCGTTTAAATATAAAAGCTCAAAAACAAAAAGCTTTAAAGGCACTTCGATTGCTTTTTTGCCAATATCATATTTTCGCTTACGCTGGACTGTCTCTTGAAAAGGAAGAAACTCACCCGTCTTTGGATTATAACCAATTGCCTCCCCTTCGATAATCAATTCATTGGCTTTAACTTCCCGTCTAACTCCTTCAACGATGTCTGGATACATATAGGTCACATCTTCAAGACTCCGTGAGAAAAGCTTGACTGTTACTTCATCTTTGATTTTCCTATAGTGCACTTGTAACCTAAATCCATCAAACTTCGGCTCAACTAAACACTTGCCTATTTGTTTGATAATTTCTTGAGCCGATGACATTCTTTCCGCCTTCATCATGATAATCGGCGTAAAAACTTTTGGTTCTATTTTTTTTAACCCGGTCAGTCCTTTTTCTTTCAGTGTTGTCCCAATAAATCCCAAGTCGGGTCTGACGTGATAGGCGGTTTCAATAATCGGTCGCAAACTTTTGTCTCCTTTTAACATCCACGAATAGGCGTCGAGTATCGTCATGTCAGAAAATCCCAAACGGATAATGCCGGTTGGAAGACGCACCAAATAGCGCCCGGATAACGGATCAAGCTGACGAATGAGTTGAGACAAAAGGCTTGTTTTAATATCTTGCGAACCGTTGCCGGAAGCCGTTGCCAACCGGTAAAAAAAATCAAAAACCGCCAATACCTCCATGTCTTTTTCTTCAAAAGAGGTGTACAGCTTTTTAAAGCTTTCAACGGTCTGTCCCAAATCTCCGCTCTTTTTAAACTCTTTCTCGAAATAACTTCGGTCAACATTAAGAGCGGACATAGAGGCCTTAATGATAGTTTTTTCCGCCATACCAAAATCAATTCCTTCGTAGGCGGGACCCACTCTTCCCTGAAGAAGATAAACGACTTTTCCAATTTCCTGAGTATTCAAAGACTTAAATAATTCTGCTAATATTCTCGTGATTTCCAGGCGGGAAGAATTTTTTTCGATTCTTTCAAAATAAATAGCAAGTCCTGAGAATTTCATAAGTATAACTATGAGGTATAATAAAGTAAAAGCGAAGGTATCAAATTTTTTGCGGTTTATTGTTTTCCGTCAAAAAATTTTCGATACCGAGCTTTTATACCATCGTATATCTGGCCGATTTGGTACTCCCGATTTTTTTAATTAATCCCTTTTTTATCATATCTTGAAGATCCCGTAAAACCGTATCTTCAGACACATCAGGAAAAACATCAGCAAAAGTCTGATTTTGGATATAACCTATTTCTTGAATATATTCAATCATCTTCATTTCTCGCTCCGTCAAAAAAATCTGCTGACCGCCAAATTTTTCTTTTAATTTTACATCTTTGGATAATTTCAAGATTTTTTCTTTGACTTTCTCAAATTCTATTCCCGCGCCGGAGGTAAAGTATTCTAGCCAGCTGCTTAAATCCCCACTTGACGCTTTTTGTAAGTTTTGATAATAGGTAATTGCATCTTTATCATAATACTCTTCAAGAGAAAAAAACCGGCGTATATCATATCCCCCTAAAAATAATATTAAAGTTGCCAAGACGCGGGACACCCGGCCGTTACCGTCCAAAAACGGATGGATTCTGACCAGTTCATGATGGGCAATCCCCGCTTTTAAAACTGGATGTAATTTATCTTTGTCGTCACGATTCAACCAATAAACAAACTCCCGCATTAAAAATGGTACTTCAATTGGAGGTGGGGGTCTAAAAGTTACTTCACCATTGGCGGAATTTCTGATAATTACTTGTTTTGTTCTATACTCGCTTATTTGCTCGTTAATCAAAATTTTATCAGTCAAAATTCGATGTAATTTTTTGATTATGAGCTCGGAAATTTTGTCAATTTTTTTGTTTGCTTCGTCGTCAATGTATTCAATCACTTTTCTGTAATTAATTATCTCTTGGATATCGCGTGGCCGGCCGATGACGTCGCGTCCCATCAAAATATCTTTAGCATCGTCTTTATGAAGATTATTGCCTTCTATATGGGTTCCGTGATAAGCTGATCTAATCAAGGCTTCTTCTTTAAACTGCTTTTCCCAAAGAGGTAGGAGCGGCGAATGTTTGATCACTTCTTCGGTTGCTTCAATCTTGGAAATATTTATTAATATCTTGTTGGTAATTGTGAAAGTAGGGTTGAACATAAGATAATTATAGCTTATAATTTCTTCATGGTTCAAGCTTTTACCATCGATTCCACCAGTTTTCTAGCTGCAAAAGTGATAAATATTGGTCAAATTGTAAGCCTGGCTCTCCCATTAGCCATGACAGGTGCCGGTCTGATTTTTTTAGTAATTACCCTTAAAGCGGCCCTTGATATTTTAAGAAATGGCGACAATCCTGATGCTTTAAAAAAAGCCTACGCTTCAATTATGACAGCCGTCCTGGGTCTGATTATTGTTGTTTGCAGTTATCTGGCGATTCAATTATTAGGAGTTGTTTTAAAAACTAATATCATACCAAAATGATCCTTCGACGTTGCTCAGGATCATAGTGAGTTTATCGAATCTATGAAATTTTTAGCAGACGCAGCAATTGATGAACTATTTGGCGGCATTACTCCGCCTGACGCCATGAATGTTGGCGGGAGTGACCCTGTTCAGGGACTGGGCAAATTTATTGCTTTCGGAATTAATATGTTTATCTTGGTTGCCGGTATATTTTTACTTATTTATCTTCTTTGGGGTGCATTTGATTGGATTGTTTCAAACGGAGAAAAAGAAAGAATTACCAAAGCCCAAAATAAGATTACCAATGCCGTGATTGGAATGTTGTTGGTTTTTGTAGCTTTGACTGTCTTTAACCTTTTAGCTGGAAATATTTTAGGAATCATCAGGCCAAACGGCAGCGGCGGATTTGATATAAAACTACCTACTTTATAATAACTATTCTATTTTATAAATCTTGCTTCCCTGAAGAACGTAAATAAAATTTTTATAAACCACGAAGTCCGTACATGTAGATAAAATTTTCGAGTTCACCTGTTCCTGATAGTCGCCGTTCTTGCCCATTATGTAGATTGTCCCCCTCTTTTTGTCCCAGCCATAAACTTTTTCCAAATCGCGGCTGGTAAAGATTTTGGTCGTATTGATGTTATTGTCAGGTAAATTAACTTTAAATCCATCACGTAGACCCGAAGTATATTTAAACATAACCGCGTTCCCGGCCAAATAAATTGAGCCGTCTATCGTCAAAGAATTTACTTGAGATAAATCGATTGATTGTCCCGACTGGAAATAAGAAGTTCCGCTTCCAAACCCATCTTCCGTCGTCATATACTTATAAATCTGATCCTTACCTTGATCCAATAAATAAATATTACCGTTAAAAACCGCCAAATCAACAATCTTCCCCCAATCCTTGTCATTTTCGATTACTTTTTTCGTTTTACCATCAATAATTTGATAGATGCCTTCTCCAGGAACGTAAAAATATTTTTTTTCTTCAAATAATGCAACCAGAGAAGATTTTTTTATTTCACTAGTTTGATCCTTATCCAGAGATTTTTTTTCCAATGAAAGTTCGTACAAAACTCCTCTATTTTTATCGCTAACTAAAAGACGGCCGTCGTTAAGATATAATCTATCGCCTTTTGCACTCTTATCATCGACAGTCAAATCAAAAAATTCGCTGTATTTTTTTTCCTCCTTTTTTAAAATTTTATTTTCAGTATCCGTAATCATTTTTTCCAATTCTCCCACTTGCCCCGCGAAGCTCGAAGAGCGAAGTGGGGTCTCTTTTTTTAATTTATTAACCTCTTCCTTACTATCTGCGACTAAACTCAAAGCGCTTGACATATTTATGTAGGACACCTGTTCTGCCTTATCCAATTTTTGACTGATTAAATCCTTGGTTAAATTAATTTTTTTCTTGTCATTTTCTTGAGATCGGCGCATATATCCTAAACCGACACTCCAAAATAAAATTATTCCAAGAACGAAAACCGTAATAAACGTCAAAGTTTTTTGTCGACCAAAACGAAGATAGAAATCTTTTAAATTAAACGCAAAAGTTTTTTTTTCCGATTTTTCAAAAAAATCATTGACCGGTTTTAGTTCTTCTTCAATTTTTTTTAGTTTTAAAAACAAAGCCGCCGTTCCCTGGTCATCTAAGGCAAGTAATTCCGGGGTAATCTCATCAATAATGTCTGAGATTGGTCTGTGGTCAAATTTTTGATTTAACCCGGATTCCTCCCCTAACAGTTTCATAAATCTGTTGAAAGTAAAGATAAAGACATCCTCTTCGTAAATATATCCGGAGGCAGTTTCGTCCTGCTCAATAAGAAGGGCCAGTTTATTATCCCTTCGAATATAGACTTTGCCTTGATTAACTGTCTTTAAATAAAAAATGTCTCCTTTTAAATAACCGGCCGAAAGAGAAAATCCTGAGGGCAGATTCTTTTCCTTAATAATGTTTGAAATAAAGACATCAAATTGCTGTAAATTTTCGATCATAATCACGCTGATTTTTTCTCTAATGAAGGTCGTCAGTTCTCGACCGCGATCAGGAGTAATACCCGCTTCAATTTCAACCGCTAAAAATAAATTATTTTCATCGATAAAGCCGGAAAAACCGTCGGCTTTTTCGTGTCCTAAATAAAAACCAATATCTTGTTTGAACATAAAGATAAATTTTAAATAAAAAATACTACTAACAACACTATTATCAATATAATTAATGAGACTGTCACTTGCAATGAAGTCACAAAAAGAATAATTCCGTTATATTTATCCTGAAGGGTTTTATTCATAATCTTGACTTGTTTGGAAATCACCAAAGCATAAAAATAATAAAAGACGGCAAATAGTGAAATAATGGCCTTAAATATTATGTCTTTAAAATCCATGTTTTTTGCTTAATAATTTATTAATAATTTGAGTTGCATCAGAGGGATGCGGTACATCAATAAATTCAATATTAGCTTCTGTACCAGCGGTTTGGATAAAAATTGATCCGTAGTCAAAAAGTGATTCAAAATATCCACCGCTTTTCACGGTAACATCTTCTATTTTGCTCAGTTGAGCATTAGTAATTTCCTTATACAAAACTGCGTAAAAATCAATGTCAATTACCCGTTTGCTGGTAACTATTCCAACATTGAAATACCAATTCAAAATATTAAACCAAGTGTAACTGAGAATAAAAACAATAAAAAATAAATTAATTACCAATATTTGTCCTGAATTTAGTAAACTTCGAAGAAATAAATCCAGAACAAAAAGAAGAATAAAAAAAAGAATTGAACTTAAAATCCAGCCTATTTGGGTAAAAGGATGGCTGCGAAGCAGTAAATATATTTTTTCGCCCTCCTCATGAGTATCAAATTTAATCTGCGGATTAAGGCAATAAGAATAGAAAATTGAGTTTTTATTATTATTGTTTTCCATCCTTACATATTATATACTATTGACTGCCCTGGTTACTTGAGCGACTTGGTCCCACCCTTTTCCATCCCGAACAAGGTAGTGAAACGAGTCAGCGCCGATGATACTCACATTGAAAGATGAAGGGAAAGTAGGTCGTAGCCGGGGCATTTTATTACTTAAAAACACTATCTTCAACATTTTCTTTACGACAAGAATCAAGAGCTTCTTTTAAATTAATATTGTATTGATTCGCCATTGATTGAAAACTAGATAAATCTTGTTTTAAAAAATTTTCAATCATTGGTGTGTAAGAAGTTAGTAAATATTTCTTTTCTGAATTATTTTGAGTAACCTTAAGAAGAATATTTTTATTTTTAATAAATGCTTCAAAATTTTGAGTATTATTTTTGTACAGACAATGATACGGACCGTTCAAATCAAAATTAATAAAATTATTTTGTGCTGTTGGTATTTTCGTAGGGGTCGGGGTCAACGATGTAGATTTTTTTGGTGAATTAAATTTCAAGAATAATAAAATAATCAAAACAAAGATTGGAATAATTATGACTGCTTTAGAGACAAAAGAGAAGAAATCATCCATTTTTATTTACCAGATTCTAATTTTTTTAATTGTTCTAATTCGGGAAGAGTTTTTCCCACAATCCCTTCTAAATCCCCGTGCATGCCAAGAAGATTATTCTTGACGTGTTCGATGCTCTTTTCTTCACGGGCCCATTTTTTTGTAAACCAGTCTTTTTCTTTTTGTAACTCATCCCGAAGATTAGTATACGATTCGTAGATTGCTTCAACTCTTTGTTTAAATTCAATACTAGTTAAATAATTCCATAAAATTTCTTTTTTTTCCTCTTTTCCTTTATTTGCAGACCGGAGACTGAAAAGTTCTATTAAATTATTTCTTAATGCAATAGCTGCTCCAATAACTGTTTTATAATCAACTACCCAAATTCCCTCTTTTATACCAAAACTATTTATCTCTTGAGGTAACACTTGGGTGACAATAATTGCCAATTCTGCTTTTATTTCTCTTTGATCTTGTTTAAGCTTGATAATCCAACTGTCAGTCCAGGCTTTAGTCCTTTTTGATTCCCATAAAATTGTTCCGCACTTTTTTCCCAGATTATTTTTCACTATTTGAATTAAATCTGCTCCTCTTATCCCCTTGGGGACATCAGTTATCTCATCGTAAAGAAATTCCGCACTTAAAATCTTTTTTAACTCATCTTCCATTACTTCTCCTTGTAATTGTTGGGATCCTTGTTCTAATTTTCTTTTATACTCTTCAACCATCTTCATTGCGTCCGAAATCTTTTTGTCCTTCTCCAAAATTTTTAGTTTATATTCTTCGTCGGATTTTCTTTTTTCCTCTTCACGGATCTTTTCTTGAGAAGTTGTTAATTTTTTTTCCATTTCAATTCTTCGATTATCACTTTCCTGTTTTATTTGTCGTATTAATTTATTCAGTTCCAACATCTGTTCCTGCATGTTTTTATTTTGTTTTCTCAGTTCTTCCAATTCATTATTTTTATTCTTCATTTCAAATTCCATCTTTTCTTTCAGTTGCTTTTCTAGTTCCGGCTGTAGGGTTTTGGTAAATTTATTTTTTTCCTCCTCAAGACGGATTTTATAAAACTTGGCGTACTTATCCTGGATTTGATGAGATAAGGCCTCCGTCAATGGGATAGGTTTTTTACAATTGGGACAGATAATTGTGTCATTCATATAGATAAGATTATAGCAAACCTAAAGCTCGGCTTATTTGGTAAAATATAGCTACTTTGGGGAGTGGTGTAACGGTAACACACCTGCCTTTGGAGCAGGTTACTCATGGTTCGAATCCATGCTCCCCAGCACAACTGTACATAAAAAAGAAAATTCAACTGTTATATAATGACACTATGAAAACTTTTATCAAAAAAGGTACACCTGTCACTGATGAGGTATTGAATGTTATAGCTCACCTTCCTACAAAAAGCCTTTCAACAATAGTAGACGAAGGTTTTTTCAAAAAATTAAAAGATAAAGATTTTATGCGTATCGCTGTTTTATTGGCACAAAAAAGCTATAACACCGGAGGGTGTCCAATTGGAGGAGTGATTATTAACAATAAGACACGGCAGATTATTGGAAAGGGTCATAATACACTCGTACAGGAGAATCATCCCCACAATCATGGTGAAACAGCTGCAATACAAGATGCTGGACGAAAGGATTTCAGTTTAACGACAATTTTTACAACACTGAGTCCTTGTGATGTATGTGCGGCTCTGATTTATATGCGTCAATTTAACAGAGTTGTTGTTGGCGATGTTACAAGTGCTTCTGGAACTGAATCTATTCTTCGTCAAAAAGGGGTACAAGTTGATATTCTAGAAGATGCAAAAGGTATTGCCCTTTACAAAAAATATCGCAAGGAAAAACCTGATTTGGATATAGAAGATTGGAAAGGCTTGGCTGCTGTAAAAAAATCTTATTAAATTATTAAGCAATTTGTCCATCCGTAGCTTTAGCAAAGGATGATTTAGCTTGAAAAGGTGATTAAATAAGATTAAGACTAATAGATATTTAAGAATTTATTGAAGGATTAGCAGGCTTTTTAATGATATACGTTCCAGGTCTGTTTATTGGGTTAACCGCACAAGCAAATCCTGGTTTTTCTTTTAACTTTACTAAAAATGGCAAATTAAATATCTTTCGCCAATCACTATTCCTATATTTATTAGATTTTTCCGATAAAACTATTAATCCATTTTTTTTGAATAAATCTTCCCAATATTTTACATTAGATTTACTCCTTGTTCGATTAATATGATCGTGAACTTTATTAAATCTTGCTTCTGATGGATCAGCAATCACAACAAATGCTTTGCCGCCTGGTTTTAATACTCTAAATATTTCCGACATTGCACGATCACTGTCTTTTATGTGTTCTAATACATCGGTTGTTACTAAAGCATTAAAAATATTGTCTGCAAAGGGTAATTCGACAACACTTGCTTGAGATTGAATCAAACCTAATTCGCCACTTGCTTTTGCAGAATTATAAGCTAACTCTATACCATAATAATTTATTTCTCCTTTAACTTCTTCATTAATCGCACGTCCAAGTAAACCCAACCCGCTCCCTAACTCCATTACTTTATCACCAGGCAACAACTGGAGAGCTTTTGAAATTTCTTTTGCTGCTAATTTAAATCGTAAAGGCATTACCTTTTCTCTTACTTTGGCAAGTGTGTCTGATATTGTGTTTTTTTGAATACCTGCTCTATTATAAGAATAATCATAACTTATTACCGGATTTATTAAGCTTTCTGATGTTTCAAACATTAGATTAATTTTATCAATATTATTTTGGAAATTGTTAGACCAAAATATGATTATCTATATATTAAGTTTTTTAGGGGGATCATTAAATATGTAAGGATAGAAAGATCTTATCCGAGGGACTTAAACATTATTGGATTCAAACGCTATAAGGACGCTCTGTGTCCTGACCGACCCGCTTAACACGACTGTACATAAAAAACATAGTCCAAACGCCAGATCTATTTTTTGATATTGTAAACATTTTTTTGTAAGCATATACTTTTTTTAATGAGGAAAGAACACTTATTGTTATTTGCCATTATAGGTTTTTTTACTGCATTAATTATTTTTTTAATTATTTTTTATAAACCAGCCGTTCTTAATGTTATTAGTTCATCTTTAGACAGTAATAAAAATATAGCCGCCGAGTCAGACGCAGATATTATCAGAAGCTTAAATAGTAAGGTAAAATCATTGGAAAATGACGTAGCGCTTTTATCCGCAGAGCAAAATAATCAACTAGCAGCAATACACGATGTTGAAACATATATTAGTACTTCCTCTGCTCAATCGACTACTACACCAACAATAAAATCAATTATTGCTGTTGCTAGTACTAAAGGTTCTGTTTTTACAACCAGTTCGGTCAATTATACACCGATGGGAATATTTGTTAATGTCAAATGCCCAAAAAGTTGTTAC
>Ga0315273_10013843_pt1 | contig 10386 bp, 8 predicted proteins | sample YL17G02_0_MG_FD_205753 | JGI IMG/M metagenome (GOLD analysis project Ga0315273, IMG submission 205753) | Sediment microbial communities from Yellowstone Lake, YNP, Wyoming, USA - YL17G02_0 | ecosystem: Environmental > Aquatic > Freshwater > Lake > Sediment | place: USA: Wyoming | collected... | reverse complement strand
TAACCCCTTTGCCCTTCGACCTGCAGTCGTTCCTTGCCTCACTCCCGACCAAGCCGGGCGTGTACCGCATGCTCGACAAGGACGGTGAGATTCGCTACGTGGGCAAGGCGCGGCACCTGCGCAACCGCGTCTCGAGTTATTTCCACGGCCGCGTCCACGCCGATAAGACGATGGCGATGCTGGCGCAGGTGGCGAGCGTGGAGATCACGGTCACCGCGTCCGAGACCGAGGCGCTGCTGCTCGAGTTCAATCTCATCAAGCAGCACAAGCCGCACTACAACATCCTGCTCAAGGACGACAAGAGCTTTCCGTTCATCCACGTCTCGGGCCATGCTTTTCCGCGCATCTCGTTCTACCGTGGCACCAAGAAGCTGCCCGGGCGGTTCTTTGGCCCATACCCGAATTCGGTCGCCACGCGCGAAACGTTGCTGCTGCTGCAGAAGTTGTTCCGCCTGCGCCCCTGCGAGGACTCGTTCTTCGCGAACCGTTCGCGCCCCTGCCTGCAGTTCCAGATCGATCGCTGCACGGGGCCTTGCGTAGGGCTGGTCACGCCCGAGCAATACGCTCGCGACGTCGCGGACGCAGTCAAGGTGCTCGACGGTCGCAACGTCGAGGTCATCGAGGACCTCGGTCGCCGCATGGAGGAGGAGGCTTCGAAGCTTGCGTACGAGCAGGCGGCGCGCTTGCGTGACCAGATCCAGATGTTGAAGCAGATCCAGGCGACGCAGGTGATGACGCGGATGTCGGGGCACGACATCGATGCGGTCGGCATTGCGCACGAGGGTGGCGAATTCTGCGTATCCGTCGTTTTCGTGCGGGGTGGGCGCAACCTCGGCAGCTCGAACTACTTCCCCAAGGGCGGCCTCGGCGACGAAGGCGAGATGCTCGCGGGCTTCCTCGCGCAGTACTACCTCGCGCGCGAGGCGCCGTCCGAGATCGTGCTGTCGCGGCCGGTGGAGGGCGTCGAAGCGCTGGAGCAGGCGCTCGCGCAGAAGGCGGGCCACGCGGTGCAGATTCGCACCAACGTCCGTGGCACCCGTGCGCGCTGGATCGAGATGGCCCGCAACAACGCGGCGCTCGGCCTGAAGATGCGCGCGTCGAGCCGTGCCACGGTCGCGGACCAGCTCGATGCCGTCGGGCGTGAGTTGAACCTCGGCAAGACGCCGCAACGCATCGAGTGCTTCGACGTCAGCCATTCGATGGGTGAGTCCGCCGTCGCTTCGTGCGTCGTACTCGGGCCCGAGGGCCCGCTGAAAAGCGACTACCGGCGCTTCAACCTCCGCGACATCACGGCCGGCGACGATTACGCCGGCATCGAACAGGCGGTCGAACGCCGCTTCGCCCGGGTAATGCGCGGCGAGGCGCCGATGCCTGACCTGCTGCTGATCGACGGTGGGCTGGGTCAGCTGCATGCGGCCATGGCAGCGCTGACGCGGGTGGGCGTGACCGACCTCGCGGTCGTCAGCGTGGCGAAAGGCTCCGATCGCAGGGTAGGGCAGGAGCGCCTTTTCTTTCCCGGGCAGGACGCCGCGCTTATACTCGCCGACGACTCGCCGGCCTTGCGCCTGATCCAGCGCGTGCGTGACGAAGCGCATCGTTTTGCGATCACCGGTCACCGGCAGTCGCGCGACCGCAGCCGGCGCGAGTCGTGGCTCGAGGAAATTCCCGGACTGGGACCGAAGCGCCGCCGGGAATTGCTGAAGGCTTTTGGCGGGCTGCAGGGAATCCGGCAGGCGTCGGTGGAAGACCTGGCCAGGGTGCACGGCATCAGCCGGCAGCTGGCGGCAGAAATTTACGAACGAATGAATCCTGGGGCCTGACCGAGTCGCCGTCTTGAACCTGCAGTCGCTCCCGAACACGCTGACGATCGGCCGCATCATCGCGGTGCCGTTGTTTGTCGCGCTTTTCTACTGGGGCGGGCCCTGGGGCGATCCGCTGGCCGCGCTCGTGTTCATACTCGCAGCGGTCACCGACTGGGTCGACGGTTACCTGGCACGCAGGCTCGGCGTCACCACGCCGCTCGGCGAGTTCCTCGATCCTGTTGCCGACAAGCTGATGGTGGCCATCGCGCTGATCCTGCTCGTGGCGCACGACCAGAACGCCTGGATCGTGATTTCGGCGATGGTGATCGTCGGCCGCGAGATCACCGTCTCGGCGCTGCGGGAATGGATGGCCCACCTCGGCGCGCGGGCCAAGGTGAAAGTGTCGTCGCTCGGCAAGTGGAAGACGATCCTGCAGCTGGTCGGCCTCAGCCTGATGGTCTATCGCAGCGACCTGCTGGGGCTGCCGATTTACAGGATCGGCATCGTCCTGCTGGTCATCGCGGCGGTCCTGACCCTCTGGTCCCTGGTTTCCTACCTGAAAGTGGCCTGGCCGGAACTGCAGCGGCCTTCGGTCCCTTGACAGGCTGTGGCCCGGCAGCGAGAATTCGCGGCTGACGAAAGTTCGCTTTCGTGTGCCCAAGCGGGTGTAGCTCAGTTGGTAGAGCGCGACCTTGCCAAGGTCGAGGTCACGAGTTCGAGCCTCGTTACCCGCTCCAGTTCCTCGCATGACCCCGGGCACTCCCGGGGTTATGCGTTTCTGGGGGGCACGGATTGGGCCATCGAGGCTAGGTGGCAGAGTGGTCATGCAGCGGCCTGCAAAGCCGTGTACGCCGGTTCGATTCCGACCCTAGCCTCCATTTTCCACTTGCACAGGTCGTTGTGGCGCAATCCGTCGCGTGACCGCCAACGGAGGCCCCGACTGCCGGAGTCCGGCCTGACTTGACGCTTAACGGTATCCGTTATATCATCGCGCCATGATCAGGGGCTTCCGCTGCGCCGACACTCAGTCACTCTACGAGACTGGGAAGTCGAAGCGTTTCAGCGGCATTGCGTCGGTCGCGACCCGGAAGCTCACGCAGATGGATGCGGCTGCCACGCTGGAGTTCCTGCGAGCGCCTCCGGGGAATCACCTGGAGGCCCTGAAAAACGATCGGCTTGGCCAGCACAGCATTCGCATCAATGACCAATGGCGCCTGTGCTTTCGATGGACGGCCGCCGGACCGGAAGATGTAGAGATTGTGGACTACCACTGATGGAGCGACGAGCCATGGCACTGAAGAACGGCATGCGCCCGGTTCACCCCGGCGAGATTCTGAAGGAGGACTTCCTCAAGCCCTCGGGCCTCAGTGTGAACGCGCTGGCCAAGGCCTTGCGTGTGCCAACGCCGCGCATCAATGACATCGTGCTGAAGCGCCGTGGCGTCTCGGCTGATACGGCGATGCGTCTAGCGCGCTACTTCGGTGGCGATGCGCAGTCCTGGCTCAACCTGCAGACGATCTACGACCTGCGTGTCGCCGAGCGCACGAGCGCCCGCAAGATCGAACGCGAAGTGGCGCCAGCCGAGCAGGCGGCCGCTGCGTAGGCATCGACAGCGGCCTGCAAAGCCGTGTACGCCGGTTCGATTCCGACACTAGGGGTAGGTTTCGACTCAACGCACGATTTTGGGCGCCATGCTCTGCAGTAAAAGTCTATTTCACATTCGCTTTATCTTTTAAGTCGTTGATATTAAAACAGCAAGTAGCAATCAAAAGAATTCCGACGGGCAACGCTGACGGGAGTCCAGCGCCGTGCGTGAGCATGGAAGCCCGCGGGCGCAGCTGCGGCTAGCGGGTGCGGCTTCAGCGTCCGGTCAGCCCTGCGGTTTTGCGTCAAGCATCGCGCGTAGCGCGCCGGGCCCGAGGGTCCGGCTGAATTCCCTGACTGCGATCAACGGCAACAGGACCAGCAACAGCACGAGGCTCTTGGCCAGCATGTGCAGGATCGAGCGGCTTTCGTATTCCGCCAGCGAGACACCGAACGATTTGCCGTGATACCTGCCAACGACCAATTCCTCGGCGACCGACAGCACGATTACCAACAGCCACAACTGCACGCTCTTGCCGACAATGGACGGCCCCAATTTTTTTGTCGCGAGCGTCTTCTCACCAACGCCCAACGCCTGCCCAAGCAGCAGGAACTTGGCGAGGATCGCCGCCTTGACGGCGGCGGCGCCGAGGCTGAAGACGCCGGCCTCCGCGCCACCGGGCAGCGTTGACTCGTAGAACATCAGTACGGCGTAGCAGACGAACAGGTAGCCCGCGACCAATTTGAAGCTGCGCATCTCCTCGATGGCGCGCTCTTTCAGCGTCGGCTTGGAGGAGCTCCCCCGCAATTCCTGGTTCACGTAATGTCTCCTTTGCCCCCTGCGCCGCAACCAACGATCGCAGGGGGGCAATCGGCTCGCGCGAAGTTACTTCGACGATTGGCCCTTGATCTCGTCCAACCGCACGCGCAATTCATGCGCCCAGTTGCGCAGAATCTCGTCGGCTGCCTGCGTGTTGGTGACGCGGTTCGCCTGCTTGCCGAACGCATTTTCGTCGGCTGCCGCGTCCATCACGCGGGCGAGGAGCGTGTTCGTCGTTGAGTCCCAGAGCTCGAGGAACAGCGTCATCTGGCCGGCAGAGCGAACGACCGTGGCGTTGATGCCGGCGGTCATGATATCCGGCGCGTTGACCTCGACGTTCAACAATGCCGGCCGCAGCACCAGCACGTCCGGCGCGGCGGTATCGACCACCTGGTACCCGCCCTTGTTCTGGAGTTCGTCGGTGAATACCTTCCTGAATTCGGCGGCCAGCCCGGTCTTCATGCGCTCCACGTCCTTGTCCGAGACGCGTCCTTCGAGCCCCATGCGGCTGCTGTTGTAGTCTTTCTGCCAGTCCTTCTCGAAATCGACCAGGCAGTCGAGGATCGCCACCCGGTTGTATTGCGTGAACGTTGCGCCGGGTTTCAGGTAGACAAGGCGGTGTTTGGTGCTTTTCTGGAGCTGCAGTCCCTCCGGGGTAACCTGCGGAGGCGTGTCCGCTGCCTGCACGGCCGGGACCGACACAAATACCAGTGCCGCCAGTACTCCCGCCATCAGTCCATGTTTTCTTGAGCGCATGAGTCTCTCCTGTGTTGTAACTTTGGAGCCATCTTGCTGCATCACGCAGGCTGAAACGTCGTTGATCTATCGCTGGGCAAACCAGAGGTACTGCCAACTCAGCGAGTACGTCTCCAGGTCGCCGCCGAATCGTGCGGTGACGCCCTTGCTCCACACGAGCTTGAGCGAGTTCTGCTTGCCGAGTGGAATTGCCAGCGTCAGACCCGCGCGACTGTTGTCCTGCCTGTTCCGGTCGGACACGCCATCGACCGCAGTCGTGCCGCCCGTGTACCACGTACCACTCACTCCGAGCCACAGTCGCGGGGCGAACGTATAACTCACGTGCCCCTGCAGTGTAGGGAGGGGATCCTGCGAGCGTGTATTGCTGCCGAGGAACGCATCGTTGTCGCCGAACAGCCAGACACCGAGCGAGCCGTCGAAGTTCCAGCGGCCGAACCGGCGCGAGCCGCCGAACTCGGGCCTGAATGCCCAGCGGTTGGTGCCGATGTTGATCAGCTTGTCTTCGAAGTACTCTCCCGTTGGTGCGTTGACGACCAAGCTCACGCCGAGCGTTCGATCCGGCGGGGCGCGCATGAAGTCGGCGAGGGCCTGGGCGGAACCTGGCAGCAGGCTGAGCGTAACGCGCAGCCTTAGATCGCCGAATCCCGTGCGATCCCTGCGCTCGGGAATCCCGTTCAACAGGCCCGTGGCCGTCGCGTCCACATAGGGCGCCGCGATGGCAACGCTGGCCAGGCGGTCGGCGATCGCAAACGTCCCGCCGAAACCGGCTGTCACGCTGTCCGCGCTGATCGCAAAGTTCTCGATGGGCGACGACGCATCGAGCAGCACGTCGCCATCCGAATGCGAAAACGACAGCACGAGAAAACGTGCGCCGACGGGGTTCGGCGCGTAAGCGCGGGCCTCGAGTTCCTGGCCGGCGGCACGCTGCGAGCACATCGCGATGGCCAGGATGGCGAGCAGCCGCAGTGTCGTAGGCGGGCTCATGCTTCGTCAGCGCCCAGAGACGCCAATGTCCCATACGGATCGGCGCTTTCCCGGGATCAACGGAAGATACCCCGCTCGAGGATGGTGCCGTTGCCGATGGGTCGTCCCACGGCGATCCAGAGACTCCAGGAGTCGCTGCTGGTCATGCCAAGACCCAAGGTCAGGGGACCTGCCTGCGTGCGGCCCGCGAGATACAGGGACCCGCCATAGATGACTTCGTCGTCATGGAATCCCGGCAGGACGACTGATTCCAGTCGGCCAAACACCTGGCCCGCTTCGAGCCGCACACCTGCATACAGCGCCTGCCCACGGATCGACATGATGTCCTTGATCTTCCACAAATAGCTGCCACTGGCTGTCCAGTAATCGGTGAGGCGCAGTTCGCCCAGTTCGTACCCGGGGAAGCTGCCCGGGCCACCGAGCATGAAATAGCGATCGGGTGGCAAAGAGCTGTTCAGGTCGGTGCCGCCGGCCAGCGTCATCCAGACAACGTCGCTGCGAACGGGGAGCGCCAGGCCGACGCCGAGTTCCAGGCGCTCCCAGCTGACGTCGGCGCCAAGCGAGTCGTCGACGTTCGCATACTCCAATGCAGCCGCGATACCGCGAGTCGGGTTGAAGGGCGTGTCGCGGCTGTCGTACGTTGCCGCCAACGTGAGGCCGGCGTCGTTGCGCCTGGTCTCCGGCAGGATCGGCGAACCCGTCTCGACGGTCGCGTTGCGACGCGTGTACAAGTAGCCGGCGCGGATCTGCGCGTCGTCGCTGATATTCATGCCGACTTCGAAACTGCCGCCCCAGTCGCTGAACTTGTAGCGGGCCAGGCGTTCGTTGTCGTAGAAGACGTCTTCCCACGAGCGCGTCCAGAACGCCTTCGGCTCGACGAAGAACCGCTGCGCCACGTCGAGCGGCTGATAGAAGCTGGTCGACAGGTTGTTGAAGTAGCCCAACTGGACCTGGTTGCGCCACTCCGCACCCCGTGAGTTCAGCCCCGTGCGGGTGTGCTTGGCGTAGACCACGAACCCCAGGTCGCCGTCCTCCGACCCGTAAAGCCCCAGGTCGAACTTGAGGTAGTTCGGTCCCCAGCGCTTTTCCTGCGGCCACCACTCCAGCGTCGGATTGGCGGGATCACCGGTGAGGCGGTACTCGACGGATTCAAATTCCTGCAGGGCGGACATGCGCCGTGCCTCGGCGCTGATCTCGGCCGTGTCCACCGTATCGCCCGGCTTCACCTGGGCACGCCCCTTGAGGTATTCGGGATTGACGCGCTCCATGCCCTTGTACTGCACGTCCGCCAGCCGGGTCTGAATATTCTGGCCGGCAGTGACGCTGGCACGCCACGCGTTGTACTGCGCCTCCGGCACTGCGAGCGGCGCCAGTTTGGCTGCCATTTCGCGCGCGGCATTTTCGCCCAGCGGAACGGTTTCGGGAACGCGCTCGAAATCGGTTGTCGTGATGTCGCCCATGATCACGTCGATACGGATGTCGCGATCCGTCAGTGATTCGAGCTGCAGGTTTTCGTTGGCGACGATCATGACGTCCGAGCTGCGGCTCAGCAGTTGCGTCGCGGTCTGCAGTTTCTCGCGCTTGACCTCTTCCTCCACCAGGTTGACGACGATGACCACGTCCGCGCAGAGGTCACGCGCGACGTCCACTGGGATGTTGCGGACCATGCCGCCATCGGAAAGGATGTACTGGTCGGTCATGACCGGAGCGAACGCACCCGGGATCGCCATGCTGGCTCGCATCGCGGTGGCGAGATCGCCTTCCTTCAGCACTACCATGCGGCCGCTCACCATGTCGGTGGCGACCGCGCGATAGGGGATGGGCAGTTTGTCGAAATCCGCCTGCGCGCGCGAGGCAGCCACGTAACTCCGCAGCAGGTCCTCGATGTTGCTGGTGTTGACGATGCCCGCCGGCAGCACGACGCGTTTGTGCTGCAACCCGAACTCGATTTCGTTGCTGTACGTCGCGCCGGCACGTTTCTGTTCGATCGTCTCGAGGTCGCGTCGGCCGACGCCGCCCACCACGGCCTTCCAGTCAATGCCGGTGACGAATCTTTCGAGTTCGGCGGCCGGGATGCCGGACGCATAGCCGCCGCCGACCAGGGCACCCATGCTGGTGCCGGCGATGCAGTCGATGGGGACGTGCATTTCCTCGAGCACTTTGAGCACGCCGACGTGCGCACCGCCCTTGGCTCCGCCGCCCGCCAGCACCAGACCCACGCGGGGCCGCGGCGACGTGGTGGCGGAAGCTGGCACTGCGACGGGATCCGCGGCATGCGTGGCGGAACTGGCGAGCAGGCAGCCGGCAAGCAGTGAAACCATGTGCAGCCGGAGGTTGACACGCGACATCGATGAAACTCCGGGGCGCAACGCCGCCCGACTTGATTAGGTTCGTTCAGTGCCGAAGTTTGCGAAGTAAGCACAAACCGCTACCCGACCGGTGGCGCGGGCACAGCGAGAGCACGCGTAGCGTGCAGTCTCGGCCGACGAAATGTTCATCGCAACTGCGGATTGCTGAGTGTTGTGGGTCGGATTAGGATGGGCCGATTCTAAACGAGAACCGAACCTGGGGCTTTCGCTATGCGCCATCAATCAACGACATCACGTGTACGTGCAATCGGCTCCCGGATGGCGTGGTCCGTTGTTGCCGTCCTGCTGGGATCACCTTCGGCTTTCGCCGAAGAAGCGCCGAACCTGCTGACCGATTCGTTCCAGGTGGCGCTCGGAACGTTCATCATCACGAGTGAGCCGACGATCCAGCTCAAGGGCGATACGGGAAGCGGCGACAAGGTCGATTTCGACGAAGCTCTCGGTGGCGGTGATGCCCAGCGCATCCGCCTGGACAGCTTCTGGCGCTTCGGCGACAGTCGGCGACACAAGCTCAAGGCGATCGCATTCGAAATGAGCCGTGACAACAGCACGACCTTCGACAGCGATGTCGAGTGGGGCGGCGACGTCTACCCCGTCAATGCCAAGGTCGATGCCGAGTTCAGTTTCACGGTCTTCGAAGTCGCGTACGAGTACGCTTTCCTGAAGCGCGACAACTATGAACTGGACGGCTCCTTCGGCTTGCATTACATGGATATAAGCAGTTCCCTCAAGGCCAAGGCCGCGACGTCGGGCGGAACGCTGACCGAAGACATCAGCAATTCCGCCAGCGTGGCGGCACCGTTGCCGGTCATCGGCCTGCGCGGCATGTGGGATCTGTCGCACAATTTCTGGCTCGATGCGACGGCGCAGTTCTTCGCGCTCTCCATCGACCAATACGACGGCAACCTGCAGGACTACCGCGTACTCGTCACGTGGCAGCCCAAGAAGTGGCTGGGAATCGGGCTCGGGTACAACCGATTCTCGGTGGACGTCGACGTTGACGCGAGCAATTTCAACGGGTCGCTCGACTGGACCTACAGCGGCCCGATGCTCTTCTACAGCGCTTCTTTCTGATGCACGGCTGAGGTCGCCGCAGGTCGTTTACTGCCCGCCACCTCGACCAGGAATCGCACATGGGTGAGGTTCTGATCGGCCCGATCGTGACCTGACGTTCACGCCCGCTGGCGCGCTGGCGATTCCGTCCGGCGGCTAGCCCGCTATGCTGTTTTTTGCGCTGCGCCGGTATGCGCTCGGCGTGATCCCGGTCCAGCGGTGAAAAGCCGTGGAAAAATTTGCCGCGCTGGAATATCGCAGCGATTCCGCGATCTGGTGCATTTTCAGATCGGTGTCGCGTAGCAATTGGCCAGCGACTTCGCGCTTTACCGCTTCGAACATCTCGCCGTAGAGCAGACCGTGTCGCTTGAGCCGTCGGTCGAGCGTCCTGCGGTGCAGGCCTAGCTGGGCCGCAATGGCGTCCATCGAGCAGTCGCCGATGATCAACTGCTTGCGCAGTAAGCGGCGCAGGGTCATGGGGAAATCGTCCAGCAGCGCGGAATGCCGTGCCCGCACTTCGCCCAGGATCTGCTGCCGCGTGAGCGGGTCTACCGGAGGCAGCGGCCGGTCGAGCCAGTGGCTCGCGAAAACCAGCGCGGTTTCGCCGCTGTCGAAGCGCACTGGCGCGCGAAAGAATTTCTGGCACGGCCGCAGATTGGTTGGGGCACGACTGGCGACTGTGACCAGCGCAGGCAGCCATTCGGGTCCACAAAGTTCCTGCAGGATGTTGCAGGCCATGGCTATCGCGCCCAACTGAATGTGCCCGGTGTCAACCATTCTGGGCTCGGCGATTGCGTACACGAGTTGGGTGAATTCGCCCGCCGGGATCAAGCTCGTGGTCGCCGCGCTATTCTGCAGGGTGAACAACTCGACGAAGCTCTGCAACCCTTTCCCGGCTGTCTCGCGACACAACGTTGCCTGGCCGAGGAGACCCATGTCCGCCAACCGAGCACGTTGGCCGACCAACAGGCCGATGTGGTCGCAGTTTGCGAGGCTGGCGCTCACCGATAGCAGACGC
>Ga0315273_10013842_pt1 | contig 10387 bp, 11 predicted proteins | sample YL17G02_0_MG_FD_205753 | JGI IMG/M metagenome (GOLD analysis project Ga0315273, IMG submission 205753) | Sediment microbial communities from Yellowstone Lake, YNP, Wyoming, USA - YL17G02_0 | ecosystem: Environmental > Aquatic > Freshwater > Lake > Sediment | place: USA: Wyoming | collected... | reverse complement strand
GAGGGAAAGCGGTCTCAACGCCGTCGTGAAGGACGCGGTCACGGCCGACAAGGCCGTGCTCGGCGTCTGCGTCGGTCTGCAGGTGTTCGCGGAAGGGAGCGACGAAGGCTCCGACCCCGGCCTGGGTCTGCTTCCCGGGTGGGTGCGCGCACTCCCCTCCACGGTGAAGGTGCCGCACATGGGCTGGAACGAGGTGCGGTGGACGGCCGATCACCCTCTCACCCGCGCCGTCCCCGATGGAACCCGAATGTACTTCGTCCACTCCTATGCCGTGGACGTCGGCGCCGACACTGTGGGCGTCTGTGAGCACGGACGCAGGTTCTCGGCAGCGATGGCACGCGGGCGGCTCTTCGGCACGCAGTTCCACCCCGAGAAGTCGGGCGAGCCCGGGCTTGCCCTCTACGAAGCGTTCGTCCAGGAGGCAGCATGATCACCATCCCTGCGATCGACCTGCGCGACGGCAAAGCTGTGCGGCTCGTCCGCGGCAACCCCGAGGACCAGACCGTGTACGCGGAGGATCCGGTCGAGGTCGCCCAGAGGTTCGAGACGGCCGGAGTCAAGATGATCCACGTCGTGGACCTCGACGCTGCGTTGGGGGAAGGCGACAACAGGCGAGTGATCAGACAGATATGCCTCAACGTGAAGACGCCGGTGCAGGTGGGCGGAGGGCTGCAGTCGATTGAACGCATCGGCTCGGTGCTGTCGGCGGGCGCGACGCGTGTGATCCTCGGCACGGCTGCGGTCCTCGACCCCGGCTTGCTGCGGGACGCCGTCGCCACGCTCGGGGACAGGATCGTCGCGGCGCTCGACGTCAAGGGGCGCGAGGTAATGACGCACGGCTGGAAACAGAGCGCCGGCCCGCTGGACGATCTGCTGGCCAGCCTGGCTGAAGAGGGCGTCGCGCGCTTCATGCTCACGCAGATAGACGTAGACGGCACCATGGCGGGGCCGGATCTGGAACTGTACCGTCGCGCCGGGATGCTCACGAGCCGACCAATCATCGCCAGTGGAGGCGTGCGAAACAAGGCCGATCTGACGCAACTCGTGAGGGCCGGCGTCGAGGCCGCCATCGTCGGCAAGGCCATATACGAAGGGACCGTCGACCTCGCAGGGGTTGCCGAGCTATGAGCCTGGCGAAGCGCCTCATCCCCTGCCTCGATGTGGACGCGGGGCGCGTCGTCAAGGGCACCAGATTCGTGGATCTGCGGGATGCCGGCGATCCCGTCGAACTCGCCGCGCGCTACGACCGCGAGGGCGCGGACGAACTCGTGTTCCTCGACATCACAGCGACGGTGGACGGCCGCCCGTCGATGCTGGAGGTCATCTCGCGAACGGCCGAGCAGGTCTTCATCCCGCTCACAGTCGGCGGCGGCGTCCGGACGGAGGACGACGTCCGCACGACGCTCAGAGCAGGAGCCGACAAGGTCTCGCTCAACACCGCCGCCGTGCGTGATCCCGATCTGCTCTCTCGCTGCGCGGACCTGTTCGGGACGCAGTGCATGGTCGTCGCCATAGACGCTCGGAGACGGTCCGACGGCTGGGAGGTGGTGGTGGAAGCGGGCCGGACGCCGACCGGACAGGATGCGGTGGAATGGGCGGCCGAGGCAACCGCGTCTCGCGGCGCCGGGGAGATACTGCTCACCTCGATGGACCGCGATGGTACGGGCGAGGGCTACGACATCGAACTGCTGCGGGCGGTTTCGGATGCGACCAACGTGCCGGTAGTCGCATCGGGCGGCGCCGGGGCACCTGAGCACTTCGCCGAGGCACTCACCGAGGGCCGGGCCGACGCGGTGCTCGCCGCGAGCCGCTTCCACTTCGAGGAGCTGACCATCAAGCAGGTGAAGGAGTACCTTGCAGCTCGAGGCATACCCGTGAGGATGACGTGAGCGAAGAACCATGAGCGGGGACCGGACCGTGGGGTCGCTCGACGACCTGCGCTGGGACGAACGCGGGCTCGTCCCGGTCGTCGTCCAGGACGCCGACGGCGACGGCCAGGTCCTGATGCTCGCGTGGATGAACCGCGAGGCGCTCGAGCACACGCTTGCGGAGGGACGGATGGTCTACTGGAGCCGCTCGCGCGGCGAGTTGTGGCGCAAGGGAGACACCAGCGGCCACGCGCAGCACTGGACGGAGCTCCGCTACGACTGCGACGCAGACACGCTGCTCGCGAAGGTCCGCCAGCAGGGCGCCGCATGCCACACGGGCGAGCGGTCCTGCTTCTACCGGTCGCTGCCCGGCTCCTGAGCCGCCTCGATCAGCATCAGTGTGTCGACTTGGCTCGCAGCCTTCCGGGCCCGGTACACTGCCACACGCAGTCATCCGCCGCTGCGGAGGGCACCATACATGCTGAGGCTCGTCATCCCAAAAGGCTCCCTCGAGGAACAGACCCTGCGGCTCTTCGAAGCCGCCGACCTCCACGTGCACCGCTCAAGCACCCGCGACTACCACGGGACCATCGATGATGACCGCATCGAACGTGTCTCGGTACTCCGCCCCCAAGAGATACCGGTGTACGTGCAGGACGGACTGTTCGACCTCGGTATCACGGGTCAGGACTGGGTCGCGGAGACGGGGGCGGACGTCGAGGTGCTCACTTCGCTCCGCTACGCGAAGGGCGGGACCGGCCACGGGACGCGCATCGTGCTCGCCGTCCCCAAGGAGCACCCCGCGAACTCCGCGGCCGAGATGCCGCCCAGTTCGCGCATCTCAACGGAGTTCCTGAAGCTCACCGAGAGCTACTTCGAGCGGCTCCGCATACCGGTAAGGGTCGTGTGGTCCTACGGCGCAACCGAAGCGAAGGTCCCCGAGATAGTCGATGCCATCGTCGACGTGGCCGAGACCGGCTCGACGCTCCGGGCACACGGAATGAAGATCATCGAAACTCTGCTGGAGTCAGATCCCGTGCTCGTGGCCAACAAGGAGTCCGCGGCGGACGCGGCGAAGCGCGCGGCCATGGACGATATCGTCACGCTCCTGCTCGGGGCGCTCCAAGCCGAGAACAAGGTGCTCATCAAGCTGAACGTCGGCGAGGGTCACCTCGAGAAGGTACTCGGGGTCATGCCGTCGATGCGGGCGCCGACCGTTTCGCCGCTGTCCGACGGCGGGCACGCGGTCGAAGCCGTCGTCGAGAAGGGGCGGGTGAACCGCCTCATCCCCGAGTTGAAGGCCGCCGGGGCCACCGACATCCTCGAACTGCCCATATCCAAGATCGTCCCCTGACGTCCGACCGGTCCCCGGACACACCCCTGGGTCGTCCTTGATTGAAGACCACTGCACCTCTACCGTTGTCTCGTGGCTCCGCGGAAGACGAACTCAGGTGCGTGGATCATCGCCGGGGCCATCGTGCTCGTCGGCCTGCTCATCATCATCGCGTTGGTGGTCGTCCTCGGGAGTACCGGGCGAGAACAGGAGTCCGCCTCGCCGAGCCCTAGCATCGAAGGACCCACGCCTGCGAAGACCCACTCCCCGAGGCCCCACCCGACGCACATACCTTCCCCAACCGAGTCCCCAGCTCCGCACAAGAGCCCTTCGCCATCGCCGACGGCGAGCGACGCCACACTGGTCCAGGCGGCCGCAGAGACCCAGGCGAACCGCGACCGGCCCGGCCAGGTCCAGCAGGTCGGGCAGGTGGACTTCTACAAAGACACCGCGGGGTGCCCCGTGACGGGGCAGGCTGCAGCCGTCTCCGTACGCTTCTCCGCCCAGCCGAAGTCCGGCGTGTACATGTTCTGCAAGGCCCGCGCCCACTGGAAGTACATGGACGGGCCCATCTACGGCGAGTAGCCGCGAGCCCCCCGGCCGGGCGGCCTCCTACAAGAGGTCCAGCAACTCCGTCAGGGTCGAGACGCGAGGGCCGGCCCACCGCTCGGCCTCCGGCCTGACCACCCGTCCGTCAGGCTCATCCGGATCACGGATCAGCACGGGGCTCATCCCGACGGCTGCGGCACCCGTGAGTTCGCCGTACGCACCGTCGCCCACATACAGGCACGCCGGTGGGTTGACCCCGAGCCCCTCGCACGCCAGAAGGTAGATCTCCGGGTCGGGCTTGCGCAGGCCGGTCTCGCTCGAGAACACGATGACGTCGATCCAACGTGCCAACGGCGACGCGTTCCACATCTCCGGCGTGTCGGGCCCGCACATGCTCACCAGCGCCGTCGAGAGACCGAGCGACTTGACCTGCCGCAGCGTCGCCTCAGCACCGCGCTTCGGCACGAGTCCCCCTCCGAACATCTCTCGGCGGATGGCGAGCGCGCGCTGCAGGCCATCCTCGGAGGGCACCACGCCGGCGCGCCTGCAGACCTCGCTCAGGTTCTCTGTGATGTCCCCGAGCCGACCCGTCTGTCGTTCGATGGAGGATGCCCCCCATTCGCGGCCGAAGTCCTCAAAGCGGACTCCGAGTGCATCCGCGGTGTCCTTCAGGACCCGGCGGAAGACGTCTTCCTTGAGTTCGTCCACCAGGGTCCCGAACAGGTCGAATACCACCGCCTCGTACCCCATCCCGGCCACTGTAGCCGCCGGGCGCGGGACGGAGTACCGCGCCCGGCGGCTTCGACCACCCCGAGCGGTATCATCCGCCCGTGCCGAAGTCCAAGAGCCGCAAGAAGAAGAAGCCCACCAGCCGGCCCTACGTTCCTCGGAAGGAGAAGCCGAGGCCCAAGCCCGCGCCGCGCTGGTACCCCTACTTCATGATCGGCCTGATGCTCCTAGGCGTGCTCGTCATCGTCCTCAACTACATGGGACTCATGCCGCAGGGGCTCCGAGCTGCCTGGTTGTGGGTTGGCCTCGCCCTGATCGCGGCCGGCTTCATGGCGGCCACGAGGTACCGGTAATCACACAGCTGTAGTTATCCGCATGTGGTTTCCACATCGGGGAAAACCGACAGAACCGCAGGTCGGAGGGGGCGCCGGCCCTAGTTCACTCGCTCGTCGTGGGCGCGGGACTGGGCTTCATGCGCGGCGGGTTCCACACGAACCCCGCTTGCCAGCTGGCCGGCGTGGCCCACTCGGATCCTTGGCACTTGCGCTGAGGCAGCGGGTCCGGGGGGCGTGGCGGCTGGTCGAAGGCGAAGTCGTAGGCCATGTTGTCGGCGTTCTGGTCTCGGTCGGTGAGCTGCCGCAGCCCCCAGTTGTCCTCGATGAAACGCAGCACAGATGAGAACTCGCCCACGTGATGGTCGATGTATCCCTGTTTCGCGTACGGCGAGATGACGAGCATCGGGACACGGAATCCGAACCCGAAGGCATCGACGTCGACGGGCTTCACGTGGTCGTAGAAGCCGCCCCAGTCGTCCCAGGTGATGAAGATCGCGGTGCTGTCCCACTCGGGACTCTGCATGATGGCGTCTACCACCCGCGTGGTCCAGTTCTCGCCGTAGCAGAGGTTCCACTCCGGATGCTCGGACTGCTCGAAACGCGGCGTGACCCAGGTCACGGGGTCCAGGCCCTTCGTCTGGATATCGCCCACCAGATCATCCACCGGCTTGATGTGCGCGTTCCACATCTTGGGGTCGTTGCGGTAGCGGCTCAAGGCCGAGTACGCCGACCAGATGTAGCCCTTCTGTTTGTTCGTCGAGGCGTAGTAGGTCCAAGGGATGCCCTTCGCGTTCAGCAGGTCGCCCTCCGTCTTGAAGTCGAAGCACGGTGAGACCTTCTTGATGGGCTTGCCCTCGGAGTCGTAGATCGTGACGTAGCCACCCTTGCCGATGTCACAACCCCAGGACTTCGCCAAACCCTGCTTCTGCATGGCCGCGATGGAAGCGGGTGGCTGCCAGGGGTTGTCGTGGGTTCCGCCCGAGGTCGCGGCGATCGTCATCAGGTGATTCGGGAAGGAGGGCCCCACGGCCGAAGCGAAAAACCTGTCCGAGAGAACGAACTGCTGCGCCCAGTGCCAGTAGTTCGGGATCCAGGACGGCTTGACCTGCGTGTAGGCAAGGGTGTTGGCGAACGGGTTGTTCGCGAAGCCGTCCATGTGCCCATCGCGATAGTCCATCTTGAACTGCTTGTAGTCGTGCGGGAGATCCTGCGGGTAGCGCCATTCGTACCTGGGCTCCAGCCGCACGGTGGTGGTCTTCTTCGCGTAGGGAGTGCCGTGCCACCTGGGTGAGAGGCGCCAGGTGTCGCCGAGCCACATCCTTCCCCGAGCCACTCCGTCGGCTCCGGGGAACCGGCCGAAGAAGTTATCGAAGCTGCGGTTCTCCTTGATGATGAAGACGACGTGCTTGATGGGCCAGCGGGTCGCGACCGCAGCAGCAGACGAGGAGGGGGAGATTCCGGGCGTGCGGCTCCCGTCGGGATGTCCGTTCCCGCCGTTGCACGCAGCAGCGACCAGCGTAGCTGCGACCAAGGCGCCCGCCGCGCGCGAGCGGCGCGACGGCCATCGGGATGGGTTCCAGCGCTCGGACATGTGGGGTCGCATCAGTTTAGGGGTTCGGTCCCAGGAACGACGGACGTCGGCGGTCGAGGTTCCGTGGTGGACCGTACCGAACGGACGGGTATTGGCCGTTCCGTACAACGGAGTGTCCAACGCCGACGACCACCGGGGACTGCCAGAATTCACTCGGCTCCGGATGGAGCCCTCGACCGTCCCAATGGAGGCAACGTATGAGCGGATACGCGGAGAAGTTGATGGCCGGTGTGAAAGCCAAGAACGCCGGCGAACCCGAGTTCCACCAGGCCGTACAGGAAGTGGCCGACTCGCTCGAACTCGCCTTGGACCGTCACCCGGAGTACCGGGATGCCCGGATCCTCGAGCGGATAGTGGAACCGGAGCGCGTCCTGATGTTCCGGGTGCCGTGGGTAGACGACAAGGGTGAGGTCCAGGTCAACCGCGGTTTCCGCGTGGAGATGAACAGCGCCATCGGCCCCTACAAGGGCGGCCTTCGCTTTCACCCGACCGTGTACCTCGGCCTGCTCAAGTTCCTCGCCTTCGAGCAAGTTCTGAAGAACGCCCTGACCACACTTCCGATGGGTGGAGGCAAGGGCGGGTCGGACTTCGACCCGAAGGGCAAGAGCGACCTTGAGGTCATGCGCTTCTGCCAGTCGTTCATGACCGAACTGCAGCGCCACATCGGCCAGTTCACGGATGTCCCGGCCGGGGACATCGGGGTCGGCGGCCGTGAGATCGGATTCCTGTTCGGCCAGTACAAGCGGATCAAGAACGAGTTCACGGGCGTGCTCACCGGCAAGGGTCTGAACTGGGGTGGTTCGCTGATCCGCCCGGAGGCGACCGGATACGGCACCGTCTACTTCGCTCAGGAGATGCTCGCGACCCGCGACGACTCCATGGAAGACAAGGTCTGTCTCGTGTCGGGAAGCGGCAACGTCGCGCAGTACGCCGTCGAGAAGACCATCGACCTGGGGGGCAAGGCGGTCACCCTGTCGGACTCCGGTGGATTCGTCCACGACCCCGACGGGATCGACCGCGAAAAGCTCGCTTGGGTCATGGAACTCAAGGAGGTGAAGCGCGGCCGCATCAGCGAGTACGCGAAGAAGTACAAATCGGCCACCTTCACCCAGGTGGACCCGAAGGCGGACTGCAACCCGCTGTGGAGTGTCCCGGCCGACTGCGCCTTCCCGAGCGCCACGCAGAACGAGGTCAATGGGAAGGACGCGGCCAACCTCCTCAAGAACGGCGTCACGGTAGTGAGCGAGGGCGCGAACATGCCGACCGTCCCCGAAGGCGTGGAGCAGTTCGTCAAGTCAGGAATCCTCTACGGGCCCGCCAAGGCCGCCAACGCCGGTGGAGTGGCAACCTCCGGCCTGGAGATGTCGCAGAACAGCCTGCGCCTCGCGTGGACCCGCGAAGAGGTGGACGCTCGCCTGCATGGCATCATGAAGGCGATCCACAAGAACTGCGCGCAGACCGCGGCGGAATACGGGACGCCGGGCAACTACATCAACGGCGCGAACATCGCAGGCTTCGTCAAGGTGGCTGACGCGATGCTCGACCAGGGCGTCGTCTAGGAGGGGGAGTCCGAAGAGATGAAGAAGATCGAGTGCTACATCCAGCCGTACGACTTGGACACGGTCGCCGATGCGCTGGCCGTCGAGGGGGTCGTGGGGATGAGCGTCACTGAGGCGAAGGGTTTCGGCGTCCAGCGCGGTTTCCGCCGCGGGGAAGAACCGAAGCCCGACTGGTACATCTTCCACCCGAAGATGAAGGTCGAGATGGTCGTCCTCGAGGAGGACGTGGAACGCATCATCACCGCCATCCAGGGTTCACTGAAACGGCATCAGGTCGGCGACGGCAAGATCTTCGTGACGCCCGTGGAAGACGCGGTCCGTACCCGCACCGGCCAGCGCGGGCGCGACGCCATCAAGTAGGAGCCATCGCGTAGGAGCCGGCAGGAGCTTAGTCCGGTTCGACGGGTTCAGCCGAGCGGCACGCGGCGTCGAAGGAAGTCGAGCACGGCGCCCATCTGGCGTATCTCCTCGCCCACCACGAACGAGGAGTGCCCGGTCTCGTACGAATAGACCTCGACCTCGCCACCTACTGCGAGCAGCGCATCCACGTACAGATGCACCTGCCTCGGGGGGCAGCGCGTGTCGTTCTCACCCACGAGGACAAACACCGGCGTCTTCACTTTGTCCACGTAGGTGATCGGCGAGCGCGGAGTGATGAACTCGGGCATGTCCGGGGCTGCCCCGCCGAGCAGCGCCCGGTCCATCGCCTGCAGCGACGGTGCCGAGTCCTTGTACGCCTCGATGTAGTCGCCCACCGGCACGTCGGCCACGGCTGCGATCCAGGGATCCGGTTGCATGCCGATACCGAGGAGCGTGATGTACCCACCCCAGGACTTCCCGAAGAGCACCAACCGAGACGGGTCGGCAACGCCTTCGCCCAGAAGCTTCTGCAGGCACGCCATCTCGTCTTCGAGCTCCAGGAAACCGACGTTGCCGATGAGACTGTCCTTCCAGTCCCGGCCGTAGCCGATCGAGCCTCTGTAGTTGACCAGGGCAACCGCGAACCCCGCGTCCACCAGCGCCTGCACCTTCGGATGGAACTGGTCGGCCCAGAGCCACTCCGGTCCGCCGTGCACGTCAAGCACGAGCGGGAACGGCGGCTCGCCCTCGGGCGTCACGAAGAACCCGTGGACCGTGTCGCCGCTCGGGTTCTCAAAGTGGATCGACTCGAATCGCCGTCCCGCAGGAGCGCGCTCGCCCTCCGGAACGATGACCTCTCGGCCGCTCGTATCGACGATTCGCGGCTCGCCGGTGCTGTGCTCATGGCGCATCCAGACCTCGCCGTCGGGTCGGACCTGCGCCCCTACGATGACGCCTTCGGGGTGCGACACGCGCGTCAGTGCGCCGGTGTCGGGGTCGAGTCTGTACAGCTCGTTCCGGCCCTCGAAGAGACGGCAGACGAGCAGGGCGGAGGCGTCCGGCCACCAATCGAACACCTCGAAGTCACCCGGTAGATCGATGTCGAAGTCCCGGCGTTCGCCGCTGGCGAGATTCCAGATGCCGGGCCGTTCCCAGCCACTGCGGGAAGCACGGAACGCGAACCGCTGATCGCCGGACACCGGCGACCACGCCTGGCCGGTGAGACAGTTGCCCCCGCCGTCCGAAAGCTCCCCCACCACCTCACCCGTACGTGGATCCACGATGCGGAGTTCCAGCCAGTAGTAGTTGCCGTTCTCGCCGTGCTGGATGGCCAACAGCGTCTCGTCGCCGGAGAGCCCCCCCACATTGAAGCCGCCCCAAAGCTGCCACGAAATGTCCACGAGCTCGGAGTGCTGGTGGAGCAGCTTCGGCGGCTCTCCATCCGCGGCGGCCCACAGCTGGTAGCCGTCGTCGGTGGAGATGGAAGCCGCCACCACGCTTCGCCCCAGCGCCAGCGCCGACGGCCACGCGGCCGGGACACCCGGGAGCAGCGGCTCGGCCTCTCCACCCCCCCACGGCGCGACGACCCATATCCCCGACTCGTCGCCGGTGGTGTCGCGGAACCACACGATGCCGGTGCCGTCCCCGGTCGGGGACGGGTCGATGCCCTCCTCGATCTGGATGCCGACCGGCTCATCGGTCACCTTCCCGCGTGTGCCCGCCTGCAGGTCCCACGCGTAGGCCTGGAAGGAGTCGGATTCGTTGGAGACCACCACTACCCGGTCCGGTGCGTGCCGAGACCAGACGGGAAGCGAGAAATAGGGGGCGCGGAACCTGCGCTCCCAATCGGCGACTGCACTTCTTCTGTCCATGGTGGCAAGTTAGCATCCTGGGGTGGCTGAGCGGAAACTGAAACGCCCTCCCGGCCGGCACCACCCCCATCGGCAGCACCTCCGCGGATTCGGCTACCTCAGATCCCTCGGTCCCGGCCTCATAACCGGTGCCGCCGACGACGACCCATCGGGTATCGGCACCTACTCCCAGGTTGGCGCCGCCTTCGGCTT
>Ga0315273_10013841_pt1 | contig 10387 bp, 5 predicted proteins | sample YL17G02_0_MG_FD_205753 | JGI IMG/M metagenome (GOLD analysis project Ga0315273, IMG submission 205753) | Sediment microbial communities from Yellowstone Lake, YNP, Wyoming, USA - YL17G02_0 | ecosystem: Environmental > Aquatic > Freshwater > Lake > Sediment | place: USA: Wyoming | collected... | reverse complement strand
ACCAGTAGGAATCTTTGTGGTGGTACTGTTTTGTGCCCATCTTATGGAATAGCTGTCAACAGGCTTCAGGGTGTCATTTATTGAAAGAACCGTGTTATTCTCGAATTTTCCATCAAATGAGTCAAACACAACCTTGATCAGTTTGATGTCTGCTGGCCGGGTCGCATTTATGAAGAAATCATTACCATTCCTGTAAAAGTGCTCGTTCTCAAGGGTTATTCCAGTCGAATTTTTTATATAAGTGCCATTGCCTGTCCTCTGGCTGAATATCTCGTTGTTGGAAAAACTGTTGTTATCGCTCGATTCTACATAAATTCCGTAATTGGTGTTGTTGCTGATTTTGTTGGATACTACCTTGTTCCCGCTGGAGTCTAGGATGAATCCTATGCCGTACTGGGAATTACTGTAAACAACATTATTTTGAAAAAGATTGTTTTGGCTTCCAAAATTAACTACGATACCGCCAGAAGGTATGAGAATAACCATGCCGCTGGGATTGTTGCCGTAGACTATGTTATCCGTAAACGTGTTTCCGGAAACATTTCCGTACAAAAGTATGCCTCCAAAAAAATTATCGTGAACACGGTTATTGGAGATGGTGCTGTTCGTCAATTCGCTAAGAAACATTCCAACGTTATAATGGAAAATGATGTCGTTATCACTAATGATATTGCCAGAGCCACTTTTGAGCTCGATACCGCTCTTACCATTCTGATAAAGCGTGTTCTGAGATATTGTGTTTCCCGAAGAATGTGAGAAATGAAGTCCGTCATTGACATTCTTGTATGCTGTGTTTCCGGTGATTATGTTGGCATTCGTTTCATCGAACTCCAAACCGCTCCTGCTATCATGGACGGTGTTACCTGAGAATATGTTCTGATTGCTTTTTCCTCTAACATAAACCCCGGCATCGCCCCCTTTGTAAATCGTGTTATTAATTACGTTATTGAAAGAGGAATCAAAAAGAAAGATCCCTTGTTTTTCGAAGTCATGGATATTGTTGCCTAAAATCATGTTGTTGTTGGACTGGATGCTTATCGCAAAGGAATTATTGCCCGTAATATTGAAGATTTCGTTGGAGATCAGCTGGTTGTTATCCGTCGCTCCCGTTCCCTCGAAACCGATGCCAAAATTCTGGTTGTATATGATATTGTTGCTTATAACGTTGAAACCGCCGATCTGGATGTTAATGCCGGTGGGTGAATCATGGATGATATTGCCATCGAAGGTATTGCTGTTCCCGGCTACTATCATAACTGACAGCTCAGAGGAATTGGAAATGTTGTTCTTCTTGAAAATGTTGGATTCGCCATTCACGTGAAATCCCTGGTCATTGCCAGTAAAACTGTTTCCAGTGAAATTGTTTCCATTGCCGTTCAGGTTAATGGCAAAACCGCTGTTGCTGACATTGTTGTTTACAAACGTATTACCTGAACCGATTACCAAAAACCCGTCTATGGCATTTGAGACAGAATTGCTCTCATAATAGCCGGAGTCCGAGCTTTCCAGGAAAAATCCTCTTTCGAAAATCTGGGATGATCCTGAGGCAGTGTTATTTAGGAATACACTGTTGGCCGCCATGATGAAAAAATCTTTTGAATAATCGTTCACAATGCAGTTCTGCACCTTTATATTTGATGTCTGTGCTTCCAGAAAAATCCCGATAGCGCCGACAGTTCCATTGTTTGTTATGGTATATCCCTTGCAGTCGAAATTAACGTCAGAAGAGCGTATGGAGATGCATGCCCCGATTGAAGTGTTCGCTCCGGTTATGTTGTTGCTAAGGAAGTAATTCCCCGGTTCATCTATTACCATGCACGATGACACCGGACCAGGAGTGCTTGCTGCCCATGCTAAAATGGAAAGTGTTCCCACCAGAATCAGGAATGCCAAAGTGGCCCAACGATGCATGAGAGAAATAAAGAATGAGTGTTTTAAATCTCTTTCGAGAAGTTATTTCTTTCAAAAATCTACTTTCTCCTCTTTTTGATTTTGGCCTTTCCCCCGAAAAAGTAGTAGACAAGGTAAGCCAGAACACCCGCTACTGTAACCAGAAAGACCAGCAGAAGACCTGTTCCTGCCAGAACCTCCAGGGAAACAGGTATCCCGAAAGTTGTTTTTGGTAAAGAAACAACGGATGATGTTTTAACTGCCGTATAATTCACCAGCAGATCAATGTTGTAAGTTCCTTCCTGCGTGAGATTGAAGCTTATCTCTCCGCTGCTATCAGTGCTCAGAAAGTTGAAGGAGCCGTCAGGCTTAATCATCTTCAGCTGGGCGTTTTCCATTGGCTGGGAATTATGGTACGCTGTAAACGTTATGTTGTCCCAAACAATGCTGCTATTTGGTCCAATCAAGTCATAGAGCGGAGCTGTAATAGTGCATTTGTTGTCCTGGCAGCGCTGTTCTTCAGTGCAGTCAGCATCAGCACAGCATTCATATGAAACCCAGGCATGATTTACTATGTGGCCGCAGGCTCCTGTTGCTACAGGAGTACATGACCCTGCGCTGCAGAATTGATCAGCCGTACAATTATCATCAGAAGTGCAGCCCTCTCCGGTAGGTGGCTGTTTCTCCACGCACTTTCCGTTCGTGCAGACCTTTCCTGAAGCACAGTCCGCATCCTTTGTGCACTCAGGGGCAGTTGTAATAACACACTTGTTGCTAGTGCACACCTGGCCAGACGGGCAATCAGAATTGACAGTGCACTCCGGCCTGCCGCAGTCTGCAGGGTTTTTCAGGTTGATTGTGAATTTTCCTGCACCAGGAACGCTGTAGCAGGTGTCAGGTGTCCTGTTTTTTTCAACATACATATCTGCATTCTGGCCAGTGCCATTGAATATGAATTTTCCAGCTGAGTCAGTTAATCCTGAGGCTATGACGCCCCCTTCCCTTATTATTGTGACATTGGCAAGCGAAAGCGGGCTTTCCCCTGCAATGACTATTACGTTGTTTCCTTCACACGCGGCTGTGAAATTAATTGAAATTGTCACATACCTGCAGTCTGCAGCTCTTGGAGTTGCATACACCAGGCCATAGAAGCTTGCATTCACGTTTGATATGTTCAAAGAGTTGGTTGTAATGTTAAGGGTGGAATTCTCCAGGTTCCAGGTGTTATTGTAGGACCAGAGCTGGATGGATTTCTCATCAGCATCCTGTACGTCCTTGTCAGTCCAGTGCCAGAAGATGCTGTCTATCTCCAAATAGGGATAAGACGTGGACATGTTAACAAACTTCTTCAAAGTGAACGTACCAGTAGGAATCTTTGTTGTGGTACTGTTTTGTGCCCATCTTATGGAATAGCTGTCAACAGCCTTCAGGGTGTCATTTATTGAGAGCATGGTGTAGTTCTCATACTTGCCTGCAGGTGCATCAAATACAACCTTAATCAGTTTGGTGTCCACTACCCTGGTCGCATTTATGAAGAAATCATTACTGTTCCTGTAAAAGTGCTCGTTCTCAAGGATTATTCCTGTGGAATTTTTTATGTAAGTGCCATTGCCTGTCCTCTGGCCGGATATCTCGTTGTTGGAAAATTTGTTGTTATTGCTCGAGTCCACATAAATTCCGTAATTGGAGTTGTTTGAAATTTTGTTGAAGTTTATTATGTTGTCACTTGGGCCCATAAGCTCGGGAGCTAATGCGAAAGGTCTGAGCTCGATCCCCATAGTGTTATTATATATATTATTGTTTTTCAGTACATTATTCTTGCTTCCAGCAGTGAGTATAATACCGGCGCTTTCGAGATTGAAAAGATGTGGTCCTAGATTACTTCCGTGTACTGTATTATCGACAACAGTTGTTCCAGTAGCCCCTATTAACAGCATACCACCAAATAAATTATCATATAAACTGTTCTCTGAGACTAGATTATTCGTCCCTCCATCTATAGTCAGTCCCATTTCAATGTCAAATGCTGTATTATTGATGATTTTGCTGTCATGGTTGCCCCTGATTTCCATACCCACCCCATCGCCCTGGTAAATCGTATTGTTTGATAAGTAGTTGTTCGAACCAACTTCGAGCAGGAACCCGCCATTGCTTTTATAGCATGTATTCCCGGTGATCGTGTTTTCGCTCGAGGAGAAGAGTTCAAAACAATCCCCTCCCTTAATATCGTGGAGAGTATTTCCTGAAAGCATATTATTTCCTAAAGGTGTGTCATTTCCCAAACCTTCTCCTTGGATGATGTAAATCCCTATTCCACCGATGTTATAAACCAGGTTCTCAATTACGTTATTATAACCAGCGTTCATCCCTATTCCCGTACCTTTGCTATCGTGGATAATGTTTCCAGTGATCGTGTTATGGGTAGAACGGATGTTGACGGCATCGAAGGCGAAGGTTTCACCTTCAGTGATGTTAAACTCGCCAGTCATATTAAAGATCTCATTGGAATCTAGAATGCTATTGTCCGTACCTTCCTTGAGTTGTATGCCATATCCAGAATTCAGATTGAAGAGCTTGTTGTTGCTTAAAACATAAGGTCCATATGCTAAATCGAATCCACCACCTGAATCCTGTATGATGTTGTCTTCAAAATTATTGTCCCCTGATTGTGAGGCAACTGCGTATCCAAGCACATTGGAAATATTGTTCTTTTTAAAATTGTTAAAGCCGGAACTGTATATCTCAATTCCCACAAGCGTGCCATAAATATTGTTATCCGAGATATTGTTTTCAGAACTCATTTCGATATGGAAACCATTCTGACTGTGGTTAGCTTTATTGTTTGTGAATACATGGCCGCTTGAAGCGCGTAGGTCAAAAGACTTGAAACATCTGGAAGCCAGATTGTTTTCGTATCTGTTTGAACCAGAGCCAACTGAGGTGAATCCAATGCATTGTCCATAATCACCCATTCCGAAAAAAGAGGTTGTGGCAATGTTATTGGAAAAAACGCTGTTGGTGACCGTTTTGTCAAAAATATTAAACGTATAATCGTTTACATTGCAGTTTTCCACCCGAACATTCGAAACCGGTCCTTCCACAAATATTCCAATGGCGCCGGGTGTTGCATCGTTCGTTATGCTATATCCTTTGCAATCAAAATTCACATCAGAGGATCTTATCCAAATGCATGCTGGTCCGTCACTAGTAGTGTAATTCGCTCCTGTGATACTAGTATTAAGATAATAATTCCCTGGCGAATCTATCACAACGCACTCTGATTGCGGCCCGAGACTGGCCGCCCATACAAGTACGGCAAGAATTCCAGCAAGCATAAGGAATGCCAGGATGGCGTAACGGTGCATAAGAGAAATAAAGAATGAGTGTTTTAAATCTCTTTCGAGTAGTTCATTTCAAAACCCTATCTTCTCCCCTTTCTGATTTTGATTTTTCCCTTGGAAAAGTAGTAGATGAGGAAAGCTACAACAACGATGAGTGTAACCAGAAAGGCCACCACCTCCATGGTAACAGGTATCTCTGCCGGAGTTTCCTTTGGTGAAGAAACCAGGGTTAATGTTTTGGCGACTTTATAGTCCACCAGCAAATAGACATCGTAAGTCCCTTCCTGTGTGAGATCGATACTGTTTTTCCCGCTGCTATCCGTGCTCAGAAAGTCAAAGGAACCGTCAGGTTTTATCACCTTTAGCTGCGCGTTTTCCATTGGCTGGGAATTAATGTAGGCGGTGAACGTAATGCTGTCTCCAACGGAGCCAGTACCCGGGCCGGTCAAGTCATAAGATGGGATCGTAATAACAGTGCATTTGTTGTCCTGGCATGATTGGCCTGAAGCGCAGTCAGCGTCAGCGCAGCATTCATAGGATTCCCAGGTATGTTCCACTATGTAGCCGCATGCTTCAGTAGCTACAGGGATGCATGACCCTGCATTACAATACTGTTCAGACGTACAATTGCCATCTGAGGTGCAGCCTCCTGCTTGTGGCGGCTTTTGCACCCCGCGCTCCTCGCACTTTCCATTCTGACATATTAAATCCATTTCAACGTTGTTCGCAGTGTTTCCTGAAAACAGATTCGTTGAGCCGGATTCCATTACAAGAAATCCTATATGCCCGTTATAGAACTTGTTATCAGTTATTGTGTTAAAAGAAGAACCATATAGCGCGACCCCAATATTTTTGAAATCGTGGATTATATTGCCAGTGATCGTATTATTGGAAGATCTGATTTGCAGAGCCGCAGAATCGTTTTTATCCGTAATGTTAAATATCTCGTTGGAAATGAGCTGGTTGTTGTCTGAATCAAGAAAAATGCCGTTTGATACCTGGTTGAATACCCTATTGTTTCTAAAAACATTGAAGTGACTGTCTACCCCTGTACTGAATCCAATGTTCCCATCGTGTATAACATTGCCATCAAAAGTGTTATTCTCTGAAATAAGCAGGTGAATTGTGGAATTGGTTATGTCGTTCTTCTCGAAGTTGTTTGAGTTAGAACGACGGAGAAAAATCACGCCGCCAATATCAATGATATTGTTTTCAATAAAATTATTTCCTATGCTATTTTCCAGACCAAGGCTGCTATTGACAACATTGTTGTTTGAGAATACATTATCATTCGAATATTGGATATCGAATCCTTTTGCACCATTGTAAACAGAATTGTTCTCATACCTGTTAGAATTTGATGTACTGGAGAAGAACCCCATTTTCAAATACGGACCAAAAGGGCTGTTTACAGAAGCGTTATTTGAGAAAACACTGTTGTTAAGGAAAACACTGTTGCTCACTTCATATATAGTAAAACCATTAGTGTAGTTGTCCACTATGCAGTTTTTCACAAGAACATCTGAAACATCTGAAATTGGGCCCCCGGCTATCGCAACTCCGTCAGATGGGACCGTTCCGTTATTGGTTATTTTATGCCCTGCACAGTCGAAATTTACGTTTGAGGAGTTTATCACAATGCATGCGTTCCCCAAAACAGTGTTCGGTGCTCCAGTAATATCACTATCAAGATGATAAGTGCCTGGTGTATCTATCACCATGCACGATGATACTGGACCAGGAGAGCTTGCAGCCCAGGCCGATACCAAAAGCGTGCTCACCAATATCAGAAATACTCGGAGCGCCAAACGATGCATGAAAGAAATAACTGAATGGGTGTTTTAAATCCCTATCGGGCAGTTCATTTCAGGATCTTCCCGGTCTCCATATACCATAAGTAGAGGTCGAGTTCCGCGAGCGTGATTTTCGCTTTTGATGCGATATTCGCTAGCACCCGCTCGATTTCGAGATATCTTTTGCGGGTTAGGGTTTTTGTTTTTGGTCTTTTGATCAGTTTGTGCTTCACCAGTATGTCTATTATGTGAAAATCGATTATCGCAAGATCCGAGACACCAATGTTCCTGAGGAAATGGCTTGACTCCTTGTAACCGAGCCCCTTGACGTTCTTCACCAACCACTCGCGCATATCGAAACTACTACACGTTCGAAGTCTGCTATCAAGGTCAACCCTGAACTTTCTCGCCTCCGCAATATACTTCGCCCGGGCATTGGGAAAACGGTGGCCGAGCATTTTTAGTTTTTTTGCGAGCCCTGCCTCATTCATGGTGCAGAATTTGCTGCCAATGTCCTTCTGTATCCTTATCCCGCCTTCAGCCGTGTAGTTCGCTGTCAGAATACAGAAGCAGAGCTCGCTGAATATCCTTTCGCTGTTTGCCTTCCCGGCACGCTCGAATTCTTGCATCCGCTTCCTGACCTTCGCGCCAATTGGCCCTGTTTTTAGCGCCTTGATCGAGCGTAATAATTCGGTTTCCATCAAATCTTTCCCACGAGCTTGGTTGATGGCTTGATTGTTTCCTTTCCAGGTTCCCAGCTGGCAGGGCAGACCTGTCCCTTGTGCTCTGCGACGAACTTGGATGCCTTGAGTTTCCTGAGAATCTCCTTTGCGCTCCTTCCGATGCTGTTGTCGTGGATATCCATTGCTTTCAGAACTCCGTCCGGATCGATAATGAAAGTCGCACGCTGGGAAACTCCTTCCTTGTCAATGTGCGTTCCGAATTCCTTGCAGATTTCATGGGTGCAGTCAGAACCCATGGGGTAAGTCACTTTTTTTATTGCAGGCGAGGTATCGTGCCATGCCTTGTGCGCAAAGGCAGTATCAATGCTGAAGCTTATGACCTCGGCATTTAGCTTTCTGAATTCCTCATAATTGTCAGCAAGCTCGCTGAGCTCAGTAGGGCAGATAAAAGTGAAATCCGCTGGATAGAAAGCAAGCACAAGCCATTTACCCTTGTAGTCAGAGAGTTTTCCCTTTTTGATCTCCCCTCCATGAAACATATCGAACTCGAAATCCGCAACAGTATCCCCGATTTTCATTAATCCACCTCTCGATGGATATCCGGCAAAACCTGTATTAATCCTTTTGGTTTGAGTGTAAAAGAAAATTTTGAGGATTGAACAAGTGCATCATCAGCATGGCCTCAGATAAGTTATAAAATACATGCCGGCTGCACTAAATAATGGGCAATCCGTTTCTTGATGCTTTGGCTGCGATTTCTGCCAATAAGAAAACAATCTGGAACCAGGATGCGAAAAAACTTCGCGACCTGGCAAAGCAGGATGAGTTGACGACTGAGTTCAAGAGCGCAAGCTACATAACAACAATCCGCTCGCGAAGCGCGAAATTCACTGAAATCGTTTTTGAGCCAAAGAATGAGCACATTGAAACCATTGCCAAAGTCACAGAATACCTCAAAGACAAGGAAATGATCTCCATAGATCGCGTCATGTGCATGCGAAAGGACTACCAAACCACGATCCGCCTTTTCGTCACCAAAAAATTCGCAAGGCTCGCTTTTATGTGGGGAGAGATGCTGTTTCCAGTTTCGAGTTTCCGGTTTCCGGAGAGAAAAGAAACTGGAAAACTTGTGTCCGCAGACACATGGTTCAGTCCCGGGTCCAGGGTCTCGAGTCTTGAACGAAAACCGGATTTCACCATTGTTGATGTGCCTGAATGGCATGAGCGGAAAATACTTGTCGATCCGAATTCCTTCACTACATTCATACTCGGCTCGGATTATTGCGGGGAAATAAAAAAGGCCGGCCTTCGCATGATGATGTATTTCCACAAAACAAGGCACGGCGGCCTAGGATTGCATGCTGGCTCGAAAATCATTCGGGTGCGGACTCCGGATGGAAAGCTTGTGGAAAAAGGCGTGCTGCTCTTTGGGCTAAGCGCAACAGGGAAAACCACGCTCACCTGCCATCACCACTGGCTGGGTGAATCAGAGGGCGAAGGAGTGGTGATAAGGCAGGATGATGTCGTTCTTCTGAACAAGGATGGTTCTGCCATCGGGACTGAAGACAACTTCTACATAAAAACTGACGCGCTCGAACCAAACTCGCAGCCCCTTCTTTACAAAGGCGCGATCTCACCTAACGCCATACTTGAAAATGTGAAAGTTGACGAAAGGACCGGCAAAGTTGATTTTTTCGATTCGAGCATAACATCGAACGGACGAGGGGTAGTGATTAGAAAGGAACTCGATTTCACTGACAATTCGATTGATCTTGATAAAGTAGACATGATCGTTTTCATCACCAGGCGCAAGACAATAGTGCCCCCAATCGCCCGCCTGAACCCTGAGCAGGCAGCAGCCTTCTTCATGCTTGGCGAATCCGTGGAATCGTCCGCAGGAGATCCGACGCAGGCGGGAAAGCCCCTGAAGGTTGTTGGTACAAACCCGTTCATCATCGGCCCTTTTGAGGAAGAGGGCAACCGTTTCCTTGAAATCCTGCGGGCGAACCCGCACATAGAATGCTACCTTCTTGACACTGGATATTTCGGTGCAAGGGAGAATGCCAAGGGCATGAAGATCACAGTGTATGATTCCGCGAGGCTGCTTGCTGATGCTGCAAGGGGAACGCTCGTTTGGAAAAAGGATCCTGACTGGGGCTATGAAGTGGCAATAAGTGCAGAGGACGTTGACCTTGGCGTGTTTGATCCGTCCGTGTTTTACGATGAGGACGAATATCGCAGGTTGACAAAGGAACTAAAGGATGAGCGCAGGGCGTGGCTGAGGCAGTTCAAGGGGCTGGATAAAAAGATTATCGCTGCCATATGATATGGGATTGCATAACGTTCATTCAACTACTCTTTTTATAACTTTCGCAACATAACATAAATTATGACAAGATTGCGGAGAAGGGCCAGATTCATAGCCGAGATCGAGGTCTGCAGCAGGAGAGAGCTTCTCCGCAGCTCTGCTATCGTTTCCTTTGATGTGAGTCCTGATCTGGCAAAAAAAATCACACTGGATAAGGCGCTCAGCCTGAGGCGCGCTAACGAAAAGTTCGTTTCAGTAAGGCCGATGCTCGGGCTTTATTACAAAGGAGAAATTTTGTATTCTCCAATGCAGCGCCGGCCAAAGAATGAGACAAGAAGGCACGAGCTGTTCCACAAGCGCGTGAGCAACCAT
>Ga0315273_10013840_pt1 | contig 10387 bp, 6 predicted proteins | sample YL17G02_0_MG_FD_205753 | JGI IMG/M metagenome (GOLD analysis project Ga0315273, IMG submission 205753) | Sediment microbial communities from Yellowstone Lake, YNP, Wyoming, USA - YL17G02_0 | ecosystem: Environmental > Aquatic > Freshwater > Lake > Sediment | place: USA: Wyoming | collected... | reverse complement strand
CCGGCTCCCACGGCGGTCGCCCGCATGGTCGAGCACCCGGTAGTCGGCGCGCTCGTCCCAGCCGTACGTCCGGGTCCCCGGGACCGCGGCAGCCAGCTCCCCGGCGATCGGGTCGTCGACGCAGACGACCCGGACTCCGGGCACTTCGACGAGAAATCGGCGGAACGCACCGACCAGCGCGTCGAAGCCCCCGTAGTGCTCCAGGTGGTCGGGCTCCACGTTCGTGACGATCGCCGCTTCGGGCGCGAGCTCGAGGAAGGTGCCGTCGCTCTCGTCCGCTTCCACGACGAGCCACTCACCGTCGTCGTAGGCCGCGTTGGTGCCGACCTCGTTGAGCTCGCCGCCGATGAGGAAGCTGGGATGCCAGTCGGCGGCGCGCAGCACGAGAGCGAGCATCGACGACGTCGTCGTCTTGCCGTGGCTCCCCGCGACGGCAATCGAGCGACGAGTGGCGACCAGAGCGCGCAGCGCGTCCGCCCGACGCAGCACAGGCACATCACGCTCGACGGCCGCGACGATCTCGGCGTTGGATTGGGGGATCGCAGTCGAGGCCACAACCGCATCGACGTCGGTCGGCACGTTGGCGGCAGCGTGACCGACGCGCGCATCGATCCCGAGGAGGCGGAGCCGTTCCAACGCCGGCGAGTCCTTCAGGTCGGATCCGCTGACTCGGTGGCCCATGCGAGCGAGCACGGTCGCGATGGCGCTCATGCCCGCGCCGCCGACGCCGATGACGTGCACCGTAGATGCCGTCGCCAGATCGAGCTCAGGCGCCATGGGCGGCCTCCTCCACCAAGTCGGCGACGCGATCGGCCGCGTCCGGACGACCGACCGTACGCGCGGCTCGGCTCATCTCGTCGAGTCGAGCGGGGCCCCCATCCGTCGGCGGGGCGAGCAGCGCGTCGAGCTCCCATGCGAGCCTCGCGCCGTCGAGCTCGGCATCGGGCACCAGGATGGCCGCGCCCGCATCGACGAGCGCCTCGGCATTGCGCGTCTGATGATCACCGGGAGCGTTTGGCAGCGGCACCAGGACGGCAGGGGTACCCGTGACCGCAACCTCGGCACACGTGACCGCGCCGGCCCGCCCCACCAGGACCGCGGCGCGCGCGTACAGCCCGGGCATGTCGTCTTCGTAGCGCACGAGGTCGTAGCGGAGGACGTCGGCCGCAAGGCGTTGCCGACGGAGGCGTTCCATGCACCCGTCGTAGCCGCGCGGACCGGCCACGTGACGGATCGCGACGTCGCCCCGGCCCCGCCAGAGGTCGTAGAGCCCGAGCGCGGCGTCGTTCAGTCGGCCGGCACCCAGGCTGCCCCCCACGAGCGCGACCAGCGGTGGCGCGCTCTCGGGAGCTCGTCGCACTGCCAGGACGGCACTCCGCACGGGGTTGCCGGTCACCTCGGCGCCCGGGAGCGGAGTACCAGGGAGGGACACGGCAGCGCGCGCGCCGAGGCGGACGGCCCACCGGTTGGCGAGGCCAGGTGCGGCGTTCTGCTCGTGTACCACCGCAGGGACGCGGCGGAGCCGGGCGGCCACCAGACACGGAAACGACGCGTAGCCGCCGACCCCGAGCACGACGCCGGGTCGGTGTCGCCCGATCAGGCGAAGGGCCCCCACGAACGCAAGGAGCAGACCGACGACCGCACCCACGTTCGCCACGATCGCTCGCGGGCGGATGCTCCGCTGCAAGCCCCGGCCCGGCAACAGCTCGACGATGTAGCCCGCGGCAGGCACCGCGGTCGCTTCGATCCCGCGCCGAGCGCCGACGAAACGAATCGACGGGCGAGGATGACCACGCGCGACGAGCGCGTCGGCGACGGCCAGCGCGGGGTACACATGGCCCCCGGTGCCACCACCCGTCACGAACGCGAACGTGTCACCCTGCATGGGCGGGGACATGGTTCGTCGCCTGGTTCGTTTGACGGGCCACGTTGGCAAGGATTCCGGCGGCGACCATCGTGAACACGAGCGATGAACCGCCGAAGGACACGAACGGCAGCGGGATCCCCGAGACGGGGAGCAGCCCGATCACCCCACCGATGTTCACCGCGGCCTGCGCAACAACCCACACCGTCACGCCGGTGGCGAGAAGCATCCCGAACCGGTCGGGCGCGCGCTGCGCGGTGCGGATTCCGAGGATCGCGAACGCGAAGAAGAGCCCGAGCACGCTCAGCGTCCCGACAAGACCCAGCTCCTCGCCGATGACCGCGAAGATGAAGTCGGTGTGCGCGTTCGGGAGGAAGAGCCACTTCGAGCGTCCGGCGCCGAGCCCTACCCCTTCGATGCCCCCACTGCCGAGCGCGATGAGCGACTGCACGATCTGATAGCCGGTGTTCGACGGGTCGGCGGTCGGGTGCAGGAACGTGAACACCCGCGCCTGTCGATACGGTGCGGCGACGGCGAGGAGGGCGGACAGCGCGATGCCCGTACCACCGACGAGCGCGAGGTGCCGAGCCGTGATGCCGCCCGCGACCATCACCGAACCGACGATCAGCGCGAGCAGCACCGTTGAGTCGAGGTCGGGCTCGAGGCAAACGAGCGCCGCCACGCCGATCAGAACGAGCAGCAACGGGCGCAGGACGCGACGGGTGTCGTGCAGCTCGTCGGCGCGACGGGTCAGGAGGTCGGCGGCAAACAGCAACAGCGCGAGCTTTGCGAGCTCGCTCGGCTGGAACCTCCACGCCCCGATGCCGAGCCAGCGTCGCGACCCACCGACGTAGACCCCGATCCCCGGCACGAGCACCGCCGCGAGCAGGACACCCGTGGTGGCGAGCAGCGGTCGAACCACCGAGGCCCAGTGGTGGTAGTCAATGCGGACGATCACCGCGAAGGCGATGACCCCGAGCAGGGTCCAGATGAGCTGGCGCTGGAAGAAGTACCACGCCGACCCGTAGCTCGTGAGCGACAGCACCGACGAGGCCGACAGCACCATGACCACTCCGATGATCACCAGCACTGCGATCACACCGACGAGCAACAGGTACGTGCCCGGCGCTTCCACGGACCCGGCGCGCGCCCTGGACGTGGTCTTGCTCCGATCGCCCGCGGCCCGGCGGGTCCGCCGGGACGCCCGGTCGGGGCGATTCACCGTTCTTGTGCTCATTGCTCTACCCCCACGTGTGACCGCACCTCGCGAGCGAAATCGTCGCCGCGCTCGGCGTACGACGAGTACCAGTCGAACGATGCGCAGCCCGGACTCAGCAGGACGGTGTCGCCCGGGCGCGCGAGATCGCGTGCGGCTCGCACGGCTTCCTCCATCGAAGACGCATTGACCACGGTCACGGTGCCCGCGAACGCGTCGTGCACCTCGGATGCGGCTTCGCCGATCGCGACGACACCGCGCAAGCTCGGGGCGAGCACGCGGAGCTCACCGAGATCGAGACCCTTGTTGCGCCCGCCGGCCAAGAGCACGACCCCGGCGAGCCCCTGGACTGCCGCGATCGTGGCGTGCACGTTCGTTGCCTTCGAGTCGTCGACCCAACGGACGCCGTCTCGCTCAGCCACGACCTGCATGCGGTGCGCGAGGCCACCGAAGTCGACGAGGGCGCGTCTGGCGGCGGCGATCCCGAGCACGGGATCGCCGGCAACGTCGAGCGCGAGTGCGCACGCCGCGAGGGCATTGGCGAGATCGGTGGGGCGCGAGCGGCCGAGCTCGTCGACCCCGCCGATCTCGTCGCCGTCGGGCGTGACCAGCAGGCGCCCGGTGGCGGTGTCGGCGACGCGATAGCCGTTGGCAGCGCCGGGCGCGATCGAGAACGACACCCGCCGGCCTGGCGCATCTGCCGCGAGCCCCGCCACGACCGGGTCGTCGGCGTTGAACACGAGGAGGTCGTCCGCCCTCTGGTGCACGAAGAGGTTCGCCTTGGCGTGCGCGTACGCGTCGAACGTGCGATGCCAGTCGAGGTGGTCCGAGCCGAGGTTCAGCAGCGCGGCTGCGTCCGGGCGGAATCGCTCCGTGAACGCGAGCTGGAAGGACGACACCTCGGCGACCACCACGTCGACGTCGTCGTGCACGGCGTCGAGTAACGGCCGGCCGATGTTGCCGGCTGCGGCGACCCGCAACCCGGCGGCCTCCAGGATCGATGCCGTGAGCGTCGTCACCGTGGTCTTGCCGTTCGTCCCGGTGACCGCGATCAGCGCGGGCGCGCCGCGATCAGCCCAGACCTCTCCCGCCAGGACCTCTCCCGCCAGCTCGATCTCCGATCGCACCGGGACCTCGGCCAGACGAGCGGCTGCGATCGCCGGATGTCGTTCGGCGACGCCCGGGCTCGGAACGACCAGGTCGGCATCGGCCGCGAGCTCGGCCGCGCGCCCCGGGTCGGGGCGTTCGAGCACCGTCGCCCCGAGCGCGCGAGCTGCCGCGACCCGCGCTTCCCATTCGCGCGCCACACCCGGGCGGTCCTCGATCACCACGACGGTGTCGCCCGCGCTGGTGCAGTGGCGCGCCACGGCTTCTCCGGTGACCGCGAGGCCGACGACGAGCACCCGCATCAGTCGATCACCCCGGGGATGTTGATGAAGTCGGCGTAGAAGAGCCCGAGGCCGAGAGCGACGCACGCTCCCGAGAAGAGCCAGAAGCGCACGATCACGGTGAACTCCGGCCATCCGCTGACCTCGAAGTGGTGATGGATGGGGGCCATCCGCAGTACCCGCCGGTGGAGGACGCGAAACGAGATCACCTGGGCGATCACGCTCAGCGTCTCGATGACGTAGAGGCCGCCGAGGATCGGGAGCAGAAGCACCGTGTTCGACAGCAGTGCGAGCCCGGCCATCGCGCCACCGAGCGCGAGAGCCCCGGTGTCGCCCATGAAGATCTGGGCGGGCGCGGCGTTCCACCACAGGAAGCCACCGCACCCCCCGGCCAGCGCCGCCGCGATGATCGCGAGCTCGATGGCCGACGCGGGCCCGAGTCCGTACACGCCCGGGTGCCGGAACTGCCAGAAGCAGATCACCATGAAGGCACCGAACACAAGCGTCGCGGATCCGGCGACGAGCCCATCCATCCCGTCGGTCAGGTTCACTGCGTTCGCGGCGCCGTACACCACGACGACCGCGAACAGCACCCAGAGCGTTGTCCCGAGGTTCAAGTCGAGCGATCGGGTGAACGACAGATCGGTGGATGCGCGCGCCCAGTGCAACGCGAGCAGCGCGAACCCCGACGCGACCAGTAGCTGACCGCCGGTCTTGCCGCGCTTGCGAAGCCCCATGTTGCGGCCCTTGCGCACGCCCAGGTAGTCGTCCACGAAGCCGACGGTCGCGAGGCCGACGATCAGGACCATCAGTGTGAGCCCGGTGCGTGCGAACTTCAGCTGCTCGGTACGCACGTGCGCGATCGCGTACCCGAGGACCGCCCCCCCGACGATCGCTATCCCGCCCATCGTCGGCGTGCCGGCCTTCCCCGCGTGCGGGTGGGTGAACGGACCGTCGTCGCGGATGAGCTGACCGATCCCGCGGAACCGGAGGAAGCGCATGAGCGCCGGGGTCCCCAGCACGGTCGTCGCGAACGCGATGCCGCCGGCGATGAGCAGTGCGATCACGCCGACGCTCCTCGCACCAGCGCGTCGGCGACCGCCTCGAGCCCGACGGCGCGACTCGCCTTCACCAACACCGCGTCACCGAACCGGACTTCATCGATGAGGTAGCCGGTCGCGGCGGCCGCGTCGGGCATCGTGACCACCGAGACCCCAGACCCTCTCCGTGGAGCGCCGCCGGCCGCAGAGCCTCGCGCCCCAGCACCGCGCGCCCCTTCGACAATGTGCTCCGCGCCCTCCCCGACCGCGACGAGGACGTCGATCCCGGTCGCGGCGGCGAGGGCGCCAAGAGCCTCGTGCTCTTCGGCGGCGTGGCTGCCGAGCTCGAGCATCGGGCCGAGCACAGCCAGGCGCCGCCCGGTGACGCGAAGATGAGCGAAGGACCGGATCGCGGCCGCGGCCGAGGTCGGACTCGAGTTGTAGGCGTCGTTGATCACGACCACGCCGGTTGCGGTCCGGACCATCTCCATGCGCAACGAAGCGGTTTGCGTCACCTCGAGCCCAGACACCACCGCCTCCAATGACGCGCCGAGCTCGAGGGCAACGGCCGCGGCCATCGCCGCGTTCTCGACCTGGTGCTCGCCGAGCAGCGCGAGCGCAACGGGCGCTCGACCCCACGGAGTCTCGAGCACGAAACGTGCCCGCAGCTCGTCGTCGAGCACGACATCACGGACGACGATGTCGGCGTCGGGTGCGCGACCCACGCGCAGGACCCGTGCCGCGGTGCGGGTCGCAAGGTCTGCGCTCGCGTCGCACGCCGCGTTCAGCACGGCGAGCCCACTCGCCGGCAGCGCCTCGACGAGCTCGCCCTTCACTCGAGCGATGCCTTCGCGACCACCGAGGTGCTCCGCGTGGGCCATGCCGACGTGCGTGATCACGCCAACCTGGGGTCGGGCGATCTCGACGAGGGCCGCGATGTTCCCGGCGAAGCGCGCGCCCATCTCGGCGATCAGCACCTCGGTGTTGTCGGGCGCCGACAGGACGGTGAGCGGTAGTCCCGATTCGTTGTTGAACGACAGGGGGCTCGCGTGCACACGTCGACTCGTTGCCACCGCAGCCGCCGTCAGGTCCTTCGTCGCCGTCTTGCCGGCTGAGCCGGTGATGGCGACCACTGTGGTGTCGGCCATCAGCGTCCGGGCATGGCCGGCGAGGGCGCCGAGCGCGGCGAGCGGTTCGGCGACGCGCACCAGCGTCGCACCGGCGACCGGCGCGTCGACTGCCTCGCTCACAAGGGCGACGATGGCGCCCTTCGCGAAGGCATCGGTCAGGAAGTCGTGTCCGTCGCGTGCACCACGAAGCGCGACGAAACAGTCGCCCGGCTCCAACACGCGGGAGTCGATGGCATATGACGAGACGCGCGCGTCGGGGTGCCCGGCCAGCATTTCTCCGCCGACGATGCGAGCGATCTCACGAGCGGTCAGCTCCACGACAGCCCGCGCAGCTCGTCGCGAGCGACCAAGCGATCGTCGAACGGGATCGTCGCGCCCATGACCGTCTGCGTCGCCTCGTGACCCTTGCCGGCGACAAGCACCACATCGCCTGCCGTGGCCGCTGCGACCGCGCCGCGGATCGCGGAGCGTCGGTCGAGTTCGACCACCAGCTCGACGCTGACGCCTGCGGCGCCCGCGAGGACCTCCGCCACGATCCCCTCGGGTGACTCGGAACGCGAGTTGTCGTTGGTCACGAACGCGACGTCGGAGCCGGACGCGGCCACGGAACCCATGGCCCTGCGCTTGTCGCGGTCGCGGTCGCCGCCACAGCCGAACACGACGATCACTCGATGACCGTCGGCAATCGCACGCGCCGCCGCGAGCGCTTGCGCGAGCGCGTCGGGGGTGTGGGCGTAGTCGACGAGCACCGTGAACGGTTGACCACCGACGACCGGCTCGAGCCGTCCGGGGACGACGAGCTCGGCACCCAGGCCGCTCACGATCGAGTCGAACTCGACATCGATCGTACGCGCGGTCGCCGCCGCTGCAAGCGCGTTGGCCACGTTGAAGCGACCGAGCAAACGACTCTCGATGGTGGCCGAGCGACCGGCGATCCCGTCGTGCAGTGTGAAGTTGGTGCCGTCGCGTTGCACCTCGATGTCGGTGGCCCGAACGTCGGCGCCGCCGTCTTCGATGGCGTACGTCACGACCTGAAGGCCCGCCGAGGCGACGTGAGAGAGCAGGGTGCGCCCGTGGTCGTCGTCGAGGTTGACCACGGCGGTGTCGGCAAATTCAGGGGAGAACAACCGCGCCTTGGCCCCGAAGTACGAAGCCACGTCGCCGTGGAAGTCGAGGTGGTCGTGGGACAGGTTGGTGAAGCACACCGCTGCGAAGTGCGTGCCGTCGACCCGGTGCTGTGCGAGGGCGTGCGACGAGACCTCCATGGCCACGACCGCCACATCGGCGTCGCGCATCCGAGCGAGCAGGGCCTGAAGGTCGGGGGCCTCAGGGGTGGTGTGCTCGAGCGGCACCATGACACCGTCGAGCCGTGCCCCCGTGGTTCCCACGACCCCCACCCGTTCCCCCGCGGCCTGGGCGATGGCTTCCAGCAGATAGGTCGTCGTCGTCTTGCCGTTCGTGCCGGTGATCCCGAGGCACCGCATCGCCCGCGACGGCACGCCGAAGAGCCTTGCCGCGATCGGACCCATAGCGACGCGCGTGCTCGGGACCACGGCCTCGGCGACCCCGAGCCCGAGGGGGCGCTCGTCCAACAGCGCGACGGCGCCGGCGGCCACCGCTTCACCGGCGTGGTCGTGGCCGTCGGTGCGCGCACCGGGGACGCACGCGAAGAGGGCTCCGGGAGCGACGCGTCGGCTCTCGTGCGTCACCGACGTCACCTCGATGTCGCGATCGCCAAAGACCTCGAGCACGTGGACGTCCTCCAAGAGCGCCTGCATGCGCACGCGCGCGATCCTTCCCTTCGGGTCACAGAACATCGATCAGGGTATCGGCCGAGCCTCGGTGGCCGATCACGGTCCTGCTCAGTCTTCCGATCATGGCCGTCATCCGGCGGCGGGTACGCGGTCGACGGCAAGCCCGTACTGCATGATCCGGGAGAACGTCGGTGCCGCGATCTCGCCGCCGGTCGCGTTCACCTGGGGCTCGTCGAGCACCACGATGGCCGCGAGGCGGGGGGAGTCGGCCGGTGCGAACCCGGCGAAGGACACCACGTACCGGTAGGGCGGCTTCTCGTACGGCGGCTTCCTGGCCGTCCCGGTCTTGCCCGCGACGCGGTAGCCCGGGATCTGAGCCTTGGTGCCCGTCCCGTCCGCGACGACCGACTCGAGCATGGTGCGCATGGAGGCCGCCGTCTGCGGTGAGACCACCCGCCGCGAAGCGCCGAGCGGCGCCTCGTGGCGCTGCCCGTCGGCGTCGATCGTGGCCGAGACGAGGCGCGGGGCCCGGGCCACGCCTTCGTTCGCGATGGTCAGGTAGACGTCGAGCATCTGCATCGCGGTGACGGCGATGCCGCTCCCGATCGGCATCGAGGCGAGGCTCGTGGCGTTGTAGTCGGCGAGCGAGAGCAATATCCCCGATGCTTCGCCCGGGAAGGCGAGGCCGGTCGGGGTGCCGAACCCGAACGAACGCAACGCGGCATCGAAGCGGGCCTGGCCGAGCTTGCGCGCGATCAGGATCGTGCCGACGTTCGACGACAGCCTCACGATGTCGGCGACGCTGAGCTGGGTCGGGTGCGAGTGCACGTCCTGGTACTTCTGCCCGTCGACGGTGAGCTGACCGGGAACCGCCAACGTCGTACTCGGGTTCACGAGGCCCGCTTCCAGCGCGGCTGCGATGGTGACCACCTTGTTGGTGGAGCCGGGCTCGAACACATCGGTGAGTGGACGGTTCGGCGTTCCTGCCGCGGCCGGGTGTGCCTCCGCATCCGGTGTCGCACCCTCGACGGTCGCCATCGCGAGGACGTCGCCGGTGCGAACGTCGGCCAGCACGGCCGTGCCGCCCTTGGCCTTCGCGACTCCGACCTCTTCGGCGAGCACCCGCTCGACCTCGTATTGCAGCGACTGGTCGATCGTGAGCAGCAGGTCGTCGCCCGAGCGTGGCTCGGTGACACGGCGCTCGCCTTCGGGGAGCTCTCGACCTTGGGGGTCGCGCTCCACCTCCATCCGCCCAGGCTTGCCCGCAAGTGGCCCTTCCTGGCCCGCTTCGAGCCCGGCGAGCCCGTTGTTGTCGACGCCGACAAACCCGAGGAGCGGCGCGGCGAGCGCACCGGCCGGGTAGTAGCGCTTGGTCTCCGGCACGAAGCCGACGCCGGCGAGGTCGAGTGCACGGACCTTGGCCGCTACCCCGCGCTCGACGGTGCGCGCGACGTACACGAAGGCGCGGTCCTTCGTACCGAGGTCGTTGGCGAGCTCGATGGCGTCGATTCCGAGGATCGGCGCCAGCTTGGCCGCGTACGCGTCGGGGTCGCCGATCACGCGCGGATCCGCCCAGACGCTCGAGCGGGAGACCGACACGGCGAGGTCGTTGCCGTTGCGATCGAAGATGCTGCCCCGCTCCGCAGGCAGCGCGACCGTGTGCAGCCGTTGGTGCACACCGAGCTGCCGGTAGTGGTGGCGGTCACGAGCCTGGACGTCGATCAAGCGGGCACCGAGGACCGCGTAGACGAGCCCGATCGCGACGAGGATCGCGATCAACCGCCCGCGGGGTCTGGCCGCAGGGGGTCTGGGCGCAGGGGGTCTGGCCGCAGGGGTGCGGGGTGCGGGAACGCCCGGAGCGTGGCGCCGGGTGCCAGAACGAACGCGAGTCGAGCGCGCGGGATCGGACCGATGGGAACGACCCGGTACGGCCGGGCGTCCCGGTACCCGGGGTCGCTCCGGCGCGATCTCGCGGACACGTGACCGCGTCGCCGC
>Ga0315273_10013839_pt1 | contig 10387 bp, 10 predicted proteins | sample YL17G02_0_MG_FD_205753 | JGI IMG/M metagenome (GOLD analysis project Ga0315273, IMG submission 205753) | Sediment microbial communities from Yellowstone Lake, YNP, Wyoming, USA - YL17G02_0 | ecosystem: Environmental > Aquatic > Freshwater > Lake > Sediment | place: USA: Wyoming | collected... | reverse complement strand
CCCCGGCCGAGGCGCCACATGCGGCGGTGATAGAATGCCGGCGATGCGCGAACCTGCCTGGCACAACGCCCTCGAACGCACGCGCCAAATCGCTCTCGGGCGACTCTCGCAACTCCTCGGGACATCGGAGATCACCGCCGACACCTGGGAGGAGCTGGAGGCCGGACTGGTGCAGGCCGATGTCGGGTCGGCGCTGGCGACCGAAATCACGCAGCAACTGCGCGCCCAGGCCACGCGGGAAGGCTGGACGACGCGGGTCAGCGAGCTGCGGCGTGCACTTCACGGTCTCCTGATCCGTCTTCTGGCGCAGCAACCACCCCGCCTCCCGGACGCCAAACCGTGCGTGATCATCCTGGTTGGCGTCAACGGATCAGGCAAGACGACCTCGGCTGCCAAGCTTGCTGCACGCCTGCAAAGTGAAGGCCGCCGCGTCCTGCTCGCCGGCGCCGACACCTACCGCGCAGCAGCCGACGAGCAGCTTCAGCAATGGGCCGCCCGGCTGAACGTCGATGTGATCCTCGGCAAGCCCGGGAGCGATCCAGGCGCTGTGGCGTACGATGCCGCGCAAGCCGCCCTCGCCCGCAACGTAGATGTCCTCCTGGTTGACACCTCGGGCCGGATGCACACCAGTCATAACCTGATGGCCGAACTGGAGAAGATCTGCCGCGTGACCGGCAAGGTCATCCCTGGCGCACCCCATCGCGTCATCCTGGTCATGGACGCGACCACCGGGCAGAACGGCCTGGCACAGGCCCGCGCCTTCCTGCAGGCGGTGGGCGTGACCGAGATCCTGCTGACCAAGCTCGACGGCTCGGCCAAAGGCGGCGTGGCGCTGGCCATATCGCGCCAGCTTGGCCTTCCGATCACCTTCGTCGGATTGGGCGAGAGCACGGACGACCTGGCGCCGTTCGACCCCTCGGCCTACGTCGACGCGTTGCTGCCGCCCACCTGACATTCCCTGCGCGGGAAGGTAGAATTGGACTACCGCCGGTCCATCCCGGATCGGCACAAAGGCCTGACCATGGACGATCTGATCGCGGAACTGCACCACCTCGATGAACGCCTCGGCGACCTCCTGGTGCGTCTTTGACTTGGCTCACCGCCAGACCGAATTGACCCAGCTCGAACGCGACTCGGAATCCCCCACGCTGTGGAACGACCCCGAGCAGGCGCAGAAGACGATGCGCCGCCTGGCGCAGGTGCGTGCGGAGGTCGACGCCTGGCGCGGCCTGCAGCAGCGTCTGGCCGAAGCCCTCGAGCTCGCCGGACTCGGGGATGAGAGCCTTCGGACCGAGCTGACAGGCGAAACCCAGGCCCTGCAAGACGAACTCGATCAGCGGGAGTTCCGCGCCCTGCTCTCCGGCCCGTATGACGCCGACGACGCCATCATCTCGATCCACGCCGGCGCCGGCGGCACCGACTCTCAGGACTGGGCGGCCATGCTGCTGCGCATGTATCTCCGCTGGGCCGAAACACACAAGTACGCCACCGAATTGCTGGACACGAGCGAGGGTGAAGAGGCCGGGCTCAAGAGCGGCACGCTGGCCGTGGATGGCGATTTCGCCTTCGGCTACCTGCGTGCCGAGCGCGGCGTCCACCGGCTGGTTCGTCTGTCGCCGTTCGACTCGGCCCATCGCCGCCACACCTCGTTCGCCCTGGTTGAGGTCTACCCCCAGGTCCGCGCCGCCGACGAGGTTGAGGTCAACCCGGCTGATCTCAAGATCGACACGTACCGCTCCGCCGGCGCCGGCGGCCAGAACGTCCAGAAGAATGAGACCGCCATCCGGATCACTCACCTTCCCACCGGCATCGTGGTGACCTGTCAGAATGAGCGCTCGCAGACCCAGAATCGCGAGAACGCCCTCAGGGTCCTGCGCGCCCGGCTGCTCGACGTGCAGCGGCAGAAACAGGAGGAGGAGCTGGCCAAACTCAAGGGCGCTCACGTCAAGGCCGAGTGGGGCAGCCAGATCCGCTCCTACGTCCTGCATCCTTACCAGATGGTCAAGGACCACCGCACCGGGCACGAGACGGGAAACACGACCGCCGTCCTGGACGGCGATTTAGACGCGCTTATTGAAGCCTACCTGCGCGCCGGGCTTGAGCCGGGAACCCCGAGCCGCTAGCCTCTAGCCTTCGCCTCCTCGCTGCCGCATGAGATCCGGAAGGCGCGTCCGGGGGACGCTGCAAGAGCCCGCCGTCTAGCCCTGCAGCCGATGGCGCGCGAGCCATCGGCTGCATGCGAACGCAGCGCCCTCCGCAACCGCCGGCCAACCTGGGCGCTCGGGCATGCGGTTGATGGAAATCCCGAACCTTGATATACTTTCCTTCTTAGCGTGTTGTGGGAGGCTTCTCTGTGGGGACCTATCTCGATTTGGCCATCATCGTGGTTTCGATCACCATGGTCGTGATCATCGTGCTGCAGAGCCGCGGTGCGGGGCTCGGCGGGCTGGGCGGCGGCGACTACGCCGGCTTCGGCTACCATGCCCGCCGCGGCATCGAGCGCCTGCTGTTCAACCTGACCATCGGCTTGAGCGTCGTCTTCTTCGCCATCACCTTGTTGAGCGTCGTACTCGTCAGCTAACGCCAGGCCCGCCGTCACGGGGGCGGCGCCGCCAACCATGGGACGTTTGCGCTGGCAGCTGATGATCGCCTTGGGCGGCCTGGTGCTCATCACCGGGCTGCTCTTGACTCAAGCACCCGGCCCCGATCAAACCGCTCCCGAGCCTGTGCGCGGCGGCACGTACGCCGAGGCGATCGTCGGCAGTCCGACCCGGCTCAACCCCGTCCTGGATAGCTTCAACCAGGTCGACCGGGACATCGACCGCCTGATCTACAGCGGCCTGGTCCGTTTCGACGACCAGGGAGCCCCTCAGCCCGATTTGGCCGCCAACTGGGCGATCACCGCCGACGCGATGACCTACACCGTCACGCTGCGCGATGACGCCACGTGGCACGACGGCGCACCGGTCACATCCGACGATGTTGTCTACACCTTCTCCAAGCTCCAGGACTCAGACTACCCCGGGCCGGCCGACCTGCAGGCGATGTGGCAGCAGATCAGCCTTACGAAGATCGACGATCGCACCGTGCAGTTCAAGCTCCCGGAGCCGTTTGCGCCCTTCCTGGACTACCTGTCCGTCGGACTGCTGCCCGATCACCTGCTGCGCGGCGTGTCCGCGGGCGACTTGGTGAACCACCCGCTCAGCCTGCAGCCGGTTGGGACCGGGCCTTTCCGTTTCGAGGGCTTCGACATCAAGGCAGGCAGGATCCGGCGCGTGAGCCTGGCGGCCTTCAAGGACTACTACGGGCAGCCTCCGTACCTGGAACGTGTTGATCTGCACTTCTTCGACGGCCCCGCGGAAGCCTTGCAGGCGTACCAGGCCGGCGACGTCCAGGGCCTCTCGGGCCCCACGGGCGAAACCCTTCAAGCGCTGCTGCGGGACCCGGGCACCAACGCGTATTCCGCACGCCTGCCGAGCGCCGGGATCGTCTTCCTGAACACGCGCCACCCGGAGAAGACGTTCCTGGGCGACAAGCGCGTCCGTCAGGCGCTCCTGCTGGCAATCAACCGCCAGTCGATCATCGATCGATTCTTCATGGGCCAGGCGATCGTCGCCACTGGTCCAGTCCTCCCGGGGACCTGGGCGTATGCCCAGAGTCTCTCCCCCCTGCCCTTTGACCCGGAGCGGGCCGCATCACTGCTGGATGCTGCCGGCTGGCGGGTTCCCTTGGGAGCGACCCCCGGCACGCCGGACTACGTTCGCTCACTGGACGATTTGCCGCTGGCGTTCGAGCTGCTTCATCCGGACGACCCCACGCACCTTGCCATCTCCCAGGCCTTGCAGGAGTACTGGCGCCGGATCGGCATCGTCGTGACGCTGCGAGCGGCGCCAGCCGGATCGCTGGTGGCGGCCGCACTGGAGCCACGCACGTTTGAGGCTGCGCTCACCGACCTCGACCTGTCGCGCTATCCTGACCCTGACCCGTATCCCTTCTGGCACGACTCGCAAGCCGAAGCCGGGCAGAACTACAGCGGTTTCAGCGATCGCAACATCAGCATCTGGCTTGAACAGGCACGCACCACGCCCGACATCCGAAAGCGGGCCGAGTTGTACCGCAGCTTCGAGTACCGATTCCAGGATCAGATGCCGTCGCTGTTCCTGTATCACCCGGTCTATACCACGGCGGCTACGGCGCAGATGCTGGGGGTGACGCTCGGCCCAATGGTGGATCCCAGCGACCGGTTCGGCAGCATCGCGCAGTGGTACGTGCTGGCCCGCCGGGCGCGGACCCAAGAGCCCGACGCCGGCGATGGCAGCTAGCTGCTCCCGCCCGTGGTATAATCGCGCCTGCTTGCTCCCCCAGGCACAAATCGAATCGTGGAAGGTGCGAAGTGGAACCGTCTGTTGACCCGGGTTCTCGACGTCGTCTTGCCGAGCTTGCCGTGGGGCAAGAGGTTCAGGGCACGGTGACGAAGGTCGAACTGTTCGGGGCCTTTGTGGATGTCGGCGCCGAGCGCGACGGGCTGGTCCACATCTCGAACCTCCGCCGCGAGCGTGTCAACCGCGTGGAGGATGTCGTCAGCCCCGGTCAGGCGGTCCAGGTCTGGGTCTCCAAGATCGACGCCGCGTCCGGCCGGGTCGAGCTGACCATGATCCGCCCGGTGCAGCTCAAGTGGCAGGACATCAAGCCTAGCCTGCGGACCCAGGGCACGGTGGTCAAGGTGGAGAAGTTCGGCGCTTTCGTCGACATTGGCGCCGAGCGGCCAGGGCTCGTCCACGTCAGCGAGATGAGCAACGAGTACGTCGCCAACCCAGCGCAGATCGCCAAGGAAGGCGACACCGTGAGTGTCACCGTCCTGGAGGTCGACCGCCAGAAGCGCCAGATCCGCCTGAGCATGAAGCAAGCGCCCGAGGTGGTGGAGGCCGAGCCCGAGGAAGCCCAGGAGGCCACGCCGTCAGCGATGGAGTTCGCACTCCGGCGGGCGCTCGAGGGCTCGGAGGCTGAGCCCGCCCCGGCCGAACCCGTGCCGCAGGCACCGCCAGCCAAGAGCAAACCGAAACGCCGGGTCCAGGAAGACATCCTCGCCCGCACGTTGCAGCACCGCATCAAGTAGCTCCGGCATCACCTGGACAACGCGGCGGCGCTTCCGTTGGAAGCGCCGCCGTTCACGTGTCTGGTCCTGACGGGCGGCGCCTTCCGCCCCGGTCGGGTGTCTACACGTCCTCGTCTTCCCAGCTTTCCTCTTCTTCTTCCTCTTCGGAGTAGAGCTCCTCGTCCTCTTCCTCCCAGAGCTCCTCCATGTCTTCCTCGTCCCATTCTTCGTCGGCCGGGACATCATCGATATGCGAGTAGGTCAGACACCCCTCGTCCGGGTCGAACTCGACCGCCGCCGCGCCGCAGTATCCATTCTCGAGGAAGACGCAATCCACATAGCGACAGCGAATCCGGGGCATGACTGCATTCTCCTTCTACGCGTCGCTGCCCGCCATTCGCAGGCGCAGAATACCCAACACCAGGATGGCAGTCATGGCGGTGGCCGAGATGACACAGTACGGGCAGACTGCCCGCAGGACGGCCACTTCGATGTAGCTCAGGTAGGCGGAGTAGAGCGTACCGATCAGGCTGACGCCAAACAGTGCCAGCCGCGCGCCCTCGGCAAGGCTGGGAGAGCGGCTCTCCGCGACCAGGAGGGCAAGGACGGCCAGGAATCCCAGGGCGCCCAGCAGCGCGATCGGAATGCCGGCGATCTCCGCGTAGCGGCTGCTGTTGACCGACTCACAGTCCCCGACCGAGCCACAGGAGGCGACCCTGCCGGTAAGCTTGATCCAGGTCAAGTACGCTGAGACAGCCAGGCCGATCAAGGACAGGCCGAGGCTGAGCCACCATTGAATGTCCGGGCGCCGGCGTGCTTGGGCAAGTGGGGTTGGCAAGTCGGTCATCACGCTCTCAGTCATCAGGAGGATTGGCCCGGCTGCATGGGGCGGGGCGAAAGGCCGGATGCGGTTCCCCGGACCCCGCCCAGTCCCACGGGCCCCCCGAGTTTCGGCCCCGGCCCCAGGCACCCCCCTGGGCAGCGGCGGATTATACCACCTTGCTCAGCGCTACCCCGGCCGCAGCCGCCTGGCCTCCAGAACATTGGGCAGCGCCTCCAGTCGATTAAGGACGCGGCTCAGCTGCGAAAGATCGGCGATGCCCATCACCAGGTCGAACGTCGCCAGGCTGTTCTTCGTGGCCACGTTGACCGATGACATGCTGATCCCCTCGTTGGTCACCAACGTGGAGACGTCGCGCATCAGCCCATCGCGGTCGTAGGCCTGAATGCGCACGCTGACCGGATAGGTCTGGCGGACCTTGCCCCAACTCACCTGGACCAGCCGCTCGCGATCCTTGATCCGCAGCGCGTTCGGGCAATCGTGGCGGTGGATGGTCGCCCCGCGCCCCCGCGTGATGTAGCCCACGATAGGATCCCCGGGCACCGGATTGCAGCACCGGGCCATGGCCGTCAGGACGCCCGAAAGGCCGAGGATCGTCACCCCATCGCGCGTCGTGCGCTCCTCGGCCACGGTCACCGCTTGAGGCAGCCCCGTAGCTTCGATGTCGCGCTCGACGATGCCCGACAGCACCTTCCCCAGGTGCAGGTCGCCGCAACCAACGGCCGCCAGCAGGTCATCTACCACGCCGAAGCCCAGATCGCGGGCGACCTGCTCAAACGAGACCGACTCCAGCCCCAGCCGGTGCAGCTCCTTGTCGAGCAGCCCCCGGCCGTGCGAAATGTTCTGCTCCCGGTTCTGGCGCTTGAACCACTGCCGGATCTTGCCCCTCGCCCGCTCGCTGCGGACCATCTCGAGCGTCGGGTTCAGCCAGTCGCGGCTCGGCCCGCCGCGCTTGGCAGTCAGGATCTCCACCGAGTCGCCCGTCTGCAGCCGGTAGTCCAGCGAGACCAGTTTGCCGTTGACCTTGGCCCCGCGGCAGCGATGGCCAATGTCGGTATGCACGTGGTAGGCGAAGTCGATGGGTGTCGAATTCGCCGGCAGGTCGATGATGTCGCCCTTGGGGGTAAAGACGTAGGCCCGTTCCTGGAACACATCGGACTTCATGGCGTCTACGAAATCGCCGGCGTCCTCGACGTCCGTCCGCCATTCCATCAAGTGCCGCAGCCAGTTCACCCTCTGCTCAAACGCGTCATCCCGCTTGCGCCCTTCCTTGTAGCGCCAGTGGGCGGCAATGCCGAACTCGGCGTTCTCGTGCATATCAGGCGTCCGGATCTGCACTTCGACCGTCCGACCGTCATCATAGATCACGGCGGTGTGCAACGATTGGTAGAAGTTGTCTTTGGGTGTGGCAATGTAGTCATCGAACGTCCCGGGCACCGGCTTCCACTGCGCGTGGATCAAGCCCAGCGCCAGGTAGCAGTCGCTCTCGCTGTTGACGATGACGCGCACACCCCGGACGTCGAAGATGCCTTCGAAGGGGATGTCCTTGCGCTCCATCTTGCGGTAGATCGAGTACAGGTGCTTCGGGCGGCCGCTGGCCTCGGCGTGCAGGCCGCCTTCCTCAAGAACCTTCTGCAGACGCTTGCCGATGGCGGCCAGCTCGGCCTCGCGGTCAACGCGCCGCGGGGCGACCCGATCGGAGATCTCTTTGAACTTCTCCGGATCGACGTAGCGGAAGCTGCGGTCCTCCAGCTCCCATTTCATCTGCCAGATCCCGAGCCGGCTCGCCAGGGGTGCGAAGATCTCGATCGTCTCGCGGGCGATGCGCTCGCGCTTTTCGGCCGGAAGGTGGACCAGCGTGCGCATGTTGTGCAAACGGTCGGCGAGCTTGATGACCACGATCCGGACGTCATCGCCCATGGCCAGGAAAGTCTTGCGCAACGTCTCCTTGGCCAGCTCGCTCTTGGTCGGACGCCCTCGTTTCGGCCGGCCGTCGAAGGTGCTGACGCGTGGGAGCTGGGTGAGCTTGGTTACCCCGTCGACCAGCGCCGACACTTCCGCGCCAAACTCGCGGCGCAGGTCATCCAGCGTCAGCGGCGTGTCCTCGACCGTATCGTGCAGCAGGCCGGCGACGATCACCGGAACCGGAGCATTCAGCTCCGCCAGGATGCCAGCCACGGCGACACAATGGGTGACGTAGGCCTCGCCCGAGGCACGGGTCTGGCCAGCATGCGCTTTCTCGGCTGCCTGGTACGCACGCCGAATCAGCTCCCGGTCGGCGGGGATCAGGTCGTCGGGAAGCGCGCGCAGCAGTCCGTCGAGCTTCATGGCTGGCCCATCAGGATCAGTATATCCGCTGCGCACACGGCCTTTCAAGAGGCGGCTTTCACCCGGGACTTCCGCCCCATGCAGGTGGGGCGATGGAGGTGGCGGCGATCTCGGGCTGGATGGGCGCCGCCAGTCTCGTCGGCGGGCGATCCCAGTACGGGCAGCCCCCATCGTCGTGGGTCTGTCCGCTAGGAGAAGGTGGCCTTCGGCGCGGCGCCTGCGACCGCGGGACCGGCAAGGCCGTCCGGAACAACCGGGGAGGCCCATGCTGGGCCTCCCCGGGACTTTCACCATCTGAACCTGGGCTCGAGCTTGCCGCGATCAGGCTGCGGCCATGTAGTCAAGCCAGTTGTCGGGGATCACCACGCCCTCGCCTGTCCGAACGGCGCCCAGCCAGCGCGATAGGGCGTTCTGCCGGGCGGTCTCGAAGGCAGCCTCGTCCAGGGGGCGTGTCTCATGACCAAGCACCTGAATGATGTGCCAGCCAAAATCGGTCTTCACCGGGCCGATCGTCTCGCCCACAGGGGCGGCGAAGGCAGCATCCTCAAACGCTTTGACCATGACCCCGCGTGAGAACCAACCCAGGTCACCGCCCTGGTCCTTGTTGGAAGTGTCTAGCGACAGTACAGAAGCCAGCTCTTCCCAGGTCTTCTTCCCGGAGGTCACCTGCTCCAGCACGGACTTCGCCGATGCCTCATCCCCGATCAGGATGTGACGCGCCTGCACCTGCTCCTGATCGCGGCTGACCTCAGCCTGCAGCGCCTGCTCCAGCCGTTCGCGGTACAGGCGCGCCTCATACTGGGATCGAAAGTCCGCCTCCGTGGCCCCGGTTCCCGCCAGCGTGTCTACGTACGACCCGAAATCCTTCTCAAAGGCCTGGAGGCTGTATGGGGTAGGCGACGGGAGCGGTGTCGGGCTGGGGCCCGCGGTCGGCGTGACGGAGGGCGCCAGCGTCGGTGACGGCGCCAGCGTGGGCGTTGTCGTCGGGCTGGGTCCGAGGGTAGGCGTCAGCGTCGGGGCCGGGATAAGGGTCGCCCCGGGGGTCGACGATGGCTGCGGCGTGGGGGTGCCGTTCGGATAGAACCCGAAGGCCTCTTCCACCGCTTTCTGCACCTCGGCCTCCGACACCACGATCCCGCGCCGCTGTGCCTCCTGCCGGATGAGGGTCTCATCCACCAGCGTGTCGAGCACGGAGCGCTGCAGGCCGGGGACATCCTGGAGCAGGGACGCGATCTGATCCAGCTGCTGCTGCAGGCTGCTGGTGAACGTCGCGTCGCTGCCGAACGCGGTCATCAGGTCCTGGATCTGCTTGCCTTGGGCGAGAAGGCTCTCGCGGGCAAGCACATACCGGGACTGCACGAACCGCGCGGTGATCGCCTCACCGTTGACCTTCGCCACAGCCCGACCGGGCTTGATGAAGCGTTGCTCCGCCCAGCCGTACACCAACAGGCCTACCACCAGCACCACCACCAGCGCCGTGATGGCCAGTACCCAATTCCTCTGCATGCGCTCGCGCTCTGCACGCGCTAGATGCTTCCTGGTTACGCGGGGCGTACCCCGCCCTTCTTTCGCCACGGTCATCTCCTCGGCCTGCGAAGCGAGCCGGAGTGGAACACCCCGGCGGGAGGATTCACAGGCTTAGCGGAAGCGCTCCGCCTGGAAGGGGATCAGCGCGATGTGTCGGGCGCGCTTGATGGCCTGAGCCAGAATGCGCTGGTGCCGGGCGCAGGTTCCGGTCTCACGCCGGCTGCGCATCCGCCCCTGCTCGGTGATGAATCGTTTGAGCAGCTCGGTCTGCTTGTGATCGATCGCCTTGGTCTTCTCGGTGCAGAACTGGCAGATGTGGGGCCGGCGAATGAACCGGCGCCGCGGGCCGCCGCGTTCGCCACCGCCCTGACCCTCATCGCTCTCCATCTCCATCTCGTCGCTCAACGCTTTCTCTCCTGCGGCGACCGGGTATCCTCCCGCCCGCCGTCACTCATGCTAGAAGGGGTAACCCTCATCCTCGCCGGGGGCGGCCACGAAGGCCGTGGTGGCGCCTTCCTTGCGGTCCCCGAGCATGATGATCTCTTTGGCCACCAGCTCGGTGGCGAAGTGCTTGTTTCCTTCGGCGTCATCCCAGC
>Ga0315273_10013838_pt1 | contig 10387 bp, 6 predicted proteins | sample YL17G02_0_MG_FD_205753 | JGI IMG/M metagenome (GOLD analysis project Ga0315273, IMG submission 205753) | Sediment microbial communities from Yellowstone Lake, YNP, Wyoming, USA - YL17G02_0 | ecosystem: Environmental > Aquatic > Freshwater > Lake > Sediment | place: USA: Wyoming | collected... | reverse complement strand
ATTCGTGGAGCGACGCCGAGACCCCGGAGCAGAGCGGCGTGCGCTCGAGCGAAGGGCTCACTCCCCATTCGTAGAGCCCGTGGCCGCATTCGTGCATCGCCGTGAAGAGGGATTGGATGTCGTCCTCGGAGTAGCGCGTGGTGAGCCTGATGTCGCCCAGCCCGAACGTCACCTCGAACGGGTGCACCGTTGTGTCCAACCGGAATTGATCCCACGTCGCTCCGAACCGCTCGATGAGCTCGCGGGAAAGCGCCGTCTGGCTCTCGATCGAGAACGGACCGCGCATGAAGTCGTCCTCTTCGTCCGTCGCGTGCTCCGCGACGAGAGCCACGAGCGCGGGCTCGAGGACGGCGAAGACCGCGCGGGCCTCGTCGGTCTTCATCCCAGGCTCGAAGTCGTCGAGGAGCACGTCGTAGGGATCGTCATACGGCGCGAAGCACTCGACGTACCGAAGTCGGAGGTCGACCATGCGTTCGAGCCAGGGCCGGAACGAAGCGAAGTCCGACTCCTCGCGCGCTTTCACCCAGACCTCGTACGCCTGGGCTGCCGTCTGCGCGAACTCGACGGCGAGCTCCGCAGGCACTCTGCGCGTCTTGTTCCAGTCGCGATGCGCGACTCGAATCAGGCATGCATCGTCCGCGTCGGACGGGAGCGATTCCGCATAGGGCCCGAGCTCTTCGAGGAGCTCGCCGAGCCGTCCATCGACCTCGTGCTCGTGGATGACAGCTTCGAGGGTCGCGAGCTGTGATGCACGCGAAGGGTTTCCGCCCGGCGGCATCCAGACGGTCATGTCCCAGACGAGGACCGACGCCGCTCGCCGCAGGTCTACCAGCTTGCCGAGGCGGTTCCTCAGCTCCGCGAGCGCCGGATCCATGGCGCAGGACTCTACCCGCGGGTGAACGAGCGACGAGCGACCTCGACGAACGACGTTTCGTTCCAGGCGAACGTGACAATCGCCAGTGTTTGCGCGTCGCTTTCGTACACGTTGAGACCTTGCGCCTCACCCTGACGACGCGGTCTTGGCCGGCCGAGGCCGGGTGCCGTGGCGAGTACGAACGGCCCCGGTCGACCGTCCTCGACGGCCTGGAACTCTCGAAGCTCGGTGACGGATGCCTGATGCACGTGGCCGCCGACGACGAGCTCGGCACCGGCGGCGGCGAGCCGCCTCAACACCTGGCCGCGCCGGCTGAGTGGCCGTTTTCGCGCGGCGCGCCAAGGAGGTGCCGCGAGGTGGTGGTGGAAGGCGACGACGCGCAGCGCGCGCGCTGGCGCCTCGAGCACGCGCGCAACCGCCCGCTGTATGGCCCCTTCCTCCACGGCGCCGCCCTGCTGACGCCACGGGCGCACGGAGTTCAACCCCACGACGACGAGCTCGTCCGACTCATACGCCGACTCGACCGGCCCGAAGGCACGCTCCCACTCGGCGAAAGGCCGTGTGAAGCGGGCCGGGACGGCGTAGGGGATGTCGTGGTTCCCGGGCACTGCAAGGAACGGGGTGCCGAGACTCTCGAGGACTTTGCGCGCCCGCCCGAGCTCGGTGCGGCGCCCGCGGTGTGCGAGGTCGCCCGTTGCGAGGACGAGGGTCGGCTGCATCTGCGACACCAGGCGCTGCAGGGCTGCGTGCGGCTCCTGCTCGTCGCGGCACCCGATGTGCAGGTCGGAGACGTGGAGAATCCTCGCGGTCACGGCCGGGGCAGGCTATACACTCGCGTCGTGGCGAACGAGGCGCCGGAGCTCTTCGACGACGTCTATCTCGGCTTGCGGGCGGGCGGGGCCGTACGGAAGCAGCGGCGCGGCGAGCCACTGTCGGCCGAGGAGGAAGAGGCGATAGGCCGCTGGCAGCGCCTGTCACTCTGGCGGAGGTTCATTGCGATCGGCGCCTTTGCGCTCGGCACATTCGGACTCGGGTTTACGGTCGGCGGCCTGATCTTCGGCCGTTGGCGCGCGGCGCGTCGCTAGCTCGCCCTGTCCAATCCGATCGGCGTCTCTCCCCGAACGAGTAGACGTAGACCGATTCAAGGAGGGACGATGTTCAAGACAGTCGGCGTTCTCGCGTTTGGCGTGCTCGTGCTAGCGGGACTGGCACTTGCCGCCCCGCAGAAGAACACCTACAACCTGACGGCCAACCTCAAGAGCCGCTTCGAGGTGCCGAAGCCGACAGGCGTGCCGAACGGTGCGGTCGGTCTCTTCACGGGCAAGGCCGTCGAGATGGAAAACGATCGCGCGACGCTCACCTGGCGCCTGACCTTTGCGAAGCTTTCGGGCCGCGCTGCCGCGGCGCATATCCACCTCGGCAAGCCCGGGAAAGCCGGTGGCGTGATGCTCGCGCTCTGCGGGCCGTGCAAGAACGGGCAGCGGGGCGCGGCGACCATCACGCACGCTCAGCTTCGGACGGTCCGGACCGGCGGGACGTACGTCAACGTCCATACCGCGAAGAACGCCGCCGGCGAGATTCGCGGGCAGGTCAAGGCCTCGGAGGCGAGCTCGAGCTCCGACCCAGCACCGACGCCGACGACTCCTGAACCGCCGCCGTACCCGTAGTCGGTGCGCAGGTCGCGAATCCGCTATCGCGGAATTCGCGCTGGTTGATGCCGGGGGAACCTCCCGGTTCCCCCGGACCCCTTTCCCCTGGTCCGCTCCGCGGACAAGGCGTTCCGCGCCTTCCCTGAAGGCGGCCGCTTTGCGGCCGCTGCCCCACCGCTGTCACGATGCCTCGTCGTCTCGTCAGACGCAGGGTTCGCCGGAGAAGTCCTGGTGCCCGCGGCCGGGCTTGCAGCTCTGCGACGTCTCGATCTCTTCTACGCGCCAGATGTCCTCGTGCCGCTGGAGCTGGACGTCGTTCCGGGTCGCGTCGACCGAGTCGTCGAGGAGACGTGAATACGTCACCGTCACTCTGGCTTTCTCCGCCGCTTCAGCGGCCGCCTCGGCGACGACGGACACGTTCGGGTTGTCGGAGCTGTCGAGGCGAAGCAGCTCGGTGACGACGGCGATGGGAGTCCTCTCCCACGGCGCGTCTACGCTGTCTGCGTAGGCGTTGAACTCGGCCACGAGCGACGCGTTGTCGCGGTCGACGAGGTTGTCGATCGTCCAGGCGGGCTGATTCGCGTTGCCGCTGTCGCCCGAGCCGTCACACCCTGCGAGAGCCAGGGCCGAGAGGCCGAGGACGGCGTACGCGAAGAGGCGCACGCCGCCTTTGTACCTGACCGAAGACTTGACGCCAAAACACAGCCATAGCGGCCGCGAAAGCGGCTGCCCGTAGGGATCTTCGCGCGACCGGAATCCGTTCACGCGGATTCCGGTCATTGCGCAGAGTTTGAGCGCTAGGCGAACGCGCCGATCTGCTCGGTGTAGAACTCCATCTGGCGCTGGATCCGCCCCGCGAGATCCGCACCGACGATTCCGAAGCCGTTGACGACCAGACCGGCTCGGATCGCAAACTGCGAGAACTCCTCGCTCACGCGCAGAGCGGCGAGCTTCTCCGCATCGCCACGGATGAGGATGAACCCGCTGAGATCGCCACCGTGCGGCTCGAGAAAGACGGGCTCGAAACCCTCGATCTCGCCGTCCTCCTGAAGACGGCCGTAGTACGCGAGCGTCTCGTTGAAGACCTCGAGGCTCTCGGTCTCCCGACCTCGAACGACCTCACCCCAGCCGATAAAAAGACCGGCGTCTGCCATGTCCCACCTCCTGATAGCTGACCGCCCGAGCATGACAGGCCCCATCGTCTTGCGCTATCGAACATCTGTTCGACTGGGTAGAATGGAACGCCTATGGCGCAACCCGACGAACTCGTCGTCCACGGCGCGCGCGAGCACAACCTGAAGAACGTCACCGTCCGCATCCCGCGGAACGCCCTCGTCTGCGTGACCGGGCTCTCGGGGTCGGGCAAGTCATCGCTCGCGTTCGACACGATCTACGCGGAGGGGCAGCGCCGCTACGTCGAGTCGCTCTCCGCCTACGCGCGTCAGTTCCTGCAGATGATGGAGAAGCCCGACGTCGACTCGATCGACGGGCTCTCGCCGGCGATCTCGATCGACCAGAAGACGACCTCGCGCAACCCGCGCTCGACGGTTGGAACGGTCACGGAGATCTACGACTACCTGCGTCTTCTCTACGCCCGGATCGGACGACCGCATTGCCCCGTCTGCGGGCGCCCGATCGCGGGGCAGTCGCTCGACCAGATCGTCGAGCAGGTGCTACGCGTGTCCGAGGGGGCGAAGTTCACGGTCAACTCACCGGTCGTCCGCGACCGCAAAGGCGAGTTCAAGGACGTCCTCGAGGAGTTGCGTCGCGACGGCTTCACGCGCGTGAAGGTCGACGGCGAGCAGCGGTTGCTCGAGGAAGACATCTCACTCGACAAGAAGTTCAAGCACACGCTCGAGGTGGTCGTCGACCGGCTCGTGATGAAGGCCGACCTCCGCCAGCGCCTCACGCAGTCGATCGAGACGGCGACGTCGCTCGCGGCGGGGCTCGTCGTCATCGACGTGATGGACGGCGAGGAGCTCACGTTTTCAGAGAACCTCGCATGCCCTGAGCACGGCGTCTCGCTCCCTGAGCTCGAGCCGCGCGTCTTCTCCTTCAACTCACCGCACGGCGCGTGTCCGCGCTGCACGGGCCTCGGCTCGCAGCTCGAGATCGACCCGGATCTCCTCGTCCCGGACCCGTCGATCTCGATCAACGAGGGCGCGCTCGTCCCGTGGACGATCGGCAGCCAGAACTTCTACGACTCGGTGATCGAGGCGATCGCGGAGCGCTACGAGATCTCGCTCGACACGCCGTGGCGCGATCTTCCGTCCGAGGAGCAGGATCGCTTCCTCTTCGGGACGGGCGGCGACAAGATCTTCGTCGTCTATCGGAACCGGATGGGGCGGAAGCGCCAGTACACGATGGCGTTCGAGGGGCTCGTCAACAACCTCCAGCGCCGCTACAAGGAGACGGACTCGTCGCAGCAGCGCGACCGGATCGAGGAGTACATGAGCTTCCGGCCTTGCCCCGAGTGCGCGGGCGCGCGGCTAAAGCCCGAGGTGCTGGCGGTGAAGATCGGCGGGGACTCGATCCACGAGTTCACGCGGATGTCGGTGACGGCCGCCCTTCGCTTCGTCGACGAGCTCGAGCTGACGAAGACCGAGGAGCTGATCGGCCGGCGCATCCTCAAGGAAGTGCGTGAGCGCCTGACCTTCCTCGACAACGTCGGCGTCGGCTACCTCCAGCTCGACCGGGCCGCGAAGACGCTCTCGGGAGGCGAGGCGCAGCGGCTCAGACTGGCGACGCAGATCGGGTCGCAGCTCGTCGGCGTCCTCTACATCCTCGATGAGCCCTCGATCGGGCTGCACCAGCGTGACAACGGCAGGCTCATCACGACGCTCGAGAAGCTCCGCGACGTTGGCAATACCGTGCTCGTCGTCGAGCACGACGAGCAGATGATGCGCGCGGCCGACTGGGTCCTCGACCTCGGGCCCGGCGCCGGCGAGCACGGTGGCGAGATCGTCGCCGAGGGCACGGCCGAGTCCATCGAGTCCACGCCGGGCTCGATCACCGGCCAGTTCCTGTGTGGCGAGCGGCGGATCCTCGTGCCGCCGAGGCGCGGCGAGGACGACCGCGGCTGGTTCTCCGTTCGCGGCGCCACGATGCACAACCTCAAGGGGATCGACGTCGATTTCCCGGTCGGGAGGTTCGTTGCCGTGACCGGTGTCTCCGGCTCGGGCAAGTCCACGCTCGTGAACGAGATCCTCTACAAGACGCTCGCCAACCGGCTCAACAAGATGCGGACGAAGCCCGGTGACCACGAGGGCGTCGACGGGATCGACGTCTTCGACAAGGTCATCGACATCGACCAGAGCCCGATCGGCCGCACGCCGCGCTCGAATCCGGCCACGTACACCGATCTCTTCACGCACGTCCGCGAGCTCTACTCGCTGACGCCGGAGGCCAAGGTGCGCGGGTACAAGCCGGGTCGGTTCTCGTTCAACGTACGGGGCGGCCGCTGCGAGGCGTGCAAGGGCGACGGGACGATCAAGATCGAGATGCACTTCTTGCCCGACGTCTACGTCCCTTGCGACACCTGCCACGGCCACCGCTACAACCGCGAGACGCTCGAAGTGCGCTTCAAGGGAAAGTCGATCTCGGACGTGCTCGCGATGTCGGTCGAGGAGGCGCTCGAGTTCTTCGCAAAGATCCCGAAGATCCGCCGCCGTCTGCAGACCCTGCACGACGTCGGCCTCGACTACATCAAGCTCGGCCAGCCCGCGACGACGCTCTCGGGCGGTGAGGCTCAGCGCGTGAAGCTCGCCTCTGAGCTCTCGAAAGTCGCGACCGGCAAGACGCTCTACATCCTCGACGAGCCGACCACGGGCCTCCATTTCGCCGACATCGAGAAGCTGCTCGAGGTGCTGCAACGGCTCGTCGACAACGGGAACACCGTGCTCGTGATCGAACACAACCTGGACGTCATCAAGCAGGCGGATTGGATCGTCGACCTCGGCCCAGAGGGCGGCGACGAGGGTGGAGAGGTGATCGCGACAGGGACGCCCGAAGACGTCGCCGAAGTCGAGGAGTCCTCGACCGGGCAGTACCTTCGTGGCGTGCTCGCGCAGCCGGCGGCCGCGGCGGCCGCCTAGCTCACCGCAACGGCGGGAAGGCTTGCGGCGAGGGCATTGGCGCGCTCGAGCCAGGGGGTCGCACGGAGGCGCACAAAGGTCCCGTGCGCCTCGGTGAGCAACGGCTCGGCCTCGTCGTCGCGACCCTGCGCGGCGAGCCATTCGGCGTGCTCGAGCTCGGTACAGGCGAGCAGGAACGGCGTCCCGTACTCGCGGAAGGCCGCCGCCGCCGTCTTGAAATGGCTCTCAACGCGTTCTGCGTCGCCTTCTGCAGCCGCGACGCAGGCGCGGAGCCGCGAAGTTTGAGCGCGGATCAGCGGCCCCGCGTCTCCCGGTGGGAGCGCTTCGACGACTGCCACGGCTTCGGCGGCGCGATCGATTCGGCCGCTGGCCAGGGCAGCCTCGGCTATGAGGAGGTCGACCCACACGAAAGATTCGATATCCGCCTCGATGTCCGGCTTCGTGGTCTCGACGAGCGCGAGCGCCTCTTCGTGGTGCCTTTCGGCCATGAGAACGTTGAACTTCGTGGCGACGTATACCGAGCGATGCTGAACGGAGGCTGAGTCCGCGAGCGCCGAAACCTTCTCGAGCGCTGCTCTCGCGGCTGCGATGTCTCCGCGATGCCGCGCAACTTCGGACGAGTTCACGTGGAGGCCCTGAGCCTGCTTCTCGAGTCCAGGCGGGAGCTCTTCCGTGATCCTCACCACCTCGTCCCACTTCCCCGTATGGACGAAGTACTCGGTCAGGTTGCCCAGGCTGAACCACTCGGTCTCCCGGTCGCCGATCCGACGGGCGAGCTCCAGGCAGCGGAGGGTGAGACCCTCAGCCTCGGCCAAGTTCCCGAGTCGGGTCTCGGCGACGCTCAGATTCGTGTAGCCACGCATCGTTGCGCCCGGGATGTCGTTCTCCAGCGCGATCTCGAGTGCGTGCCGGATGAGTGCGCGCGCCGTCTCCCACCGACCCTGCTGCGTGGCCAGGAGCCCCTTCGTGTTGAGAGCGTGCGAGAGCGCCTCCGGCAGCCGCAGGCGCTCTGCGATCGCCAGGGCCCGCTCGTTCCGCTCCTCGCAGAGCTCGAAGCGTCCCGCGAAGTAGAGCCAACGCGCGAGCTGCGAGAGGAAGTAGGCGAGATCCTCGTCGGGGTCGTCGGACTCGAGGTCGGCGTATGCCCGCTCCATTCGTTCGATCGCGTCTGCGGTCTTCCCCGAGGAGAACTCGCCGCCTGCAAGGTCCGCGCTGGCTCGTGCGGCCGCGTGGGGGTCGCCGGCCTCTTGGAAGAGCTCGATCGCACGGAGGAGTTGGTCGGTCGCTCGCTCGAGGTCGCCGTACGCTCGTGCCGCGCCACCGGCCTTCGCGCGGAGCCGAGCCTCCTCGAGCGGCTCGTCCGCGAGCTCGGCTGCGCGGGCGAAGGAGGTCGCTGCCTCGGCGCTCGCGCCCAGGGAGGCTGCGCGCTCACCCGCGCGCGAGAGCGTCTCGCGCACCTTCGTGCGAAGTGCCTGAGCGTCCTCGGCGTCGGGCTCGAGGTCGAGCGCGGTGAGGTAGTGCGATGCGACGACCTCGACGACCTCCTGCTCACGGCCGCCCCACGAGGTCTCGAAGAACTCGCCGGCGGCGAGGTGGCGCGCTTTTCGGTCACGGCGCGCGAGCGTCTCGTACGCAACCCGGCGGACGAGGTCCTGGAGGAAGCCGTACTGGCCGCGCTCGGCCGAGCGCGGATCCAACTCCAGGAAGAACACCTCCTTCCGAACCAGACTCGTGAGAACGGGCTCGAGGTCGTCCTGGGATCTGCTCGACAGCGATGCGAGAGCTTCGAGGACGAACGTCTTCCCGAGGACGGATGCGTCCTGAACGACCCGGCGCTCGTCGGGGGTGAGCGCATCGAGGCGGGCGGCGACGAGAGCGTGCAGAGTCTCCGGCACCGCGAGCGATTCGATGTCGCCGATGAGCTTGTAGTTCCCGTTTGAGCGCTCGAGCTGGCCGCGGTTGAGCAGCATCCGGACAGTCTCGACCGCGTAGAGCGGAATGCCTTCGGCGCGCGTGCGGATCGAAGCGCGGAGCTCGTCGGGGAGCCCTGGGACGAGCCCTTCGAGCAGTGTGTCCATCGCTTCGTCCGACAGCGGCTCGAGTGGCAGCCCGGTGAAGCCGCCGCGGGTTGCCGACCCGAAGCCGGGTCGTCGCTCGCCGAGCTCGGGTCGTGCGAGGCCGACCACGAATATCGGCTTCGATCGCGCCCACTCGACCAAGTACTCGACGAAGTCGAGAAGGCCGGCGTCGGCCCAGTGCAGATCCTCGAAGACGAGAACGGTCGGAGCCTCGTCCGCGAGCAACTCGAAGAAGAGCCGCCAGGCGGCAAAGAGGTCTTCACGCTCGAACGTGGCATCCGCGAGCCCGAGCAGGTGTGCGAGTCGTGGCGCGATCCACTCGCGATCGCCCGGATCCGGAACATGCGCTGCCACTGACGCCGAGAGCTTCTCGGCGGCGGCCTCCGCGTCCTCGTTCTCGACGATCCCGGCGCGCCCGCGCACCATCTCGGCCAGCGCCCAGTACGCGACCCCCTCCCCGTACGACGGGCAGCGCCCCTTGTGCCACCACACGTCGAGCGTGAGACCGTCGACGTACTTCTCGAACTCCCATGAGAGCCGCGACTTGCCGATCCCGCCGATCCCGGTGACGAGGACGAGATGCGCCCGACTCTCCTCTGCACTCGCCTGGAAGAGGTCCTTGACGACCCGAAGCTCGCGTTCGCGTCCCACGAACGGGGCCTCGAGGCCCGCTGAGCGCCCCTCACCGCCAATGTTTGCCACGACTCGAAGCGCCCGAAAGAGTCGCATTGGCTCCGTCTTGCCCTTGAGCTCGTGCTCGCCGGTGTCCTCGTAGGCGATGGCTGCCTCGCTCGCGCCACGCGTCGACTCGCCGACGAGCACGGTGCCCGGCTCGGCGGCCGACTGGACGCGCGAGGCGGTGTTGACCAGGTCGCCGGCGACCATCCCCTGTGCTTGAGCGCCGATCGTCACGGCGGCCTCGCCGGTGAGGACTCCTGCGCGCGCCCTGAGGTCGGGATGGAGCTCGGGAACGCTCGCGACGAGGTCGAGAGCGGCGCGAACTGCACGCTCGGCGTCGTCCTCGGTCGCGGTCGGAGTGCCCCAGACTGCCATGACGGCGTCGCCGATGAACTTCTCCACGGTTCCGCCGTAGCGCTCGATCACACCGCGTGCGGTCTCGAAATACTGCGAGAGGAGCTCCCGAGTGTCCTCCGCGTCGCGGTCCTCCGATGCCGTGGTGAACCCGACGAGGTCGAGGAACAGCAGCGAGACGAGGCGGCGCTCGGCGGCAGGGGCCGCTGCTCGTGGGGCGGCCGTCGGCGTGGCGGTCGCCGCTGTGAGCGTCGTTCCGCATTCACCGCAGAACTTCTCGCCCGGCTCGTTCGCGGCGCCGCACGAGGGGCAGCCGCTCGCGAGCGCAGTCCCGCACTCGGAGCAGAACTTCCGTCCCTCGCGGTTCTCGGTGCCGCAGCTCGGACAGGTCATGCGGGCACCTCGGCACGCGTGGGCGCGACGGCATCGAGCCGCTCGAGCCAGGGTGTGGCCTTCAGATCCTCGAAGATCTCGCGCGCCTCGTCGAGCGACGATTCGTCTCCGGTCAGCTCGCCGTGTTCGAGCAGCGTCACCGCGAGCCAAAACGGAATGCCGAGCTCGCGGAAGCCCTCTGCCGCGGCCTCGAAGCCGAGCGGGTCGCCGCCGAGCCGCGCCCTGAAGCGCTTCGCCTGAGCGTCGAGGTACGGCGGCCGAGATCCC
>Ga0315273_10013837_pt1 | contig 10388 bp, 7 predicted proteins | sample YL17G02_0_MG_FD_205753 | JGI IMG/M metagenome (GOLD analysis project Ga0315273, IMG submission 205753) | Sediment microbial communities from Yellowstone Lake, YNP, Wyoming, USA - YL17G02_0 | ecosystem: Environmental > Aquatic > Freshwater > Lake > Sediment | place: USA: Wyoming | collected... | reverse complement strand
GCTCGCCATGAAGCTGTCGAACCCGGTGGCGGACATGGTGAGCATCCCGTTCCAGTACAACTGGGTGAGCGGCATCGGGCCTCAGCAGGACATGCGCTATGTCCTCAACATCCAGCCCGTGGTGCCGTTCTCGATCAGCCCGAAGTGGAACCTCATCGCGCGCTGGATCATGCCATACGTGTCGCAGCCTGCGAGTCTCGGGTCGTCGTCGGGGTTCAGCGACATCGTGGCATCGGCGTTCTTCTCGCCCGCCGATTCCCAGGGGCTGACCTGGGGCGTCGGCCCGGTCGTCAGCCTTCCCACCACGACCGATCCCACGCTCGGAAGCGGCAAGTGGTCCGCCGGTCCCACCATCGTGGTGCTCAAGCAGCAGGGCAAGTGGACCTACGGCATGCTGGCGAACCAGCTGTGGTCGTACGGGGATGTGAGCACCATCGATCGCGCCGAAGTCAGCCAGGCATTCGTCCAGCCGTTCTTCGCCTACTCCACGACCTCGAGCGTGACCTACACGCTGCAGAGCGAGAGCACTGCCAACTGGCTGGCGACCAGGGAATCCGACACGTGGACCGTTCCGATCAACTTCCTGGTGAGCAAGATCACCAAGCTCGGCCCATTCCCCATGAGTGTCACGGGTGGCGGCGGTGTCTACGTCCAGAAGCCCGATGGCGGGCCCGACTGGCAGTTGCGCACGGCTTTCATCCTCATCCTCCCGCGTGGTAAGTGACCGGGTCCGGGCCCAGGCGGCCGATGAGCCCCGAGGAGTGGGAGACCAGCCTGTGCCCAGGGAACCCATGGACGCCGCGGGGTGGTTGACGGACCGGGGCTCGCGAGGCCGATGAACCTCGCGGGCCGCGCGTCGCTCCCCGGCGCCCGGCCGGCCCGTGCAATCCGTGCTTGTGACTCCCGCCGCGGCCATGTCTAATGTGTATTGAAGGAAGCCCCACGCTCCTCGCTCCAGCCCCCCGGGAGGCGCGTGCCGACGGCATCCACCCGCCGCTCCGACCCGGGGAGGTCCGCGATGTCCATCCTGCGCCACTTGCTGCTGCCAGCCGTGCTGGCAACCACTCTGCTGCCGAGCGCTTCGCCTGCGCGCGCGCAGGTCACGCTGAACGAGAGCGGATTCAGCTGCGTCAGGCTCTCCGGTGACTACTCCAAGCAGGTCGAGCTGGGGGTCGGTCCCGACACCTGCCTCTACTACGGCAGTCCCGAAGGCCTGCGCCGGCGCTGCGCGCCCACCGACACCGGCACCGTGTGTGATCCGACCCTGACCTTCCCGGTCGGGATCGCATTCAGCAAGACCGGTTCGTTCGGCAACTTCATGTATGTCTCGGACAACAACGTCGGAGACATCCATCGCTCGGCCGGATGCGCCACGACTTCACTGTTCGCCACGGTCGCCTCGCCCGGCTCGATCGCGTTTCCGCCCTCGGGCAGCGCGTACGGCGACTACCTGTACGCGTGCGAGGCATTCAACGGGCCCATCTACCGCGTGAGCTCCGCCGGGGTGGTGAGCACGTGGCTGGATTTCCCGACCACCTACATGAAGTTCGGCCCCGGCGGCACCTGGGGCACCGGACTCTATGCGAACGACTACACCTCGATGGCGAGCCCGGGCCTCTCGCGTGTCTCCTCCGCCGGCGTCGCGACGCCGTTCGCGACCGGTTTCGTGTTCCCCGAAGGATTCGACTGGGGATTCAATGGGGACATGTTCGTCACCGACCTGACGGGCAACGCGATCTATCGCGTCAAGTCGACCGGCGCGATGACGCTGTTCGCCACGCTCGCTTATCCCGCCGATGTCGCCTATCGCGCCGGCAAGGACGAGCTCTACGTGGTGAGCTACAACGGCGGCCTCTATCGCATCCGTCGCGTCGGCGCGGCCGGCGTGGACGACGGCCGGCTCGTGGACGAGGCGCCCAGCGTGTCGCCCAATCCCGCGCGTGGCGCGTGCGCGCTGCGCTTCGTACAGCACGAGAGCGGCCTGGCGCGCGCGAGCGTGTTCGACGCGCAGGGCCGCATGGTGCGCCGCCTGCCCGAGGCGTGGCGCCCCGCGGGTGCGCACACGCTGACGTGGGACGGCCGCGACGACGAGGGCCTCCCCGTGCGCGCGGGCGCCTATTTCATGCGCGTGCTCTCGGGAGGACAGGCGAGGAGCGCGGGCGTGGTGATCCTGAGGTAGCGGCGCGGGGGGATCGGTGGGAGTCGCGGCGGCACTGCCTCGGGTCGCCGCCCCGCTCACGATCTGGAGCGAAGCGCGCGTCGCGAGAGCGCGTGGCTTCCAATCGCGATCACGATCCCGACCACGATCAGGGCCGCCGCCACCGCGAAGGTGATCCGCATGCCGGTGGCAACGGCCTCGGGACGCGCCGTCGTGATGTTGCTCGTCCCCGATGCGAGCGCGAACACGGCGCCCATGACCGAGACGCCCGTGATGAGCCCGAGATTGCGCGACAGACTCAGCATGCCGGAAATGACACCCCGCTGATCCGGCCGTATGTCTGTCATGACGACCGTGTTGTTGGAGGTCTGGAAGAGCGCATAGCCGGCGGTGATGACCACGATGGGGACGATGTAGCCGGCAATGCCGAGCATCGTCGGCACCATGGATAGGAGGAGGGAACCGACGGCCATCCCGATGAGGCCAACAGTGGTCATGCGTCGCGGGCCAAGACGGTCCACGATGCGACCGGCCGGCACACCGGTCAGCGCGACGACGAGGGGACCAACCGACAATAGGAGCCCGACACGAGCCGCATCGAGCCCGAGGGCGCGGGAGAGGTAGAACGGCCCGACCACCAGCGTCGACATCATCACGGTCGAGACGAGCATGCTCATGGCGAGACTCGCACTCAGCACCGGGTCTCGGAACACCGCCAACCGAATCAATGGTGACGTTGCTCTCGCCTCGGCGAGCATGAAGAGGCCGACTCCGATGGAAGCGGCCAACAGGAGCGCCGCGGTGCGCGGACCGAAACTGCCGCGCCCGATCGTCATGGCGAGTGCATAGGCTGCGAGTGTCGAAGCCAGCAACAAGGTACCCACGTGGTCGAAGCCAACCCGATCCGCCTTCGGCATCGGGCGATCAGCGGGCAGGTGGCGGCGGACGAGAAGGAAGGTCAGGATTCCCACCGGTACATTGACGAAGAAGATGGCCCGCCAGCCGAGTCCGACGATCAGGAAACCACCGAGCGATGGACCGAGAGCCGTGCCGATCGCGGACATCGTTCCGAGCAGCCCCATGGCGCTGCCAATCCTTCCCCTTGGAACCGCCTCGCCGACAAGTGCGACGCTGAGGGCCATCATGATGGCCGCTCCGAGGCCCTGTGCCGCTCGGGCGGCGATCAGCAGCCAGAGCACGGTCGCTGCGCCGCACAGGACGGAGGCGACCGTGAATATGAATACTCCAGCCAGCAGCAACCTTCGACGGCCGATGATGTCGCCGAGCCGTCCGACGCTGACGATCAGCGTCGTGATGGCGAGGAGGTAGGCGAGGATGATCCACTGGACTTCCTGGAAAGTGGCGCCGAACGCATGGGCCAGCGTCGGCAAGCCAGCATTGGCGATGCTGGTGTCGAGCGAGGACATCAACATGGGCAGCGACAGGCTTGCGAGCGCCCACCGAACCGAGGGGTTCCGTTCCGCACCCCCAGCGACTGCTTCCTCTCGTACTGGAACAACTGGCCCCAGGATGGACTCCGCTTCCTCGGGCGACTGCTGATCCTGGGCTGTCATGGACACAACCTAGCCCAGCATGTGACATGGCGGAAGGCGCCCCATTTGCACTGTATGCGTGCGTTTGACGCCATGCCTCGACGGCCCTATGGTCGCTGTATGTCGATGCCCGATCTCAACTTACTTGTCACCTTGGACGTGCTGCTCGCGGAAGGAAGCGTCGTGCGCGCGGCCCGACGGCTGCGGCTCAGCCCGTCGGCGATGAGCCGGGCGCTGGCGCGACTGCGGGAGACGACGGGCGACCCGCTGTTGGTCAGAGCCGGCCGCGGGCTCGTTCCCACTCCCCGGGCGCTCAAGCTCCGCGAACGGGTCAGTCAGCTCGTGAAGGACGGAGAATCGGTCCTGCGCCCTGCCGAGAAGCTCAACCTCAGGCAGCTGGTACGAACCTTCACGCTGCGGACGAGCGAAGGCTTTGTGGAGAACTTCGGACCAGACCTCATCGCTCGTGTCAGCGAAGAGGCTCCCGGCGTCCGGCTCCGCTTCGTGCAGAAGGCAGACAAGGACAGCGCGTCACTTCGTGACGGGTCCGTGGATCTGGAGACTGGCGTCGTCGGGAAGACGACTGGCCCGGAGGTGCGTGCACGGACATTGTTCCAAGATCGGTTCATGGGTGTCGTGCGCAAGGGGCACCCGCTGAGCCAGGGCGAGATCACACCCTCCCGCTATGCCACCGGCAGGCACATCTCCGTCTCGCGGCGCGGTTCCGGCGAGGGACCGATCGATGAAGCATTGAAGCTGCTCGGGCTGGAACGTGAGATCGTCACGATCGTCACTGGCTTCTCGACCGCGCTGGCTCTGGCTCGGGCCTCCGACCTGATCGCGAATGTTCCCGAACGCCACACCGGGATCCTGCGCGCCGGAATGCACAGTTTCCCCCTTCCGGTCGCGACACCGGGAATCACCGTTTCGTTGCTCTGGCACCCGCGGCTGGATGCCGATTCAGCGCATCGCTGGCTCCGCGGGTGCGTTCGGGATGTCAGCGAAGTGGTCCGCTCGTAAGCCCCCCCGCCGAGCAGACAGGCCGCAACCGGACTGCCATGGGTGATGACGCCGACGAGATTGATGCCGTGTCCTGCCGTGACTGGCCTCCGCCCAAGGCCGACGATGCCCCGCGCAGCGAGACAGCTCTGCCCCGACTGAGGGTGATTGCGCATTCCAAGAAGAAGCGCCGGTCATGGCTCGCAGGTGGCCGGGTGCAGCGCAAAGTCGGGCGATCCGGGTGTCCGCTTCACGACCGGCGACTGGTCGCGAACTTGCGCCCCTGAGCTGCCCGTCGCAGGAATCAGCCGGAAGAGGTCGCGTCGGCCCCTCGCTGGGAAGCGGGCGACGAGCCATTGACACCATCCGTGCGGGTCCCAGAGACTATCGACGGATCCCGACACGAACGCCGACGCAGCCCGGAGGCCGCAGACGTGATCATCGACATGCGCTGCCGGATCACCTCCGGGAAGGCTTCCGAGTACTTCGTCGACCGCATGGATCATCTCGGCCGTCTGGATCGCATCGCCGCCTTCGGCGACCCGACCGAGCAGGCGTTCTTCGACGAAATCGCCGCCGCCGGGATCACAACGGCCGTTTCCGTCTCCGGCCTGAATCCCGGAGCGCGCATCGGCCGTTTCGACTTTCCGGCGCGCACGACCTCGAACGACTACCTGAGTGAAGTGCAGAACGCTCGGCCGCGTGAATTCATCGCTGTGGGAGGGATCGACGCCAGCAACACCTTCCACGACGCGCTCTCGGAGATCGATCGTTGCGTCGGCAAGCTCGGCATGAAGGCGGTCTGCATCGAACCGGGCCGTGCGCCCGGCTGCGATATCGACGACGAGCGGCTGTTCCCGCTCTATGACAAGTGTCAGACGCTCGACGTCACGATGATCCTGCAAACGTCGGGGGGTAACGGCGGCATCTACGTCGACTACGCCCACCCGAGTCACGTCGAGCGCGTCGCGCAAACGTTTCCCAAGCTGCGAATCGTGTGCGGTCACGGCTGTTATCCCTACGCACGGGAAGCAATCTGCATGGCAGCGAGACGCGACAACGTATGGCTCTCGCCTGACGGGTATTTCTTCCACCTGGGGCACGAGGACTGGGTGAAGGCCATCAACTACAATCTGGGCGGCTTCGTCGACAAGTTCGCGTTCGCGAGCGCGTACCCGCTGACGGCGATCAAGCCGTTCGTCGAGAACTTCATGAAGGTCCCGTGGCGCGAGGAGGTTCTGCCAAGGATCCTCTACCGCAACGCACTGGCAGCGCTCGGCCTCGAGCAGGACGCCCGGTTCCGTTCCTTCTACGGTCTTGATGGCTCTTCTGCGGCCACAGATGTCGCTGGTTGAACGTGGCTCCGCCCGAGAAACCGTCCCTCATCCTCCTCAGCGGGGCGAGCCTCGTCGGTCAGAACGTGCTCGAGGCGCTGGGGGCGGAGCGCCAGCGATTCCGACTGGTGGCGACGACCAGCGTCGCCGACGCCGCGACGCTGGAGGACTTCGACGAAGTCCACCTCGCTCCCGAGACGCGTCTCAACTCCTCCGCCCTGGCGAGCCTCGTCGAGGGACTCATCGAAACGACGCAGGCGAGCCTCGTGATCCCCTGTCGGGACGACGACGTCGTGTTCCTGGCCGGCCTCGCTCGGCGTCGCCCTGAGCTCGCCCGCCGATTCGTGGTTGGGAGCCCGGAAACCGCCGAGATCCTTCTCGACAAGTGGGGGAGCTGGACGTTCGCGCGAGAGCATCAGTTGCCGTTCGCACAGACCCTGCAGCTCGGCGACACCGACGGTCTCGGGGCCTTCATCGACGAGCACGGTTTCCCGCTCGTGTTGAAGCCGCGTCTCGGCTTTGCCTCGCGCGGCGTATCGCTCGTCTTCGACCGCACGCAGCTCGACGCCGTCCCGCGTGATCGCGACCTCCTGGTTCAGGAGTACCTCGGCGACCGCGTGGCGGTCCGAACCGCCGTGACCGGGATGCGAGCGCAAGGCTGGCCCTTGTTCTTCTCGTTCGAGGATGCCAAGTGCTCGATTCAGGTCCTGCTCGATCCCGATGGCCGGGTCGAGGGCGTTTGCGGGACGTCGCACGTCATGCGCCAGGGGGCCTCGGTTGCCGTGTCGCGCGATGACCGCGCGGACGTCCGCGAACTGGGCCTTACGTGCGCGCGGGTCTTCGCCGAGGCCGGCTGGCGCGGCCCGCTGAACATCCAATGTCAGCGCACACCGGACGACCGGCTCGTGATCCACGAGTTCAACGGCAGGTTCACCGGAGCAACCGCGGCACGCGCCCTGCTCGGCTTCGACGAGCTCGGCATCATCCTGCATCATTTTGCCGGCCTCACGATCCGGGACTCGCCACCGCCGCCTACGGAGCGCGTCATTCGACTGCTGACGAGCCGAAGCCTGCCGGACGGGATCCGGGAATGCCTCGAGCGAACCGGGCGTTACCGCAAAGATGACGTTCGCTGAGATCCCACAGCGCTTCCTCGATGAGCGCGAGTATGCCGAGACGATGGGGTGGGGTCCCGTGCGAGAAGAGCCTCTCGTCTCCGTCGTTGTCACGACGTACCAGCAGGCGGAGTTCATCGAGGACTGTCTCGAAGGCGTCCTGATGCAGAAGACGGCGTTTTCCTTCGAGATCATCGTCGGAGAGGACGGCTCGACCGACGGCACACGCGAACGGTGCGTGACCTACGCGACGCGCCACCCGAACCAGATCCGACTGTTCCTGCGATCTCGACGCGAGGCGGTCTACTCGACGCGAGGGCGGCAGCGACGCGTGAATGGGATCTGGTCGCGGCAAGCCGCGCGCGGCGCATTCATCGCGGTGTGCGACGGTGACGACCTCTGGACGGATCCGCTCAAGCTGCAGAAGCAGGTCGACTTCCTGCGCGCCCGCCCCGACTGCGTGTCCTGCTTTCACGCGGTCGATCTCGACGACCGGATCCACGGCGTGCTTCGACGGGCCTCCATCGCGCCCGCGGCCCGGGCCGACGGCCGGTACGGTCTCGACGATCTGCTCAGGCTGGGCAACCTCATCCACACCTCGAGCGAGGTCTATCGCAACACACCAGTCCTCGACCCTCCCGAGTGGTTCTACGCCCTTCCGTATCGCGACTTCGCGCGCCACGCGTTGCTTCTCGGAACCGGCGATGATCGCTGGATCGGTTACATGCCCGAGTGCATGGCGGTCTACCGCATGCATTCGGTAGGATCCTGGTTCAGCCGGGGGCGCCAGCAGCGCATCGCGGACGAACTCGAAGTCTACATGGCCCTGGGCGAGAATCTGGATATCGAGCACCGACCCGAATGGAAGCGCGCGTTTTCGCGACTTCTCGCCAACCACACACTGGCCCGGCTCTCCCGGCGCGCCGTCATCGAGGATCTGGTCATGATCTGGCGCAAGTCACCACGACTCGCGACGACCTTCGCATTGTGGGTTCTGCCGACACGTATCCTGGACCTCGTCATGAAGCGGGCGTCGCACCTCCTGCCGGGGAGCCGCACTTCATGACTCCGCTGCCCCGGCCGTGAAGCGACACATCTCCGACTTCGCGTTCTTTGGAGGCGCCCCCGCGTTCTCGAAGCCGCTGGTCGTCGGTCGCCCGAATCTGGGAGAGCCGAAGACCTTCATGGCCCAGGCCGAAGCCATCATGCGCAGCGGCATCCTGTCCAATCACGGCCCCACCGTGCGAGCGTTCGAAGAGGTTCTCGCGCAGCGCACCGGTGTCCTGCACTGCATCGCGACGTGCAACGCCACCGTGGCGCTCGAGGTCGTCGTGCGTGCGATGGACCTTTGTGGCGAGGTCATCGTCCCTTCGTTCACGTTCATCGCGACCGCACATGCCCTGCGACGCGCCGGGGTCACGCCCGTCTTCTGCGACGTCGATCCGGTGACGCACTGTCTCGACCCACGTCACGTCGAGGCCTTGATCACGGCGCGCACGTCGGGCGTTCTCGCCGTCAACTTGTGGGGTCAGGCATGCGCCATCGACGAACTGACCCAGTTGTGCCAACGGCGGGGGATCCGGCTGCTGTTCGATTCGGCGCATGCGTTCGGGTGCTCGTTCCGTGGAACCCCCCTGGGTGGCTTCGGAGACGCGGAGGTCTTCAGTTTTCACGCCACGAAGGTCCTCAACACGGGAGAAGGCGGCTGCATCATGACCCGGAACGACGAACTCGCCGCGCGCTGCGCACGCATGATCAATTTCGGGCTCGAGGACGGTGACACCGTCGCTGCGCTCGGAACGAATGGGAAGATGCAGGAACTCGCCGCCGCCTTGGGTCTGACGAATCTCGAGCGATACGACGATTTCGTCGCAGCGAATCGAGCGAACGACGAGGCCTATCATCGCTGCCTGAACAGCACAAGGGGCGTCCGCCTGCTCACGCGAGATCCTGCAAACGAGAGCAATCTGCACTACGTGGTGCTGGAGTTCGAGGAGGATGAGATCGGCGCGAGTCGCGATGAGATCATGCGGGTGCTTGCGAGCGAGAACATCCGTTCGCGGCGCTATTTCTTCCCTGGGTGTCATGCGGCGGAACCCTACCGCTCCGATCGGCGCATGCCGCGACCCTTGGTTCCCAACACGGAACGCTTGGCGCGAAACGTTCTCGTGATGCCCACCGGCATGGCCGCGTCCGTAGCCGACGTCGAGACGGCCTGCGATGCGCTTCGCTTCCTCGTTGAGAACGGAGCCGAGTTGCGTGCCCGGCTGGAGAAGGCGTCGGTCATCAAGCCGGCACTCTAGGTTGCCGTGGTCGCTCCAGGCGGCCCGGAGACCGTCTGAGTTCTCCACACTGACCACGGCTGTCCGCGCGAGTCCCATCGCGTGATGGTCACATCCGGATCGCCCTGCTCGCCGCCGCACTTGAGACTCGTTACAGACGCACACGGAAAGGTGGCCGAGTGGTTGAAGGTGGCGGTCTCGAAACGGAATACGGTGCCAATAGCGTCGGACTCGCGAACACGTGTCGCCACTTGATATTGCGCGAAGGCCCAGGAGCTTGCCGCCTCCTGGGCCTTCGCGTCTTCGCGGACATGGATGGACACAAGAGGACAGCAAATGACTCTGTTGCAGTAGCAGATCAGTGGCAAGATGGGCGAATGGTCTCGGCCTCGCTCCTGAGGGCGCCAGTGGGCATGCCAGCCCATTCGTCGGAGCTCTCGATCAGAGTGCCGGAAGGTCGACGGCCGCCACGGCACAGCCTGCGAGAATGGTGCCATCATCTCCGCAGCCGAGACAGGCTGAGGGCCCCAAACGGTGGATCCGCGCAGCCCTGCACGCTCGTCGCAGGCAGGTTGCTCGTCTGCTATTCTCGTGACCCGCGGGTGAGCATGTTCCGCCAACCCTTGGCCCATGAGGCAACGATGACCAGCCGGGATCTTCTCGAACGCGACCCGAAGCTCGCTGAACTGGTCCGGCGGTTGGTGGCGACACACCAGCCGGCGAGGCTCTACTTGTTCGGCTCGAGAGGCCGGGGACACGCGGAGCCGGGCAGCGACTACGACCTGCTGATGGTCTTCGACAAGCTCGAAGCTCCGGCCTATCGGGTTGCGCAGGAAGCCCACACGCTCGTCTGGGGCTTGGGCATTTCCGCGGACATTCTCGTATGGGCGCGCGATGAGTTCGATCGTCGATTGTCCCTGAAGGCATCACTGCCGGCGACGGTCGTG
>Ga0315273_10013836_pt1 | contig 10388 bp, 7 predicted proteins | sample YL17G02_0_MG_FD_205753 | JGI IMG/M metagenome (GOLD analysis project Ga0315273, IMG submission 205753) | Sediment microbial communities from Yellowstone Lake, YNP, Wyoming, USA - YL17G02_0 | ecosystem: Environmental > Aquatic > Freshwater > Lake > Sediment | place: USA: Wyoming | collected... | reverse complement strand
ACTCAAGTCGCTCCTGGTACCCGGGGGACTGGGCAGCAGCCATACGGTGCACGTGTTTGGGAAGAATGTCGAGACCGCCACCAGCGCTCGGGCCGGAGGGACCTAGGCGTATTCTATGGGTGTCATCTGGCCATCTGATTCACGTGCCTGGCCGCCCCGGCGGGAAGAGGGACCTCACATCGAGAGCGTCATGCCGGCGGAAGCCGGCATCCAGAGAGGTGCGCTGGCTGGATTCCGGCGTTCGCCGGAATGACGAAGAATGTGAGTCATTCGGTAGGATAGGACCGATGAAACCTGTCCGGGTGGTGGGAGCATGCTCGAACGGGAAGTGAAGCTGCGATTCGACACCCCCGACGAAGCCCGCCGAACGGTCATCGCCGCCGGGGCCACGCCGCGCTGTCCGCGGCGACTGCAACAGGACAGCCTGTTCGACACCGACGATGACTCGCTGCGGCACAAGCGGTGCGTGCTGCGGATCCGGCAAGACGGGGCGGCGAGCATTCTGACGTTCAAGGGACCGGTGCAGCCGGGACCGATGAAGCTGCGCGAAGAACTCGAAACCGCCGCGGCCGACGGCGAGGTTCTTCGACAGATCTTTGACCGCCTCGGCTTGCGCGCCTGGTTCAGATACGAGAAGTACCGCGAGGAGTTCACCGCCGAGGGCGTCATCCTTGCCGTGGACGAAACGCCGGTGGGCACCTTCGTCGAAATCGAGGGCACCTCCGATGGCATCATCGCGATGGCTGCGGCGATGGGCAAAGGGCGCGGCGACTATATTCTCGATTCGTACTACGGGCTCTTCATGAGAACGCGCGAAGCGCTCGGATTCAGGGGCCAGGACATGGTCTTCGACGATCCGGGCCGCTCACAATGACGACCCCTGACGACACCCGATCCGAGCGCGAGCCCGCGTGGCCGGCGATGGTGCTGACGGCCGGAGTCGGCTCCCGGCTGCGCCCGCTGTCGCTGCTCTGCGCCAAGCCGGCGTTGCCAGTCGCTGGGGTGCCGCTTGTCGGGCGCATCCTCCGGTGGCTATCCGCGTCGGGCGTCCGCTCGACGGTGCTCAATCTGCATCATCTGCCAGCGACCATCACGGCAGCCGTCGGAGACGGCAGCGGGTTCGGTGTTCCTGTGCGCTATTCGTGGGAGCGCGCCATCCTCGGAAGTGCGGGCGGCCCGGCCAGAGCCCTCTCGCTGCTCGACGCTGACCAGTTCTTCGTCGTCAACGGTGACACGTTGACCGACGTCAACCTGGCTGCGTTGGCTGGTGACCACCAGCGGTCGGGCGCGCAGGTGACCCTGGCGCTCGTCCCCAATCCGGATCCGCTTCACTACGGCAGTGTCACGGTTGACGGAGACGGACGGGTCACCGGATTCACGCCACGCGGACCCGCGAACACGGGCCTCCACTTTATCGGTGTGCAGGCCGTCAACGCCGACGTGTTCGCCCCGCTCGATCCGAACGTGCCGGCCGAGACCATCAATGGGATCTATCGAGAGATGATGGCGCGACGTCCGGGATGCGTGCGCGCGTTTGTCAGCGCGGCGTCGTTTCGCGACATCGGCACCGCTGCCGACTACCTCGACACGTGCCTCGACATGGCGCGGTTTGAGCAGGGGGGCGATTGCCTGTTCGGGCGCGGCGTGACCGTGGCAGACGACCTGCTCCGGCGCGGCGTCACGGTGGGCGATTGCCTGTTCGGGCGCGGCGTGACGGTCGCCGACGGTGCGCGCGTCACCAACTGCGTCCTGTGGGATGATGTGCGCGTCGGACGCGGCGTAGCGCTCGATCGGTCGGTAGTGGCCAGCGGCGTATCGATTCCGGACGGCGCGCGTTACGAGCGATCGATACTCAGGCGTCACGACGGCCCGCCGGCCGAGGCCGGTGAGCGCGTCGTCGGAGAACTGCTCGTGTCGCGGATCGACGGATTCGGTCAGCGGGCGCGATGAATCGCGCCCCTACGAACACCCGTTGGTGTGATACGCCTGGGATCGCCGGGCTCCAGCCCGGCACGCGGTCCTGGCGGCGTGACGCCGTTGGGACCCGAAGAACAATCACTCCGGGAGTGATTATCGCAGAGAGGACGCGCTGAGATGTCAACGCTCAAGGGTGCCCCGGATGTCCCGCTGCCGGATCAGATCAACACCTATCTCGCGCGGGCGGGCCTGACCGAGGCGGGCGCCCGTGTGCTGCCGTTGACCGGCGACGCGTCCGACCGGCGGTACTTCCGGGTAATTCCACGCAACGGCTCGTCGTTCGTGCTGGCCTTGAACGCGACGCCCTTCAGCTACGACGCCCTGCCCTTCGTCAACGTCGCATCACTACTCGCCCAGGTCCCTGTCCCGATTCCGGCCATTCTCGGGCACGCCGAAGACCTCGGCATCCTGGTTCAGCAGGACCTCGGCGACGTCACGCTCCAGGCGCACGTGGGCGCGGCCGCCGAGGCGGCTCATGCGGCGCTCTACCGCCAGGCCATCCAGTTTATCGCCGCCATTCAGGAACACGGCCGGCGACTCGCGTCCGACCGTTACATCCCGTACACGGTCGCCTTCGACGTCGAGAAACTGACCTGGGAGTTCGACTTCTTCGTCAAGCACTTCGTCGTCGGCTACCGGGGCGCCTCGATTCCGCCGGCGGCGCGCGACGCGATCAGCGAGGAGGGCGCGGCCATCGTGCAGGAGCTCGCGGGCGAGCCTCGTGTCCTCTGCCATCGCGACTATCACAGCCGCAACCTGATGCTGCGCGGAGACGAACTCTTTATTATCGATTTTCAAGACGCCCGGATGGGCCCGGATACCTACGATCTGGTATCCCTCCTCCGCGATTCGTACGTGGACATCGGCGAGGACGCTGTCCAGCAGTTCATCGCTTACTTCCTCGCGCTGAAAGGACTGCCGATGGCGCAGGCCGACCTCGCCGACTTCAGACGACGATTCGACCTGATGGCGCTCCAGCGCAATCTGAAGGCCCTCGGGACCTTCGGCTACCAGACCGCCACCCGTCGGAATTCGGTGTACATCCAGTACATCCCGCGCACGCTTCGGCACGCGCGCACCAACCTCGCCGGGTACGCCAGATTCGCGCGGCTGCGCGAGTTGCTGTCGGCCCACATCGAGGAGTTGCGGTAGCGCGACATCGCGCGAGTGTGGGTCGGGTCACTTCTTCGCACGGAAGAAGAGAGACCCGATTTGCATTGGCAGAGCGCAGATCGGGTGGGATGTCTGCGGCAGGGCACACGTCGGGCGCGACCCCGGCGGCGAAAGCCTGACGGCGGCTGTCGGTTCGAATCCGTTAGGAGGCCGCTGTCGTCCCCGCCGTCCCGTTCGCCCCGGAAGGTGCAGATGATGCCGTCCCGGACGAAGGCGAACACGGGCCCGTCCGGGCACGATCGTCTGCGGGACATCCGCTGACCACTTCTCCGTCGTCGCGCCAGCCTGCCAGAAGGAACGAGGCCCTGGACCGTCGAGCGGCGCCGAAATCATGGTGTTCATCCTTGCATAGTCGATGTCATCAAAAAGCAATGTGCGATGATGTTTTTTGCCTGTATCGCATCCACGTGTATAGCTGATTCTTGCGTGAAAGCGTCTAGAATGTTATTTTATGAATGAATTGGATACATAAATGGCATCCGCGCATGAGTACATCACGGAGTTGGCAGCCAACGGTCGCCACCACTTTACGATCGGAGATGCTCTGCAAGCGCTCGGGGGGTCGCTGGTCGCCGTTCGCGCGGCGCTGCGAAGGCTGAGTCGACGGAGGGAGATTTCCTCACCTTACAGAGGGTTCCACGTCATCCTCCCCCCCGAGTACCGCAACCTTGGTTGCCTGCCCGCCGAGCAGTTCATCCCGCACCTGATGCAATATCTGCGCGCGCAGTACTACGTGGCCCTGTTGAGTGCCGCCGAGCTTCACGGTGCAGCCCATCAACGGCCGCAGCGATTTCAGGTCATGGTTGCGAAGAACCGTCGGCCGATCAACTGCGGCAACGTGCGCGTCCAGTTCGTCGCCAGGCATGATCTCGCGAAGACGCCTGTGGTCGAGATGAACACGCCCCGCGGGAGGATGCGCCTGTCTTCCCGGGAGGCCACTCTGCTCGAGATCGTTGGGTACGCGGACCAGTGCGGTGGTCTGGATCACGCCGCGAGCGTCTTGGCCGAGCTCGTTGAGTCGGTCGATCCCTCGATGCTCCTCGCCGCGGCGCGGCTGTGCCCGATTGTCTGGTCGCAGCGCCTCGGCTACCTGCTCGAGGCGACGGACCATCGCGGCGAGCTGGCTGCCGTGTTGGCCGACCACGTCTGCGAGCACGCCAGGACGGTCGGACCGCTGGTGCGCGCCAAGCCCTTGACTGGCGCGCCGCGCGCCGCGCGCTGGAAGCTTGCCATCAACGAGACCGTGGAGCCTGACCTGTGATTGGAGATCAACTCGCGCGAGCACTTCACCGAGCACGGCCACGTCCGCATCCCCTTCGAGCTGACGTCGGCGTGGTGGAGCGGGAAGGCCGAGGTCACCACCTTCACGCTCGACGAACTGCTCGGCACCAAGCTTCGCGCCCTGTATCAGCGCCGGAAGGGACGCGACATCTTCGATCTCTGGTATGCGCTCGCTCACGGCCAGGTGTCGGCTGACCGAGTGGTCCGGTGCTTCGAGCGTTACCTCCGCGAGGATGGTCTCCATGTGACCCGCGCGGCGTTTGAGGAGAACGTCGCCAGAAAACTAGCCGACAGGCAGTTCCGCGCGGACATGACCGGCTTGCTTCGGCCAGGCATCGCCTGGGACATCAACGAAGCGGGCAGGGCCGTGATGGGGGGCCTCCTCGCGAAACTTTCCGGTGAGCCCTCGTCCCCGGCTGTCTCGCGCACCGGCTGACGCTCTCCCCCGTCGTAGGCAGCCCGCTCCCGGGCATCGGAGACGCAGCGCGGCGGCGGGAGCCTGACGGCGGCTGTCGGTTCGAATCCGCTACAAAAGGAGATTCACCCCCTGGGAGCGTGTCATGAAGCACGAAGGTACCGTTGCGTACATCGAGAATGTTGCCCGGTGCGACGGGCAGCACGTCGTCATCCGCGGCTGGCTGCCCAACCGGCGTTCGAGCGGCAAGATCCACTTCCTCACCGTCCGCAACGGCCCGACGTCGCGCTGTGCGTGGATGTGCTCGCGCCGGAAGGCTATGGCGAGATTATTGGCGGCAGTCAGCGTATCGCGGACTACGACCTGCTGCTCAAGCGCATCCATGACCACAAGCTGCCGCCCGAAGCGTTCCAGTGGTACCTCGACCTGCGCCGTTTCGGCACGATGCCTCATGGGGGATTCGGCATGGGGATCGAGCGGGTCGTCAGCTGGATCTGCGGACTTGATCACCTGCGCGAAGCCATTCCGTAAGCCCGCATGATCCATCGGTTGCACCCGTAGGGACTGGGCGCTGGGGACGAACTGATCCCCAGCAGGTCACCGAAGAAGATGCGCGGCTTCGATGAACTGAGCGCGGGATCCCGCCCGCGCTCGGTCCCGCACTGTCAACCCTGGGCTTCACATCTCCCGCGACAATCGCACCATCTACTACCCCCACGTCACCCACGAGGCTGACCTCTGGCTGCTCTCCCTGCGGTGATACTGATCGACTTCACGCCCGCCAGCGCGATGGGCAACAGCCTGCTCTCGTGGCAGGTCACGTCGGCGGCGGCCGACGCGCTCACGTCGCAGGATCCGGGCGGCCGGGTCACCCAATTCGGTTTACGGATTACCTGGAAGCCGCCGCTTCTGCAGCTCGCGTCATTCAGCTCGCCGCGTATCCCAGATTCGCTCGGCTGCGAGAACTGCTCGCGGAATACGTCGAAGAGTTCAGGTAGCGCGAGATTGGCGCGGTGACTGTGTATGATGGGTCTGTCTGCAGGGCACGCCATGTCTTGGCTCTCGTCAATCGCACGTCCGACGGTGCTCGCCTGCGGGATGTCACTTGTCCTCACGGGTGCCGGAGCACCGCGCGAGGTCGCGATCGCGCAGACCACCCCTCCCGCCCCTGCCACAATCTCCGGCTGTCTCACCGACACGCTCTCCCAGCCGATACCGACCGGCTGGGTTGTCGTGGCGAGTCCCACGATCGAACGCCGCACGCGCGTCGACAGCCTGGGATGCTATCGGCTCGGCGATCTCCCACCCGGCACCTACACGGTCCGCGCGACGGTGCCCGGGTTCTGCGACGGTGTCCGCGAACACGTCGTCGTCGCAGCCGGCGGGAGCGTCAAGGTGGCCATCACCCTGCCGGTCGGCGGGATTTCCGAGTCGATCGCCTGGGACTGGCGAGGATGGGCTGGACTCGCCGGCCGCACCGATGCGATCGTACGCCTTCGCATCGACGAAGCCCTCGAGACGAAGCCCTGGCCGTCGCCAGGTTGCGGGAGTGTCATCTATACTGAGTTCCGGTCCCGCATCCTCTCCGTCGTCAAGGCGCCAGCATCCGCCGGCCTCGCCACCGGACCGATTCGGTTTCTCTGGAGCGGCACGCAGATCCCGGGCGCCGGTCTGTCATTGCGGGCCGGCGAGGAGTACGTCGCGTTTCTCTCGTGGGCCGCGGACCTCGGCCGGCTCACGCTGACCGAGGCCGGCATGATGGCACCGGTCCGTGATGGCCGGGTGGCATGGGTGCTCGGCAGCAACGCGCCGGCTGACCAGAAGCCGGTCGCCGACTTCATCGCGGATCTGCGTGCGCTCGTCGAGCGTTCGCGAAAGGTGTCGACAGCGCGGGCCCGGGGCGTCGACTACGAGGCGTTCGTTGCGAAACTGCCGACCGCCAGGAAGGAGTCCATTCCCGCCGCGCGCGATGAAATGCTGAAGTACCTCGAGGGCGAGCAGCGGTGCGGCAACGACGACGCGTGCTCGGAGGACGTGTTCGATCGCTTCCGCACGTTCTACGACAAGGTCATTCGGACGTGCGACGGGATCTTCTTCCGGAACAGGCCCGCTCAGGACGTCCTCGGGAGGCTTGCGTCGGGGAGGATTGCGTCAGGAACCTTCGTTCGACCACTCGTCGCGTACGAGCGCAACAGGGACGAGGCACTGCGCCAGACGCCAGCCGATCTCCAGGCCGCGCTCGCGGAGGTGTTTGCCTTTCGAGACTCCGGAATCGATTTCACGTTCGGCGAAGGCGACTGGTATCTCAGGGACGACCCCGACTTCCTGCTCGGCCTCTCGGCGCGGTTGCCGGACGGCGAATACAAGGACGCCGTGGCGTTCACCGCCGCCGAGTCGAGGCTGCGCGTCGTGGACGACGCGTCGCTGCTGATTCCGGTGGACGATCTCCGGCTGATGGTCGTACGGTGGGACCGCTTCGAGATGACGCATCCGGCCGCGGCGTACCGATTCAACATGCTCGAGCAGACCAACCGCCTCCTGCTCCTGTACCTCCAGGGCACGGACAACACCCGGGCGTTCGACCGCGAGAGCGGTCGCCTCACGCCCGGCCTCCGGGAGAGCCTCGCGCGGTTCGTGGAGACCAACCAGGACTGCAGTTGTTTTCCGGTTGTCGCCGGCCTTTGGGAACTGCTGAAGACCAACGGCTTCCGCCGGACCGGCACGGTCGACGCCTACCTGCAACAGAACGTCCGCAGCCGTTTCGCGGTGCGTTAGGATCCCGGCTGAAGTGAGGCGGCCCCCTCGAATCCGTTACAATAAGAGATTCACCCCCTGGGAGCGTGTCATGAAGCACGAAGGTACCGTTGCGTACATCGAGAATATTGCCCGGCACGACGGGCAGCAGGTCGTCATCCGCGGGTGGCTGCACAACCGCCGTTCGAGCGGCAAGATCCATTTCCTCACGATCCGCGACGGGAGCGGCTTTATCCAGGGCGTGATGTCGAAGGCCTCGGTAGACGAGGCGACATTCCTGGCTGCCGATCACCTCACCCAAGAAACCTCGCTCATCGTCTCGGGCAAGGTCCGCGCGGACAAGCGAGCCCCGGGCGGTTACGAACTTGACCTGTCGTCGCTGGAGATTGTCGGCGCCTCGGTCGACTATCCCATCACGCCGAAGGAGCACGGCGTCGACTTTCTGATGGACCGGCGCCATCTCTGGATCCGCGGAGAGCGGCAGCACGCCATCCTGCGGGTGCGCGCCGAAGTGATTGCGGCCGTGCGGAGCTTCTTCGACGATCGGGGCTTCATCCTGGCCGACACCCCAATCTTCACACCGGCGGCCTGCGAAGGGACAACGACGCTCTTCCCGGTGCAGTACTTTGACGATGTCACGGCGTATCTGACACAGAGCGGACAGCTCTACAACGAAGCCAACGCGATGGCGCTCGGCCGCGTCTACTGTTTCGGCCCCACGTTCCGCGCCGAAAAATCCAAGACCCGCCGGCACCTGACCGAGTTCTGGATGGTCGAGCCCGAAGTGGCCTTCGCTACGCTCGACGACGTCATCGACCTGGCCGAAGATCTCGTGGTCTACGTCGTCGGCCGGGTACTCGAGCGCCGCAAGCACGAATTGACCAGGCTCGAGCGCGACATCTCGAAGCTCGAAAAGGTGGGCAAGCCCTTCCCGCGCATCAGCTACGACGAAGCCGTCAAGATGCTCAACGAGAAGGGCCAGCCGTTCGAGTGGGGCGGCGACTTTGGCGCGCCCGACGAGACGATTCTGGCCAACAGTTTCGATCGGCCTGTCGCGGTCGATCGCTACCCTTCCCAGATCAAGGCGTTCTACATGGAGCCCGACCCGCAACGGCCCGACGTTGCGCTGTGCGTGGATGTGCTCGCGCCGGAAGGCTATGGCGAGATTATTGGCGGCAGCCAGCGTATCGCGGACTACGACCTGCTGCTCAAACGCATCCACGACCACAAGCTGCCTCCCGAAGCGTTCCAGTGGTATCTCGACCTGCGCCGCTTCGGCACGGTGCCTCATGGTGGATTCGGGATGGGCATCGAGCGGGTCGTGAGCTGGATCTGCGGGCTCGATCACCTGCGCGAAGCCATCCCGTACGCGCGGATGATCCATCGGCTGTACCCGTAGGGACTGGGGGCTGGGGACGAACTGATCCCCGACAGGTGACCGAAGAAAATGCGCGGCTTCGATGAACTGCGCGCGGGATCCCGCCCGCGCTCGGTCCGGCACTGAGTTGCCTTGCGCGCCGAACCAGAAGGAGGATAATAGGCCTCGTGTCGCGCGTCTCCGTGCCTGTCCGGCCCCCCAGATGCACAAGCGCGGCGTTTAACCAACCGACGTGATGTTCACGGCGCGGCGCCGCTTTGGAGACAGCCGGGCTGGTAGGCCTCCAACCCTTCCGACTGCCTGATTGACTCGGTGTACTTTCCTGCCGGAGGGTACCACATGCCAGTGATCGGTCAGATCCTCTCGCACTACAAGCTCGTCGAGAAACTCGGGGCCGGCGGCATGGGCGTGGTGTTCAAGGCCGAAGACACCAAACTGCCGCGGTTCGTGGCACTCAAGTTTCTGTCCGACGCGGCGCTGGGCGACAGCCACGCGACAGAGCGGTTCCGGCGCGAGGCCTACGCCGCCTCGTCGCTCAATCACCCCAACATCTGCACCATCTACGACATCGACGAAGCCAACGGGGAGCACTTCATTGCGATGGAGTTGATGGAGGGCCAGACGCTGAAGGAGGTGATCGCCAACAAGCCCCTGGCGCTCGACCGGATCCTGGAGATCGCCACCGCGGTCAGCGACGGTCTCGCGGCCGCTCACGCGAAAGGGATCGTGCACCGGGACATCAAGCCCGCGAACCTCTTCGTGCCCTCGGGCGGACAGCCCAAGATCCTCGATTTCGGCTTGGCGAAACTGGCACCAGCCCGCCACGGCGTGGCCGAGAGCCGCGCCGACTCGGCCACCACCCAGACGGCCGACGCGGTGCTGACCGGCGCAGGTGCCACCGTCGGGACCGTGGCCTACATGTCGCCGGAGCAGGCGCTCGGCGAGGAACTTGACGCCCGCACGGACCTTTTTTCCCTGGGGGTCGTGCTGTACGAAATGGCCACCGGCGTGATGCCGTTCCGGGGCGCCAGTTCGGCGGCCATCGTCGATGCGATTCTCCACCACGCGCCTCCTGAACCGGTGCGGCTGAATCCCGATCTGCCAGCGGGGCTGGAGCAAATCATCCACAAGGCGCTGGAGAAGGATCGCAAGTTGCGCTATCAGCACGCCTCAGATCTGCGCGCCGATCTGCAACGGCTGAAGAGAGATTCGAGCGGCAGTGTCGCCGTCGGGGCGCGCACGCGGAAGCGCTGGCCTCTCGGGGTCGCCGCAGTCGCGGTCGTGGCCGCTGTCGCCACGGTGGGCTTATGGTGGCCGAAGAGCGCGCCGGCCCTGACCGAGAAAGACACCATCGTGCTGGCGGACTTCGTCAACGCGACAGGAGACGCCAACTTCGATAAATGGCTCACC
>Ga0315273_10013835_pt1 | contig 10388 bp, 9 predicted proteins | sample YL17G02_0_MG_FD_205753 | JGI IMG/M metagenome (GOLD analysis project Ga0315273, IMG submission 205753) | Sediment microbial communities from Yellowstone Lake, YNP, Wyoming, USA - YL17G02_0 | ecosystem: Environmental > Aquatic > Freshwater > Lake > Sediment | place: USA: Wyoming | collected... | reverse complement strand
GCGGATATCCATAACGATCCGCTTCAGAAGGTCGGGGTCATTCAACAGCACCTCCGCATCGTCGCGGACACCCTGGGGCATGGCGGCCAGCGCGTCTGTCGCATCGGGCCGAGAAGATGCTCCCGCGGTGTCTCCCCCGGCCGGTTCCTTTTGTCGGTCCGTCACCTCTCCGGCGATTTGCAGGAGTTCAGCGCCGATTCTCGACGGCTCTATTCCCGGCCGGTCCTTGGTGAGCCGCTCCACAAAGTCCGCGCGCGCCTTGGGCTTCAAGATGTCCAGCCGTTCCGCCGCGATTACGGTGCCGCCCAGCCGCGCGGTCACCAGGACAACGCCTTTTCGGCCTTCGGCCTTGGCTTCGAGCGTAAGTTCATCACTTGGTGGCATGTTAACCATGGTATACCGCTCCGATGTTCAGTCGCCGCAGAGACGCACCGTCTATCAGCTTCCGAATGTCCGCCGCCGTCGCCCCCGCCAGTTTCCACGCCCGCGCGTCCTTGATGCCGTCCGGTGGGCAGATCACCCGGACGCTTCGGGCGTAGGGGAGGAGGGCTATCGCCAGCGACTCGGCACCCCGGCGACCAGGCGGGTCCGAGTCGGCCATGACGACGACATCGAGGGGCCAATGCGCGCGAACGAGTTCGATACAGTGGCGAACGCCGCTACTGCATGAGGGCCGACCGATGGAGGGAAAACCCATGTCAAGAAGCCCCGCGCAATCAGTCGGTCCCTCGGCTATTACGAGCGGCCGGGAGTAGTCCAACCCGTCGGGGATGAAAAGCCCCTCGTGCCCGCCGGTAACGGACAGTTTCCGTCCATCGGGAAAGCGAAGCCGAACGCCCAGGACATGCCCGGCATGATCGACCATCGGGAAGGTCCACGCTCCGCGTCGAGCGTCCCATCCAACTCGCAGCCGCCCGAGCGATTCGCTGGTCAGACCCAACGAATCCGCCAGGTTTTGGAGCGCCGAGCCACCCACGGCCTGCCGGCACTGCCGGTCGAGCCAGTCCAGGTCCGTTCGGCATGGCTTGCTCGTTCCGACGCGAATCACCCGATCCTGGGGGCGACGACGCCACCCTCGGTCCTCTCGAAGAACATGGACGAATCCGCCGTTCGCGCTCCGCTTCCGCGAACCCTCAGCCACCCGCATGCAGACACAGAAGCCGCCATCCGCCGTGACGCTGCACCAGTCTGGCTTGCCGCACACCGGGCAGGGGTGCTCTCGGGAGACTCTACATAAGGGCGCCTGCGGCATCATCGGACGCATCCTGCCCGACAGGACGGGCAGCCATCGGCGATCCAGATTTCAATCGCGGCGCGGCACCAGCGTACGAGCCGTCCGAGTCTGACGGGCCGGGGCAGGGCGCCACGATCCGCGAGGCGATAGACCTGCCGCGGGGAACAATTCAACATCGCGGCCACGGCTTGAACGTCCAGAAGTGCAGCCTCTGGGCGGGTGGCCATGTCCCGTTCGGCGATTCGCTCGGCGGCGGCGTTGCATGTACGGTTCTGCATGATAAGCCTCCTGTGATTGCCGGCAAGCATCATTGCCCGCCGTCGCAACCATTCTTACAAATGGGCTTTGACGGGCAGTGCGCAGGAAGTAGGCAAGGGGTAATGCCTGGCAGAATGGGGCAAGTAATGGCACTGTCGGGAAGTAGAGGGGAAGTAGGCGGGAAGTAGATCCTCTACTTCCCGGCGCGGCCCGCAACAGGCTTCATGGTATCCTTCTTGTGGCAATGCGGGCAGGAGGAAATGTCCGTCAGGTCCGCGTAGATTTTGCTGCACGCACTACAGCACCACAAGGGGCGTTTGGTCGCTTCGGCAGCGGCCTTGGCCGCAATGTTCTTCTCGGCCTCAAGATACTTGTGCCAGTCTCCCAGGTGGACGGAAAGCCTTTGTTTGGTCGGTTTCCATCGGCGGATTTCGGGGTGTTGGTCTAGTATTCGTCTTAGGGCTTTTGTGGTAGGCGCATGGGTGGGGTGATCAGCACAGATTTTCGCTGCTGCTTGGTAGGCGGCCGGGTCGGTGGGGTTCTGCACGAATCCTTTCTTGTCGGGCCGATCCGGTGGCGGTAGTGGTGCGTCCGCCTTCTCCGCGGCGGCCGGATCGTCTCCCTGTGGCAGGGCGGGCCGCGCAGCCGTTTCTTCCTCCAGATGCTTGGTCACGTGGAAAACGTACCCCTGAATCGTGTGAAAACGTTTCGCATCGCTCTCCACCGCGGGCACTACCCACATCCCGGCACTCGTCAGCGCACAGAAATCGGTACGCTCGAGTGTCTTGCAGTCGGAGAACGACGGAAGGATCGGCGGGTTCATTGGCAGACACGTATCGTGAAACGCCGAGACCAGTGCGAACATCGTGGCCAGGGAGGGATTGGCGGGCCATGCGGCAGGATCCCTCGCCCGGTCGTGCGCCACGTCGGGCGGGACCCAGCCTAGAATATCATCGTTCCCGCGATGGACAGTTCGCCACCGCCATCCTTCGCCGGGCGGTGTCCTTGGATTCGTCAGACGCGCCTTGGCCTTGCCTGCCTTTACTGCGTCGTATTCCTCGATGATGGCCTGTTCGGCGGCATGCTCGGCTTCCTCGGCCTTTGCCTCGGCCTCCTGTCGCACTGCATCTTCTCGCTTGAATGCCTCAATCTGCTCGGCAAAGATGCGGTGGTTGTCGCCTTGGACGAACAGGCGCTCCACTTCAAGGGCAAGACCTGGCGGATCAAGGGAACCCTTCGGCGTGTCCATCTTGCTTCCGGCCTTTATCTGCGGTCCGGACGGGGCGGTTAAGGAGGGGAGAACCCGCTGCGCGGGTCCGGCGCCAGGCTTCGGAGGCCCAGCCGTGTTGGCCCGTGATTGCTCCGCCAGCCATTCGTGAACCGGCCCCCACAGGTCGGTGACAAGTCTTTTGACCACGGCCGCCTCGTCGGGAAACTCCGGCAGAATGAGGATCGCTCCCTTGCCGATCCGCACCGCAACACCAAGCCAGTCACCCAGCCTGTTCACGAACAGCGGCACGATCCGCACGCCCGAAGGATCAACTTGGTACATCTTGGCAACCGCCTGCTGCACCGTGTCCTTTTGGGCGCTGTCATAGTGGTAGGCCTTGATAACCACGCGCACCTTAAGCCCGTCGGGCGGGAGCAGACTCGAAGCCCACGCAGGGCCGCCCTTGACAGGAAAGACTGCCATCGGGGGTTCTTCCACCTTGAAGTGAAAGCCCGGCGCCCCGCCGCCGCCGAGGTCCGATCGTCGCCGCGCAATCCGCTCTCTCCGAAGCGAATCGGCCGACACTGTTTGGCCGTCCACCGGCATCGTACACGTGGTCGGCGGCGGCAGAACAGGGAGCAGGTCCTTGAGCAAGTCGGCCGTGTATTCAACGGACGGCGCAAGGGACAGTAGATCAACCGGCACTTTCCACGTTTCCCGCCAGCGGCGAAGGTTCACCTCACGCCCCGTTGGGCAGCCCATGCTGAGCGTGCTCAGGCCCCTGAGCCTTGCGGCCTCGCGCCAAGCGCCCCACGGCAGCAATGCGCGCCTGTCTTCAACCGCCACCTTCGCGGCGAAGACCACGCCCAGGATGCACCCGGACTTAATGGACTCCCTGAGCCTCGGTGGCAAATAAGTCCAATTGGGAACGAAAGCCTGTTGCGGAAGCGGCCTGGCGCCATCCTCTTTCAGAGCCTTCGAGAAAACCGCATCCAGTTCACGGTCTGCTTCGTATGTCCGCCGGCCGCCGTCTGGAATCGGGGCAACCACCAATTGCGGGGCGTACACGTACAACGCAGGAGCCCAGTCATATACTGGCCGGTCCGATGCCTCGCCCCTCGCGGGGAAGACCTCCAATCCGACTTGCCGCAGGGACTCCGCGACCTCCGGGTTATAGTAGCAGAGCACCTTGGCATTCTGAGAAGTCTCAGGCATGGCCTATCCAATCATCCGCCATGGCGCGCCTCTCGTACTATGCCGTCCAGGACCGCCAGTTCCTGCCGCTGGTCATCGGACAGCACCGCCATGGCTTGGGCCACCGCTTCCCGCTGCTGGTCATCGGACAAGGCAGCCAAGATCAGGAGCACTCGTGCCCCCCGCTGGTCATCGTCCTCGGCGGCCATGGCCTGGGCCAAGTCATACCGCAGCCGCAATAGCGCGGCCTTGTCAGGGGCCTTTTCAAGGTCTGCCTCGGCCTCGGCAGCGCAGGTCTTGAGCGCGTCGGCGACCTCTTGAAGGACGGACTGCTGATTAAGGAGCATCTCGATCAGGACAACGGCCAGGGCAGTGTCGTTGTCTAGGGCATCCTTCATGGCCAGGACAACGTTGTTGTCCAAAGCATCCTTCGCGGCTGGGGTTGGCGGGGCCGCCGGTAGGCGAATCGGGGCTTCGTCAGGAACGTGGGGCGTGGTGTTGTAGGCATCGGTGCATGACATGGTCCAGCTCCTGTAGCCAGTCCTGATGAAGGTCGCGTGGAGCAGGCGGTCAGGAGGCCGCTTCTCGGCGTGCGGGACCTAGCCCCACACCGAGGATTACACCATCCGGCCGTCCTTACGTCAATCGCCTATTCGTGCCGTGCCAAGCAACTCATAGGCCCGGAGAAAAGCGGCCTGCAAAGGCCGGCGTGCTCATGATCGCTTTTGGCCTCCCTCGCGAACCCGACGCTTAGGCAACTGCCGGTTCGCCATCTCCTCCAGCCGCCCGGCAACCTTCGCAATCTGATCGAGAGAAACGCTCGCAAGCAGCCCGTCGTTGTCGAGATAGCGCGAGATGTACCGCGCACTTGCGCCAGCCATTCCCGCCCGGCGCGTCGTTATGTACGCCACGGCTTCCGCCTCGATCTCCAGGGTGTTGCGGTTCAGGTTCCCGCGGCTCGGCCACCAGCCGTCCGGGTCGCCGCCCAAATGCCCCAGGTAGACGTGGGCCAGTTCATGGCAGAGAACGCCGTAACGGCTCGGGGGATCATGTTCCTCATGAATGACGATGCGCATCTTAGCGTCCCCGTGGCCGCGTTCCAGAGCGACAAAGCCGGCAGTTGTCGAGGACAGCGTCTTGAAGGCCACGCGAATGTGATCCCGTTCCCAGGCATTCTCGATAGTCAGCGCGAGCCGCTGAGGGTCCCACTCGCCCGCGTATTTGCCGAACTGCCTGATCTCCTCCGGCAGTGGCGGCCCGTCTGTCTGATCGAGGTCATACACCAGCATCACCGGGCGCATGGGCGCCAGGATGAGCATGGGGTGCGCATCTTCTTTGAGGCGCCGGTTGAACCGCCTCTCCCAATCGCTTTGTGTCGCATAGAAGTCGCAAGACGGGTTCTGGATGCGCACCAGCATGTTGTTGAAGGGCGAGTAATTGCGGAAATTGGCCATGAAACTAACCGTCTCCTGAAACGCTGCGGAAGTGCGGTACGCGGCACTCTCACGTACCAGGGCGTCGATGGTGGACTCGACTTCCCTGCCAGGGCGAACCTTCCCGCGAATCGCTTCCGCCAGGTCCTCTGATCCGAGTAAGTCGAGCAGGAACGACCGCTGCATGTCGGTAAGCGAATGGTCACCAACCAGCCGGCGGATTGCATCTATGGCAACCCACCTTACTCTCGGCTCCACGAGGCGTTCAAGCTCTCGCAGGAGTTCCCAAGCCGATGGCTGGGCAGGTCTCCGCAGCATCTTGCGGATTACCTCCACGGCCGCATCTGTCAGTGGACACGCGGAGAAAAGCGAGAGTTGCTTTGATTCTTCCATCACCAAGCCCCCCTCCGGCAACTTTGCCTTGATCAGGAACATCAGAAGGTTGTCGCTCATGCGGCGCCTCACCGCCGGGATCATGCGCGGCTGGCTATCCCCTTTCGCCCGAGGGCGGAGCATGGCTCTTCCAGTAGTCGTGTGCCCGCCGTAACTGGGCGGCGAAGAAGGCTTCATCGTCTTCGTCAGGCTTCTGGACGCCGTTGCGTTTGGCCATTTTGAAGAAGCCGTCGCCGGGGCGCATATCAACATCTTCGCCCGGCTTTCGGACAACGACCGCGGAGAGGAGCGGTCGGTCGTTCTCGTGCTCGTAGGTGGAGATGTCATCCAATGCCTGGGCCAATTCCGTGCAATGATCCAGACGTTCGGCTTGAATGCCCAAGAGGTCGGCCACCGGCCGGTAATGTATGATGTCTCCCCGTCGAGCCACGTCGATGAGCATCTCGCGCAGAGGCGCCAGCCGCGGGGCCAGGGCGCCCCGGTCGCGCTGGGCCACCCGCTGCCAGACTTCGCACGCATCTACCCCTCCGCGAACGTTGGGTGAGCGTCGTTTCCGATGCTGCTGGCGTACAATGCCTCCGAGAGCCGCCAGCCGTCGGCCAATGGCCGTGTGCAGACTGACAAACGGATCGTTATCGTCCTGAAGCCCCAAGTATAGGTCCTGGGCGTAAGGGCGCGGCTGGTTCCGCGATATCCAAAAGATCACGTCGTGCGTGTCGAACTCGTCGGTCGGCTGGGCACGCACGGCTTCTTCCAAGATGGCATCGGTAATGGCCGTAAGCCTCACGCATCACCCCTTTCGGCGAACTTGGGTCCCCTCGTACTGGAGTTCCTTCTGGCGGATCAGGCCGTTTACGGCCGACGCGAAGGCCTGGCGGACGCGGCTGCCACAGCGCTCGAAGCCCAGGTGGCGCGCGGCAAGGCGGATGGCGTCGTCGCGTTCTACCCACTTGGCGTCGATGATGGCCAGGAGGGCGGCCTTCAACTGGTCGCGGTCGAAGTCGGCGATGGAGGGCGGCCCAGATGCTTCGCGCGCGGCGGGTGCGGCTGGCGCCGGTGCTGGCTCGGCCTCGGCTTTGCGCGCTGGGGCAAACTCCATCCGGCGCGTCACGGCGCGGCTGGGCGGGCGCAACTCAAAGCCGTGCGTTATTTCGCGGTCAAACAGAGGCATTGCTGCCTTGTCGCTGCCTTCTCGCATCTGAGCGCTCGCCTTGGTTCCCCGGTTCTTCCTAGGCTCCACCACGGCGCCATAGCGGACCTTAAGCCGTTCGGTGCCAGGCAAGACTCGCGGCGCTTTCGCTGGGTCAGAGAAGTAAACCAGACTCTTGCGCCTCATGGGGAGCCGCACACTCCCCAGCATAAACGCGTCTTCCGTGACGCGGCAATCCACCGTCTCTCCCTCAGAACCCTCGACCAATGAACGGAGCAGTTTCGCACGAATGAATAACACGCCCGGTTCCTCGACTACCGCGGGGATTACGGCCTCGACCGCAAGCCCGGAGATCGCCAACTCCCCGTTGCGGGCCTCCAATCGCAGAAAGTGGGCTCTGTAAGCCGCCGGTCCACGATCTCGAACCAGAGGCAACAACCGCTCAAACCGCCGTCTGTCAAAAATGATGTGCATCCCGCGCCCTCCTTCAGGTCTCATTCGCGCGAGCCGATGCCCTTTGCCGGCGGGCCGAACGGCTGGGCCTGACGGTAGCGGCTGTCGGCGGTCAGCCAGAACCGCTCGCGCGGCACGTTCAGTTTGCCGCGGATGCGCTTCACGTAGGCAGGGACCTTGACCTTCCTTTTCTCCAACTCCTCCCACGGCACGGCGAAGGGGATGGACTCGGGCACGGCCTGGTCCTTGACGAGATCGCGGAAGAACCGCTCGAAGGCACGCAGGCCGGCATCGGGGGCGGGCGGCACGGCGGCAGGATGCTCCTTCTGGGATTCCTTCCAGACCTCCAGGCGGTGGATGGCCTCGGCAGCGACGGGCCAAGCGGCCTGGATGCGCGAATCGGACCAGAGGGCGGTGGCCCAGCCGTCCAGCGTCATCGGCCCGCGCGCCACGTGTTCCAGGTGCCACTCGGCCTTCTCCGACAGCCACCAGGAAAAGGCGTCGATGAACTCGGCGTCGTAGGCCGGCTGGCCGCACTGCCAGCCGTTGCCCACCTTCCATTGTTCGTCCCAGCGGCGTTTGTAGACGGGCTGCTCGATGCGGCGGACGTGCTCGTTGTCGCGGATGGCCGCAAGGCGCCGCCGCCAGAGTTCCTTCTTGCTGGCGGACCATGTGGCGGGGATGAGGGCGATGGCCCTGTCGTAGTCCCCCTCGGCCTTTGCCCAGAGGCAGAAGGGCCGCTCTTCCCGCGCGAGCACGAGGTCCTTGTCGTCCAGTCTACAATCATCAATCGTCAAACCGGAATCACACAAGCCGTAGGCCTGGTAGACGAGCCAATCCATCTCTTCCTGCCGCGCAATCATCTCGGCCCGCAGTTGCTCCCGCCGGCGGATTGCCCGCCCGAGGGCTGCCCGCATGTCGTCTGGCGCGGCAAACGGCTCACGGATGTCCGAGTGTGGCGGAACGTAGCCCGGCAAAGAGGCGTTCCACTCATGGTAGGCCTCACCGATTTCAGCAAAGACCTTCTTTGTGGCCAGGGTTGGCAGTTGCTGCCCACGCTCCAAGCATTCCTTCGATAGCCTAAATCACCGTGCGTGAACGCGCGCCACTGTAAGTCGTGTATTTACAACACTTTGTGTTTGAAGAAGGAAGGGACTCCCATGTATAGTCTGCTTGTCAAGAGCGGCCATACAGAAAGGAGTCCCTATGGAGAAGATTGTCATCCGGTTGACTAACCGTGTCAAGAAGCGATTGCGGCAAACGCGGCGGACGACGCGAGACGCCGGCTTGGCCCAGCGGTGCCAGATCGTCCTGCACGCGGCCAAGGAACGCCCGTCCCGCACCATTGCCGAGGCAGTGGGCTGCTCTCGGTCGTGGGTCTCGCGCGTCTTGGTGCGTTTTCTGAAAGACGGCGAAGCGGGGCTGGTGGACCGACGCGAGGACAACGGGCGGCAAAAGATCGACGAGTGGTATCTGGGCCGGTTGTACGAGATGGTGTCCCAGCAGCCGACGGACTACGGATACCGGCGGCCGACTTGGACGCGAGAGTTGCTCGTCGGTTGTCTGGCGCGTCTGACCGGGCAGCGGGTCCACGTGACCACGATGAGCCGGGCGTTGGCGAAGATCGGAGCGCGGCGCGGTCGGCCGCGGCCGGTGGTACGCTGCCCCTGGTCGGAAACCGCGAAAAACCGGCGTCTTCGCGGGATTCGGCGGGTGCTGGCGCGGCTGCTCAAAGACGAGGTGGCGGTGTATCTGGACGAGGTGGACGTTCACCTGAACCCGAAGATCGGACTGGACTGGATGAACCGGGGCCAGCAGAAAGAGGTGGTCACGCCGGGCCAGAACGAGAAGCGGTATCTGGCGGGGGCGATGAACGCCGCGACGGGCGCCTTGACGGTGGTGGAGTCCGACCGCAAGACCAGCGTCCTGTTCGTCGCCCTGCTGAAGGCGTTGCGGAAGGATTACCCGCGGGCGCGGCGGGTTCATGTGATTCTGGACAATTACCGGATTCACAGCAGCCAACTCAGCCGCGCGGCAGTGACAGAACTGGGCGGGCGGATCGTGCTGCACTTCCTGCCGCCGTATTGCCCGAACGAGAACCGGATCGAGCGGCTGTGGCAAGACCTGCATGCCGAAGTGACACGCAACCACGCTTGCGCGACGATGGAGGAACTGATGCGGAATGTCCGGCACTTTGTCCGCCGACGGTCGGTACGCAAAACTCTGCTGGTGCGGAAGCTCGCCGCATGAGGACGCCGGTTCATGGCTACGGTTCACGCACGGTCATTTAGTCAAGGCATGTGCCAGGGCGCAGGGCTCTCCACGCATCGCCGCTGCGACGACATGTGGGACGGGCAACTCCTCCGCCTTCCCGCCAGCGTACTCAAATCTGTCTCGCTCCTCATCCTCGCCTGCTCCCTTGTTGAAGCAGACCTGTTTGAGCCAGAACAGTGCGCAAGCGCTGTTAGCGAGTCCGAGGAGCAGGTGCCACCCATGCAGGGGCTGTAGCCCAAACTTGGCGACCTGCCCATGTTGGTCAAACAGGCGTTGACCATTGACCAACACAAAATGGCAGTGCGTCGCTATGAGCGGAAAGACCATTGCGCCATTATCTGGCACCTTGCCCCTATCCAGTTGGTGATACTCGTACCACGGGCGCCCAGCTTCCACATAGGATTTCCCGCTAAAGTCCCTTCGCTCGGCGAGGTGCTTGCGGAAGCATCGCATGTACTGCCCTAGGGAGGGGTCTTGTCGGAGCTCAACAAGTTGCCAGCGTTCGTCGTAAGGTCTCAGAAGGAGTCCGTCGCCAGCAAGGTGCCAATTGCGGATATCCTCGCCGTGTGAGAACGCTGCAAGTCGGTCCATCTTCAGCCGGGCACTTCGCGCCAGGTGCGCATCCACCTGGAATATGTCATTTGCACTGGTTGCGAGAATTCTTCCAATGGGCTGTGTCAGAAATGAAGAGAGAGGGCTGGCACTTGCCTTTTGGATATAGTCACGCGTCGCCTCCCCGGTGATGTCAAAGTGCCAAGGCCACCTAGCCATCTCGGCAGCCTTCCGGTC
>Ga0315273_10013833_pt1 | contig 10389 bp, 8 predicted proteins | sample YL17G02_0_MG_FD_205753 | JGI IMG/M metagenome (GOLD analysis project Ga0315273, IMG submission 205753) | Sediment microbial communities from Yellowstone Lake, YNP, Wyoming, USA - YL17G02_0 | ecosystem: Environmental > Aquatic > Freshwater > Lake > Sediment | place: USA: Wyoming | collected... | reverse complement strand
GGCACGCGGAAAGGGCCGACTCGCCCCATCATGAGACCTACAGCGCCTCGCGAACAGCACACCGAATGGTCAGTTGCTGCCTCGACGTGCACTCCCACGCGGACAAACTCTCGGAAGGAAATGGTGCGCAAGAGGGCACCGCATCTATGACCTAATGCATTGTTTTATTGTTTAAATTTTATTGGTAGTTAGGTAGATACCGTCATTTGTACCGGCATCTATCCATCTCTAGGGCCTCCGCAGATGGATGGCTCCGTCACCAGGCCGTCTCTAATGGCCGCGCGGATTGCTCAAGGCCCCCGCATCTCGCAAGGCGTCAGCTTCGGTTGGCGCCCGAGATCGCATGTCTGGGTTTGGCACCTAGCAGACATTAATGCGGACGCTGAGCATGTCCGCTCTTGAGGGGTAAAGCGGACACCCCTGATCCACGCCCTAAGGTCCACTAATGACTCTTAGCCGACATTGTGGAACGCTAGCGCAGTCGGTCGAGCAAGGTGCTTATTGCAGCTTCTCGGAGCGGTAGTCGGGCCCGATGTCCTTTAAGGCTGCCTCGATTTCCTTCTTGTTCTCGGCGCCTGGATTCAGCGACAAAGCCTTGTTGTAGTCGTCCCGCGCGTGGTTCTTGTCGCCTTTCTTGAGATAGGCAAAGCCGCGGTTTTGATAGTGGCTGGACGCAGCAGGTGCGAGCCGGATCGCCTCGTCGAGATCTTCGATGGCTTTGTCGTAATCGTCCCTCGCGCTGTACAGAACGGCCCGGTTGCCGAAGTAGCTGGCGTTGCTGCCGTCGAGGCGGATGGCTTCGGAAAATTCGGCGATCGCGGCGGCTTCATCGTTCTTGTTCGCGAAATGCAGCACAGCGCGCCGACCATGGAGCGTGCCGAGATCGAGGGTGCCGAACTTGCCCGACGCGATGGCCCGGTCGCAGGCCGGCATCGCATCCGGCCCGATCGTCGTTATGCAGTATTCGGCGTCCTTTTTCGGATCGGCGGCGGCTTGGGGTTTATTCTGCGGCGTATTGTCCGCCGAGGGAGTTGTACCAGGCCCCGCCGGCGTCAGCTTTTCCTGGCCAGTGCCGGAGGCGTAGAGCCCGGACAGGCTGCCGTCCGGCCCCAACGCATAGACGATCGCGGCATCTTTGTCCCAACCGGCATTGTTCGCTGCGCTTAAGGACAACATGTTGCGGGAGAGCTTGCCCCAACCATCCATTTTATCCCCGTCGTCGTAGGTCCATTCCAGATGATAGCCGATGCCCCGCTTGGTGATCTTCACGGTTCCCGAGATCGGCTTACCGTCAGGCTGCTTGCTGGCGACGCTGTAAACGCCTTCGGCAAGCGGCATGTCGGTCGTGGCGCTGAAGGCGACAGGGTCGAACCTTTCGCTTCCGTCGGCTTGGTCCCATTTGCCCTCGAGCGAACCGTCGCCATTGAGCCTGAAGGTGACCCTAACCTTGTCCGCATATTTCATCAACAGGATGCCGTCCGCGAACTGCCCCGTGGCGTGCAGGATCTTCGCTCCGTTCCAGACCGTGAGACGGAAATTATCACCGTCTTTGGCCAGCGCCGCCATGCCCGCAAAGGTGTCGCCACGCCCGTTGATGCCGCTCACCCGGTAGACACCCGGGCGCACCGTCGTCGCCACGGCGGCCGGCAGCACCGGCAGCGACGATCCCTGTCCCTCCTGCGGCTTGGTGGTGGACGGGAGCCCTGAGGCGTTGCTCGAGCCGCCTTCCCTCACCCCCGACAGCGCCGAGTTCTTGTCGTCGGGGGGCGTGTCGTCCGAACCCTGCTTTTGCGCGGGCTCCGAACCGGGCGTGGACTTCGCACCAGCTTCGATCTCCTTGAGATCCTGCTCCATCTCCTGCCTGAGCTTGTCCGGTGGATTGAGCGACAACGCCTTCTTGTAATCAGTGGCGGCATGTTCCAGGTCGCCCTTCTTCCAATAGGCCAAGCCGCGGCCCTGAAAGGCGAAGGGCTTTGTCGCGTTGAGTTCGATGGCTTTAGCGAAATCGGCGATCGCGCGGTCGTACTCTTTCCTGTCGGAGTAGATCACGCCGCGATTGTTGTAGGGCGCTGAAGCGCTGGGATTGAGCTCAATTGCTTTGTCGAAATCTTCCAACGCCCCGCCATCATCATGATTAATGATCCGCGCCTGGCCACGGTTGTTGTAAAGCGCCGCGAGCGCCGCCCCTTCGAACTTGCCCGACGCAATAGCTCGGTCGCAGTCGGCAACCTGGTTGGTTCCCATCGCTTTGCACGCTTTGAAGTCCGGCTCCGCGTATGCCTCATCTGACGATTTCAAGACTTTGGACCTCGGCGCCGGTTCCGGCTCTTTGCCTTTGCCGGTGTCCGCATTGCCGGTGTCCGCTTTGGCAGCGTCGGTCTGTTGTGGGGGCGTCGCTTGCGAGGACGTCGCGGGCGGGCTCGCTGGCTCGGGTGTAACCTCTTTCAGCAACGCCTCGATCTGCTTCCTCGCACTCTCGCTGGGGTTGAGCGACAACGCCTTCTTGTAGTCGTCGGCGGCGCGAGCGGGGTCTCCCTTGTCCTGATAGGCGAGCCCGCGATTCCAATAGGCGCCAATATAGTTTGGATCGAGCTTGATTGCCTCGTCGAGATCGGCGATGGCGCGATCGACGTTTCCCGTCTTGCGCAAGGAGTCGCCGCGATTGTTGTAAAAATCGGCCCTGGGATTGAGCTCGATGACCCGGTCGTAATCCTTGATCGCGAGCTCGCGCTGGCCCTTGTCGGAATAAACATTGGCTCGCAGGATGAAGGGTATGAAATTGTTCGGATCGAGCCGAACGGCCTCGCTGTAATCGGCAATCGCGGCGTCGAGGTCCGGCTTCTCCGCATGAGATTTGGCATAGGCGCGATAGCGGTAAAGGGCGCCGAGATCCTTGCCGCCGAATTTCGCCGAGGCGATGGCGCGGTCGCAAGCAGCCTGGTCAGACTTCTCCTGAGCGCAAGCGCCGTAGTCGGAATCGGTTTTCGGATCGACAGCGGTCGCCGGTGGGGGCGGACTCGGGGTGTCGACTTTGTTTTCGCCCGTGGGCTTGAGCAGGAAAAGGCCGGCGAGGATGAGGACGACGATGCCGGCGCCACCAATCGCAAGCCAGCTTTTCGGCATGCCTGACGTGCCGGCGCTCTCGCTCTCGCGGCCTAGTGCCGCCTTGCCGCTCGCCCGCTCCGCGACTCCGGTGCGCGCGCATTCCGGGCAGGAGGCGTGCGCTTCCCGGTCGTACACATGTCCCGCCGGGCATCTAGTGAGCTTTGCCATGCCAATCCCCTATTTGCCCATGAAGGCCAGGATTCAGTGAGATAAGGCGCGAGCAGAAAAGCATACCATGGAGGCAAATTCCTTGAGCTAGCCACCTCTTCGGCGGCCGGTTGAATCGGGTACCGGTACAGCGGGAGCAGGAGGCGCCTCAGTCGAAGATGGGGCCGGTGGCGAAGATGGTTGCGCTGGCAAAGGCGCCGCGAATGTGGCGTGCCCGATTTGATCCTGCAGGTAGGCAGTGCCTTCCGGCGAAGGGGGCGCAAATACGACGCCGCCGTCACCGCCAATGACCATATCGGCAAAGTAGTTAATCCGGTCACCTCGTTTGACCGTGATCGCGTAACTTGAAACACCGGATTTTTCTGCCGTACTAACGTAGACCCTGGCATTCACTGCGCAGTCCTGTTGTGCCTCTCGCAGCGGCTCATCTTGCTTTTCTCGGAAGATAAGATAAAGGAAATAGCGGCTCGGCACTCCAATGACGGCAATGCTCGACACGCGACTGCCGGCAAACTCATCTGCCCAACTGTTGCCGTCCGTGCTCACAGTGTTGAAAATGTATTTGCTTCCGCCTTGCAACTTGCTGGAGGGGGACAATGCGCCGAGGACGAATGGCTCAGTGCAGCGCAGGCCCCGCGCATCTCCCACGACAGTGCCAAACATGCCCTTCAACTTCTCCAGCTCAGCAATCTTGCGCAGCAGCTCTTCGTTCGTGGCCTTCAACTGGGCGTTCTCCTGCTGAAGGGGAGCGACCAGGGCATTCAACTGCGCGTTCTGCTGCTCGAGTTCGGCGTTCCTCGCCCGCAGCCGAGCGAGCTCGTCCTCCAGCGCGGCGACGCGGGCATAGAGATCGGCATTCTCTTGCTTGAGTCGAGCGTTCTCTTTTTCCAGTTCCTCGATGCGTTTCTTGAGCTCTTCGACCTGCTCCGGCACCGACTTCTGCAATTCGGCGATCAGTTTATTGAAGTCCTCGATCTTCTTTTCCAGCTCGGCAATGCGCTTGTTGAGCCTTTCGATCTCTGCCTTGAGCTTCTCGTTCTCCGCTTTGAGGTCGGCATTTTCCTTTTCCAGTTCCGCCACACGCGCGCTGAGCGTGGACTTGTCCTTTTTTAGCTGGTCGAGCTCGGCGGTCAGTGTGACGATCTTCTCCTCGAGCCGCGTAACCTGCGCGCTCAACTGATCGACATAGCGCTTCAACTGCTCGATGAGCTGCTGCCCGCTGCCGAGCTCCTCGCGGGCCGACACCAGGTCCTTGCCAAGATCCTGGTCACCAAGTTTGTCCAGCACGCGCTTGATCTTCCGGTCGGCGTCCTGAACCTTCCGGGCGAGATCCTGGGCCTCGTCCTTCCCGAGCGGGCTTGAAGAATAGTAGGGCATCAGGAGCAGCATCAGCACGAGGAAGGCGCCCATGGCCTTCGTCACCACCGCCATGAGCGAGATGTCGAAGGTCTCGATGGAGCGATGCGGTCGCTTCATGGCGGGTTACTTGTGCTCGAGGTAGACCCGATTGATCAGATTGCGCAGGGTGTATTGCGCGGCGCGGTTGAGGGCCATCTCCTCGCGCCGCTGTATCACGTTCTGCAAGAGCACGAGTATGGCGCTCAAGACGAGCGCGAGGATGGTGGTGTAGAAGGCAACGGCCAGTCCCGAAGTCACCTTCTCGAATGAGATGTTCTTCGGGTCTTGCATGCCCTCGAGCGCGATCGATATACCGACGACCGTACCGATGAACCCTGTCGTGGGAATGACCCACACGAGAAAGCGCATGGTCTGATAAGCAAGGTCGAGCCGGTGGCTCATCAGCTCGAGCGTGCTCGTGTAGATCTGGACTGTCTGTTCGAGTGAACGGCTGGTGAGGAGCTGCAAGATGGAGAGATCGATGAGCTGCGGCAGAAAGGCATCCTCGCTTGCATTCAGCTCCGACACGTTGCGACGAATGGCACCCAAATCGTCGATTTGCAGGATGTCGGTGTCTTTCTCCGGCAGCAGCCCGCGGGTGATGTAGCGCTGCTCGCGCATCGTCGCCGCATGTCTGACCCAAAGGTCGGCCAGACCTACCGCCATCATCAGATACATGGCGTTCTGGATGGTGAAGGGATAGACGGGCGCGAAGAACGACTTATCCGAATAATCGAACAGAAAAACCGGGAGCGCAGAGCCCTTGGGCAGAAGAAGGGTGCCGGCCGCGATGAATAGGACGGCAATCAGCGCCGCAACAATATAGGCAAGTCCTGGAGTCGAGGGCAGGCTGAATGCCGAGGCCGAAGCCAGCCTCTTCGAAGTTGTCATCTTCGAAGTTGTCATCTTCGAAGTCGTCATCTTCGACTCCCCAACGAGGAATGCGTCGCGTCGCCCCGTAGCAAAGATTACCTTTTCCAACCTTTAGGTAGCAAGCGGGTTATAGTAGTGCGAGCGGATACATCAGGCGGTTAGATGCAGGATCTTTAGGCCCGCTCATGGCACGAAGCGGAAGCGCCGCCCGCCGCGAAGGAAGGACGCTTACGGCTCCAAAGCGGACACTGGCAGGCTATCCACGGGCGCGTTTGTGAGTTCCTTCCCTGCAATACGGCTAAGCGCGCCCGGCAATCGCGGCAAGTCGCTGGACGAGTTCCCGCAATTCATCCGGCCGCTGTCGCTCTTCACCTATATTCTTGATGACCTCAGCTTGCCGGTGCGCCGAGACCTGTCCATAGCTGGTGAACGTCGTAAGTACCTGCTCATGGCCAAGGTTCTGGCTCCAGGCCTTGAACTCTTCTGGTGTATTGCAGCTACGCTCACCGAGGATGGCCAGCGCATGACGAAAGCTGTGCGGATTGAAGCCGGGCAGGCCGGCTCGCGCGAATGCCTCCCTAAAGATCGCGCGGATCGGTCCGGCGTTTTTCCAGTGCTTCCGCGCCAGGCCGGCCGTATGGAACTGGCAGTCAGGGCCCCGCTTAACCAGCGTGGCAGGGAACAGCGGATCGTCGCGGCCCCAGAGGCGCTCGCTCACTAGAAACTCGATCCACTCTTCCACAATCCGCTGCGCCGCACCGCCGACCGGAAAAAAGGTCGTCATCTGCGTCTTGCTATTCTTGGTCTTCACCTCGCGCGGGTCTTGATTGGCCGTGCGCGCCGTCAAGCTGACATGCTTAAGCTTAAGCGAAGCAGCCGCGCCATCGCGGACACCGGTCAGCCAAGTGAAGGCGATCACGGCGCGGTTGCGTCGCTCTATGTCGGTGTTGGCAGGTATCCTGCCCAACACGAACTCGATCTGCTCGGGTGTGGGGACTGGACGCGGCTGGGCGGCCTTGGCCACCCGCGTATCCTTCTCCGAGAGCCGGAAGTAGTCGGCGTCCGAGTAGCGGATGCGGCTGCGATAGCCGGGCTGCTCAGCGAGCCACAGGGCGAATGCCCGCATGGCGTTCATTGTCTGCAGGATTGTTGCCTTGCTCAACGGCTTCCCGGTGCGGACAGCGACCGCCTCATCGAGCCGGCGCCGGAACGCCATGACCTGCTCGATGTGAAACTTCTTGAAGCTGCGGAAGCCGGTCGATGTTTCGAACCGGTGTATGGCTTTGGCCACCGCATCGATGCTGGCCTCGCTGAGCCCGCGGGCGGCCTGGAGGTGCGCGAAGTAGGCGCGCTTGATTCGCTCGTTTTCGGTATTGTGCTTCGGCATGATCAGTCCTCCGCCTGCAAGTGACAACCCAAGGCGGGCATCGCGGTATCCCTTAGGCTTACCTGCAGATGCGTGATTTGCAGGTCGAGATCGCGTGTTTCCGCTTGAAGTCGCGCGACCGATACAAACCGCCGCAAAAGCTTGTCACAGGTGGGGCACATACCGATCAGGGTCCCGCGTGTGGCGGTGAGCGGTTGATAGTCCACCATGCGGCCAGCGGGTGCGCGTGGCTCCCGACACTTCAGACAGAAGAACTGCCCGGGCCCGCACCTGCGCCGCGCCGCCGCACGACGCTCCTTCAAGAAGGAAACGAGGTCTCCCCCGTGTATTAGATGCGGTCGACGGTCGTTGGAAATTCGGAGGCCGAACTTTTTGATCCAATGGCGGATCGCATTCGGATGAACCTGCAGCGCGCCGGCCGCCTCATCGATGGTGTAGCTGCGAAGCGTCTTAATTCTCCGCCAGTCTGGCCGGCGGTTGCGGCGTGTCATTCCCCGTGCGCGAGGTTGATAAGGGCGCGGATATCCTCCACCCGCCAAGCCGTGATCCGAGGCCCAAGCTTCACCGGCTTGGGAAACCTGCCGCTCTTCACACCGGCCCACCAAGTCGACTTGCTTACGGGGATTGGCCCCCGAGGCGCCAATACTGACGCCAGCCGGAGGAACCCGGCGTTAGGCAGGTTGTCGTGATTTGTCATTTCGAACGCCTCTGTCCAGTTGAAGACGGAGCCGTCCTACTGCGTAGCGAGCGGTCGATGGCCGAACTCGGTTAGCCGGAAACCGAATTCGGTTTGAGCTGGTCTATTCGGCTTCGTTCCGAGGCAAAAGTTCGGCGGCAATCTTCAGCCACTTGCGGACCGTGTCCACATCAAGCGGCACACCATTGGTCGCCAAATCAGTGGTGATGTTCGCAGGCTGCTCACTCCGCGAGGCGCTCGAATCGTAGCCGTAGCCGCCCACCGCCATGCCGATGACCAGCTTCAGCAGGCTCTCACGCTCGCGGGTGGAGAGAGACGTGTCTAGGCCGGCAGTCCCTACGGAAGATCGCGCCTCGCTGTCCTGAAGTTCCTTCAATTGCCGTTGCAGCTCGTCGATTCGCGCGTTCTTCCGTTCGCAAATCTCCATCCATTTATTGTGATTTTCGTCAAGGTTGCCCTTCAACTCGTCGTACCGCGTCTTCCAATCGGCAACCAGGATGCCACGCGCGGCCACGGCCGATTCCAGTTCAGGTGAAACATCGAGTTCCGTCCGCTTCGCCCACGCCAGAAAGAACCCGGGCAGTACTGGATCGAATAATTGCTTCCAAGCCAAGGCTCGGACCGCGAGATCGCGGCGTCGTTGATATTGGAAGGCGAAAGCAGACACGTGAACGTATGGTTTGATAATCTGCCAGTTCACTCGCTCCGGCGCTTTTCCGAACGAGAGGGCGATGGCTTCGTCCAGGGTCCAATGCGCGGCCCTGCTCCAGTGATCGAAGTCTGCGTTTGAGTACGGCCGGCTGAAGAAGCGCTCACGCTCCTCGCGTTCGGCCTTCGCTGTCAATTCGGCGGTCTGTTTCCTCCTTTCGGAGTCGGCCAAAGCACTCAACTCATCGGGCGAGAGGCTCTTAAGTTTGGTCCTGTACTCGGCAACATTTTTGGCAAGCTCGGGATTTTGTCTACTCCCGCGTCCGGTCGACAGACTTACCGGAAACACGGTATCGGCGTGCCGTGCGCCAGCACCAAACTTGCGTTCGATTAAGAACTCGATCTTCTGCGAGTACGGCAAGTTCGCCATCAGCTCAAACCTTTGCGGCGACCTTCCTATTTGTACCTGAAGAACTCGCTCGCAACGATTCCTCCAAGGACTCTATCCACATAACGCGGGACTAGGCACCCTGTTTGCCCACTCGATTGTTCAGCTCGAACCGAACAATCGAGAGAAGAGTGGGAGAGTCTACGTTCGAGGGCGTGTAGCCCTTCCAAACGGTGCTGTCATGATTCTGGCCCCTTCTCGCCAGACCTCCAGCTGCTCTGCCCAGACCTGCATCATGTCGCGTCGCTCAGCCCAGTACTCTGCTGCGTGTGTGTACGCCCGACGCACGGCGTTCGGTTCCTGATGAGCCAATTGCCGTTCTATGGCGTCCGGGTTCCAGCGGCCCATCTCATTCAGGCGCACAGCAGCCGTTGACCGGAAGCCGTGTGTCGTTGCTTCGTCCTTACTGTAGCCGAGGCGGCGCAGGGCGGCATTCAGCGTGTTCTCCGACATGGGCCGGGCCGAACTGCGCATGGAAGGAAAGACATATCTACCAGCGCCAGTGACTGCATATAGGTCGTGTAAGATTGCAAGGGCTTGTCGGGACAACGGCACGCGATGGGGCTGTCGCGTTTTCATTTTGGAGGCCGGAATCCTCCATTCGGCTGCATCGAAATCAATTTCGTTCCATTCGGCGTGCCGCAGTTCGCCCGGTCGGACGAAGACAAGCGGTGCGAGGCGGAGGGCGGCCAAGGTGACCGGATGACCATCATACCCGTCGATGGCTCGCAACAACGCACCTATTGTCTTTGGATCGGTCACGGCCGAGCGGTGCCTAACCTTAGGAGCGGTCAATGCACCCCGCAGATCGGCAGAAGGGTCCCGCTCAGCTCGCCCAGTCGCAATGGCATAGCGGAAAACTTGCCCGCAGGTGCTCCGCAGCCGCCGCGCGGTCTCGTAGCGCCCGCGAGCTTCTACCCGCTGGAGAACTGCGAGAAGCGATGGAGCCCCGATTGAAGCCACCGGGTGATCGCCGATAACTGAAAATGCAAGCTCCAGTAGCCAGCGAACTTTGTTCAGCGTGGCTGGCGCGCGGCCCTCTCGCTCAAGTTTTGCAACCCACTCCTCGGAAACCAGTCGGAATGTGTTGTTTAGGGCGACTTTCGACGCGAGCTTTTCGCGCTTGCGCTGAGCGGCGGGGTCGATGCCTGCAGCAAGTTTCTTCTTAGTTTGGTCGCGCTTATCCCGGGCCTCCGATAGTGAGACGTGGGGGTAGACGCCTAGCGCGAGTGTCCGGCGCTTGCCATGCCACCGGTAATCCATGCGCCAGTAGCGAGCACCGTCGGGTCGCACCAGAACATATAGGGCACCACCGTCTGACAGCTTGTATGGCGCCGCCCGGCCCCGCGCATTTCGAACGGCAACGTCATTCAATGGCATGACGGTACATCTCTCTGACGGTACATCCTAGCACCGTCAAATGTACCGTCAAAAGGATTGGATGCCAACGGGCATGGCTGGACGCCGCTGATCTACGAACATGTTGTTTAGGATTATATTTTTGGGCCGATCAGACCCCACCGGACGAGGTTGGATTTGGAAATGGTGCCGCAAGAGGGATTCGAACCCCCGACCTACGCATTACGAATGCGCCGCTCTACCGACTGAGCTATTGCGGCATTGGCTGACTATGACGTCGCGCCGGTAAAAATCGACTTCTGGCCA
>Ga0315273_10013832_pt1 | contig 10389 bp, 10 predicted proteins | sample YL17G02_0_MG_FD_205753 | JGI IMG/M metagenome (GOLD analysis project Ga0315273, IMG submission 205753) | Sediment microbial communities from Yellowstone Lake, YNP, Wyoming, USA - YL17G02_0 | ecosystem: Environmental > Aquatic > Freshwater > Lake > Sediment | place: USA: Wyoming | collected... | reverse complement strand
ACGAGCGCCAGCAACAGATCGAACCCGACCGCCCCCAGGCCGAGCCAGACCGGGCGGTATGACGCGCCGAACGGCACGAGGGCGTCGACCCATCGGATCGGCGCGTAGCTGTCGAACACGGCGGTGGCGACATGCACGCCCAGGAAGGCCACGGCCAGGAGAGAGAGGTTGCGGTGCAGGCCCTGCGTGATGAAGCGGGGCCACCGTCGGCTGGCCCAGCCCACCGAGCCCGCGATCCCCAGGACCACGACCCCGGTCAGCATCAGCAGGGAGATGGCTCCCGTCCCGCGGGTCAGGAACCAGAAGGCCTGCGTGCCGATCACGGTCATGCCGCGGCCTCGGCCGGCCATCCGCCGGTGCGCACGATCGTGCCGTCCGTGCGTACGAGCCGGGCCGGCATACCCAGTCGCTGCAGCCAGAGTGCGGCCGGTTCGCCGCGTACGATCGCGGCGGTCGCGGCGACGTTCGCGTCGACGCAGGTGGCGGCGGCCACGCTCACGGTGCGCCACACCTCGGTCGCGGGGCGGCCGGTCGAAGGATCGACCACGTGATGGAGCCGTCGGCCGCCCCGGACCCACCGGCGGACGGTGGTGCTCGACGTCGCGAGCCCGCCGGCGTCGATCCGCACCGTGTGGCCGGGCTCGGCGGGCGCGGCGTGGGAATCGGCGAGGCCGATGTCCCAGCCTCCGCGAGGCGCTCGGCCCGCGACCGCGATGTCGCCGCCCAGGCTCACGAGGACGCCCGTGCCGGTCGCGTCGGACGCGGCCCTCGCCGATCGGTCGGCCGCGAAGGCCTTGGCGGTCGCGCCGAGGTCGAGGCGAACGCCACGCGGGATCCGCACGCGCGAACCCTCCCGGTCGAGCTGCACCGTGTGCCACCCCGGGGCGGCTCGGAGGGCGCCGATCGGGGGTCCGTCGCGGTCGAGCCCCGCGAAGTCGCGGTCGTAGCCCACGAGCAGCAGCGCCTCGCCCACCGTGGGGTCGACGTCGCCGTCGGTCAGCGCGGCCGCGCGCAGGGCCACCTCGATGGCGTCGAGGAGGAGCGGGGCCGCCTCGACCCACTCGCCGGCGTGATCGTTCAGACGCATGAGCTCGCTGTCGGGCCGGAACCGGCTGCAGGCGAGGTCGATCGCGTCGACCTGATCGCGCACCGCGAGGATCGCATCGGGCAGCGTCTCCGGGTCGGTCGAGACGATCGAGGCGGTCGTGCCGAGCGCGCGGAACGAGCAGCTGGCGAGCGGATACGTCACGAGCCCCCCGTCACGGCCTGTCCTCCGCCGACGCCGCCGAGCGGCGGGTTCGGGGGAGGCTGGAGCCCCGAGACACCGGACGGCGCCCACGGAGCCTCGGGGTCGGCCCGCGAGACGCCGGGGTCGGTCGAGGTGGCGCCGACCGAGGCGTTCGAGCTCGCGTTCGCGTTCGCGCGGGCCACGCCGACCGAGATCAGGGCGGCCGCGGAAACGGCGGCGCCGGCGACCCATCCCGTGATCGTCGTGATCCGGCGGAGTCCTGCTTCGCGGCCGTTCGGGGTGGGCATCGTGGTCTCCTGAAGAGGCGGGCATCCCACCCGACCGGTCGGGGATCGGAGAGAAGGGAGGGTGGCCGGCCGGACGGGATGCCTCCTGTGGTGCTGTCTCCACTCTGGCCGCGCGACCTGAGGCATCACCGAGAGGAACCTGAGAGAAAGGTGAGCGTTCTGCGAGCGACCGCGGCCTCAGTAGCGGGCGCCGACGGCGGGCGGGAGCGCGTCGAGCTGCGCCATGTCCTCGGGTGTGAGCGTGATCGTTGCGGCGGAGACGTTCTCCTCGAGATAGCGGAGGCGCTTCGTCCCGGGGATCGGCGCGACGTGCGGACCCTCGGCGAGCACCCATGCGAGGGCGATCTGGGCGGGAGTTGCGCCGTGTCGCTCGCCGATGGCCCGTACTCGGTCGACGATCGCGAGGTTCGCGTCGATCGCCTCCGGGGCGAACCGGGGGTTCTTCGCACGGAAGTCCAGATCCTCGAACGATGCTCGCGTGATCGTTCCCGTGAGGAACCCGCGGCCCAGCGGAGAGAAGGGGACGAAGACGACGTCGTTCGCGAGGCACCACGGCACGACCTCGTCGAGGGCGTCGCGGGTCCAGAGCGAGAGCTCGGACTGGAGGGCGGCGACCGGGTGGATCGCGGCCGCCGTCTCGAGTTGCTCCACGGTGACCTCCGAGAGCCCGAGCGCGCGGACCTTCCCGGCGTCGACCAGCCCGGCCATCGCCCCCCACGATTCCTCGAGAGGGACGTCTGGGTCGATCCGGTGGAGGTAGTAGAGGTCGATCGCGTCCGTGCGGAGCCGTCGGAGCGACTCGTCAACCGCAGTGACGATATGTGCGGGCCGCGCGTCGTTCACGAGCGGGTATCCGCCGTTCGGTCCTACAAGCAACCCGACCTTCGTGGCGATCCCCACGCGATCGAGGACGGGCGCCAGCGCCTCGCCCACGAGCTCCTCGTTCGTGAAAGGCCCGTAGACGTCGGAGGTGTCGACGTGCGTGACGCCCAGCTCGACCGCCCGCCGGATCAACGCGACCGGGTCGTCGTCGGTGTTGCCGAAGTACGCGAACGACATCGGCATGCAGCCGAGCCCGATGCCCCGGAACGCCGTGCGGGTGTCCACGGCGCGATGCTAGCGGGTGGCAGCCGGGTAACGTTTGGTCATGGCGATCAAGCGGATGAACCACGCGGTGCTGTACGTCCGGGATGCCGAACGGACCTTCGCGTTCTACCGGGATGTCCTGGGGTTCCGACTGGTGGGCGAGATCCCGCAGGCGGGCGCGAAGTTCCTGCAGGCGCCGGACTCCACGAACGACCACGACCTCGCGCTCTTCACGATCGGCGCAGGGGCGGGCGACTCCACCGCGGGCCGTCAGACGGTCGGGCTCTACCACATCGCCTGGGAGGTCCAGACCCTCGGCGACCTCCAAGAGATCGCGCTGAAGCTCGCGAACGAGGGCGCCATGGTGGGCGCCACCGATCACTCGACGACCAAGGCCCTGTACGCGAAGGATCCGGACGGTCTCGAGTTCGAGGTGTGCTGGATCGTCCCGAAGGAGTTCCTGAGCGATGAAGTCGTGGCCGCGAAGACCCAACTGCGGCCGCTGAACCTCGATGCCGACATCGCGCGCTACGGAGCGGGCACGGTCGGCGGGCTCTAGTCCTCGGCTCCGTCCGGCACGTCGTCGGGGTCGTCTCCGAGCAGGAATCGCGGACCGTCGCCGAGCGCCGCGGCCGCGTCGTCCGGGTTGTAGAGCCGGCACCGCGTCAGCGAGAGGCAGCCGCACCCGATGCAACTCGTCAGCTCGTCGCGCGTGCGCTCGAGCGCGGCGATCTGTGCGTCGATCCGCGCGCGCCACGTGCCACTGATCCGTGACCATTCGCGCGCGGTTGGTGCCCGGTCGGCCGGGAGCTTGGCGAGCGCGTCCGCGATCTCGTCGAGCGAGAGCCCCACGCGCTGCGCCACCCGGATGAACGCCACGCGCCGGAGCACGTGCCGCGGGAACATCCGCCGCCCGCCCGGCGAGCGCTCGGCCGAGAGCAGTCCGTCCGCTTCGTAGAAGCGAAGCGCCGAGGCTGCGACGCCGCTGCGAGCGGCCACCTCGCCGATCGGCAGGAGGTCGTTCCGATCCATCTCTCCACGATACTTGACTTCAAGTGAACTTGAGGTTGTAGCGTGCACCTCCATGGACGTCGAGCTGACAACGCCGATCCACGTGCGCGAGCTGATGACGCGCGCCACCGGCGACGAGAAGCACGACGAGAGCAGCACCTCCACGCTTGACGCGCTCTGGGTGCTGTACGACCGGATCCTGCGGATCGACCCGACCGATCCCACCGCCGAGGATCGCGACCGCTTCATCCTGAGTAAGGGCCACGGGCCGGTCGCGTACTACGCGGTCCTCGCCTCCAAGGGATTCTTCCCGGAGACGTGGCTCGACGGGTTCATGACCCGGGGCAGCCGGCTCGGCTCGCACCCCGACCGGCTGCTCGTCCCCGGCGTCGAGGCGTCGACCGGCTCGCTCGGCCACGGGCTGCCGATCGCCGTGGGCGTGGCACAGGCCCTGCGTGCCAAGGGGCTCGATGGTCCGCGGGTGGTCGTGCTCACCGGCGACGCCGAGCTCAACGAGGGGTCGAACTGGGAGGCGATCATGCTCGCGCCCCATCTCGGGCTCGGGAACCTCACGCTGCTCGCGATCGACAACCACAGCTCCTCGATCGCGATGGCGCCGTGGGAGCGGCGGCTCGGGTCGTTCGGATGGAGGGTCCAGGTGGTGGACGGCCACGACCTCGCCGCACTCGAGGCGGCCCTCTCGATCCGCGACGATCACGTGCCCACCGCGGTCGTCGCCGACATCCCGGAGGGCGAGTGGTGATCGAGATGCGGCCGCAGATCGCGGCGACGTTGATCGAGCTCTTCGAGCAGGACGACCGGCTCGCGATCGTCCTCGCCGAGATCAGCACCGACCTGTTCCGGCGCGCGCGCCGTCACGACCCTTCGCGCGCGGTGAACGTCGGGATCATGGAGGCGACCATGGTGGGGGTCGCAGCGGGGTTCGCGATGGAGGGGTTCCACCCGGTCGCGCACACGCTCGGTCCGTTCATGGCCGAGCGGCCCTTCGAACAGCTGAAGATCGACTTCGGCTATCAGGCGCTCGAGGGCACGTTCGCGAGCGTCGGAGGGTCCTACGACTACGGCGCCGAGGGCGGCACCCACCACGCACCGGGCGACGTAGGCGTGATGTCGACGATCCCGGGCATGGAGATCCTCGTGCCCGGGACGGCCGCCGAGGCGGATCGGATCGTCCGCGCCGTGTACGCGAATGGCCGTGCCTCGTACCTCCGCGGCAGCGCCTCACAGAACGACGCGTCGTTCGACGTCGCGCCCGGTCGGCTCGAGATCGTTCGGCAGGGGGTGGTGGGCGCCCCGACGGTCGTTGCCTTCGGGCCGATGCTGTCTCGGACGCTCGCGGCCGCCGAGGGGCTCGACGTCACGGTCGCGTACGCCACGAGCGTGGTGCCGTTCGACGCGGAAGGGCTCGCCGCGATCGTCGGCGGGCACCCGCACGTGATCGCGATCGAGCCCTGGTACGAGGGGTCCGTGACCGGCGTGCTCGCGGGAGCGCTCGCCGGCGTGCCGAGTCGCGTCGAGGCGATCGGCGTCCCCCGGCGGTTCCTGCGTTCCTACGGCACCGCCGCGGAGCACGACCGAGACCTGGGGCTGGATGCCGAAGGGATCGGCCGGCGCCTGCGGTCGATGCTCGGCGGCCGCGCCGCCTAGCCCGGCATGCCGAACGCCCGGAACGGCTCCGGTTCGTACGTGTCGAGGAATGCCACCCAGTCTGGGAGCGCGCCGCGCACGGCCTCATCGTCCTTCACCAGCCACGACAGGTGCCGGAAGGCGTGCTCGATCACCTGCGCCACCCCGATCTCGGGTGGCGGGCCCATCGCGTCGCCCCGTGCGAGATCGGCGCGCACGACCGGGTCGTCGGCGAGATGGTCGCTGAGCTCGTCGGGGACCGCGACCGCCACGACGTAGGTGAGCACCACCCGCGCCTCCTCGTAGCGCCACGAGGTCGAGTGCACGAGCAGGGGTCGCAGTCCGTACCGCCCGGCGGCCGCGGCGACGATCTCGCCTGGCTGGCGGTCGGCGCGCCATCCGAGCCGGAGCGTCTCCGAGTGGATCGGCCGAAGGTGGTGTGCCCCGTCGGGTTCGAGTGAAACGAACAGTGCCTCGATCGTCTGCGCGACGAGCTCGCGGGCCCACCCGACCTTCGTGAGCGCCGGCGCGAACTCGATCACCGGCGGGCGCCCGGGGTCGGCGCCCGCGGGGCGGCGCGCCACGGGTCAGTCCTCGCCGAGCGGCTCGGCCATCGCGAGGATCGTCTCGCGCGACGAGGATTGGCCGTGGTCGGCAAGGCCGTGTGACCGGATCTGCTCCACGACCTCGTCCTCGGTTCCGCGGGCCTGATACCCGCACATGCAGGTCACTTCCAGCAGCATCGGCGTGCCTCCCGGGACGGTTCGGGGGACCGTACCACGGGCGGCTCGGGCGCTTCCTCGGCACCCGCCACCCGTGTTGGATCGAGGCGGGCGACGCGTCGGTGGCCATCGGGGTAGCTCGTGCGACCAGCATGCGCCTCCCGGCCTCGTCTCCGGTGGGCACCCGGTCCCGTGGTCCGCGGGCACCCCGGACCACGCCGGCCGAGCTACTGGAGGCGTTCGGCTTCGGCCTGCTCGGCTCGCCGGAAGCGCTCGTCGGCGGCCTCGCGGTCACCCCGCTGCTCGGCCACCCGCGCGAGCGCCTTCCAGGTCCAGCTCGCCAACTGGCGTTCCCCGAGATCCTCGGAGATCCGGATCGCGTGGCGAAGATCCTCTTCGGCCTCGTCGAGCCGGCCGAGCTCGCGGAACACGATGCCACGCTCGGCAAGGGCGTCGCCGAGCTCCCACCGGGCGCCCAGCTCGGAGAAGACCGCGATCGCGTGGTCGAAGTCGGGGAGCGCCTCGTCGTACTCCTGTTCGTCCTCGTGCAGGCGAGCGTGCTGGACCCGGGCCATCGCGACGCTGAACTGGTCGTCCATGGCCTCGGCCAGCCGTCGAGCCTCGTCGATCAGCGTCTTCGCGTCCTCGAAGTCCTCCAGATGCTCGCGGTTGATCGACAGGGCGGTCAGGGCCCGCACCTCGGCCCATCGGTCGCCGTGCTCGCGGGCGAGCTCCAGCGCGCGCCGCCAGATCGGCTCGGCGTCCTCGTACCGGTGTCGGGTCCACGGGATCCACCCGGTGAACAGGAGCGTTCGCACGATCGCCCACGGATCGTCGATGGCTTCGGCCGCCGAGAGGGACCGCGTGAGCAGCTCCTCGGCTCGCTCGAGATCCCCGTCGACGTTGTTCGCGATGTCGCCCAGGAACCGGAGCGCGTGCGCCAGTGTCCAGTCGTCGTCGAGCGACGTGCCGAGCGCCACCGCACGGTCGAGCACCTCGGTCGCGGCCGGGTAATCGCCGAGCCAGTACCGGGCCTCGCCCAGTCCCGCGAGCACCCTGGCCTCGCGGATGCCGAACCGTTCTCGGTCGCCCGCGAGCGCGAGCGCACGACCGTAGTAGTCGGCCGCCGAGCGGTTCTCCATGCGGCGACGGGTGCGATCGCCCGCGTCGGCGAGCGCCGCGACCGCGCGGTCCGGGATCGTCCGGTCGGCGGGCTCGAGGTCGATCGCGGCCAGGGCGGCACGCTCGAGGTGTTCCGCGGCGAACGTCGGCTCCGTCGCCTCGAGGGTGTCCGCGATGGCGAGGTGGAGTTGCAGTCTCAGTCGTTTGGGCAGGCTGGCATACGCGACATCGCGCAGGGTCTCGTGACGGAACCGCCAACGTGGCGCGCCCGCACCGGGCTCCGGGACGACGAGCTCGGCGTCGACGAGCTGTTCCATCGCGTCGGTGGTGCACTCGGCGACCAAGGCCGCCTCCTCGACATCGAACGAGTAGAGGTAGACCGAGAGCCGGCGTGCGAGCTCGCGTTGGTCGCTGGGGAGGCTGTCGAGTCGCGCCGCGATCACCGCCTGCACCGTGGGCGGAAGCGATCGGTCGTGCGGCGCGGCCGCCGTGTCCGCCCGTCCCAACAGCATCCCCGTGGTCTCGACGATGAAGAACGGGTTCCCGCCGGCGCGCTCGGCGATCGTGCGGGCTTCTTCTTCGGCGATCCTCGGGCCTCCCGCCTGCCGGGCGAGGGAGACGGCGTCGTCGTCCGCGAGCGGCTCGAGATGGAGCAGGACGTGGTTGGCTGCCCGCGAACCCCACGCGGGACGCACGTCGAGCAGCTCGGGCCGCGCCGCCGCGAGCACGGTGACCCTTCTCGAGGCCGGCCCGGCGCGCGCGGCGAGCCGTTCGATCAGGTCCATCATCGGCCCGCCCAAGGTATGGACGTCCTCGAACAGCAGCGTGACCGGATCGTGCGCCGCGAGCCCCGCGATCATCGAGAGGAATCCCGACTGCACCTCTTGGACGAACGCCGACTCGTCGCGTCGTTCCTCCGCGAGGCCGGTCGCGAGCCCGAGCCTTTCGATCGTCCTGTCTGCATCGGCGCCCTCGCTCCAACGCTCGACGAGCTCCCGCAGGCGTCGGAGCGACGTCTCGGCGGCCTCACCGTGCTCGAGCCCAGCAGCGTCGCGGATGATCGCGGCCGCGGGCGCGAACGTGGCGCTGCCCGACGCGAGCTGGTTCCGCCCGACCAACACGCTCCCGGTGAGCTCGAGGCGCACCAGGAACTCGTCGGCCAGGCGCGACTTGCCGATCCCGGGCTCGCCGAGCAGCGTCACTAGCAGGGGCCGCCCCGTGGATCCGACGCGCGCGTGGGCGTCGTGCAGGAGCGTCAGCTCATGCGCCCGACCGACGAACGGGATCGTGCGCCGGGCCGACCGCGGCGTGAGCCCCTCGACCGGGTAGGCCGCCAGCGGCTCCATGAACCCCTTCGCCTGCACCGCTCGCCGCTCGCCGAACGAGACCGCATGCTCGGTGAGCGCGAATGTCGTCGACCCGACCAGCACCTCGCCGGGCTCCGCCGACGTCTGGAGCCTGGCGGCGGCATTCACAACCGAGCCGGTCACCAGGAGCTGGCCGGACGGTCCCACGCCGGTCGCCGCCTCGCCTGTCTCGACGCCCACACGAACCTCCAGCGGGACGTCCAGTCCGAGCTCCTCGGCAAGGCGCCGGAGGCGGCCCCGGATCGCGAGGCCTGCCCGCACCGCGCGGACGGCATCGTCCTCGTGGACCTGTGGCAGCCCGAACACCGCCATCACGGCGTCGCCGATGAACTTCTCCGGTTGGCCTCGAAGCGCCCGCAGCTCCTCGGTGACCGCGTCGTAGAAGCGGCCGAGCACTTCGCGTGCGCGCTCCGGATCGAGTCGTTGCGCGAGCGCGGTCGACTCGACGAGATCGGCGAACAGCACCGTGACGACCTTGCGTTCCTCGGTGGCGAGTGAAGGGCCCACGACCGTGCCGCAGTTCGGGCAGAACCGCGCGTCGTCGGGGAGCGGCTGGCCGCAGACGGAGCAGGTCATCGGCCCAGCATATGGCGGGCACCGACCGTGGCCTACCTTCGAGAGACACCGCTCGCTCAGGTCGCCGCCGCCACGCGTCGATGACCCCTGGATGAAGGAGGAAACCCGGGTCGAGACGGCCATCGATGCCGCCCGCCTCTTCGCGGCGGGCCCCGAGGCGATGCTCGTGTTGCGTGCCGGCCGTGTGGCGTGCGTGAACGAGCGGGCGGCCGAGCTGGCCGGGCGCGACCTCGAGGATGTCGACATCCGTGAGGCGATCCCGGACTGGCGCGAGGGCCTCGACGAGGCCGTGCCGTTCGAGGCGGCGCTCGTGCGGGCCGACGGGTCGGAGCTGCCCGTCGAGATCCGCGTTCGTAGGCTGGCCGCCGACTGCGTCGTCGCCTCGATCAGGGATGCTCGCCGGCTGATCGCCGGCCGGGAGGCGCAGGCCGCGCTCGCGGAGGCCGAGGCCCGATACCGGAGCCTCGTCGAGCGCATCCCCGCCGTCATCTACGCCGACGCGGGGAACGAGGCGCTCTACGTGAACCCGCAGGTCGAGGAGATCCTCGGCGTGACACCCGAGGAATATCAGCGGGACGCGGACGTATGGATCAACATGGTGCACCCCGACGACCGGCAGACGGTCGAGGCTGAGAGCGACGCGTTCCTCGCGGGGGTCGGTGGCGACCTCGCCGACTACCGGATGGTGAGGCCCGACGGCCGCATCGTGTGGGTGCGCGACCGCGCGTACGCCGAGCGCGATGAGGCCGGGCGGGTCGTGTTCGAGCACGGGATCCTGTTCGACGTCACCGAGCTGAAGGAGGCCGAGGCGCGCGTCGCGCACATGGCGTTCCACGACGGGCTCACCGGGCTCGCGAACCGGCAGCTGTTCGAGGAGACGCTCTCGCTCGCGGTCGAGCGCGGGAAGCGCGACCACGCGATGGTGGCGGTGCTCTACCTCGACCTGGACAACTTCAAGCTCGTGAACGACTCGCTCGGCCATCACGAGGGCGACCGGATGCTGATCGAGCTCGCCGAGCGCCTGCGCACCTGCACGCGCGAGGCCGACCTGGTGGCCCGGCAGGGAGGCGACGAGTTCCTGATCCTCCTGGCCGACCTGCATCCCGACGAGATGCACGCGGCGGTCCAGGCCGTGGCCGACCGTATGTACGAGGCGCTCTCCGAACCCTTCGATCTGCAGGGAACCGAGTTCCACGCGCGCGCCTCGATGGGCATCAGCCTCTTCCCGCAGGACGCCGTCGACGTGGAGGAGCTCATGAAGAACGCCGACATCGCGATGTACAGGGCGAAGCGCCTCGAGCCGGGTGGCCACGTGTTCTTCG
>Ga0315273_10013831_pt1 | contig 10389 bp, 7 predicted proteins | sample YL17G02_0_MG_FD_205753 | JGI IMG/M metagenome (GOLD analysis project Ga0315273, IMG submission 205753) | Sediment microbial communities from Yellowstone Lake, YNP, Wyoming, USA - YL17G02_0 | ecosystem: Environmental > Aquatic > Freshwater > Lake > Sediment | place: USA: Wyoming | collected... | reverse complement strand
CCGTCTCCGCGCGGCATGCCGCAGATCGAGGTGACCTTCGACATCGACGCCAATGGCATCCTGAACGTGTCGGCCAAGGACAAGGCGACCGGCAAGGAGCAGAAGATCGTCATCAAGGCGTCGAGCGGACTGTCCGAGGAAGAGATCAAGCAGATGGTCAGGGATGCCGAAGCCCATGCCGAGGAAGACAAGCGCTTCCGCGAACTGGTCGAAACGCGCAATCGCGCCGACGCGCTGCTGCATGCCACCGAGAAATCGTTGAAGGACCTTGGCGACAAGGTCGAAGGCACGGAGCGCGTTGCGATCGAGGGTGCCTTGAGCGACCTGCGCGGCGTGCTGAAGGGCGACGACAAGGCAGCGATCGAGCGCAAGGCCGAGGCGCTTGCGAAGGCCAGTGCGCCGGTCGTGCAGCGCGCCTACCAGGGCGAGGCCCCGCAGCCGGGTGCTTCACCGGGGGCGGGTGCGGAAGCAGGGCCGGGCAAGGCCAATGAAGACGTGCTCGACGCCGAGTTCGAAGAGATCAAGGACAAGGGGCCGAAGCCGCACTGAAGGCTTCGACACCCGCATGAATGATCCGGCCGGACGCCGGGTGACATCGGGTCGCCCGGCGTTCGCGCCTGCGGAGCGCCATGTCGAAAAGTGACTACTACCAGGTGCTCGGCGTGCCCAGGAACGCCACGGAAGAAGCCGTCACCAAGGCCTATCGCCGCCTGGCGATGAAGTATCACCCTGACCGCAATCCCGACGACAAGGAAGCCGAGGAGCGGTTCAAGGAGGCCAAGGAGGCCTACGAGATCCTGACGGACGGCCAGAAGCGCGCTGCCTACGACCAGTACGGCCACGCCGGACTCGATGCCGCGCGCGGCGCGGGCCAGGGTTTCAGCCCCTCCGACGCCTTCGGCGACATCTTTGGTGATGTATTCGGCGATATTTTCGGCGGCGCGCGCCGGGGCGCTCGCAACACGGTGTTCCGCGGCGCCGACCTGCGCTATGAGATGACGCTCGACCTCGAGCAGGCGGTGTTCGGCACCAGCACCGAAATCGATTTCCAGACCGTCGCCGAATGCAAGGAATGCGGCGGCAGCGGCGCGGCCAAGGGACATGCGCCGGTCACCTGCGAGACCTGCTCGGGTGCCGGCCAGGTGCGCATGAGCCAGGGTTTCTTCACGGTCCAGCAACCCTGCCCGCGCTGCAAGGGTCGCGGCACGATCATCAAGGACCCCTGCGGCAACTGCGGTGGTCACGGCCGCGTCAGGGCGAACAAGCGCCTGTCGGTCAAGGTGCCGGCCGGTGTCGACAATGGTGACCGGATCCGGCTCGCCGGGGAGGGTGAGTCCGGCCGGAACGGGGGCCCGACGGGTGATCTCTATGTCGAGGTCGTGGTCCGCGAGCACCCGATCTTCGAGCGCGATGGAGCGCATCTGTCCTGCGAAGTGCCAGTCAGTTTTGTGACGACAGCGCTTGGTGGAACCGTCGAAGTTCCGACGCTGGAAGGCCAGGCGAATATCAAGGTGCCGGCCGGAACCCAATCCGGCCGCGTTTTCCGGCTGCGCGAGAAAGGCGTCAAGCCGGTGCGCGGCGGGCCGACCGGTGACCTGTTCTGCCGCGTCGTGGTCGAGACGCCGGTCGATCTGACCGCTGAACAGAAGGAATCCCTGCGAAAGCTCGAGACCTCGCTGACCAGCGACCAACGCCGGCACAATCCCCGCGAACGCTCCTGGCTCGAGGGCGTTAAGCAATTCTTCGGCAGGATAGGGGGCTGACATGATCAATGTGGCGGTTCTCGGTGTGAGCGGCAGGATGGGGCGGTGCCTGGTGCGGGCGATCCGCGAATCCAATGACTTCTCGCTGTCGGGGGCACTCGCCTCGCCGGCGAGCGCGTCACTTGGGCGTGACGCGGGCGAAGTTGCACAGACAGGTCCAGTCGCCGTTGAAGTCACTTCAGACCGCGGCCGTGCGCTTGCGAATGCTGCCATCGCCATCGATTTCACGCTTCCCGAGGCGACCGCGGAAAACCTGGCTGCGGCGGCCGCCGCGCACATCCCGATCGTCATCGGCACCACGGGCCTCGATGCCGAGCGGCATGCACTGATCAGGCGCGTGAGCGAGAAGCTTCCGGTACTGGTTGCGCCCAACATGTCGCTGGCGGTCAATCTCTTTTTCAGCCTGGTGGGCAGCGCCGCGGCCGCGCTGCCGGGCGATTACGACATCGAGATCGTCGAGGCACATCACCGGCACAAAGCGGATGCCCCGTCGGGAACGGCACTACGCCTCGGTGAGATAGCGGCCGGTGCGCGCAATACGACGCTCGGGAATGTCGGCATTTACGGCCGGGCCGGGAGCGCCACGACACGCTCGCCGGGAGCAATCGGATTCTCAAGCATCCGGGCCGGCGATATCGTCGGCGAGCATCACGTGCTGTTTGCGGGCACCGGGGAAACGCTTGAACTGGTCCACCGGGCGACGGATCGCATGACATTTGCCTATGGCGCGCTGGCCGCGGCGCGCTGGCTCGCCGGTCGGCAGCCGGGCCTCTACGGCATGGCGGACGTGCTGGGCCTCTGAACGGTCTCGACAGCCATGGAACGGGCGGCGCCGGTCTAGTAGAATTCCCGCCTGGGTTGCGGCCCCCTTTGACTGAAATGGAATGCGCGGGTGGAGTCCGGAACGGCTCCGCTCGCTTGAATGCTGCACCCTGCTTCGGCAGGGGCGGCCTGGCCGGGCAGGGGAGAAACGACCGGTGACAGCCACGCCTGCGGTGCTCGCTCTCGAGGACGGCACCGTGTTTCGCGGCGACTCGATTGGTGCCCCGGGCAGCACCACCGGCGAAATCGTTTTCAATACCGCGATGACGGGCTATCAGGAAATCCTGACGGACCCCTCGTATTGCCGCCAGATCGTCACGCTCACCTACCCTCACATCGGCAATACCGGCGCGACGCCCGAGGACATGGAATCCGCGGAGATCCATGCCTCCGGCCTGGTGATCCGCGACCTGCCACTGCTGCATTCAAGCTGGCGCGCCAGCCAGCCACTTTCCAGGTTCCTCGTCGAAGGCGGCATCGTTGCGATCGCGGGGATCGACACGCGCCAATTGACACGCATCCTGCGCGAGAAGGGTGCGCTGGCTGGCTGCATCATGACCGGCAGCGATGTGGACACAGCGGTCGCCACCCGCGCCGCCCGCAAGTTTCCCGGCCTCAAGGGAATGGATCTCGCCAAGGTCGTCACCGTGCGGGAGTCGTATCAGTGGAATGACGGCAGTCTCGGCCGGGAACCCGGCCGGGTCATGCGACCCGGATCGCGCCTGCATGTCGTCGCCTACGACTTCGGCATCAAGCGCAACATCCTGCGGCTGCTGGCGGATCACGGTTGCCGGATGACGGTCGTGCCAGCCGAGACATCGGCGGAAGACGCACTCGCGCTCGGGCCGGACGGCATTTTTCTCTCGAATGGGCCTGGTGACCCCGAGCCCTGTGACTACGCGATCGCGGCGATCCGCCGCTTCCTCGAAACCGATATCCCGGTATTCGGAATCTGCCTGGGTCATCAATTGCTCGGACTCGCCTGCGGAGCGCAGACGGTCAAGATGAAGTTCGGGCATCACGGCGCGAATCATCCGGTGCAGGAGCTGGCCGGGGGCAAAGTCTTGATCACGAGCCAGAATCATGGCTTCGCGGTCGACGAGGCATCGCTTCCGCCTGGGCTCAAGGCGACCCATCGTTCGCTGTTCGATGGCTCACTGCAGGGCATCGCCTGCGCGGATCAGCCGGCATTCGGTTTCCAGGGCCACCCCGAGGCGAGCCCCGGCCCGCACGACCTGCAACCGCTGTTCGAGCACTTTGTTTTCCTGATGGTGCGCCGGCTGCAGCAGCTGATGCGAAGCCGCGCGGCCGCTGCCACGGACGACGATGTGGTGGCCAGCTGATGCCAAAGCGCACCGATATCGAGAGCATCCTGATCATCGGTGCGGGCCCCATCATCATCGGCCAGGCCTGCGAATTCGACTATTCAGGTGCGCAGGCTTGCCGGGCACTCCGCGAGGAAGGCTACAGGGTCATCCTCGTGAATTCGAATCCCGCGACGATCATGACCGACCCGGAGATGGCCGACTCGATCTACATCGAGCCGGTCGAATGGCGCACCGTCGCAAGGATCATCGAAAAGGAACGACCAGATGCCCTGCTGCCCACCATGGGCGGCCAGACCGCGCTCAATACCGCGCTCGACCTGGTGCGCGAAGGTGTGCTCGAGCGGTTTGGCGTGGAAATGATTGCCGCCTCGCGCGAAGCAATCGACATGGCCGAGGACCGGGAGTTGTTCCGCAATGCGATGCGCGGCATTGGTCTCGAATGCCCGCTGTCCTACATCGCGCACAGCCTCGACGAGGCCCTCGCCGTGCAGGGCGAGGTCGGCTTCCCGACGGTAATCAGGCCGTCTTTCACGCTCGGCGGCTCGGGCGGCGGCATCGCCTTCAACCGCGAAGAATTCGAGGAGATCGTCGCGCGCGGGCTCGATGCATCGCCAACCGGCGAAGTGCTGATCGAGGAATCGGTGCTGGGCTGGAAGGAATTCGAGATGGAGGTGGTCCGCGACCGCAAGGACAACTGCATCATCGTCTGCTCGATTGAAAACCTGGATCCAATGGGAGTGCATACCGGCGATTCGATCACCGTGGCTCCCGCGCAGACGCTGACCGACAAGGAATACCAGCGCATGCGCGACGCCTCGATCGCCGTGCTGCGCCAGGTCGGCGTCGAATGCGGCGGTTCCAATGTGCAATTCGCGCTGAATCCGAAAGATGGCCGCATGCTCGTGATCGAGATGAACCCGCGCGTTTCGCGCTCCTCCGCACTGGCGTCGAAGGCGACCGGGTTCCCGATCGCGAAGGTCGCGGCGAAGCTCGCTGTCGGCTACACGCTCGATGAATTGCGGAACGAGATTACGGGTGGTGCGACACCGGCATCATTCGAGCCGACGATCGACTATGTCGTCACCAAGGTGCCGCGCTTCACATTCGAGAAATTTCCGGGCTCCAACACGCGCCTGACCACCCAGATGAAGTCGGTCGGCGAGGCGATGGCGATCGGGCGCACATTCCAGGAATCCCTGCAGAAAGCCCTGCGCAGTCTCGAGACCGGCTGCGACGGCCTGACGCCCGTCATGAAGCTGCCGCTGGATGCCGACGGTGAGCTGCGCCTCGCCGAGGAGCTGCGTCATCCAGGGGCCGACCGGATCCGCTACGTGGCCGACGCCTTCCGGGCTGGCTGGATTCTGGCGCGCATCGCGGCCGAGTCTGCGATCGACCCATGGTTCCTGGCGCAGATTGAAGACCTGGTCCGCGAGGAAGAGTTGGTGCGCGCAGAAGGCATGGCGGCCCTGACGGTCGAGCGGCTGCTGGTGCTGAAGCGCAAGGGCTTCTCGGACGCAGCGCTCGCGCGCGCGATGGGTGCCCCAGAGATGCGTGTCCGTGCGAGGCGTCTCGCCTGTGGCGTGCATCCGGTCTACAAGCGGGTGGACACCTGCGCCGCGGAGTTCGCGACCTCGACCGCGTATCTTTACTCGACATACGAGCAGGAATGCGAAGCGGCGCCCACCGAGAACCGGAAGATCATGATCCTGGGCGGCGGTCCGAATCGAATCGGCCAGGGCATCGAATTCGATTATTGTTGCGTGCACGCCGCGCTTGCGCTGCGTGAAGATGGTTATGAGACCATCATGGTGAACTGCAATCCCGAGACGGTTTCGACCGATTTCGACATCTCGGACCGTCTTTACTTTGAGCCGCTGACATTCGAAGACGTCATGGAGATCATCGCCAAGGAGGAGCCCCTTGGTGTCATCGTCCAGTTCGGCGGGCAGACACCGCTGAAGCTCTCACGCCAGCTGGCCGCGGCGGGCGCGCCCATCATCGGCACCAGCCCCGACTCCATCGATATCGCCGAAGACCGCGAGCGCTTCCAGCAGCTGCTCAGGCAGCTCGGGCTGCGCCAGCCGGCCAATGCGACCGCGCGCGACGAGGATCGTGCGATCGAGCTCGCGCGTGAGGTCGGCTTCCCGCTGATCGTGCGGCCGTCCTATGTGCTCGGCGGCCGTGCGATGGAGGTCGTCTACGAGGAGGATGACTTGCGCCAGTACATGCGCGAGGCGATGCAGGTATCAAATGAAAGCCCGGTGCTGCTGGATCGCTTCCTGGACCTCGCGATCGAGGTCGACGTGGATGCCATCTGCGATGGCAAGGATGTGCTGATCGGCGGCATCATGGAGCACGTCGAGCAGGCAGGTGTGCATTCCGGCGACTCCAGTTGTTCGCTGCCGCCGGCCAGTCTGTCGCCGGAAGTGCAGGATGAACTGCGTGCCCAGACACGCAGGATGGCGCATGCGCTCAATGTGATCGGACTGATGAATGTGCAGTTCGCAATCCAGAATGGCGTGGTCTACGTGCTCGAGGTCAATCCGCGCGCGTCGCGCACAGTGCCCTTCGTGTCCAAGGCGACCGGCGTGCAACTTGCAAAGATCGCCGCGCGCGTGATGGCTGGCAGCAAGCTTGCGGAGCTCGGCACGCTCGATGAGCGTGTGCCGCCGTACTACTCGGTCAAGGAGGCGGTATTCCCGTTCAGCAAGTTCCCGGAGGCCGATCCGATTCTTGGTCCGGAGATGAAATCGACCGGCGAAGTGATGGGAACCGGCCGGACATTCGGCGAAGCCTATGCAAAGGCGCAGGCCGCAAGCGGTGTGAGACTCCCGATCCGGGGCGTCTGCCTGATATCGGTGCGTGACCGCGACAAGGAGGGCGCTGTCGCGATTGCGCGGCGCCTGCATGATCGCGGATTCGAGATTTTGGCGACGCTTGGCACGGCGATCGCGCTTGAGGCGGCCGGCATTCCCTGCCGCAGGGTACTGAAGGTTCGCGAGGGGCGGCCGCACATCGTCGACATGATCAAGAACGACGAGATCGACCTGATCGTAAACACCACCGAAGGCAAGCGCGCCATCCGCGAATCGCGCTCGATCCGCCGTGAGGCGGAATACCGCAAGGTGACCTACTTCACGACCATCGCCGCGGCGCATGCGACCTGCGAAGCCCTCGACCACCTCGAGGACCTCGATGTCAATCGGCTGCAGGATTTGCACCACGAAATGGGTACTGCGTGAGATTACCAATCACGCTGCGTGGTGCGGAGCAGCTGCGCGTCGAATTGCGCAAGCTCAAGGCCGAGGACCGGCCGACCGTCATCCGCGCGATTGCCGACGCGCGCTCGCACGGCGATCTTTCCGAGAATGCGGAGTATCACGCCGCGCGCGAGCAGCAGGGCTTCATCGAGGGCCGCATCAAGGAAATCGAGTGGCGGCTGGCGCATGCCCAGGTGATCGATCCGACGGCGTTACCGGACAGCGGCAAGGTCGTTTTTGGTGCGACCGTCGACCTCGCACCGGTCGCAGGTGGCGCTGAAGTGAGCTACCAGATCGTCGGTGACGACGAGGCCGACATCCGGCGCGGGCTCATCTCGATCAATTCGCCGATTGCACGGGCGCTGATCGGCAAGAAGCCCGGAGACGAAGTCGAAGTGGCGGCGCCGGGCGGCGCGCACAGTTTCGAAATCCTGGCTGTGCGTCTCGGATGATTCAAGAATCTGGAAGAAGTATACTAGTTAACTTACTGTTTTTCTTGTAGAATAGTCCAACATTTCCGATTTGATGTACGAGCTCCGAGCCCGTGTCCGCCGCCAGTGTTGCAAGCACCAGATTGCGATTTTCACGATCGCCGACACGAGCCCGGACCTTGACCAGTTCATGATCATGCAGGGTTTGCCTGAGTTCGTTGACGACGCCATCGGTCAGGCCGCGCTGGCCGACCAGCACCAGCGGGTGCAGGGCGTGTCCGAGCCGCCGCAGGTGTTTTTTCTGTCGATCCGTGAGTGCCACGAGTTGATTATAGGACTGCAAGCGGGAATCCGTTCATGAGCCGGCGCAGCAAGTCGAGCGGCCGGTGGCTGCGCGAGCACTTCGAGGATCCCTATGTGCAGCGCGCGCAACAGGACGGATGGCGCTCGCGCGCCGCCTTCAAGATCCAGGAGATCGATCACGCCGAACGGCTTGTTTTCCCGGGCGCCGTGATCGTCGATCTGGGTGCGGCGCCGGGCGGCTGGAGCCAGTACGCGGCCCGTACGCTTGCCGGGCGCGGCACCGTGATCGCCGTTGACCTGTTGGCGATGGACGCACTGCCAGGTGTGACCTTTCTGCAGGGAGATTTCCGTGAGCAACCGGTGCTCGATGCGCTCATGGAAATGCTCTCCGGCCGGCGCGTGGACCTTGTGATGTCCGATATGGCCCCCAACATGAGTGGCGTGGATGTCGTCGACCAGGCGCGCGCAGTGGATCTTGAAGCGCTCGCGCTCGATTTTGCGCGCAAGGTATTAGGGCCCGATGGCACGCTGGTGATGAAGCTGTTCCAGGGCGCCGGATTCCAGGAGTTGCTGGCCGACGCCCGCCGCAATTTTGGCCAGGTACGAATGCGCAAGCCCAAGGCCTCGCGGCAGCGCAGTTCTGAGGCCTACTTGGTGGCGAGGAAACCCCGGTCGTAGTAATGTCGAACTAGCCTTCGTACGCCACGGTCCAATCGGCAATTCCGACCGCGACGCATCGATGCCAGGAGTGGCCGCTTGAATGATCTGACCCGCAATATTGTCCTCTGGATCGTCATCGCGATCGTGCTGGTCGCGGTGTTCTCCAATTTCGGGCAGCGTGCCACTGCGCCCGAGCCGCTCAAGTATTCGCAGTTCCTCGCCGAGGTCGAAACCGGCGCGATCGCGTCCGCGACATTCCAGGGTGACACGATCATCGGGACACGCGCCAATGGCGACAAGTACGTCACCTTCAACCCGGAGACCGACAACTCGGTGCTGATCGGACTGCTGCACAAGAAGAGCGTGGCCTTCGATGCGGCGCCCCCGGAGCGCCAGTCCTTCCTGCTGCAGCTGTTCGTGTCCTCATTCCCGATCCTGTTGCTGATCGGTGTCTGGATTTACTTCATGCGCCAGATGCAGGGTGGTGCTGGCGGACGCGGTGCAATGTCGTTCGGCAAGAGCCGGGCGCGACTGCTGTCCGAGGACCAGGTCAACGTGACATTCGCCGATGTCGCGGGTGTCGAAGAGGCCAAGCAGGAGGTCGGCGAGATCGTCGATTTCCTGAAGGACCCTGCCAAGTTCCAGAAGCTCGGCGGCAAGATCCCGAAGGGCGTGCTGATGGTCGGCGCCCCGGGTACCGGCAAGACGCTGCTCGCCCGCGCGATCGCCGGCGAAGCCAAGGTGCCGTTCTTCACGATCTCCGGATCGGATTTTGTCGAGATGTTCGTCGGTGTCGGCGCTTCGCGCGTGCGCGACATGTTCGAGCAGGCCAAGAAGCACGCGCCGTGCATCGTGTTCATCGACGAAATCGACGCGGTCGGGCGTCATCGCGGCGCCGGCCTCGGTGGCGGCCATGACGAGCGCGAACAGACACTGAATCAGCTGCTGGTCGAGATGGATGGCTTCGAGGGCAATGAGGGCGTGATCGTCATCGCGGCGACCAATCGCCCGGATGTGCTCGACCCGGCATTGCTGCGTCCGGGCCGCTTCGACCGTCAGGTCGTCGTGCCGCTGCCGGATGTTCGTGGCCGCGAGCAGATCCTGAAAGTCCACATGCGCAAGGTGCCGATCGCGGATGACGTCAAGCCGTCGATCATTGCGCGCGGCACGCCAGGGTTCTCGGGCGCGGACCTGATGAACCTTGTGAACGAGGCAGCGCTCTTTGCGGCGCGCGCCAACAAGCGCCAGGTCACGATGGGCGAGTTCGAACGCGCCAAGGACAAGATCATGATGGGCGCCGAACGCCGCTCGCTGGTCATGAGCGATGCGGAAAAGAAGCTGACGGCCTATCACGAAGCCGGCCATACCGTGGTCGGACGCCTGTCGCCGGACCACGATCCTGTTTACAAGGTGACGATCCTGCCGCGCGGTCGCTCGCTCGGCGTGACTTTCTACCTGCCGGAAGGCGACCGCTACAGCACCAGCAAGCGCCAGCTCGAGAGCAGTTTGACGTCGGTTTTCGGCGGACGCGTCGCGGAACAGATCATATTCGGAAGCGAGTCGGTCACGACCGGCGCGCAGAGCGACATCGAACATGCGACCAAGCTGGCGCGCAGCATGGTCACACGCTGGGGATTTTCGGATCGCCTGGGTCCGCTCGCTTACGCCGAGGATCAGGAGGAAGTTTTCCTCGGTCACTCGGTATCGCGTTCCAAGCACATCTCGGACGATACCCAGCGCATCGTTGACGAGGAGGTTCGCAAGCTGATCGACGAGGGCTATCAGCGCGCCGAAAAGATCCTGCGGGCGAATCTGCCGATCC
>Ga0315273_10013829_pt1 | contig 10389 bp, 3 predicted proteins | sample YL17G02_0_MG_FD_205753 | JGI IMG/M metagenome (GOLD analysis project Ga0315273, IMG submission 205753) | Sediment microbial communities from Yellowstone Lake, YNP, Wyoming, USA - YL17G02_0 | ecosystem: Environmental > Aquatic > Freshwater > Lake > Sediment | place: USA: Wyoming | collected... | reverse complement strand
ATATCCTCTTGCCTATCTTGAGCTCCAGCTCCGAGATCCGGGCGCGGCTTTCCTGTACGCCCTCGACGTTCATGAGCCCGGCCCGGATGGCGCTGGCCTCCACCTCGAACCCGGTGATGTCCAGCGACCGCAGCTCCTCCTGCAGGTCGTTGAGCTTTTGGACCCGCAGCTTGAACATCATGAACTCCTTCGTGACCGTCTCGATGTCCTTTTTCAGGGCGCCCTCCAAGCTGCGGGAGTCGTAGCCCTGCATCCGCCACTCTTCCATGCGCTTGCGCAGGTCCGACCTCTTCCGGAGCTCCGATTCGTGCTCGCTGACCAGGGCCTGCAGCGCCTCCATCCTCTTCTCGTTGAGAGCTATCTTCTCCAGGTCGGGAAGGTCCTCCAGTATCTCCGAGGCCTCCTTCTCGAAATGCTCCGGGCGCAGGCCCGCCAGGTCGGCCCTCATCTCCTCCGCCTTCTGTACCTTCATGTGGGCCAGCGCCAGCTCCTTGCGCAGGACCTCCAAGTCGCCGGGAAGCAGCTTCTCCAGGTGGGAGATGTCGTAGCCAAGGCGCTTCCATTCCTCCAGCCTGTCCCCCGCCTCCTTGCGCCTTGACCTCTCCTCCTCGGATCTGCGCTGCTCCACCAATCTTCTTTGCTCCACCTTCTGCTTGAGCTCCAGCATCCGGGTCCAGGCCTCGTCGGTGCGTGAGATGTCGGGAAGCATTTCCAGCATCGCGGCCTTCTCCGCGTCGAAGCCGGAGGTGTCGAGCGCCTCCAGCTCGTCGCGGAGCACCTCCATCCTGCGCACCTTCGACTCCATCCTGGCCATCTCCTCTCTAAGCGCGGGAAGGTCCTTGGAGAAGACCCCCTCCAGCCTGACGTCGAGGCCGTCGCGGTAACCCTTCTCCACCCAGCCGGTGAGCTTCATCACGAGCTCCTGCTTCTCCTGCTTCTCCCTTTCCTTGTCCATGAGGCGCTGCTTCTGGCGCTCATCCTGCCTGCTTTTGAGCGCGGCCACGGCGGGTTCGAGTTCCGTTATGGCCTCGAGGCTGACCATCTTGGTCCTCTCCATCAGCCGCACCACCTCCTCCTCCACCCCTTCCGGCGGTATCGCCACCAGTTCGGCCCTCAGTTCCTTGAGCCGTCTGAGCTGTATCCGGAACATCACCATCTCCTTTTTGAGGGTCTCGTCGTCCTTTGCGATGGCGACCTCCAGGCGCGATGTGTCGTATCCGGCCTCCTTCCAATCCCTTATTTTGGTCAATGTGTCCTCTTTCCTCTTTTGGACCTCTCCGTTCTTCCTTTGGGACTCCCTGCGCAGCCGCTCCTCTTTGACCTGGAGCCTGAGGATGCCCTCCTCGGCTGAATGGAGCTGTGACGGGTCCGAAAGAAGATGCCGAAGCTGCTCGCGTTCGGCGGCGTGGCGGGGGTCCTTTATATTTTCCAGCTCGCCCCGCAGCTCCCGCAGGCGCGATATCGCCTCCTCGGTCCGGTGGACCATCTGTCGCAATGTCGCGATATCCTCGCTCTGGAGCTGGGACGGCGAGATGTCCGCCAAGAAACCCTCCCCCTCCCATTGCCGGACCTTGTCGGCCAGGCGGGCCCGCTCCTGGTCCTGCTTGCGCTTCTTCTCGGCGTGCATCTGCAGTTCCACAAGGGCGTTCTCCGCCTCGGCCGATGACCATGGGTCCGAAAGCAGTTTGCGCAGCTGGGCCACCCTCGCCGTGTTCTCGGTGGTGTCCAGCGGGGCAAGCTCGGCCGCCACCTCCCTGAGCTTCTCTATGCCCTTCTCGGCCGTATCGAACTGCTGGCGGGCCTGCTCTGGCCCCTGTTCCAGCAGATCCCGAAGGCGCCCCACATCGTAGCCCTCCGAGCTCCAATCCGAAAGCTTCCTTTGAAGTTCGCCCGCTTCCTGTGCGCTAAACGTTTCCTTCCTGTTCATGCTAACCGCCCGCTTGCGTGCTCTTTTTGCGTTTCTTCCTGACTATCTTCCCGTCGGATGGCCGGCCCTGTCCTGGCCCCGGACCGTCCGCCGCCTCCAGCTTGCGCTTGATGCCCTTCCAGGTGTCCTGGAGATCGCGTTTTTTGAGGTTCTCCTCCCGCTCCGCGAATGCGGCCTTGACCTCGGACAGGCCTTTCCCGAGGGCGCGCTCGAGCGCCGAGACGTCCTCCCCTGCCTGGCCCAGCGCGGCCACCTTCTCGGCATAGGACCGCAGCTCGACGTCGCGCTCGCGCAGGGCCAGGTCGGCCCGCTGGCGGAATTCCGCAAACGCCTTCTCGGCCTGGGGCAGCCGCAGGGGGTCCTCCAGGAGCCTTTCCACGGTGTCGGCGCCCGACACATCACCGGCGCCCCTGGCCTGGAGGTCGTGCAGCTGCAGCCTGAGCTCCTCGGTCCGGTAAAGCGAGTTTTCGAACTCCTCGAACATCCTGGGGGCCGACGCCGGGTCCGTCTCCAGCGCCGTGCGCAGGGCCTCGACGTTGAGCCCGAACGACGACCATTCCTTCAGCCGCTCCTCCAACCTGGTCCGAACGGCGGACCGGCGGTCGTCCTCGGCCCTGCGCGATTCGAGCTCCTCGCGCTTTTGCCTCTCTCCCCTGCGGGCCTGTTCCACCCTCGTTTCGAGCTCCGAGATCCCGCGCTCTATGTCCTGGATGCGGTCCACGTCCCTGAGCATGGCGCGCAGGGACTGCATCTCCATCTCGAAACCCGGTTGCTCCAGCGCGCCGATGCGCGCGTCGAGCTCTCCCAGCCGCTTGACCTCTTCTTCGAATCTGGAGAATTCCGCCTCCGCCTCGCCGGGCGCCAGGGCAAGGGCCCTTTCCAGCCTCCCCACGGCCAGTCCCCTGTCAATGTGGCCGGTCAGCCGGTCCCTGAGGGCCGCCCTGCGCTGGCGCGAGCCTTTCAGGCGGCCGGTCCTCTCGCCGGCCCTCTGGGCGAGGTCCTTCCAGAGGCCCTCCGCCCTGTCCCGGACCTCATCGAGGGAGCCGATGTCGCGCAGCTTCTGGCGCAATCCCGCCGCCTCATCCCCGAACCCGTGGGCATCCAGAAGCTCGAGCCTCCTGCGAAGGCTGTCGGCGGCGGCAAGCCCCGAATGGAAAAGCACGAACTCCTGGGACGCCTTGTCCAGGTCACCCTCGAGAGCGCGCTGGAGGGCCGATGTCTCGTATCCCATCCTCTCCCATTCGGCCGCCACCCCGCGCAGGTAGGAGCGCCTGTCTTCCTCCTTCTTCCTGCGGGCTATCTCGGTCCTGAGGCTCTCCGTGAGGGCCTTGACCGCCGCCAGCTTGTCCGGGTCGTCAAGCATGGAGCGTATGTGTCCCAGCTCGCGGTCGAGGCCCTTGGTGTCCAGGACCTCGAGCGCCGAGGTCATCTTGGACAGCTGCTCTATGTCGTTTTCCAGCCTCTCGGCCTCATCGCGGAGCTCGCCGGAGGACCCCTTCAGCGCGCCCTCCAGCCTCCGGACACGGTATCCCATGTTGATCCAGCGGCGAATCTTTTCCCTCGTCGCCAGCTCCCGCTCGAACTCCATCAGGAGCTCCCGGCCCGAGGAGGCCGCCTGGCCCTCCGACCTCTCCAGCAGGGCCAGCGCCTTCTCCTCGAGCTCTCCGATCCGGGATAGGTCCGCCAGCTGTTCTCTCAGGCGGGCAGCCTCCCCGGCGAGGGGCGTGCGCGCCAGCGGTTCCAAAAGCCGCAAGACCTCGTCCCGACGGAGCAGCTCGAACTGGAAGTCCACCACGGCCCTCCGCAGCGCGCCGAGGTCCTTGTCGAGCAGCCCCTCGAGCTCCCCCGTCGGCAGTCCCTGGGCCCGCCATTGGCCGATGCGGGCGGCCACTTGGCCGCGATCGGCTTCCTCGGCCCTTGCGCGGACCACTTCCTCCTGGAGCTTCCGAAGGCCGAGGCGGGATTGCTCCAGGAGCGACGGGTCCCGAAGGTCCCGCGAAAGCTGCCCGGCCCTTTCCTCGAATCCCCTGGTGTCCATGCCGGCAAGCGACCTCGACAGGGCGTTGAGGGGCTCCAGCGCGGCCTCGAACCTGTCTAACTCCCGTTCCAGGGACGATGTGTTCATGTCGCCCCCCAAAAGCTTCTCGAGCGTTTCCACCCGCAGTCCGGTCTTCCTCCACTGCTCCAGCCTCTCGCCGAGCTTCCGCCTCGCCCGGGCGTCGCGGGAATGCACCGCCAGGTACTCCTTGAATGCCTGCAGCTCGGAGGATGCCTCCTCGAGCCGGTCGATGTCCCCAAGCTTGGATTCCAGAGCCGCCGCCTGCTCCCCGAAATCGCGCGTGTCCAGGGCCGCAAGCTCCTCGCGGAGCTTCAGGAGCCTTTGGGCCTTGGGCTCGAATTCCGCCAGCGCCCGTTCAGCGGACGCAAGCTCGCCCGTCGCCATTGCCGTCTCGAACCGGTCCACCGCCAGGCCGTGGGAGGACCACCAGAAAAGCTTCTCGGAGAGGGCGGCCCTCCTGAGCCTCTCCTCCTCCTTGCGCACCCGCTCCTCGTCCTTCTGCCGCGCCACAAGCTCCCGCAGCTCGGCCAGGCCGCTCTCGAGCCGGGGGATGTTGGCAACATCGTGCTGCAGGCCGGTCAGCCTGTCGCGGCGCTCGGCCAGCCCCGGCGAATCGAACGAGCGCAGCTCGCCGGCAAGCTCCCTGAGACGCTGGACCTGCACGCGGAACAGGAGCAGGGCCCTCCTTGCGCTCTCGAGGTCGGAGGCCAGGGCGTCCTCGACCGAGCGTACATCGAAGCCCTCCTGCCTCCACCTGTCGATGGCCTCACGGAACTCCTTTCTCCTCTCCCCGGCCGCCGCCCCCTCGGGACCGACCAATGTCGCCTCGGGAGCGGCCGCTTCCGACGGCGGACCGCTGTCGATGACCGGGATGGCCTCCGCCGGGCGGGCCGGGGGCGCCGGTCCCATCGGGGGAACGGGCAGGGCGGCCTGCTTTTTCTTCTCTATCCCCATCTTGAGCTGTCCCATGGCCTTCTCGGCCTCGCCATGGCGGTCGACATCGTTGAGCATCTCCCTTATCCGCGCGGATTGTGCCTCGAAGCCCTCCAGGTCAAGTATCTTGAGCTCGTTGCGAAGTATCCTTATCTTCTCCACCAACATTGCGAAACCGTCGAACGCCTCCTTCGCCTTCGACGGGCTTCCCCTCAGAGCATCCTCGAGGCGGGCCACCGAAAGGCCCTGCGAGCGCCACTCGTCAAGCCTGCGCAGCAGGGATGCGGAGAGCTCCACACCGGCCTCCTCGGTGTCGATCGGCCTTTCGCTTTCAACGACGAGCGCGCCGTCGGTTGGCGCCAGCACCTTGAGCTTGTGCGCCAGAAGGCGGCCTCCCGTGCGGGCCGTGAACCGGCCCCCCTCGCCCAGCCCTATCTCCACCCGCGAGTGGAACGCCTGCCTTATCGCCGCCTTCTCGGGGTCGGGTTCCTGGTCCATCATGAACAGGGCCGTGATGCCCCTCTTTTTGAATTTGAGGATAGTGACCTGGACGAAATTGAACACGGTCTCTACTGCCACCGTGGCCAGGGCGCGGGGAAGTATGTTCACGAACGCCCTGGGAGAGCCTCCCTCGGGCATTACCTGGAGGGCTATGTTCATCCCCCCGCTTACCTCGGGGAGCTCGTTTGGGAGCCTAAGCACCGCCCCGTCATCCTCCACGTCCTCTATGTGCCTCTCCCTGAACGTGCACCAGTCCAGTATCCTCAGTTTTCCCTCGCTTTCGGCCTTCGAGGTGTCCAGCCCCTCGGCGGCCATCCTCCTGCGGAACTCCTCCGGAGAGTAGATTATGAGCACCAGCGCAGCCTCGTTGGCCTCCAGGCCATCTTTTATGAAACGCAGCGAGCATCGCTCCCTGGCATCGGCGTCCCCCTCCACGAGGATGGACGATCCCCGCGGCACCGCCTCACCGAGCCACTCCACCGAGCCTGAGAACTGGGCCGCCAGATCGCCCGGCCCCTCCGATTCGGGGCCCGCGTCGAGGGCCCTGGGCACCACGTCCGTCGCCCCCTCGGTCCATTCGCCGCCCTGATAGCCGCCGTCCGTCCCCCCGCCCGGGAGCTCTCCGATATCATCGTCGTCCCCGGCCTCGAGCCTCAACTTTGGCAAAAACTTGTTCAGGCCCAGCACGGTCCCCGGCAGCAGGCCGACGATGTATTCGCGCGCCGGGCGCCTCATCCTCTCGGCGGCATCGGCGGGCCCCGTGAACCCCTCAAGGGCCCAAAAGAGGGCGCCGATCATCGTGCATATGGTCATGAGGCCGGCGTCGTCCTCGGGAAAATCCTCGGGGAGCGATATCTTCCCGTCCTCGCCGACGGCGACACTGCGCAGCGCGGGGTATTTCCCGGCGAGGCGGTCGATGAGGCCCTTGAGCCTCTTGCCCCCGACTGTGTCACGGTTGGCCTCCACCATCCTCTGGAGGAGGCCTTCCCATATGCGAGCGGTCTGCCCCATCGTGATGCTCCGGCAAAACACGATATTACCTGTGCATTGTTTAAATCTTCTCTAACAAGATATGAAAGAGGGTGCCGGGGGCCGGGTGCCGGGTACCGGGCGACCACGACCCCCAACGATGTTCCTCCATTCCACGACCACGAACCGGGCATCCGATCGTCCGTGACCCGGCGCCCAGTCGTCCGTGACCCGGCCCCCGGCACGCGGACTCGGAGGACGGTTGCATGCCATCCATGTCCTCCTCACCAAGGCGACCATCGGGTCGCATTCGGACCCGGCACCCGGAACCCGGTACCCGGTACCCTTTTTTGCCAATTGCAAAGCGTAAATATCCCTCAGTCCATATGCCCGTCCATGGACTTCGGCATAGTGGCCAAGCCGGACCTGCCCAAGGCGCTCGCCACCTCGAGGCTGGTCCTGGAACACCTGCGCCGGTGCGGCAAGGTGGAAAGGGTGTTGCTCGAGGAGGGGCTGGGCCGCTCGCTCGGTGAGAAGGGCGTACCGCTTTCGAAAATGAAGGTGGACATCCTGGTCACCGTCGGCGGCGACGGGACGGTCCTGCGGGCGCTCCAGCATGCCCGCGGCAAGGTGTTCGCCATAAACGCCGGCGTTCTGGGCTTCCTGACGGAGGTCCCCCTGGAGGACGCCATAACTGGCCTTGACCGCGTCCTGGCCGGCGATTTCGTGGTGGAAAAGAGGCTCAGGCTTCGCACCGACATACGCGGCAAGAGGCTGTACGACTCCACCAACGAGGCGGTGGTCCACACATCGACGCCTTCCAAGATGCGGCACTACCGCATATTCCTCTCGGGGCAGCTGGTGGACGACATCAGGGCGGACGGGATAATAATCGCCACCCCGACGGGCTCGACATGCTATGCGATGAGCGCGGGCGGCCCCATACTCGACCCTTCCGTCAATGCGTTCGTGATAGTGCCACTTGCGCCCTTCAAACTGTCGGCGCGCGCCGTGGTGGTGCCTTCCGACAGGAAGATATCCGTCTCCCTCATGGACGACAAGCCCTCGAAGCTCGTCCTGGACGGCCAGTACGAGGAGACCGTCGGCCACGAGGACCACATAGAGTTCACCGCCTCGGAAAGGCCGGCGCGCTTTGTCCGGTTCAGCCCCGATTTCTACGCGCACATTCGGCGAAAGCTAATGGTGGACCCGTTCATCCACAGGTGAGGTGTCGTTTTCCATGCGCCTGGCGGGTTTCAAAGGAATACCCCGGAAGGAGAAGAAGACGAGCTCGGCGAGCGTTCCGGTGACCAAGATAAAAAGGTCCGTCCTCGAGCTGGTCTTTGCGGTGTCCAGGGAATCCTTTCCCGACGAGTTCGCCGGCCAGCTTCGGGCCAGGGAGGGCATCATCCACGAGCTCACGATGCTCCCGGGCACCCTGCAGGGCCGAAGCAGCGCCCTGGTCAACCTCTGGATGATGCCGATAGACTACTCGGTGGTGGGCTCGGTGCACAGCCACCCGTCCGGGAACTTCTCGCCCTCCGACGAGGACCGCAACTTCTTCCGCAAGTTCGGCAGCGTCCACATCATCACCGGAAGGCCCTACTCCATGCGGACATGGCAGGCCTACGACGACGACGGCGAGCCGGTGGTTCTGGAAGTTGTTGATTGACGGGGCTTTCGGGTACAGGGTAACATTATGGCCCGATCTCCGAAATCGCCGACCTGGTCTTTTCGAGGTACAGCTGCGCCTTCTCGGTCTTTCCTGTCCGGAGGAACGACAGCGCGATGTCCAGCATGCCCCTTGCATGGGTGACGTCCTTGCCGGCGGCGGCGAGCCCGTCGAGCTTCTGGCCAAGCTCCCCTATGCTCGATGCTATGGCCGAGGTCTCCGGGGAAGATCGAGCTTGGGCTTCACCGGACGGAGCCCCTGAGGGAGCGGCCGCCGGGGGCGCGGCGGGTGTAGCTGCCCCGGCGGTCAAAAGGGGAGTGCTGCAAGCAGGGCAGACGGCCCATCCGCTCTCGACCTTCTCGCCGCAGGCCGGACAGGCGGCCGCAGGGACGGCGGGAGCCCTGTCGGGCGGCGCCGTAACCGTAGAAGCGGCAGCGGGCATCCCGTATGGCTGGGCGACCGCGACCTGGGTGGCGGCCTGAGATGGCGGAGACCCCCCGTCAGGCCGGACCGGTGGGACCGGGGGAACTGGCGATGAAGGCGCGGGTGGCGCATTCGAGGGGGCCGGATACGACGGGCCGGGGAACTGGGGATACTGCGGCGGTGACGTTGCAGGGGCCTGCGCCGTATCGCCCTGGAACTGCGGATAGGGCGAAGGCGGCGGCGCCTGGGCATGCGGTCCCGGGAATTGCTGGTAGATGGTAGGGGCGGCCGCAGCGGGCGGTGACATCATCTGTTCGAAGGGCACGCGCTGGGGGGCTGCGGGAGCCGCGGGAGGCGCGGGGGCTACTGTCCAGGACGCCTGGTGCGCCTTCCTGCGGCGGCTCCAGACCGCCAATCCCACGAGCAGCACCACGCCTGCCACCACCCCGCCGGAGAGGATCATCGCGTTGCGCGTGGAAAGGACAGGCGATGCGTTCCCTGCACGCGCGGCGACCGTGACCTCCTTCTGGGCGTTCCCTCCCTCACCTATGACCGTATCGGCCGCCGGCTCCAGGGCCGCCCTGATCACGTGTGACCCTGCCTCGGCCGGCCATGCCCAGTGGACATCCTGGACGTCCCCGCGCTCGATGGCGGGGATGGTCAGCGTGGTCAGCAGGATGTTGTCCAGTGTCAGCCGGATGCGCACATCCGTGGCCAGGGTGTCGCCGTTGTTGGCGACCCGCAACTGGATGTTGACCCGTTTTCCGGCAGAGGCGCCCTCGAGCGGATCCAGCGACAGCTCCATTATGGAAAGCACCGGAGCCACGACCATCAGGCTCACCAGCACGCTCGAGGATGTCATCCGGTCCCTCACGGTCAGCCTGACGGTGTAGTTTCCCGGTTTTGCGTACTTGTGGCTCACCACCGGCAATGTGGATGTCTTGCTGCCGTCGTCGAAGTTCCATGTGTATCCGAGGCTGGAGTTGTCCACCGAATCCGGGTCCCAGCTCCGGTCGGCCCGGAACCGTGTCGTATTGCCCAGTCTGATGGTGCTTCCGTCCTGGGGCTCGTCCACGATTGCCAGCGGCGCCCTGTTCACATCGGCCACCGTGATCTCCCAGGAACGCTCGTCCGTGATGCCGTCCTTGTCGCGGATGACCGCCGTCAATGTATAGGGCGAGCCTTCCGATGAGCGGGGGCCCTCGTACTGGGCCCGGAAACTGAACGATGTCGCATTGGCACCCTCGACAATCTCCTCGCCAATGGACCACTCCACCTCCGGGACCGTGCCATCGGGGTCGAAGGCCGATATTGTGAACATGGCGGTCTTGCCCTCCTGTATCTGGGCCGAGTTGGCCGAAGGGGAGTAGGAGACTATCCTTGGAGGGCGGTTGACATTTGCGACAGTGACCGTCCACGCCCGTTCGGTCACGCCGCCGAGACTGTCGGTCATTTGGGCCTTCAGAACGTGGACGCCGCTTGAATTGTAGTCCGGGGAGTATGTGACGGAGCTTTGATCCCTTGTCCCCGGGATGGTCCTGTTGTCCAGCTTCCACTGGACCGTCACCTCGTCCCCGTCGGGGTCGATACTGTCGATTATGAATTCCTGGGCCGAGTTCTCCGTGACGGTGAGTGCGTCCGCCTCGGGAGATGACATTGTCACCAGGGGCGGCCGGTTGGTGTTTAGGACGGTCAACGTCCAGCCCTGCACCACCGGGTCATGGGAATCCATGTCATACGAATCGACCACGGAGGCGGCCACCGCATACGACCCGGCAGAAAGGTTGCCGTCGTACTGCGCGGTGAGCGTGAAATTGCTCGTCCATGAATTGAGGTCCACCTTCTTCACGACCCCGTTTATCGTCCAGGTGATGTTGACGCGGTCGCCGACATCCATGTTGTCGT
>Ga0315273_10013827_pt1 | contig 10390 bp, 3 predicted proteins | sample YL17G02_0_MG_FD_205753 | JGI IMG/M metagenome (GOLD analysis project Ga0315273, IMG submission 205753) | Sediment microbial communities from Yellowstone Lake, YNP, Wyoming, USA - YL17G02_0 | ecosystem: Environmental > Aquatic > Freshwater > Lake > Sediment | place: USA: Wyoming | collected... | reverse complement strand
CGGGCAACACATAGATGCGCTGGCCGGCCACGTCCGGGGAGGCCGACGTCGTCCAGTCGACCTTCAGGTCCAGGCCCGTCACGCCCGTGGTGCCGTCGGCATCCGTCGCCACTACGCCCGTCGGGGCGAAGGGCGCGTCCATGGGTGTGATCGCGGCCCCCACGGAGGCCGTCATCTTGCCCGCGGAGTCCACCGTGACGACGTAGAGTTTGTACGCCGTGTCGGAGGCGAACGTGGTCAACGTGCTGTCCTTGGTCAATCCGGCCGGGCCCGTCCAGTCGAGCACGGCGGGGAGGACCGAAACCACGGGGGTGTGGGTCGCCAGGTCAAGCGTGGTGGCCGCCGGCAGGATATAGATTGATTGGGAAGCCGAGTCCGTGGACGGCGAGCGCTGCCACGTCGCGTGGAAGTCGCGCCCGTCGATGCCCGGGTCGGTGTCGGAGTCCGAGGCCGTCGGTGCCGCGGCGGGCGCAGGCGCCTCGGCCACCGTGAAGGCACTCGAGATGAGCACCGTCGAATGACCGGGCAGATCACCCACGGGCGTCGCAGCCCGGTCGACCGCCGTGAGCCGCAGCTTGTAGGTCGGCACGGAGGCGATCACAATATCGGGCACGCTCCAGACGTATTGACCCGTGGCGGTGGGAGCCGCCGCTGCGGCCTCGGTCCATGTGTCGCCGTTGTTGGCCGAATACTCGATCTTCACCGTGTCGACCCCAGCCACGTCGGTCAGGGTCCAGGTGATGGTGAAAGGGGTGTTGTCGGACAGCGATTGTGCGGCCGCCGGCGCCGTCAAGGCGACGACCGGCGGTGCGTTGTCCACCACTACTTCTTGGAGGTCGAGCGCACTCGCGTTTCCCGCGCGATCGATGGACTGCACCGCGAACACGTAGCGGCCATCCACCAGCGGGGTCGTACCCCAGTCGGCAGAGTAGCCCGCGGCGTCGTCGCTGGAGAGGAGGGTGAGATCCGTCGCCTTCCACTGAGCCGGGTCGGCGGGGAGCTCGCTCTTCAACCGGTAGCGGAAGTCCACACGTGCCACGCCACTTGCCGTTGTCGTCCCGCTGGCCGGCGGGTCGTCCGCCGATGCCGCAAAGAGCGGTGTCCGGGTCTCGGTGTAGAACACGCCCGTGGCCGTCGGCGCTTGGATATCTACGGTCGGCGCCCGACGGTCAACGCTCATGTCGATTGGCCCCAGTATGGTCCGATTGCCGGCGAGGTCGGTGATCATGGCCTTGAATTCGTAGGCCCCGTCCACGAGGCTGCGATCGCCCCACGTCGCCTGGTACACGCCGTCGGTGGGTGTGGAATCTGTGGATACCTCGGTGAAATCGGCCGTCGATCCGGCCGCGCGGTACGCGAACGTCACGCTCTCCACGCCCGCCCCGGCGTCGGTCGCCGACACCGTGAAGTCCGGCTTGGCCGACATCGAGCCACCGCCGTCCTGCGGCGCGATGATCGTGCCTTCTGGCGGCACGCGGTCAAGGAGGTACGTCACGGCCGCCGACGCCGGCGAGATAAGGCCGTGCTCGTCTTTCACCTTCGCGGTGAAGCCGTGGAGCCCGTCGGACAGCTGAGGCAGGCCGACCTTCGGCACGCGGACCGAGAAGTCGCCGCCCGAGTCGGCGGTGCCCTGGGCAACCTCCGTCGCGGCCCCGGCGAACGTGTCGTAGATCGCCACGATACCGTCGGGGATGGTATGCCCGGTGACGCGCGGGCGCTCATCGTTGGACGGGCCGTCGGGTACCACGCCGAGATCAGTGGGGGCACCCGGTGGGATGGTGAACTCACCCACGGCCACCAGCGTACGGAATACAAGGGCCACCGACTGCGCCCGAGAGAGCGACTGGGTGGGCATCAGGCTTTCGTTATTGCCGGCAACGACCTCGCGGAAGACTAGGTAGGCAGTTGCAGGACGATGAACGAGCGCGATCTGCGCCTGGTCCTGGAAGCGGGTCAGATAATAGGCCCCCTCCCATTCGTACCACGCAGCGAGTGTGGGATAGGTACGGACGTCGCCTTCGATGCCTCCGCGCACTTCGATCTCGGCGTCCGAGAGATAGCGACCCAGGATCGAGTTGCCCTGCTGCCTAGTGATCTCCTGGTCGGGCCGGAAGGCGCCGTCGGGGTAGCCGCCCATTATGCCCGCGACCGTGCCCCCTTCGATGTACATGTAGAAGACGTGCGTGGAGGGCACGTCTGTGAAGCTGGGAATCGCCGGCTCCGCCGTATCCACGCCCAGACCGTCAACAGCCATCTTGCTGAACTGCCCCCGCGTGACCGCCTGGTAGGGCCGAAAGGTGCCGTCGGGATACCCGTCGGCCACGGCGTCGGCTTCCTGGGCCGTCACCTTGTAGACCGACACCCACTGAGCGTCGCTGATGTCCGTCCATTGATCAGCCACAGCCGGCGCCGCCGCAATCAACAGCACACTAGTAGCTGCCGCAATTGTGCAGAGGGCACGCCGGATTGAACGCGGGCCGGTGACGTGGGCTCGCCTGCTCGCCATGGTCTCTCTTCTCCCCTCGCTCGCTGAGAGCCGCCGCCCAGTCTACCAGCGTACGGCGTGGGGGCCAACCCCTGGGGCGATGCGCAGACATCCGTGGCACGAGGCGGCCAACGTACGACGCCCTGCCGGGCGCACCACCAAATAAAGGAGGCCCGCCGAAGCGGGCCTCCCAAGCCATGCAACTATGTAGCTAAGAGGTTACCCTCCGAACTGCCACTGATACATGGGGTCGTGGGTGATGGTGTCGATCTCAGCTTGGGTATTGATAGTGCCGTCGTCGTCGAGGTCGAACCAGAACGTCACGTTCGCTCGGTCACCACTGACGGCGCTGTACAGGTAGCCGTTTCCGGCTGCCGGGTCGCCCCACCAGTAGAGAGAGCCTTGGCCCGCCGAGGTAACGTTGCTGACCGGCATGAACACGCCGACGGTCGGCGTAATTGCGGAGCCGACCCAGAGCCGAGTCATGATCTTGGGATGGTATGCGCTCACGTCAACGTTGTACAGGATGTTGTTGTACTGGTCCCGAACTGCGTTGACCGCGAACACGAGCGGCGTACCAGCAGGTTGAATGACACTCGGAGCTTGATCATATCTGCTGTCGAACCGGTATTGCGCGGCATACGGCGGCAAGACGAGATCCTTGACCGCCCATTGCTCACCAGTGAACTTCGCCGGAGCACCGACCGTCCAGTTCTTGGTCACAGGACCAAGATTGGCGACCACCGTGGTGTTGTCGGCCAGGTACACGACCGCGGTGATCGTGTCGCTGCCGGCTACCGTGTTGCTGTACGTCCAGTCGGCGTACACGCCGGTGCTGCTGTCGGGCAGCGTGCCTGCAGTGCCGGCGATGAAGCCGGACTGGGCCTGCTGGACACCACCGCGCATGGCGGTGAACCGGAAGTGCAGATCGCTAGCTGCGCCGGCCCAGCCGGTCAGGCCACCACGGACCGTATGGTTCGTGCCGACGGGGTTGGACGCAGGATCTGTGGTGTAGAACGGGGTCCCTTCAAACGGGATCACGTAGTTCCACAGTCCGACGGCGACGCCGCTCCAGACCTTGGTCAAGCTGTAGGTTGCTGCAGGCTTGAGATCCGGGCATTTCGCCGGGTCGGCCACGAACAGGTTCATCGTGATCGTGTCGGTGCCGGCTACGCCGCCGAAGTACGTCCGCGAGGTCATGCCGAAGCCGCCCGTCATCGACGGGTTGGCGCCGGTGACGACCCACTGGAAGTACATCTCGCTGGAATCAGCACCAGCAGGGAGCACTGCGCGGGCGGTGTGTGCGGAACCCAGCGGATTGGTAACCGAGGCGGTAGTCCACCCACCTTGGTTGTTCTCCTGCTCGGCCGTGGCAACAAAGCCGGCGGCCACAGCGGGCTTCCATTCCTTCTGGATCTCGAACGTCCACACCGGCGTGCCGTCAAACGTCGGACCATTGTCAGGTGCGTACACCTGGATGTTCACGATGTTGACGATGTGGTCCTTGCAGGTCACGCGTGGATCCTGCCGGTACGGGTTGCTGCTGCTGCCTAGCGGGTTTTGCAGCCACAAGTCGATGGATGAACCGTGCGGCTTGGTGGCCTCGATGCCGTTGAGCGTCCAGGCCTTGGCGCCGTCACCCCAGATGGTGGCGAAGTTGTTCTCCGGCGGATTCTTGGCATCACGCCAGAAGTAGTAGGCCTCGGTGCCGCCCTTGCCAACGATCCTGGCAAGCGGATCGGCCCAGAGGGAGTCGGTGCTGCCGTCTTTCGGACCAACGCCGTCTTGATACGTGTCGGCGTTGTCGTCGCGCGGCTCACTGTTGTCCGGGAGAACGCCGTTTCCGTCCTGTACGCCGACCACGGCGAGTTTGCCGCCGAGAACGAACGGAGGTCCGGGAACAACGTCGGTCAGGGTCTCTTCAGCAGTCACGAGCACGGAGTTGTATGCACTCAGATTCGTGGACGTGTTGCCGAACACCTTGCCACCGGGGATGGTGCCAGAGGCGTCGGTGACGAAGTCCCCGAGTTCCACGGGAGCACCGATGACCGCACCGGTTGTTTGGTTGACGTTCGCCGCCCACAGAGTGTACGTCATGTACTTCTCATTCGGCCGCTTGGCCGGAACGACGCTCGCGGGATTGGCAAGACCTGTCACTGCCAATTCCCACGCCCAGGTACCTGTGCGTGTGGTCTCGGCATTGAATGTACCGGTGTGAGACGTGCCCACGCTCGTGAACTCAGGGTACAGCTGGTTAGCTGCCGAGTTCGTAAGCGGAGCGGGTATCTCCGGGAACCTTTCATCCATTGCGGAGGCGGCAGCCTGAGTCCCGCTCGGGGTCAGGTCGGTCAGCACAGTCCACGGGATGAACGTGTTGCCCGATCCCTGCGTGCCCTTGGTGTACTCCCCGAGACCCACGAGTTCGTAGACGACTTCGTAGTCGGGAAGTTCGTTGCCGAACTGGTCGAGAACGTGCACCTCGATATGAGCGGCGTTCATCTGACCGTTGATATCGAAGATGGGGTTCGGACCGGCTACGGCGCCCGGATCGGCCGCGAGACCGTCAACCGTCACCTTGAGCTGCGGAACGGGAGCAGCCTGGGTAGTCCAGATCTTGTGCGCCTGCGCCTTCTTCAGCTGGGTGCCCTTGTGCGGGTTGGCCGGGTAGTTGACCACAGCCTCCACCCACTGATCGCCCTTCTTCTGCGAGGTCACGGTCACGAAGGCGTGGCCCGCCGCGTCGGTGATGGCGTCGTAGGTGTAAGTCACACCGGCGTACACGATGCTGCCGGCGATACCGGCGGCTTTGATCGTGCCGGCCGTGGTGATGACGGGGATGTTGTCGAAGTCGACGCCCTTGCCCTTGAGCGGCAGGTAGATCCCGGTCATGAGACCGGAGGCAGCCACGGTTTCCTTGATGCCGTCGCCGTTCCAGTCGTAGGCCGTGATACCACCCTTGCCCAGGGTGATGTCGTCGGTGGTGGTACGAGCCACCCCGTCAACATCGGCAACCCACTTGGCGGTCTCGACCGCAAGTGTAGCCGGGTTGTCGAACGTGCCGGTGGTCGGGTCGTACACAGCCTTGGCCCAGCTGAGCGCTGTAGCCGCATCGGCTTCGTTCACCAGAAGGATGCCGCCCGCGTCAAGGTACTTGGCGTCGTCGGCGTCCATGATGCCGTCATACGCCTTGCCGGAGACGTCGGTGTCGATCCACGAGGTCTGGTTGTTCTTGTTGTACATACCATCGCCGGCCTGGCCGAGCGCCGGGAAGTACTCGAGCTTGAGCCCGTAGACCCACAGGTCGAAGGTATGCTCGGTGTTGACCTCGTTGATCGAGACGGCCTCATTGGCCTTCGTCACTGGCTTGTCGAAGGTCGCCACATCTACTTTGAACCACTGCACTTCAGCCTCGTAGATGAGGTTGATACCTTCGTGGCCGCCGGTGCCCTTGTCGCGCACTTCGGCGATCACGAGCTGCTCGCCCGGATCAAGGGACTTGACCAGCACCCGAGCCGTACCGTTGGCGTCGGTGATGTCGATGTCACGGTCGTCGACATTCCACCACGGCCGGTTGTCACCGGATTGCGTGCGGTCGTCGTCCTCCTTGAACATACCAACGCCCTTCATGAACCACTCAACGGTACGACCCGCGACCGGGTTGCCGAAAGAGTCCTTGAGGGTGATGGTCAGCAGCTTCTCTTCGCCCACGTTCAGGTCAGAGTGGGCGGGAGCGATCGGACCGTCAGTGCCACCGATGGTATGGGGGATCCAGGTCTTGACGGCCGAGGCGTACGGCGACGGCTGGTCTTGCCAGTCGTAGAAGTGCTCCTCGAAATCGTTGTTCGTTTGGTGATCGAACAGTTGCCACTCGTAGGGATTGCCGTCGTAGTTGGCTTCCGCGGTCACGACGGTCTTGCCGGTCGCCTCCGACATGATGTCGATGGACGTCAGGCCATCGGCGTCGGTGGACGCCCAAGCGCTCTTGCCGTCAGCGGCGATTTCGCCGTCCTCAAGGGCGGCCACGATCTTGCCCACGGAGGCGACCGTTTCGTCAACCGTCGTTTTGGGATCGTCGTTCACCACGTTCTGGATCTGCCAGAAGACGGGGATGCCTAGCATCGAACGGCCCAAGTAGCCGTCAGCAAGCCAGTCGACCTCGTTGGCGTATTGGGAATAGTCAACGTCGTAGTCCACTCCTGCATCCACGCCGTCAAGCTGCAGCGGTTGGCTGGGGTCGCCGGCCGGGTCATACAGGTTGTACCAGTCGGATTGACTGGTCGAGAGCGGACCAGGACCGAACACGAGCACGCGGGCGGACCACGTGTGGGTCGTGCCGGCGTTGTTCTGCGCCGAACGGGGATCGGCGAGGATGTAGACCTCGTCGAGGGCCAGCCAGTACTTGGTGCTCCAGATGGCAGCGACGCCAGGGGCAGCCGCGGACACGCGCTGGATGCCGACTTCGGTGGAGATCAGATTGATGGTCACTTCACCGTTTTCATCGGTTAGGGCCGCTTCCGGTTCCACGTTGCCCACATACCAGGGAGCGATCAGGGTGTCGAAGTCGACCAGGACTCCCGGAGCGGGAGAGCCGTCGGCCTGGGTCACCAGGTAGGTGTACTGGTGCGTGAGGCCGATGAGGTTCTCGGCTTCATCGTCGGACATCAGTTCGATCTTGGCGGGCACTACCGGCTCCGTCATGGGGATGATGTCCAGGGACCGGATGAGCATTGCCGCGCCTTGGATCCGGCTCATGCCGGTCTTGGGAGCCAGCAGGCCGGACGCGTCGCCCCAGACGATGCCGAAATCGACGGCAAACGCCATCTCTTTCAGCAGGCTCGGGCTGACCGCGGCCGCATCCGGGAAGGAAGCGAGGATGGCGGCTGCGTCGGCGTCGGTGTACATGGTTTCTATGTTGTAGCCGTTCTGATCGGCCACCCAGCGGGAAATGATAGCCGCCGCTTGTTCACGGGTGACGGTCATGTACGGCTCGAACTTGCCGCCGCCAACGCCGTTGGTCAGACCGGCAGCGGTGGCGCCTTCGATGTACGCGTAGAAGTAGTCGGAGGCAGGTACGTCAGAGTAAGTCGGGGTAGCAGGACTCACCAGGGGGATCTTGTAGGCGTCGACGGCCATTTTCGCGAACTGGTTACGGGGCATAGCCTGGTAGGGCCGCCACGTGCCGTCCGGGAAACCGTCGGAGATGTTCGCCACTTGCTGCTCGGTCACGCCGTAGTCGCCCAGGATGCTCATGGTCAGATCGGTCCATTGAGCAAAGGCGACGCCGACGGCGCCGAACACAAAGATCAGGGTGAGCACCGCTACAAGGGCAACCGTTAGGCCACGCTTGTGCATGCGATATCTCCTTGATTCTTGAGTCTTGTCTGTGTGCATAGTGTTGCGTTCTTGCCGTTTCCTACATGGTGCTGCGTTGGTAGGAGTGTAGGAATAAGAACTGTCACCTCCTTTCGCAAGTGGTCTCGCCGCCGCGTCTACCGCCGCGGAGCGGAAATCTCTGGCACGGCCGGAGAAGCTGGCAAGGGCCTCCGGCCGTTCCAAACGTGGGGAATGGGTCGCGAGCGGCCCGACGGGCCGCGGAATCGGTGAAGAAGCACCAGGCAGGAGAGTCGTCATGTGGTGGCGAGCGCTCACTCTGCCGAACCGCCGTCGTAGATGGCGGTGATCAGGGCGCCGTCGTCACCGGCGCGGGTCTCCAAGTAGAAACGCCGGTGCACCGCCACGAGGTCGCCCTGCCCATCGCTTACGTTGTCGGTCATCTCCAGCAACACCCGGGCACCGTTCGGCGTGTCCTTGACCGCCACGATCCGGGCTGACGAGGGCCGCTCGAGCGAGGCGATCATTTGAGCCAGAGCGCTTCTTGCGCCCGAAGTGACATATGCGTCGACGCCGGTGAGCGTGTCGGTCATGATCCTATCGGCGAGCGAGAGCACCACCGTGCGCGCGGAATCTTCCCGGTCTTCCCAGGTCATGACCGCACCGCCGGTGGTGGTCGTGGTGCCGGGAGCGACGGTGGTCGTGGTGCGCGGTCGCGCACTCGAAGGAGGCGACGTGGGAACGGGCCGGTCGCCGGTCGTGGCAGTAGTGTCCGTTCCCGGCGCCGTAGCGGGAACGGTGGTAGCCGGCGCCTCGGAGGTGACTGTGCCGGGTACGCTTACGCCCGTGGTGTCAGGAGACTGGGTGTCGGTGGTGGTGCCGCCCTCGGCCACCAGGGTGTCAGACGTCGAGGAACTGCTCGCCGTCTGGTCACCGCTGCCCAGCCCGCCCGCCAGGGCGAACAGGCCGAGACTCGCCGCGATCAGCAGGGCGCCTCCGCCGAGGGCCACGCGGGAGAACGTGCTCCGGGGGCTACCCGAGAACGCGCCCCGGGCTGCCTGAGCCCGCGCTTCTTGGCGCACGAGGGCGAGGGTGCGCTCGCGGGGAGCGGCCATGAGTTCGAGGCCGCCGAGCCCTTCCAGTTCCTGCGTGAGCAAGAAGAGGGCCGGGTCGTCCTCGAGGAGGGATGCAGTCATGTCCGGGAGGGAATCCTCCCGCCATGGTCGCATCACTCTTTCGCGCAGGGCGTCAAACATGGTTCATCACATAGGCACTATTGCCGGGGGCCGGGAAAGGTTACGGTGGATCTCGGCGGCGTGTCAGTCGCGGGCGCCGAGGATGTCCTTGAGCGTTGCCAGTCCCCGTAGCTGCAGTTGTTTGATGGCGCCCTCCGTCTTGTCCACCGCCGCCGCCGTCTCGGCCAACGACCAGGAGAGGACGTAGCGCAGCAGCACGACCTCCCGCTGACTCTCGGGAAGCATGCGCAATGCCCCGGCCAGACGCAGACGCCGCTCGCGCTCCTGAACTGTCGCATCGGGCCCGGCCGTGTCCGCGATGAGTTCCTCGGCCTGCTCCAAGCCCACCGTGGGAGCGGTTCGTCCCGTCGAGCGGTGGTGCAGGGCCACCTGTTTCCGCGCGATAGCGTAGAGCCAGGCGACGAACGGCTTCCCCTTCCAGGAGAAGCGGGGAAGGTGGCGGACCATGCCCAGGAACACCTGGCTGGTGACGTCTTCGGCTGCCGTCGCCGACCCGACCCGGAAGAGTGCGTAGCGATAGACCACGGGGTAGTACGTGCGGTACAGAGCTTCGATAGCGCCCTCGTCGCCGGTGCGGGCATGTTCCACCAACTGGTGTTCGCGACCGGGGTCGACCAAGGGTCCATCGGCCGGACCCGCGGCGCGAGACGAGCCCCCACGGGAATCTTCGGGCCCAAGGGGGGAGGATGAGCGTGTCGATGGGCGTGGTCTGCTCATGACGGCCCGCACATCATAGTGGATGGCCGCGCCGGGCAGTAGACCGGCTGGGTCATCCGGATGGGGTCACACGCGGGGCAGGCATGGCAGTGGCGCTCTCGAGGCTGTTCACCAGATTCGCGGTCATCTTGGCGACCTGGCCACGCGTCGCCGGTTCCCACGGCAGTAGCCGCCGCACACCGTACTTGTCGACGCTGCCCGTCAGGATGTCGTTCTCGAAGCCGGTCATGGCGACGACATACAAGGGGCTTCCCCTGGGCACGTCGGCGAACACGGCCTCCGACCCGGTGTAGGGCGGGAGGGGATGTCCGGCGGCGTTCGCGCCCCGGACGATCATCTGGACCAACTGGATGCGCTTGATCGGGTCCCCCGGGTGGAACAGCCACACGCCGTGGGCGTCCTGGCTGCCGAACACGATGCCGGCGGCGGCGGCTTCCTCCACATAGTCGAACGGATAGGGCTGCGGTTGACCGTAACTGTCGTACGTGGGCCACACGTCGGGGAAGGTGGGTTGGTCGAGCGACGCAACCGGCTCTGTATGGAGCCCCACGGCCTCCACCACCATCTTGGCGAATTGCTGCCGAGTCACGTTGTCCTGGGG
>Ga0315273_10013824_pt1 | contig 10391 bp, 7 predicted proteins | sample YL17G02_0_MG_FD_205753 | JGI IMG/M metagenome (GOLD analysis project Ga0315273, IMG submission 205753) | Sediment microbial communities from Yellowstone Lake, YNP, Wyoming, USA - YL17G02_0 | ecosystem: Environmental > Aquatic > Freshwater > Lake > Sediment | place: USA: Wyoming | collected... | reverse complement strand
AGCCAGTCGGCAGACCTCCAATGGCTCGCTACGGAACACCTCGTGCCACCGAGGCCGACCCTCGGACCTTCGGACCTCCTGACCTCTCACCCCTGCTAGAATCGGCTCCACACGGAGCACCCTCATGCCCACTCGCGCCGCGGGATCTGCGCACCTCTCCACGCCTGATCGGTTCCCCGTCAAGACGTGGCTCATCGCGTTTGCCGGGTGGATGTTCGACTTCTACGACCTGGTGCTCTTCTCGTTCCTGCTCGTCCCCATCGGCCACGAGTTCCACCTCTCGAACGCGGAGGAGACGTGGCTGCTCGGCGTCGCGCTTGGCGCGTCCGGCATCGGCGGCATCGTGTTCGGCTACCTGTCGGACGTCTTCGGCCGCAGGCGCGTGATGATGTGGACCATCTGCCTGTACTCGCTGGGCACGGGTCTCACCGCGCTCGCCACGGGGCCGTGGACGCTGGTGCTCTTCCGGTTGCTGACGGGCCTCGGCGTCGGCGGCGAATGGGCGGTGGGCCACGCGCTGATGGCGGAATCGACGCCGGCGCGCATGCGTGGCCGCGGCGCGGCGCTGCTCCAGGCCGGCGAACCGGTCGGCGTCGGCCTCGCGGCGGTCGGCGGCCTGATCGTCGCGCCGATCATCGGCTGGCGTCTGGTGTTCCTCCTGTCCTCGGCGTCGGCGGTCATCGCCATCGTCGTGCGGCGCCACCTGCCGGAGTCGCCGCTGTGGCGCGAGCAGCGCGAGGAACACCTGTCGCCACGCGCCGCCATCGCGGAGCTGTCGCGCCAGGGCCTGCTGTTCTCGCTCTTCAAGAGCTGGGTGCTCGGCACCTTCAAGCTGGGCACTTACTGGACCTGCTACACGTGGCTGCCGAAGTTCATGCAGACCGAATTCCACCTGCCGGGCGCGCGATCGGCGGTCTGGATCCTGACGGCGCAGCTCGGGCAGTTCCTCGGCATGATGGCGTTCGGCTTCTTCGCGGATCGCTTCGGCCGCCGGCTGTCGTTCACCGTCTACTCGCTCCTCACCGCGTGCGCGCTCTACGTGCTGGCATTCCACTGGCAAGTGCTGCTGCCGCACCCGGCGCTGTTCTGGACGGTGATGTTCACGCTCGGCCTTGGCTCGGGTTGCACCGCGGGCTTTGGCGCGCTGCTGGCGGAACTGTTCCCGACCGACGTCCGCAACTTTGCGATGGGCACGGCGTACAACATGGCGCGCGGCGTCCAGTTCTTCGCGCCGAAGGTGGTCAGCATCTTCGTCATCGCCTATGGCCTGAAGGGTGGCTTGAGCGTGCCGCTGGTGCTGGCGCTGGCGACGGCAACGTGGGTGTGGACGCTGCCGGAGACGCTGGGCCGGGATCTGGCAAAGATCGGAAAGCGGTGAGCCGAGCGTTGCGTGTTGAATGTGGAATGTTGAATGTGGAATGTCGGATGTGGAATGTCGGATGTGGGACGTGGGACGGGGGACGGGGGACGGGCGTCCCGCCCGTCAGGGGTCGATGATGTCCGGTCGCCTCACCACCGTTCGCCTCGCCGCGATGGCCCTGCTCGCGCTGGCGGCCTCGGCCGGCCTCGTGGCGCGCCAGACCCAGAAGCCGCCAAGCGGCGCCCGGGTCGCCGTCGTCGCCTTCCGCGATTCCCAACTGCTCACGATCTGCCCGGTGTTCAGCCGCGAGGTCATCGAGAGACCTCCCGCCTGGATGCCGGGGGACACGCCCGTCAAGGCCACGGTCACGACGTCGTCCACCGGCCAGAGCGTGCAGATCACGGTCCACCACCCCGATCTCCTGCACACGGCCGGTGCCGTCTTTGGCTCGGCTCAGCTGCCGGCGCCCGCTGCCCTCGCACCGCGACCGGTGCCACCGGCCGTGCCCACACCGCCGCCGGCTGGCGACGGCACCCTGTCATCACTCCCCGTCGTGGCGGCTGCGGCCACGCTGCCCGCAACCGAGCTCGATCGCCTGGCGCTCGATCTCGACGTGAAAGCGCGCGTCGAGGGCGAGCTGAGGAAGGAGCAGGTCTACGCCGTCGTCGAACGGCCTGACGAAGCGGACTACGTCTTTCTGATCGAGAGCCGCTACACGTCAATGGCCGCCACAACGACAACCTCGGCCCAGGTGCGGCCGGCCGGGACACCGGTCAACACCGTCTGGCTCGGCGGCGACCGCAGGCCGAACTGGCGGCAGTCCTCCCTCGCGCTTGTCGTGCCCGCGGAAGCCTATCGCCGGTACGTGGGCGATGGGAGCGCCCTGACGGCAGCGCGTCTCTGGGAGGGACTCGCGTTCGCGGAACTGGCGCGGGACAACAGGGGGCCGGTGAGCCGGGCTGCGTCGCCCGAGGCGCTTGCCGACGACGTCAGCGGGAAGTGGCCGACCAGACCGTCATCGCTTCCGCTCTGCGCGGCGTCCGTTCAGACCCTGCGGATGCCCGACGATGCCCCTGCGCGTCCGGCCGCAAGCGGCAACGAGGCACTGGCGCCGGCCACGCCGGTGCCGGCGAGCGCGGCCACGTTCCGGGCCATGACGACGCTCGTCAACGTACCGCTGACCATCACCGACACGAGCGGCCGCCAGGTTCTGGACGCGCGCATGTCGGAACTCCACGTCTTCGAGGACGGCGTCGAACAGAAGACCGACAAGATGTTCCCCGTGGCCGCGCCGTCGAGCGTGGCGCTCCTCCTCGACACGTCGAACAGCATGCGGCTCAAGGCCGACGACGTCCGGTCGGCCGCGCGGGCGCTCGTGGACCTGCTGCGGCCGGACGATCGGCTGCTGCTCGCCTCGTTCAGCAACCGCGTCGGCGTGCACGCGGAATTCACCACGGACCGTGGTCAGTTGCGCCAGGCGGTTTCGCAGGTCCGCACGGGCGAGGCGACACGGCTGTTCGACGCCATCACGCTGCTCATCGCCGACCGGCTCATTCAGGTCGAGGGCCGCAAGGCCATCGTGCTGCTCACCGACGGCGTGGACACCCGGAGCCAGCTCACCGACGCCGCCACGACGCTCGCGACGGTGGAACGGTCGAACACCGCCGTCTACGTCGTGAGGTACGACACCGCGGACGCCACGCGGCTCTCGCCGAATGTGCGGATCGATCGGTGGCTGCTCGTCCCCGACGAGGCGTTCAATAACGCCGACGCGCACGCGCAGGCCGACGCGTTCCTGTCGCGCCTGGCGACGGAAAGCGGCGGCCGCATGTACTTCGCGCCGGCAGGCGCGAACCTTGGCGAACTCTGCGGGCAGATCGCGCAGGAGCTGGCGCAGCAGTACACGCTCTCTTATTACAGCTCCACCGATCGCCTGGATGGCGCCTACCGCGAGATTCGCGTGACGATCGATCGCCCCGGCCACACGGTCCGCGCGCGCAAGGGCTATCGGGCCCCGGTCGCCAGACGGTGAGCGTGCCAGAACCGATCGCACCTCAGCACTGATCACCGGCACGACGCACTCCAGCGCCCGGTGCCGTCGCGGGTTTGCCCGCCTTCGTTGCACTTCGGCGAGGCCACGCCCTGGCGCGGCACTCTGTCACGGCCGCGCGGAGGCGGGAAGACCCGCGCTTATCTTGGCGCTCCGGCGGGTCTGCCTGTCCGCCGAAGCGCCAAGCGCGAAGGCGGGAAGACCCGCCCTACTGCGTGAAAGGAAGCCCGTGCCGGGGCGGGCATTCGTCAGTGCGAGGCCGGCCGCACGCGCGTGTTCCGACGCTCGGGCGAGGCTGAAGCCCCGCCCTACAAGACGCGAGGGCCAACCACGGCGCGCAGCGCGCCGATGTGCGCAGGGGTGGTGCCGCAGCAGCCGCCGACGATGCGGGCGCCGGCGGCCACGACGGCCTGCATCGCGGCGCCGAAATCCTCCGGCGAGAGCCGGTAGACGGCCTTGCCCTCCACCAGTTCCGGCCGCCCGGCGTTGGGCTGGATCATCACCGGGCACGGCGATGCGGCCACGAGCACTGCGGCGAGGCGCGCGTAGTCTTCGACCGACATGTTCGTGCCGCAATTGGCCGCGACGACGCTCGCGCCGGCCTCCACCAGCGCGCGCGTCGCCTGCTCCGGCTTCACGCCCATCATCGTGCGGAAACTCCCGTCCTTGGTGCGATCGAACGCCATCGACCCGATGACCACCTCCGCGCCCGCCTCGCGCGCGGCCTTCACCGCCTCCACCACCTCTTCGACCGCGCTCATCGTCTCGACGATGATGCCGTCGGCGCCCCCCTCGAGCAGCGCCTTCGCCTGGCGGAAGAAACCGTCGTGGAATCCGGCCAGCGTGGCGGTGCCGAGCGGCGCCAGCAGATCGCCGGACGGCCCGATGTCGCCGACGACGAACGTGTCGGGCCCGACCGCGCGCCGCGCCAGCGCGGCACCGGCGCGGGCCAGTTCTTCGAACCTGTCGGCCAGCCGGTAGCGCTTCAACACCCAGGGATTCGCCCCGAACGTGTTGCTGAGGACGATGTCCGAGCCGGCATCGGCGTACGCGCGGTGGATCGCTTCGACCGCCGTGGGCTGATCGACGTTCCACGCTTCGCCCGGCTGGCCGGGGCGCAGGCCCGCGCGCTGGAGCTCGGTGCCCATGGCGCCGTCGCCGACGAGGACGCGGGCGGAGATCTGGTCGAGAAGGCGGGATGCGGATGAAGCCATCGGTGTTCTCCGTCGGTGACCCCGGGCTGGAGATTACACATCCGTCATTCGATTGTGCCGTCCCAGCTAATTACTCCCGACCCCATTATTTCGCGCTCATCAACCGCAGCGCGCTCAGCAGGCCCACGCGCGCGCACCAGCCCATGTTGAACGGCTCGGTGTCGGTGGTGTTCGCCGGCGTGTCCCCCACGGAGTGGTAGAACGCGTCGCCGTCCACCGTCACCATCCCGGGCTTCTCGTCGAGATACCAGTTGAGCGGCGGGAATCCCGAGGTGACGGGCTGCGCGCGCTCCCGGTCCCACGCGGAGGTGTAGAGCGTGACCGCCGGATAGATGGTCGCCCCCGCCGCCCTCGGCTGGAACACGTACGAATCGGTGCCGCCCTGCGTCTTCACGCTCGCCGCGCGCTCGGGAAAGCCCTTCGAACCCAGGTGGTCCGTCATGACCGCGCGGACCAGCGTGATGAGCGCCTTGTTGGCGGGGACGTCGTCAGGCTCGACGTAGAGCGCGTCCTTGGACGAGCCGAAGCCCGACTGGTCGTAGTTGACGACCGCCTGCAAGCGCGAGGGGTCCTGACCCATCGCGGCCGCGTACTCGCGCGTCGAGGAGATCTCGCCTCCCCACGAGGCGAAACGCAGGTCCCAGGCCGGCTGCGGGATCTTGCGCGATTTGATCGCGGCCGACAGGGTCCGGGCGATCTCGAGCACGATCGCGACACCCGATGCGTTGTCGTTGGCGCCCGGGCCGCCCGAGTCGGAATCGCCGTGCGCGCAGAACAAGATGTACTTCGAGTGGTCCTTGCCCGGCAACGTCGCCACGACGGTGTGGGCCACGTCCTTGCCGTTCTTCGCCTCGAGCGCAAACGCCACGCGGATCTTCTCGCCCGCGGTCAGCCGCTCGCGCAGTGGCGTGGCTTCGCGCGGCGAAAGCGCAAAGACCGGGATCGTCCAGGTGCCGCGCAGCCGGCCAACTCCCGGCCAGCCCGACGCGGACGCCCGCCCGTCGAACAGGACCGCCACGCAGCCGGTCGTCGTCTCCGGCGTCGGGTTCTTCGAGGTCAGGCAGACGGCTCCCGCGGCGGGCTCGAGCGAGAGCGGCCCGTCGCCCTTGCCGGACGGTGAGCCCGAGCTGGGCCACGTCGTCTTGAGCACGGTCCCGCCACCACCCGTCCCCATTGCCCGGACCTCCCACGACACGGGCTGGTACCAATCGCGCGCCGTGTCCTCGCGGACCTTGACCGCCAGCCCGGCCCCCTTGAAGGCGCCGGCCAGCCAGGTGGCCGCATCATGGTTCGACGGCGTGCCGTACATCCGGGTGCCGAAGCCTACCAGACGGCGCACGGTCTCCACCATCCGCGTCTCGGACACGGTAGCGGCAAGCGCGCGCTCGGCGGCCGGGTTCGGCGCTTGCGGCCCGCCTTGCGCAGCCGGTCGGGCCGCCCCGACGAGGGTCAGGAGAAAGATGGCAAGAACGATGGACAAGACCTTCGCCCGAAACATCGGCACCTCCACGAAGAGACGGTCGGCTGATCGGCCGACAGCATACACCGACACCGCGGCGAATCGGCGCGTCATCCGACGGGTTCCCGTCGACGATCAGCGAACCTCTACCGGATTCCCGGCCAGCCTGCCGTGGCTCGCTGTCATCGTTTTCAACAGTGAGCTGCTTTTGCGCCCGTTCTCGTCGATTGGGCGTCTGGCCCGCCACTTGCGTTCGTCGGTCGCGTTCCACCGACATACCTTCTTACCGGTCCGACGTTATCGCGTCGTCGTTTCCTCCGGCGTTCCGCACTTATCGCCTGCGTACCAGCGAAGCGAAGCCTCACGACCCTGGCCCTGGAAGATGCAGGGGTAACAGGCGGCCACGGGATGCCGTGCGCCGCCAGAGGGGCGGAGTGTGCTCCGCCCCGGGAGTGCGTATCGCATGGCCCAGGACGACCGGACGGGCGGCACGGGCGATCACCACGGGCGCCGCCGCATTCCGCAGCAGGTCACGCGGCTGGCCGTGCTGCTGCTCCTTTTCGCCGTGGCGCTGGTCGTCGCGCGGCACTATCTGATCCCACCCACGTTCGGGGAGATCGGCCACTACCGGGCGGCGTCGGTCGGGGAGATCGCGGCGCGGCCGGTGAAGTACGCCGGGCGCGAGGCGTGCGCCGACTGCCACCAGGACGTCATCGAGGTGCACAGCCGGGGCCGCCACCAGTTCGTCGGGTGCGAAGCCTGCCACGGCCCGGCGGCCGCGCACGCGACGAACCCGACCGACGTGAAGCCGCGCGTGCCGCGTGAGCGCGATTTCTGCCCGCGCTGTCACGAGTACGACGCCTCGCGGCCCACCGGGTTTCCGCAGATCGAGCAGGCGACGCACAACGCCGGCCAGCCGTGCATCACCTGTCACAACCCTCACGCGCCTGCCCCGCCGACGCTGCCGTCGAGTTGCGCCGCCTGCCACGGCGAGATCGCCCGCGCGAAGGCCGCCTCGCATCATGCCACCGTGCCGTGTACGCGCTGCCACGAGGCGTCGGATCAGCACAGGGACGTGCCGCGCGCCAACCCGCCGACCAAGCCGACGACGCGCGAATTCTGCGGCGGCTGTCACGGGAAGGACGCCGGGGGGCCGCCCGAGATCGCCCGCGTGGATCTCGCCCGGCACGGCCAGCGGTTCCTGTGCTGGCAGTGCCACTACCCGCACACCCCGGAGGTTCGCTGATGGCCGACGCAGGCACGGGCAGGCAGGCAGGACAGGTGCGACAGACCGGCGATCCGACAAACGCCAACCTCGACCGCCGCGACTTCCTGAAGACGTGCGCCGTCGCGCCGATCGCGGGCGTGATGCTTTACGTCGTCCGCGTCGCGGCCGGCGAAGGGGACCAGCGAGGCGCCGCCTACAAGGCGACGGATCACGACTACGGGATGGCCGTGGACATCTCGAAGTGCATCGGCTGCGGGCGGTGCGCCGAGGCGTGCCAGATCGAGAACGATGTCCCGCACGAGGGCGGCTACTGCCGCACATGGGTCGGGCGCTACGTCACCACGATCGACAGCGAGACGATCGTCCAGACGATCGACAAGCCGAAACCCGCGGTGGACGAGAAGACGATCCTCCGCACGTTCTTCGCCCCCAAACTGTGCAACCACTGCGCGAAGCCGCCGTGCGTGCAGGTGTGCCCGGTCGGCGCCACCTTCATCACGCAGGACGGCGTGGTGCTGGTGGACAAGGAGTACTGCATCGGCTGCCGCTACTGCATCCAGGCGTGCCCGTACGGCGCGCGCTACCTGGATCCACGATCGAAGACCGCCGACAAGTGCACCTTCTGCTATCACCGCGTCACCAGGGGCCTCGTGCCGGCGTGCGTGGAGGTGTGCCCGGCCGGCGCCCGCATCTTCGGCGAGTTGCACGATCGGGCCAGCCCGCTGGCGCGCTACCTGCGGTTCAGCAAGCTGCAGGTCCTCAAGCCGCACCTGAACACCGAGCCGAAGGTCTACTACGCCAATCTCGACGGGGAGGTGAGATAGCGTGACCGGCTACATGTACCCCAACGAGATCGAGCTGCAGTGGAGCCTGCTCATCGTCCTCTACCCGTACATCACGGGGCTGGTGGCAGGGGCGTTCATCCTGGCGTCGCTCGAGCGGGTGTTCAACGTGCGAGAGGTCCAGCCGACCTACCGCCTGGCCCTCCTGACGGCGCTGGCGTTCCTGCTGGTGGCGCCGTTGCCGCTGCTCGCCCACCTCGGGCACCCCGGACGCTCCTTCGAGATCTTCCTGACGCCGAACGTGCGGTCCGCGATGGCGATGTTCGGGTTCATCTACGCGTGGTACCTGATGGTGGTGCTCCTGCTGGAAATCTGGTTCGACTACCGGCAGGACCTGGTCGAGTGGTCCACGAAGGCGAAGGGCCTGACGCGGTGGTTCTATCGCCTCATGACGCTGGGCGCCACCGACGTGTCGCCGCGAGCGCTCCGCTTCGACGCCACCGCCGGCCGCATCATCACAATTGTCGGCATCCCGTCGGCGTTCCTCCTGCACGGCTACGTCGGCTTCATCTTCGGGTCCGTCAAGGCGAACCCGTGGTGGAACAGCGTGCTCATCCCGGTGGTGTTCCTGTTCTCGGCCATCGTGTCGGGCATCGCCGCGGTGCTGCTCATCTACGTCGCGTCGTGCCGGATCCGCCGGGTCCAGGTGGACATGCTCTGCCTCGACAAGCTGGGCTCGTTCCTGTTCTACGCGCTGACGGTGGACTTCTCGCTGGAGATGCTCGACTTCATCCACCGGCTGTACGCGGCGGAAGAGTCGATCAAGATCCTCTCGGCGATGGTCACCAGCCGGCTGTTCATCAGCCTCGTGGTCCTGCAGGTGCTGCTCGGCACGCTGCTGCCGCTCCTGGTGCTCGCCGTCATCAGCCCCGCCTTCGAGAGGCGCGCCATCGTCCCGGTGCCGCCGGCGTGGCGGCGCAGGATCTTCGTGGTCGCCGCCCTGCTCGTCCAGGTCGGCATCTTCTGCACGCGCTGGAACGTGGTCATCGGCGGGCAGCTCTTCTCCAAGAGCCTGCGCGGCCTGACGGTGTTCAAGCTGCAGATGTACGGACTCGAAGGTTTCTGGGTGTCGCTCGCGCTGCTGCTGCTGCCGCTCGCGATCCTGGTCGTACTGATTCGCCTGCTGCCGCCCTGGACCAACGGTCACGCGGCGCCGGCGCCTCTGAACGCGGAGGCCCGTCTCTCGTAGGAGCGACCGGTCAGGTCGCCCCGGAGGTCCGCCATGTGGCTCGCACGACTTCACCCGTCCCTCGTCGTCGCCGTCGCCATGCTGGCCGCCGTCGTTGCCCTCGCCGCCTCGCCCGGCGCGCAGGCGCCGCGCGGCGGCAAGACGTCGCTCACCTCCGCCGAGGAATGCGGGCGCTGCCACCGCGACATCTACCGGTACTGGAAGGGCTCGCTGCACGCCCAGTCGGCCGATGATCCGCGCTTCCAGGCGGCCTACACGAAGCTGAAGGAGGAACCCGGCCGCGCCGCCAGCGACCACCAACTCTGCCTGCGCTGCCACGCGCCAGCGCTGCTGCACGGCCAGGACGCGAGGTGGGAAAAGAAGGTGAGCTGGGAAGGCGTCACTTGTGATTTCTGCCACTCGGTGAGGAGCATCGGCACCGATGCGAAATCGCCGTTCATCCTCGACGTCGGACAAGTGAAGACCGGACCGTTGCGCAACGCGCAGCCCACGACACACCAGGCACGCTACAGCGAGGCGTTCTCCTCGTCGGCGCTCTGCAACCCCTGCCACCAGTTCACCAACGACCGCGGCCTCGACGTCCTCTCGACCTACGCCGAGTGGCAGGCCAGCCCCTACCCGGCGCGCGCCGTGACGTGCCAGAGTTGCCACATGCGGACGACCGGCGGCAAGGTGGTGGACCCGAAGGTGCTGCGCGTCGCCAGTTCGACGGTGAACCTGCACGAGATGCCGGGCGGCCATTCCGTCAACGAACTGAACCGGGCGATCCAGGCGCAGATCTCCAGCGAGCGGCGCGGCGACACCATCGACGTGACGGTGCAGGTGACCAACCGCGGCGCAGGGCACCGCGTCCCGACGGGATCGCCGCTGCGCAGCATCTACCTGCTGGTGCAGGTGGACGGCGGCAGCCGCACGCAGACGGCGAACCGGACGTACGGCCGCGTCGTGGTCGACGAGAACAACCAGGAAGTGAACGACGAGGCCACGATGTGGCTGCGCGGCGCGCGCACGGTGCGCGACGACCGCCTGGCGCCAAACGAACGCCGCGT
>Ga0315273_10013823_pt1 | contig 10391 bp, 9 predicted proteins | sample YL17G02_0_MG_FD_205753 | JGI IMG/M metagenome (GOLD analysis project Ga0315273, IMG submission 205753) | Sediment microbial communities from Yellowstone Lake, YNP, Wyoming, USA - YL17G02_0 | ecosystem: Environmental > Aquatic > Freshwater > Lake > Sediment | place: USA: Wyoming | collected... | reverse complement strand
GGAAGGTTCTTATCACAACGGGCCGATCCGCGACAGCGCACACTACGCCCTGCGATCCACCGATTCCTCAGCGGCCCAATCCGAGAAGTAATGTCAGAGGGATTGCGGTACTACGTGAGAGCTAACAACGGGTCGCAATCACCACGTCGCCGGCTTTGGGGTCGTGGGGGAGCTTACCACGGGGTATCCGGGCTACGACTCGATCATTGTGAAAGCGAACGGCACCATTGGCACCATTCTGAAGGAGAACGGTTACGCGACCTCGTGGTTCGGCAAGGAACACAACACGCCCTCCTATCAGGCGACGCAGGCCGGGCCGTTCGACCAGTGGCCGGTGGGCATGGGCTTCGAGTATTTCTACGGGTTCGTCGGCGGCGACGCCAGCCAGTGGCAGCCGAACCTGTTCCGCAATACGACGCCCATCTATCCCTTCCAGGGCAAGCCGTCGGGCACCTGGAACCTGACCACCGAGATGGCCAATGAGGCGATCCAATACATGAGGGACATCAAGGCGGTCGCGCCCGAGAAGCCGTTCCTGGTCTATTACGTCCCCGGCGGCACCCATGCGCCACATCATCCGACCGAGGAGTGGATCAAGAAAATCAGCGACATGAAGCTCTTCGATCGCGGCTGGAACAAGGTCCGCGAAACCATTTTCGCCAATCAGAAGCGGCTGGGCATCATGCCCGCGAACGCCCAACTGACCGCTTGGCCGAAGAAACTGCCCGAGTGGGACTCGCTCGGCGCGGTGGAAAGGAAACTCTTCATCAAGCAGATGGACGTGTATGCGGCCTACCTTGCTTACACGGACCACGAGATCGGTCGCGTCATCCAGGCCGTCGAAGATATGGGACAGCTCGACAACACGCTGATCATCTACATCAGCGGTGACAACGGTGCGAGCGCCGAAGGGATGGTCAACGGCACCCCGAACGAGTTCACCACCATGAATGGCGTTCCCGTGCCGGTAAAGGCCCAGTATCTCTGGTATCCGTTCTGGGGATCGGACAAAACGTTCCCGCATTATGCCGCGCCCTGGGCGTGGGCGATGAGCACGCCATTCAAGTGGGTGAAGCAGGTGGCGTCGCATTTCGGCGGGACGGCGCAGGGCGTGGCCATGTCGTGGCCCGGCCACATCAAGGACGTGGGCGGCGTCCGCACGCAGTTTCACCATGTGATCGACATCGCTCCGACGATCCTCGAAGCGGCGGGCATCCCGGTGCCGGAGACGATCAATGGCATCCCGCAGCGCCCCATGGACGGCGTGAGCATGGCCTACACCTGGGACAAGCCCGGCGCCCCCGCCCCCTCCAAGCGCACCACGCAATATTTCGAGATGCTCGGCAACCGCGCCATCTATCACGAAGGATGGGTGGCCTGCACGACCCCGGCGACGCTGCCGTGGGAACTGAGCTCGAAGCCGGCGCCCGACGTGATCACCGGGTATCAATGGGAACTCTACAACGTCGCGGAGGACCCCACCCAATCCAACGACCTGGCGGCCAAAATGCCGGACAAGCTCAAGGAGATGCAGGAACTGTTTTACGCCGAGGCGGCGAAGCATAACGTGCTGCCGCTCGACAACACGACGCTGACGCGCTGGAACGCGCCGAAGCCGAGCCTCGCGGGAGGACGAACGGAATTCACCTACTCGGGAGAACTGACCGGCGTGCCCAATAGCGGCGCTCCGAACATCCTGAACAAGGCCTTCACCATCACCGCCGAGGTCACGATCCCCCAAGGTGGCGCGGAAGGCATGATCGTCACCGAGGGCGGGCGCTTCGGCGGCTACGGCTTGTTCCTAAGTCCCGCCTTCAACTGGTGGTCCAAGGCGGGCTTCTTCCGGAATCTGGGCCTCGGATTCCTAGCCTTCGGATTGTTGCTCGTCTGGCGCGGGCGGAGCAAAAAGTGGTCAGGCCTGAAAATGGGCATGAGCAAATTCGTTGTCCTCTCCGCCTCACTTCTGGTGGTCGCGGTGTTTGCCACTCGCGTGGTGAACATTGGCCGGGGCAAGCCGGTATTCCTCCACAACCTGCTCAACCTCAAACGCACGACGTGGGCCGGGCCGGCCTTGGGCGCCGGCCAGCACACCATCGTCTTTGACTACAAGCCCGATGAACCGGGTTTGGGCAAGAGCGGGAAGGGCGTGCTCTCCGTGGATGGCAAGGAAGTGGCCAGAAACTCCATGGAACATGGCACCCCGATCACCTTCCCCGAGGACGAAAGCTTCGACATCGGCAGCGACACGCGCACGGGCGTCGCGATGCTGGAGTATCGCTACGAAGTTCCGTTCAAGTTCACCGGCAAGCTAAACAAGCTGACCTTCAAGCTCGAACAGCAGCCCGAGGCAGCACCGGAGTTCAAGGCAGCGCTAGCGCCTATGGCGGCACCGGAGCCGGACCCGATTGACACATCGAAGCGCTAGCCGCTTCCAGCCATTGCGAACCCAATCGAGAGCGTGAAAGGAGCGGAAACAGAATCGATGAAAAAGGTGCTTCTTCTCGCGGCCGTCAGTGAAGCCGCGACCGGGCTGGCGTTGCTGATTGTGCCGTCGCTCGTGGGGCGGCTGTTGCTCGGCCAGGAACTGGCCGGCGTCGCCATACCGGTAGCGCGCGTGCTCGGCATCGCCCTGATCGCATTAGGAGTCGCCTGCTGGCCTGGCCGGCTGGCCCTTTGCGGCATGTTGACTTACAGCGCGCTCGCCACGCTGTATCTCGCTTACGTCGGCCTGGGCGGCGAGTTCGCGGGAACACTTTTGTGGCCGGCGGTTGTCCTGCACGCGATTCTGACGGCGCTACTCGCCCGTGCGTGGTTTCGATCGCGAAAGCCCGACCCATCAAACGAACGGCTGAACAAATGACCCGGAATTCGCTTGTGAAACACGCGGGCTGGTCCGTGCCGGTGGCAGCGCCACTGGCTGTGTCTGGGCGCGGTACTGTTCGGAGGGGGCGCCCTCGGCGTCTGATAGCGGGCGTTGCGTTAACCTGGCGAGCGGAAGGCGAGCGGAAACCGCTCTAATGCTTCGTCGGGAGAAGCAGATCGACACGCTGATGACGCAAATAGCCGCCGACCGCAACCCCAGCCGCCGGCGCCAGCTCTTCCTCGAGGCGCAGGCCGTCCTCTCGAAGAACCTGCCGATCATCTGCGTCGCCGTGCGGCGCGTCTACGTGGCCACGAGCACGCGCGTCGCCGGCGCCGTGCCCGTCCGCCCGCCCATCCTCTAGAACGCGGACGCGATTGGCGTGGCGCGATAGGGACAAGGGGCAAGCGACAAGGGGCAAGGGGCGAGGGGCAGTCTCCCGCTGACGCTTCAGCGAGCGGGTGAACTCGTCGTACCAATTCAGGACGACGTGGACGCGCGTCGGCGCGGGCTGGAGAGCGGCGGGTTTAACGAAGTAGAAGGACCCGCCGTCCGGCGTCACGGCGTAGGCGGCGGGGCCGTACGTCGCTGCGGCCAGATACGCGCCGACGTCGAACATGGGTACGGGCTTCTCGAGCGCGAGCGCAGGTCCATCCGTGATGCCGACGCGCATCAAGCGGCTGCCCGACACGAAGAACAGCGTGCGGCCGTCGCGCGCCCAGACGGGCTCGGTGCCCCCGCTGCCCGACACCTGCACGCGCTGGCCGCCGGCGGGAAACGCTTCCAGGTAGACCTCGAAACGCCCGGACCGATCGGAGGAATACGCGAGCCAGCGTCCGCTCGGCGAGATCGCGGGCGTCCGCTCGAGCGCCTCCGTGCGAAGGAAGAGGCTGGCCTGATGCGCGGCGGTGTCGTACTTCCAGAGATCCCACGAGGTGAGCGGCGAGGTCTCGGCGTACGCGAGCCACCGGCCGTCTCGCGACCAGGAGCCCGGATCGGCATGCTGGGAGCCGGTGACGAGCTTCTCGCTCGCCCCGTTGCCGCCGGCATCGCGGATGAAGATGTTGGCCGCACCATCGCGGTCGCTGCTGAAGGCGAGGCGCACGCCGTCCGGAAGCCACACGAGGGAATGAGCGTTCCTGTCCGGCGGCAACTCTTCGGGGATGCCGCGCGCGAGATCGAGCAGCCAGGCCGACATCTGAAGAGACGCGACCCGGGACGTGGCCACGCGCCGCCCATCGGGAGACTGGCTCAGCGAGCCCTGGGCTCCCGCAGGCAGTTCGGCCGCGCCTGTTCCTTGCCGAGCCGGTCGACGCGCACCAGTGACGCGGGCCCCGGCGGAGCCGCCGATACGTACGCCAGGTCGCCGGACCGCGACGCCGCATAGAGCGGCATCGGGCCGTTGTGGCCCAGCGCCTCGACGACCGGGACCGGATCGCCACCCAGCCGGACGAGCGTCGGGTCGACAGGGACGGCAAACAGTCGGCCGCCGCTCGCGTAAAGCAGGTGACCGCCGCCCACGAACGTTGCACGAAGGCCGTCCGGCAGCGGGCCTTTCTCGAGGCGATGGGCGAGCGTTTCGCCTTCGACGCACTCCATCACGAGTTACTGAAGAGGTTCGGGGTTCGGGACCCGGGGCTCAGGACTCGGCGATCGCGAGTCGGGACCCGACGGCACGCTCGATCCGATGTCGTGCAGCGTACAGATGTGCGGACGGTTGAGCGCGGACACCGCGCGGGCTTCCTGCTCGAAGCGGCGGCGGCGTTCCGGATCGCTTGCCGAGCCCTCGGCCAGCACCTTGATGGCGACGCTGCGATCGAGGCGGGTGTCGCGCGCCTTGTAGACTTCTCCCATCCCGCCCGCGCCGAGGGCGGAGAGGATTTCGTACGGGCCGAGGCGAACGCCGGGGGAGAGCCGCACGCGGACACCTCGCGAACATGAAGGGGCGAGAGCGAAGTCTATGGCATCGCGGCACGTTCTGCAATCGACGCCGTACGCGGACGCCGGGCGCGGCCCGGCGAGTGGCAGGAACTGCTACTCGACGAGCGGCAGGGATGGCAGTTTCCTCCATGCCGTGTCGCACGCGGGTCGGTATCCGCCGATTCAGGCCGAAAACGTGGCGATCGCGCACCGGGACTTCTGGCATGCCTCATGCGAGACGACGATGTATGATGCAGCCGATGCCACGGGTCCCACCGCTCGACCGGCCGGCGACGTACGAGGATCTGGTGAAGCTGCCGGACAACCTCGTGGCCGAGATCGTCAACGGAGAATTGTACGCCTCGCCGCGACCGGCGCCGCCTCATGCGCGAGCCGGCTCGTTGATCGGCGGTCTCATCGTGCCGCCATTCGACCTCGGCCGCGGCGGGCCGGGGGGCTGGTGGATCCTGCTGGAGCCCGAACTGCACCTGGCCGGCGACGTCTTGGTGCCGGATTGGGCGGGTTGGCGCCGGACCCGGATGCCGCACCTGCCGAAGACCGCGTACTTCCCGCTCGCGCCGGATTGGGTCTGCGAGGTGCTGTCGCCCTCCACCGCGATGCTCGACCGGGCCAGGAAACTCGCGATCTACGCGCGCGAACGCGTGAGCCATGCCTGGCTCATCGAGCCGGATGCTGCCACGCTCGAAGTGCTGCGACTCGAGAACGGCCGCTGGACGATCCTTGCGGCGCACTATGGCGCCGAGATCGTCCGCGCCGAGCCGTTCGACGACATAGAACTGGAGCTGTCGTCGCTCTGGGCGGATTGAGCGCCGCCCGCCACGCGCATCCCGTGGGCGGCGTCGACCGCACGCTGACCGACATCGAGCGCGGTGCGCGAGGGGCAGCGCGGCATCGAGACCAGGTCGGATTGAGCCGCGCGGAATCGTGCTGTTGACAAGTGAATTGACCGCTTGTGTTTGACAAGTGATCTGACCGCTTTCGTTAAAGTGACGCCTGTGGGCGCTGTGGGCCGGCGGGCGTCGTCGGCCGCTACCAGATCATCGAGGAACTGGGCCGCGGGGGCATGGGACGCCTCTACAAGGTCATCGACAGGGAAGTGCGCGCGAAAGTCGCGCGCAAACTGATCCGGCCGGAGATCGCCGCCGACCCGGCGGTCATCGACCGCTTCCGCGAGGAACTCACGACCGCCCGCGGGCTTGCCCACAACAACATCTGCCGGATGTTCGACCTCGGCCGGGACGGCGACGCGTATTTCCTGACGATGGAGTACGTGTCGGGCCAGGACCTCTGTCTGGGCTCGGAGGGGGCGCCCACGGCGTCCGATAGCGGGGGTTACGTTAACTCGCGAGCGGAAGGCCAGCGGAGACCGCTCTAATGCTATCATCCGGGTCTTGCCCTTTCACGTCGTCAAGAGTGACCCGTCCAGCTCTCGGCGGCCTCCGCGCTGACGCTCGGCATCCAGGGGACGTCCGCCCATCGCCACACGGTGACGCTCGCCGCCTCGGACCTGGCCGCGGTCGCGGCCAACCAGCGCGTGTCGAAGGAGTCGAGCACCGACGAAGGCCACTCGCGCACGGTGACATTCAACTAGCCGGCGGTTCGTGGGGGCTGGCTTCCTTCGGCTTCGCTCAGGACAGGTCGACCAGCCCCCAGTACACGCTACTTCTGCTTCGCGGCCCGCATGACCTCTTCGATCTCCTTTATCGAGCGAGGGATTCCCGGCGTCAGGTTCTCGCAGCCGGTCTCCGTGATGAGGATCGTGTCCTCGACGCGGACGCCCAGGTCCTCACCGGGCCACGTCATGTACGGCTCGTTGGCGAACACCATCCCGGGCTTCAGCGCCTGCGGGCCGCCGCCCACGTCGTGGGTGGCCATCCCGACATAGTGGCCGAAGCCGCCCCGCATTCGCTTGAAGTAGTCCTTGGTGAGATCGAATCCCCGCTTGACAAGAATCGCCTCGACTTCCTGCCGACACTGCTCGAGCGTCAGGCCCGGGCGGTACACATGCAGGTTGGCCTCGTGCACGGCGAGGGACGCCTCGTAGACCTCGCGCTGGCGCGGCGTGAACGTGCCGTTGGCCGGGAACGACGTCGAGATGTCGATGTCGTAGTAGTCGAGGTCGGGCCCGGCGTCGACGACGAGGAAGTCGCCGTCCTTCAGCTGGCGGTCGTGGCGGTTGTAGTGCACGTACGGGTGGTTCTCGCCCGACGAGATGATGACGCCGTACGCGCTCTCCTGCGCGCCTTCCTTCTCGCAGATGTAGTTGAACAGGGCCGAGAGCTCGTACTCGTACATGCCGGGGCGGACCGCCTTGAGGAGCGCCGTGTGCGCCATCGCGCCGATGCGCCCGGCCCGCCGGAGCACTTCGATCTCGGAGGGCGACTTGATCGTCCGCAGCTCCCAGATGATCCCCGAGCAGTCGCGCACCTCCACCTGCGGGAACCGCTCCCTGAACAGCTTCACGAACTGCAGCTCACGCGTCAGCCGCCCGTCCCAGTTGTTCATCGTCATCGTCTTCTGCAGTGTGCGCAGGGTCTCCAGGCTTGCCTCGCGGTAGTGCTCGCCGGGGCGGAAACTCGTGTAGATGACCTTGGAGCGGTTGGCGATGCCCGCCAGGAGCACATCCAGGCTCTCGATGGGCGCGACCCGCTCAATCCCCGAGAACTCCTGGGGGTTCCTGACCAGCTCGGCGCTGATGCCGTCGTTGCGCGCCGCGGCTTCGGTGGACGTGAACACGAGCGTGCTCGCCTTCGCCACGCCGTCCACGATGAGCACCGCGTTCGGGATCTCGGCGCCGGTCAGGTACATGAAGTCGTTGTTCTGCGCGTACCGGTAATAACTCGCGATCGTCTGGGCACCCCAGATCACGGCGACGCCGTCCGGGATCGCCGCCATCAGTTTCGCCCGCCGCTCCGCATACTCGGCGTTGGTGAAACGGGGCCCCGCCAGCAGCGGCGTGGCCGCCAGCATTGTCGCGACAAGCGCCAGCGCACACCGCACGGATCGTGAACGCATCGTCTTCCTCCATTGGGCGAGCACATGCCGGCCCTGCGCGGGATTCTACCCGGTTCGCCGGCGAACACGGCAACCCGCTGTCGCCCCGTCTCGTCCAAGTACCATGCGCCACGACCTCGAGGCCGCCATCCGGTCACTTCGCAAGTCGCCGGCTTTCACCATCGTCGCGCTGGTCGTGCTGGCCCTCGGCATCGGCGCCGCCACCGCCATCTTCTCGACTGTCGACGCCGTCGTGCTTCGCGGCCTGCCTTTCGACGAGCACGAGAAGCTCGTCGCGGTCCTCGAGCGGAACACCCATGCGGCCGAGCTGTTCAGCGGCTCGACGACGTCCCAGACCTATCTCGACTGGCGGGCCCGGCAGCAGGCCTTCGAGGGGCTGGCGGCCGTGTCCGGCACGACGTTCGGCCTTCGCAACGCGGAGGGCCATCCCCAGACGGTCCGGGCCACGTCGGTCACCTCCGAGTTCTTCTCGGTGGTGCGCGTGGCCCCGATGCTGGGCCGCGCGTTCACGGCGGCCGAGGAGACATTCGGCCGGCACCGCGTCGCGGTGCTCAGCCACGCGTACTGGCAGCGGCAGTTCGGAGGCAGCCGGGACGTGGTCGGCAAGACGGTGGTCCTCGACGACGAGGCGTGGGACGTCGTGGGCGTGATGCCGCGCGGCTTCACGTATCCGGTGGCGACCGCCCAGCCTCCGGACCTGTACGTGCCGGTCGCGTTCCGGGACGAGGACCTGGTCCGCGCCGACAGCCACAACTACAACTACTCCGTGATCGGCCGCCTGAAGCCGGGCGTATCCGTCGCCCAGGCGTCGAGTCAGATGGACCTCGTGGCCGAGGCCCTCGACGCGCAGTATCCCGAGTGGGCACCCGGGCTCCGCATCCGGATCGTCACGCTGCACGAGCACCTGGTCGGAAGGGTCAGGTCCTGGATGGTGATGCTGCTGGGCGCCGTGGTGTTCGTGCTGCTCATTGCCTGCGCGAACGTGGCGAACCTGATGCTGGCGCGCGCCACGGTACGCGGGACGGACGTGGCCATTCGCGCGGCGCAGGGCGCCTCGCGCGCCGCCATCGTGCGCGGTCTGCTGACCGAGGCCGTCGTGCTGTCGCTCGGCGGCGCCGCGCTCGGCGCCCTGCTCGCGTGGGCCGCGGTGCACGCAGTCCTGCCGTGGCTGCCTGCCGGCCTCCCGCGAGTGGCGAGCATCGGGATCAACCTCCGCGTCCTCGCGGCCGCGGTGGTGGCGCTCGTGCTCAGGCGGGCCGGGCTGCTCATGGCGCTCGGCCTCGCGATTGGCACCGGCGTCTCGTGGTACGTCAGCGCGGCGGTGGAGCGCTTCCTGTTCCAGGTGGAGCCGACCGATCCGCGCGTCTTCGCCGGCGCGGTCCTGGTGCTGGCGCTCGCGGGCCTCGCCGCCAGTGCGGTTCCGGCGCGCCGCGCGGCCGCGGTGGATCCGATCGTCGCCTTGAGGCGGAAGTAGCTGGCGCGAGCACGCCAGCTCTGTGGCTGTGTCCGGGCGGCATCGAGGTCCCGCAATGGGGACTTATGTCAACCTGGCAACGGAAGCGCGAGCGGAAACCGCTCTAGTGCTACCTGTCGTCTCGTGTGGATCAGAAAGGACGCGACGGCGCCGCTGCGCATGACGGTTGCGGACCGGATCTGGCGCGCTGAACAGAAGACCGCGATTCGGGAGCGCCGCGTCCTCGGCCGCCGGTCCTGTCCGAGGCGTTTCCCTCCACCGTCGCCGGTACGCCGGGCCTGAAGGCCCGGCCTCCGCTCCCTGATGGAGCTCAGGGGCTTCAGCCCCCGGGGCGGTGTCGCGTCAATGGCGGGCACAGGGAAAGCGCCTCGGCCACCCACGTCCTGCGGCTGCCGAACCAGAACCGCGGCCTCCTATCTCGGGGGCTCAGGCGAACGGCTGGTCGATCGACGGGCTCGGCTGCGAGAAGAACCTGGCGCCGGACGGCGTGATGTACATGTCGTCCTCGAGCCGGACGCCGAACTCGCCCGGGAGGACGATCATCGGCTCGTTGGTGAAGCACATGCCCGCCGCGATCGGCGTCGTGTTGCCACGCACCAGGTAGGTCCACTCGTGGCCGTCGAGGCCGATGCCGTGGCCGGTCCTGTGCGGCAGTCCGGGCACGCGGTAGTCCGGGCCGAACCCGGCGTCGGTGATCACCGTGCGCGCTGCGGCGTCGACCTGCTCGCACGGCACGCCCGGCCGAGTTGCCGCGAAGGCGGCGGCCTGGGCGCGCTTCTCGAGTTCCCACACGTCCTTCTGACGTTGGGTCGGTTTTCCGAAGACGATCGTGCGGCTGATGTCGCTCCGATAGCCTTCGACGCCGCAACCTCCGTCCATCAGCACCACGTCGCCCGCCCGCAGCGTCCTCGGCTTGGTGCTTCCATGCGGCAACGCGGTCAGCTCGCCGAAACCCACGTCGATCCCGCCGTCCACGCCGAGCGCCTTGTGGGCGGCGGCGGCGTTGGCCATGAACTGCTCCTTGGTCGTGCCCTCCCGCAGGGTGGCGATGGCGGCCTTGTAGGCGGCGACGGTGATGTCGTTGGCGCGCTGCATCAGGGC
>Ga0315273_10013821_pt1 | contig 10392 bp, 13 predicted proteins | sample YL17G02_0_MG_FD_205753 | JGI IMG/M metagenome (GOLD analysis project Ga0315273, IMG submission 205753) | Sediment microbial communities from Yellowstone Lake, YNP, Wyoming, USA - YL17G02_0 | ecosystem: Environmental > Aquatic > Freshwater > Lake > Sediment | place: USA: Wyoming | collected... | reverse complement strand
ACAATTCCATACCCGCCTGTTACAATCTGGCAGGATTGTATTCCATAAAGAACCAGCTTGACCTGTCTGTGGATTATCTTAAAAAAGCTATTAAACTGGGTTACAAGGACTATGCTTTCATAGAAAGCGACAATATGTTTAACAACCTGCGAAAAAGCACCCGCTACGTTGAAATCATAAATGAACTTAAAAAACATTAAGCCCCCCGCCTCTGCGAGTTAAGGTTTTCTGTTTTGTAGAAAACCAAACTCCGATTACTTATCGGAGTGGCCGACATGTCCTTTTGTAGCTCGAAAGTGCGCAGGGGGAAGGTTTCCGCTGAAGTGTAGCTTTTCGGTTCTTGCTGCCATCCCAAGTACCCGATAAAATTACAAATAATATTATTTAGATTGACAAAAGAATAAAAATGTATTACGATACATGTCGTAACGATGAATGTCGTAATACTCAATAAGGAGAAGTTAGAAAATGAATCCATTTAAGTTTGGTTCAATAGTAGAAGGGGAATATTTTACTAATCGGGAAAAAGAGATAAAGGAACTTATATCGGATATAAAGTCAGGGCAGAATGTAGTACTTATAAGTCAGAGAAGATACGGGAAGAGCAGTATGGTTAATAAAGCCATAAATGAACTACACATCAAATCTATTAGAGTGGACCTTGAACTGATTTCTGATGAAATTGATTTTGCAAATACTTATGTTAGGAAAGCGCTTGCCCTGAATCCATTTGAAAAGCTGAAAAGTTATCTAAAAGCATTAAAAATACAGCCATCGATACAATACAAACCAAATACAGGTGATATTAGCGTATCTTTTTCAGCGGATATGAACGATAAAACAACCATAGTTACTGAAAGCTTGGAGTTGCCGGAAATTATTGCAAAAAAACAAAAGAAACATATAGTTGTTGTTTTCGATGAATTTCAAGAAATACGCAGAATTTCTAACCATCTTGAAAAGAAAATGAGAGGAATATTTCAAACACATCAAAATGTATCATATATATTTATAGGAAGCCAGGAAAGTATGATACGAGATATATTTCAGGAAAAGAAAAATCCATTTTATAAGTTTGGCAGGCAGAAAGTACTTAATCGTATTCCTGAAAATGAATTGGAAATATTTATTATGAAGAGATTTCATTCAGTAGGGATAGATGTTTCTAAAATAGTAAAAGAACTTTTACTGTTTACTGATTACCACCCGTATTATACACAGCAAATATGTCATGAGCTATACATAATACAGGATAAAGGAGTGTTAAAAAAAGGATTAATTAAAAAAGCCATAGACAACATAGTAGCTGAACACAATGCGGATTATAAACGATGGTGGAATGAATTGGATAATACAGAAAGAAAGATAGTAATAGGAGTTACAGAAGGCAGTGATAACATTACATCAAAAGATTTTATTCAGAAATATGGAATTAAAACTGCAAGCACTGCTGGAAGTGCAGTAGGAAGACTTATTGATAAAGGTATAATTGTACGAAGATATAAAGAGAATACTGCAATAGAAGATCCGTTTTGGAAAGAATGGATATTATTAAACAGAAATTAATAAGTCGAAAATAATTCATTAAATATATTAACTTGAGAGTCCCGACTTTTTTCAGTAAAACTGTTTAAAAATCGGCTAAGCAACCAGCCTGACACCCTCGATTCTATCAAAATCAATTCTTTTTATCAAGAATTTCTTCAGGATTGAGTATTTGAAGGAATCCGCAAGAAATTCAGGGAAGACATTTCTTAAAGCAATGGCAGTAACCTGTTCAGAAGGGCATAAGTCCAGCCTTTGGGTACGAATCCAGGAGCCAAATGAGTTCCAGACAAGTTTAGGAAAGGATAGGGAAAGGCACTGAAGAATACCCTGGGCAATAATGCCAATCTGAATATGACAGTGATATGCGGCAAGTTTTCTTCGGACAGCGGCGCGGAATTCGTCAGTTTTATGATGCAAATACTGGTCACCTGAATTCTTGCGTATAGGGTCAACTACTTTCATCCAGAAATGATAAGCATATGCGCCAAGAATGCGAAGAGCCTGCTTGAAAGAAACTTCAATTTTAAAACGTAGCCCGTAAATTCTTATGATTTCAAGTGGCAGGAGGGTTCTGTCAGTGCTCATCAGTATAATTCTGCCACGGCTGGGATGAAGGACAATTACAAACCTTACGATTACACCTGCTGCTCTCCAAAATAAATCAACCGCCTTAAACTGAAGCATGACGTTGTTATCTGAATATATTGGGCTTTGGGCGGTCTGCATATCAGGAGCATCAAAGAATTTCTTCAGCTTTATTTTCTTTCCGTACTTCAGGGGACGACCTCTCTTTCTCTTTTTATGACACATTTCCTCTACCGGCAAGTATGCCACGGCATTGCTTTTTACCCTTGTGATAAGGTGGTTGCCCATAGCGAGCAGTCCTGTAACCATTGTATTACAGGCATAATAAGCATCGGCAATGAAATAAAACGGTTCCTGGATGTTCAATGACAAGATTAACTCAATCATTTTGTCCAGCAACGTTCTGCTGTCCCTGTTTGAAAAGACAACCCCTTCATGTATCCTGCTTATCAGGGGAATGGCAAACATACTCCTTAATGTACCGGAGAGGACTGCAATGACCTGACAGGAGTGTCCAAAGATATAACTCGGTTTTGTATTTGCTCCCGATTCCTGGTATAATTTCTTGACCGCAGGCATATTTTTGCCTTCTTTTGGTACTTTGAGCCCGTCTCCTACCAGCAATAGTCGCCCATTTACCCGCAAGAGAGAGGATGAACGTTGCAGAACCATGGATTTCCATAATTGGGTCAATTTTTCAAGGTCTACTGCCGGGGTATGGAAAAAGTCCAGGATACGGTCATAATAGAAACCCTTCAGTCCCAGTGCCCGAACAATACTGGTCACTCCAAATAGGTCTCCCCGGATAGTCAATCCTGCCAGAGAAACAGCCAGCCACAAAAAGGTCCTCAGCCTCGCACATGCAGGCCTCAGTTGTTCTACCATCTTCCACCAATACACCCATAGTTTCATAGCGCCTCCTTTTGCCGATATCTCTTGACATATACAGCATATATATGCTGTATTATAGCAAAAGAAGGCCAGTAATGCAACATGCAATTGAATTTAATACGAAAAATAGGTACAATGAAGAAGTATATGGCTATGAAACAGAATAAACTAATCGCTATTGAAAAAGAGATTCGGCAAATAAAACAGCAGTTACTGTCTATCGGTGAGATGAGGCCCGGTTCACTAACCCTGCAGTATAATCAGCCAAAAGGCAGGAGCTTTCCCTATTATCAGCTCAGCTATACCCATAATATGAAAAGCCGTACTGATTATATACGCAAGAAATTTGTTGACGATTTGAAAATGCAGATTAAGAACTATAAACTGTTCAGAAAACTGACTAAACGGTGGGTTGATTTGGCTATTAAATATTCTAAATTAAAGATTGATTTTTCTGTCAAGAACAAGTAATATTATATCAAGAACTCGGTACTCTCAAGATATTAACGGAAACCCATGAAAATCCTTATCCCATTTCTTTTATCAATTTTATTTTCAGGCTGCTATTTAGGCATACCTGATTTCATAATTGAACAAGAAAAAGAATCCCATCGGAATGAATATTATAAGAATCATTACAAGCAGGAAAACAAACACCATGATAGTCACAAAAACAAAGACACTCATCGCAAGCACAGCCAAACATCTGAAGACAAAGAATCTGAAGAAAAGAGTGAATAAACGGAAGTACTTATAAATAAACATAGGAACATAGAGGAACATAGAGGGACGGAGTTAAAATATTAAAATAACTTTATTGATCAATAAATTGTAAAGGCTCACTAAATGCTTCCTCTAATTTTATCCGCCTTCGCAGAAGACCACGGGAGTGAGCCCGTGGATGAATGCGGATAACCTCTCCGAAGATTTTGCCGTAGGAGGGTAGTGCTCTCCGATATTATCGGAGAGAAATGAAGGATACCACGGGTGTTAACCCGTGGAGGCTTTATTTCTTCTTGCCACAGCGGTCAATATAACAGCCGTAGGTCGTGGGTCGCAGACCGCAGACCGCTAACAGCAACTGCCTAAGAGTCGATAGTCGTTGGTTGTTCGTGAGGAACGAAACGGCTCTACTACAACAAAGAACCAGAACAGCTACACTACTGTGAAGAACCCAAACAACCTACATTATTTTGTTGACAAGGTATATCTAATGTGATATATAATGTATATAGGAGGTGATATATGCAAAATCAGAAAATACTTATGGTATTAGAGCCAAACATGAAGGATGTCATAAAAGACATTGCAAAGACAAACCAAGTGTCAATGTCAAGTGTATGCAGGGACCTCATAAGAGAGGCTTTGGAGATATATGAAGATAAGTACTGGAACAATATAGCTTCGGAGCGCGATAAAAACTTCAATTGGAACAAGGCAATATCTCATAATAAAATATGGGGCAAGAAATGATATATTCTTTGCTATATCATCCTAAAATAGAAGATGATATTAAAAAAATTGACAATAAGATTAAGGAAATAATTAAAAGAGCGATTGAGCAAAGGTTGATAATTGACCCTGTGAAATATGGATCACCCTTGAGGCGTGGATTAAAGGGATACAGAAAAATGCGGGTTGGTGACTACAGGGTGATTTATTGTATTATAGATGATGAAATAAGGATTGTAGTCATAGGGCACAGAAGAGATGTTTATTTAAAGGCGAATAAAAGGAAATAATAAGAGGAGATAGGAACGTACTTAGAGATAGGGACGTACTTAGATAATACGATATTCATTTCAATAATAAAAGGAAAAAAATGTTACTAATAATATTATTTATTTTAGCAACGATATTTAATTTATATGTATCACGAAAATGCCTTATATCCTTTCCGTCTCGCAACGGCGGACGAGATGGCCATAAAGCGGATAGTCCGCCTTTAGAAAGCAGGCGAGACCATGCGAAGACGCATGGGTTTTACAGGTTTTTCGTGTTTGAGGCTGCAATAATATTAACAGCCCTTAATCTGAAAAGATGGTTTATAGATTGGAACAGCTGGCACCAGCTCATATCATGGGTGTTGCTTTCTATAGGGGCTTTTATTGTGATTTATGCGGTGTATTTGATGAAAACCATGGGAAAGCCGCAGAAAGTTGAAGAGGATTCTTCAACATTCAAATTTGAAAACACTTCTGTTCTTATAAAAACAGGATTGTTCAAATATATCCGGCATCCGATGTATTCTTCTCTTTTATTCCTGATATGGGGAGTGTTTTTTAAGAGTGTTGGGGTTTTTGATTTTATTGTTGCGATAGTCGGGACAGGATTACTCATCCTGACCGCGGAAACGGAAGAGAAAGAGAATGTTGAGCGGTTCGGGAAGGAATACGAGGAATATATGAACGGTACAAAGAGATTTGTGCCGGGGATTTTTTAATACGGGGACGTATTAAAAAATGGTCGTTAATCATTTGTCGTTAGTCGTTGGCAGGAAACGGTCCTCCTACGCCCATTCAACTACGCTCAGGGCTTCGGAAGGGCAGGCAGTGCATCAAGGAGTCAATTACCCCGAGAAACTTGCTACTTCGAAAGTGCAAAAAAACCCAAAAAAGAAAATGCTTGACATTGTAATCTTTCCTCAGAGTCATTTTAGCGTCTAAAAATGGATAGGGACATTGATTCTGTAGCAGCTGATTTTCGAGCTAAAAAAACACAAGGAAACAGCCCTCAAAATTAATTTTAACAGGGGGTTGACTTTCTTGTGTTTATTTTATATAATGCTTAATAATATAAAGTAATAAGCAAAGGAGGAAAAACATGGTTAAACAGAAAGGGCAGTTGGAAAAGGAACTGAAGGAAGTGATCAGGAACTTACCGAAGTGGGAAGAAATCGTCCGGGGTACATTGATGAAGTATTATTTAACGTGCGGGAATAAAGGGTGCAGGTGCTATAGGGGAGAGAAACATGGTCCTTACTGGTATATAGCGGTAAACTTTGGCAGGGGGAAGCAGAAATTATACAAGCTCAACAAGGCTGAAGTGAAGAAAGTAAGAGAAGGGATAAAGAAGTATGACCGATTGTGGAAAGAGTTATGCAGGATAGGAGAAATAAACATAGAACTAATGAGGGTGGAACGGAGATGAAGGGTTCCGGATATGAGTCCGGGATAAGTAGTTGGAAAAAGGACGGGAGAGTATATGTCCAATTGGGTATTGGTGTTTGTTTAGAATATAATATAAGAGATGATGTAGAAATGGGATATGGAATGGTGCAGCTGTACCGGGCCGGGGTAGGGAGCAGCAGGGATATCGGGGAAATATTTGGAAGGAGTGGAGTTGATGTAATCCGGAAAACTAAACTGGCAAAGGAAGGGATAGAGAATTTAAGAGACGGCAGAAGGAATAATGGCAGGAAAGAGAAATTGAACAAAGGATTAAAAGCAAAAATATTAGTGAGAATAAGCAAAGAACCCACAGTAACAGATGCCGAATTAACTGAGCTGATAAATAAGGAATTGCCTAAAGGTCAAGAGGTAGCAACAAGGACGGTGAAACGATATTTGAGTGATAGCGGGGTAGGAATCTGGAGATCAGCATTACGTGGTGAAGAGAGTAAATCCGCAGGGAAGAAATGCCGTGTAGAATCGGCATTATCAAAGTACAGCGGGGTATTTTTAAGTATGCGGTATCTGGAGGAGCTAGGTTTCTGGGAAGCAATAGGGAAGTTAAAATCAGGGACGAGAGATAAATACAGTATTGAAGAAGTAAGTTTAAGCATATATTTTTTGTATGTGCTTGGAAAGAAAAGGTTGTCCGAATTAGACAACTTGTTTCACAAAGATTTTTCTTGTTTAATGGGAAGAGAGAAGAGGCATTTATTGTCGAGCGGGGCGCACAAGCGGTTAAGTGATATAGCAGGGGGGACAGACATTGAAGAATTTGAAGACAATTACAGTGAAGGTATATTTAAATGGGGAGAAATAGAATCAGAAATAATTTATGCAGATACGCATGTAAGTGAAGTATGGCGTAAAGAAAATATAACGATGGCGCTTCATGGGATAAAACGCAGGAAAGTAAAAGCAATAAACAAACATTATTTAGTAGACAACAGTGGCAAAGTGCCGCTAGCGAGAGAACTGAGTGAAGGGAAGAGGAGATTAAGTCAATCATTACCGGATTTGATTAAGAAGATAAAAAAACATTGTTTAAGGTTCACAATAAGTTTTGATAAGGGAGGGGTAAGCAAAAAGGTTTTAAATACATGTATTGAAGAGAAAGTTGGATTTGTAGCCTGGGGACCGAAATGGAGAAATATAAAGAGAGAAATAGAAAAGATACCGTTAAAGAGCTTCAAGTTAGAAAGGAAAGAAGAGAAAAGGAATATATCAGGCAAAATAGTAAAAAAGATAAAAGAGAGATTATGTGAGACAAAAATTAATTATAACGGAGTGGGAGAGTTGAGGGCAGTGGTGGTATACTTTAATAATACGGGAGAAATGGCCTGGATATATACAAACCTTACAAAGAAAGAATGTTCTACATTAGAAATACGGGAAATAATAAGATATAAACAGAGAGTGGAGAATTATTTTAAGCAGAGGAAATGTTTTGGGGCGATGGATTGTTTTGGTGGAGGGCCGGCTAAACGGAAAAAGATAATAAAACCAGAACTAAAGCAGCTAATACGGCGGGAACGCCGGCTGGAGCATCAGATTGTGCAGACCAAAGAAGCACTGCAGCAGATAAATTTAAATTACAGCAGTCAACTGTTACCGGAATGGCCGTTCAGGAAAGCAAGAAGTTTGTTTAAAGAACGGTTAAGCAATTTAGAAGAGAAATTGAAGAAAGCAGAGCAATTACGAGTTTGGATTGAAGGAGGGGAAAAACCGGATTGGGTAATGACGCCGTATGAACTTGATTTACGTAAGGAGAAGATACTTACTCAATTCCAGGATTGGGCATATACAATTAAATGGAAAATAATAAAAGAGTTTCAGAACTGTTACGCAGACGTGCTGCGGCAACAAGGAGTAAGAGGGGAAGAGTTAAAAACTAAATTAGACAATTTTGATAAAACGAATGTATGGAAAGAAATAATATCTTTGGAAGGACAGTTGAATTGGGATCACAAAAACAAATTGTTGGAAGTTAGCTTAGCAAAATTGAGGAAACCACTTTTACAAAAAGCGTTGCAGAAATATTGTTACAAACTGAATCAACAAAAGTCTGGTGTTCATTTAGGTAAGACCCTCAGCTATAAATTGTTGATAAGGTGTGAGTAAATAATTATTATTGGATTTTGAAATATTTTTATGGAGTCACCGATTTGGGAGTATATGCTTCCCTGGATTTTTATCGTCAATAACTGCTACAGAATCACCATCAAAAATGATTTTATTTCATTTTTTCATTGACAAAAATCAAACCCTGTGGTATAATTAAACCATGAAGTAAGCTGTTTACTTCATAATCCTTTCTAGGGGGATTATTTTGAAAAAGTTAAGGCTTGTATTTATTAAATCAGAATACCTTTTATCGACGATAATTTAATCGTAGGTGTTGAGCTAATACTCAGCAACTACGATTTTTTTTGTTGATAAAAACACAAAGTAAGCAGTATGCTTTATATTTAAGTTTAGAAGGGGTTTCAATTTTTTTTGATGTAAAACATGAAGTAAGCAGTATACTTTAATTTTAAAGGAGGATGAAATGACAAAGACATTCAGGCTTGAAAACGGGTTATTGAAGATTGGAGAAATTGCAAATGAAGCAGGAGTCAGGGAATCAACCATAAGGTACTATACGAACATAGGTATATTGAGTGTTTCAGAAACTACGGATACAGGTTATAGGCTTTATGACAGAGATGAAACCTTAAGAAGATTGCAGGCAATAAAGGAAATAAACTCAGGCAAATTAACATTGTCTCAGATAGCAACACAGTTGGCGTAAAGTAAAAATTTTTTAAACTAAAACATGAACAATGCAGTTAACTTCATGTATTACTAAAGGAGGAAAAAATGACAAAGCAATTCAGGCTGGAAAATGGTTTGCTGAAAATTGGAGAGATTGCAAAAGAGCTAAGTATCAACCAGTCAACCATCAGGTATTACACTGAGATTGGGCTTCTACCCGTAGTTGAAACCACCGAAAGCGGTTACAGGCTTTATGACAGAGAGGAGACAGGCAGGAGGATAAGTATTATTCGGGAAATTAATGCAGTAAGGATGAACCTGAACCAGATAAAAATGAAATTGGCATAGGGGGATAAACCGTCGTTCCGTCGTTCAGTATATCCGTATTTAAGTATTTCCGTAAAAGCAGTTGCTTTTGGACGCAAATACGTAACGACTAACGACGATTAAGTAGTTGTGGGCGTAAAGACGGTCTTATAAAAGGAGTAAAAAATGTCTGAACTTTTAAAAATAGGAGAGATGGCTAAAATAGCAGGAGTAAGGCAGTCTACTTTGAGATATTACACGGATATAGGGTTGATTAAGGTTGCGGATTATACTCCGGGCAGGCAGAAACTGTTTGATAAAGAGGATACATTGAAGAGAATACAGATTGTCCAGAAAATAAGCAGGCAGAAACTTTCTCTTGAGACCATAAAGAACGTTATTGATGACCATAAAGATGCAGAATTGAAATAAGAGGAGAAAAATGGTGAATGGCATTTTACGTAAAAAAATATTTCATTCAGGTTTGACAATCCTGGTAATGGGGTTGTTAACTCTTGTGTCTGCTATTGCGGTCAATGCGGCATTTCCCGATGGCTGGTCATATAATAAGACAATCAACATTTATAATTCCGGCGCAGTGCTGAACGACTATCAAATATTCATCAGCACAAAAAACGCTCTCGCAGGCACTACCAATTTCAAAGTGAACCAGTATAATGACGTCCGGTTTGCCGATGTTAACCTGAAATTATTGAATTACTGGATAGACCCGTCAACTTCTGCGGCAACAGGGTTCTGGATAAGGGTATCAACGGTAATCGCAACAGGGAACACCGCAATATACATGTATTATGGGAATGCCAGTACGGGTACAGTAAGCAGCGGTTCCGGGACTTTTGATTTATTTGACGATTTCAGCGACGGAGTGTGGAACGACAAATGGGAGCAGAACGATTTGTGGGTAAACGGCGCGCTGGGCACGGTTTCGGAGAGCGGGGGGATAATACAGACGAACACAGGAGCAAGCGACAGAGACGGCGTGACTTCGTTAAAATCGTTCGGCGGCGATTTTGAGGTAAGTCTGAAAATCGCCGGCACCAATTCCGCTAACAGCATGTGCATATATTATTCCGACGGGAATTTAATTGAGTTTACTCCGAACCAGACAACCCCATCG
>Ga0315273_10013820_pt1 | contig 10393 bp, 10 predicted proteins | sample YL17G02_0_MG_FD_205753 | JGI IMG/M metagenome (GOLD analysis project Ga0315273, IMG submission 205753) | Sediment microbial communities from Yellowstone Lake, YNP, Wyoming, USA - YL17G02_0 | ecosystem: Environmental > Aquatic > Freshwater > Lake > Sediment | place: USA: Wyoming | collected... | reverse complement strand
GCGATGTCATCGCCGCGCTCGAGGCAGGAATCGACACGACGCGGAAACGGCTCGTCTCAGTCACGGAGGAGCGCGCCGGGTACCGGTACGCGGCGGGGAAGTGGAGCATCAAGGAGGTTATTGGGCACATGTCCGACACGGAGCGGATCTTCACCTACCGGCTCCTCACCTTCGCGCGCGGCGACGCCGGTCCGGTGCCGGGTTTCGACGAGAGCGCCTACACACCGGCCCAGGAATCCGACCGCGTACCGCTTGCCTGGCTGCTCGACGAGCTGGTCGCGGTACGGGCCGCAACGCTGGCGCTGCTCAAGGTGCTGCCGCCTGGAGCATGGGAGCGCCGCGGCGTTGCCAGCGGCAACGTGCTGACGGTGCGCGCGGCGGCCTGGATCATCGCCGGTCACGAGATTCACCACCGCCGTGTGCTGGGGGAGCGCTACCTCACCGCGCCCTGACGGGCAAAGCCCACCACCAGCAGCTGCACGAACTGGTCGGCGCGCGACGGGCCACCGATCGACTCCTCGAAACCGGTCGCCGGTCGTGTCGCCACGATCGCCGCCATCGATTCCCCCCGCGCCACCGCATCACGCACCCGTTGCCCGACCGTCTCCAGCATGGCCCGGTACGCTACCAGGCCGGCGCGGTTGGTCGCGGGGCCATGACCCGGCACGATGATCGTTTCCGCGTTCGCGATGCCGAGGCCGGCATCGACCGCCGCCAGCATGCCCTCCCAGGTGCCGCCGGCCCAGTAGTCGATGAACGGTGGCGCGCCGAGCTCGAGCACGTCGCCCATGTGCAGGACGTTGGCGCCGGGTAGCCAGACCATCAGGTCGCCATCGGTGTGGGCCGGCGCCACGTGGTGCAGCACGACCTGGTCGCCGGCACGCCGGATCGTGAGCGAGTCCGTGAAGCACTCGGTTGGCAGGGCATCAGCCGGAGCCGGCGTGCGATGCCAGTCCCGCCACTCGGTGATGACGGTGTCCTTGCGTGCCTGCACCGCCACGTTGCACTGCGCGATGAGGCGCGCGCCCTGCGCCCGCCAGTGCGGATTGCCGCCGATATGGTCGTCGTGATAGTGCGTCGTGACGACCGTGCGCACCGGCCGTGTCGTGAGCGCGCGCAGCGCGGAATCGGCGAGCCCGACCCGCCGGTCGCTCTGCGCATCGATGAGCAGCACGTCGGTGCCGTCGTCATGCACCAGGATGTTCCCGTTGGCGAACCCCGAGAGGACCCAGACGCCGGGGCGCAGCGGCACGGTGGTGATCTGCATGACGGACTGCGCGGGGACGATCGATGGAACGGCAACAAGCAGCAGCAGGAGGACGAGGCAGGGATGTCTCGATGCGCGCATTCCGGTTCCGGTGATGGGGTCCAGAGCTGGACGGGTGTGCGCGACGGTTCGTTTCAGGCCGACGGCGTCAGTCCTTCTCCTGCAGCATGCGCTTCGGCGGGTCGTCGAGGTCATCGAACTGGCCCTTCCTGGCCGCCCGCAGAAAGAGCAGGGCGAAGACGCCGCCCAGCAAGACTGCGATCGGGAGCAGGAAGAGTACGGCGTTCACTGGTCGCCCTCCCGGACCAGTCGCTCGACCCGGAGCGCGCCCCAGATCACGAGGCCGCTGGAGAGCGGCATGAGCAGCGCCGCGACCAGCGGGTTCACGAACCCTGCGGCCGCCGCCGACACCGCGACCACATTGTAGGCCAGGGATCGCCGCTGGTTGCTGCGGATGATCTGCCGGCAGGCGCGCGCGGCGCGCCGCGCCGCGAGGATCGGCACAAGCGAAGGGCGCGCGATGACGCCATCGGCCACCAGCACGCTGCTGGCGGCACCACTGCCCATCGCAATGCCCACGTCGGCCATCGCGAGCGCGGGACCGTCATTGATCCCGTCCCCGGCGAAGAGCACCCGATGGCCCGCGCGCTGCCGCGCCTGGATCCACTGCGCCTTCTGCTCCGGCCCGCATCGCGCCACCACCGTCCCGATGCCGGCTGCTGCCGCGATGCGATCCGCCACCTCGGAGTGATCACCGGTCACCAGGGCCACGGCGATCCCCTGCGCCTCGAGCTTCCGCACCGTATCGGCGGCATCGGGCCGGATCACGTCGCCCAGCCGGATGCGATGTTGGCGCCCCGCTTCGTCGCTGAGGAGCAGCGAACCCGGCCCGCCGGTGGCGAGCTGCCACTGCACGCCGTCGACGCGGCCGCGCACGCCGACGCTGACCTCCTCCCGCACGTTCTCGCCCCGTGGCAGCGCAATGTCCCGGCTGATCGCCGCCTCCACGATCGCGCGCGCGATCGGGTGCATGCTGTAGCGCTCCAGGCCGGCCGCGACGCGCAGGGCGCTGTCGTCGGCCTCCAGCACCGCCACCGTGCCGACCGTCAATGTGCCGGTCTTGTCGAATGCCACCAGGTCGACTTCAGCCAGGTCGAGCAGCGCGTCGGCTGAGCGAAACAGCAACCCGCGCCGCGCCGCGGCACCGAGGCCGGCCGCCGCGGCGAGCGGCTGGGACAGCGCCAGCGCGCAGGGACAGGCCACCACGAGCACCGCGACGGTGCGCGTGAGGGCGACGTCCGCGCCGCGGGTGAGCCACCAGCCGACGCACGTGACCGTCGCGATGATCAACGTCGCGGCGGTAAACCAGGGCGCGATGCGATCGGCCGCCGTCGGTCGCATGCCGCGATCGGCGGCCTGCTCCAGCTGGGCCGCCATCCGGCTCAGCATTGTTTCACCCCCGACCGCCTCCACCCGCACCGTGAGCGCGCCGTCGAGGAGGATCGACCCCGCCACCACGCGATCTCCCGGTGCCACCGCCACCGGGTCTGCTTCTCCGGTCAGGAGCGCCATGCGCACCTGCCCGGCGCCTTCGGTCACCACCCCGTCGGCGGCACACTCCTCCCCGTTGCCCAGGTCGATCAGGTCGCCCGCGCGCAACGCGGCGGCGTCCACGGTCTCGAGCCCTGCTCCCACCTGCCGTCGCGCTGAGCGGGGCGCGGTGGCCGCCAGCGACATGGCCGCCTCCACCGCGCGGCGCCGGCCGCGGCTCTCCAGCATGCGACCGGCCAGCAGCAGCGCCACCAGCATGCCGAGCGAATCGAGGTAGCCCTCGTGGCCGGTGATCGTCGTGATCACGCCGTGCCCATACAGGATCGCGACGCCGAGGGCGATCGGCAGGTCCATGTGCAGCACTCGCCGCCGGAGCCCGGCCACCGCGCCGGCGAAGAAGGGCTCGGCGCACCAGAGCGCCACGGGGGTTGCCAGCACCAGCGCCAGCCAGCGGAAGAGGGTAGCGAAGCGGGGATCCATCGCGTCGAACCATCCGGTGTACAGTGACGCATAGAGCAGCATGAGGTTCATCGCGCAGAAGGCGGCAACGCCAAGGCGCACCAGCAGGTCGCGGTCCGGGGGCGCTTCTTCACCCAGCGCGCGCGGGCGATAGCCCAGCGCGGCGATGCGCCCTGCCAGCGTCGTCAGGTCGATGCGGCGCGGGTCCCAGCGGATCGATGCCCGGCCCGTGGCGTAGCTCACCATCACGTGCTCCACCCCCGGGGTGCGCTCCAGCACCTGCTCGATGACCCAGACGCAGGACGCGCAGCGCAGGCCGTCCACCTGGATCCGCACTTCTTCCACGCCGTTGGCCCCGCGGGTGGTCGGCACCGCCATCCAGCCGGCCGGTGCCGCGCCTGGACGGGGCGCACAGGCCTCCCGCTCCTCGTAGTACCGCCCGAGGCCCGCACCCTGGATAATGGCGTACGCCATCTCACAGCCGGTGCAGCAGAAACGCTCCTCGCGCGCCTCGAGGGCCGTGCCACAATGGATGCAGCCGGCCATGGCCGTGCTCACCGTGGCTCCGTCACGTAGGACTCGGCCACCGGGTCGCGGCCGCTCAAGGCGACCCACACGAACACCCCGTTGACCAGGATCATCACGGTGAAGGCGATCAGCAGGCCGATCGGCCACCGGCGCTCAGTCGTGCTCATGCTTCTCCTCCCCGGCCCCGCGGCCCGGTGTCATGAACGTGGCCTGCAGCACGCGCCCTTCGCCGCCAGACGAGATCCGCACGCTGAAGGGAATGCTGCGGGCGGGCCCCGTGTCACGCGGCATGCGCACAACCACCGGGACGGTCCGGTCCTGGGTGCTCCTGAGTTCGATCGGCGGGGCCATCACCACCGCGCCAGGGAGCCCCTCGAGGGAGACGGTGTACGAGGCGGCGCCCGGGCGCGGGTCGTTGTTGCCGATGTTCAGCAGGTAGGTGTTCCTGATGGTGTCGTCGTCGTCCAGCACGAAGGTCGAGCCGGGACTCCGCGAGAGCTCGGCCTCGAATGCCACATGCGTCCGCAGGACGACCGTCGCGGCCACCGCCAGCGATGCGATGAGCCCCCCGTAGATGATCGGCCGGGGGCGGAGGAGGCTGCGCACCTCGCCGCGGGTCTCCGCCTCGGTGGTGTAGACGATGAGGCCGGGGTAATTCAGCTTCTCCATGACACGGTCGCACGCGTCAATGCAGCGCGCGCAGCCGATGCATTCGAGCTGGTAGCCGTTCCGGATGTCGATGCCGGTGGGGCAGACGTTGACGCAGAGGTTGCAGGCGACGCAGCGGCCATCCACCTTCGCATCGGCTCCGCCGCGAGGCTCGCCGCGCCGGGTCTCGTAGGCGATTTGCAGGGTGTGGTCGTCGGTCATGACCCCCTGGAACCGGGCGTACGGACAGAGGTAGATGCAGAACTGCTCCCGGAACCAGGCGAAGTCGAGGAAGGCGATCATCGCCATGACGCCGGCGAAGGCGTAGCTGGTGGGGCTGGCCTGAAGGGTCCAGATGGCGCGCGCGTCGGTGAAGTACCCCACGAACGATGCGGCCCCGATGATGGCCACGAGCGCGAAGACCGCCCACTTCCCCAGCCGCCGCAACACGCGATCGGCCGTGACGGGACCGGCATCGCGCTTCATGCGCACGTTCCGGTCGCCCTCAAAGAACTCCTCGATGGGGCGGATCAGCTCCTCGAGGAAGACCGTCTGCGGGCAGGCATAGCCACACCAGAGGCGGCCGAAGAGCGAGGTGAAGAAGAAGAGCGCGAACGCCAGCGACAGCAGCAGGATGAGGATCAGCACCGTATCCGACGCCGTGTAGATCGCGCCGATCGCGTAGAGCCTCCGCTCCGGGATGTTTGCCTGCAGGACCGGGTTCCCCCCGACGCGGACCCAGGGAACGCCCAGCAGTATCGCCAGGAGGATCCACCCGCTAATGCGGTGGAGCCGCTGGAAGCGCCCACTGATCGACTGCGGATACACCCACGCGCGAACCCCCTCGGCGAAGCCGAGCTTCGCCAGCAGGCTCGTCATGCGATCCCTCCCACGACTGTGGTGAAGGCCAGGGTTACTGCGCGGCCATGGCCTTCGAGATGATGTAGGCGGCTACCTCGCCGACCTTCTCGTTGCCGAGGATCGGGCCCCAGGTGGGCATACCCTTGGCGGCCACGCCATTCGTGATCGTCGCAACGATCTCCTCCGGCGTGCGACCGTGGAGCCAGGTGCTGTCAGTCAGGTTGGGGCCAATGCCACCCTGGAGGTTCGGCCCGTGGCAGGCCACGCAGTTCGCCTGGTAGACCGCCTCGCCTGCGGCGATCGCCGCCGGGGTCTGCTCCACCGTTGCCAGCTGGCTCGACTGCGGCCACCGCGCCTCCGCCTCGGCGACCTGCGCGGCAAGCGCCTTCACGTAGGACTTCTTCGCGATGAAGTGGTAGTACGCGACGTAGCCTGCCGCCCAGATGATCGTCAGGTAGAAGAGTCCCACCCACCAGTTGGGCATCGGGTTGTCGTACTCCTCGATGCCGTCGCTCTCCGCCCCGTGGCCGAGAATCTGGTCGCGCTCCTTCTTGCTCACTGCTCGCCTCCGTCCATGAAGGGCTGACGTGCTGCCTCCTCGAGGCGCGCGCGATTCCGTGGCGCCCACGCCCACGCGATCCAGCCGGCAAAGCACACGAAGAACACCAGCGTCATCACGCCCAGCAGCCATCCTCCCTGGACGCTGGCGGCCGCCTCCTGGATGAGCGGGTTCATGGCAGCGACGCCTTCGTCGCGCCTGCCTTGATGGCCGCGGTGCCGTCCTTGCCCAGGCGCTGCAGGTACGAGATCAGGGCGATGATCTCCTCGTCCGGCTCGGCCGTGAACCCGCCGGCCTTGAGGCTCGTCACGATCTCGCCACCCTCGGCCCGCAGCTGCTGCGGAATCCCGGCGATGACTTCATCCGAGTAAGGCACGCCCACCTTGCGCAGCGTCCGCACGGTCGCCGCCACCTCGTCTGGATCGACCCGCGCGCCGTAGAGCCACGGATACGTCGGCATGATGCTTCCCGGTGACGTGCTGCGCGGGTCCCTCATGTGCTGGTAGTGCCAGGCGTCGGGATATTTCCCGCCCACCCGCTGGAGGTCGGGGCCGATGCGGCGCGACCCTAGCAGGAAGGGATGGTCGTACTCGTACTCGCCGGCCCGGGTCCACTCGCCGTACCGCAGCATCTCGGAACGCGTGGGCCGGATCATCTGCGAGTGGCACGTCACGCAGCCCTCGCGGATGTAGATGTCGCGTCCCGCGACTTCCAGCGGCGTCAGCGGCGTGACGCCGGCGAGGTGCTCCGGACCCAGCTTCGCGCTGAACATCGGGACGATCTCCACCAGCCCGCCGATCGATATGGCGATGACGGTGAGGACCGCCATCGCGCCGCCCTTCGCCTCGATGATCCGCCGGTGAAAGCCGTCCTTGTGCTCGTTCGCCATGGTGTGTCCCCCCCCCTGCCTAGGCGCGAGCCGGCAGGGCGTCGCCGGTCGCAGGTGTCATGGCGCGCGCAGCGCGGGCCGAGATGATGAAGTTGACGGCCATCAGCACGACGCCGCTGAGGAACAGGGTGCCGCCGGCCAGCCGCATCCAGTAGAACGGTGCCAGCTTCTCCACCACGTAAGCCCATACCGGGTAGCGCAGCTGGCCACTGGTGGGATCGATCGCCCGCCAGAAGAGCCCTTCCGTGAGCCCGCCGGCCCACATGGAGACGGTGTACAGCACGATCCCCGTCGTCGCGATCCAGAAGTGGGTGGTGACCCACTCCGGCTTGAGCAGCGGCCGACCGAAGAGCCGCGGGAAGAGCCAGTACAGGATCGCGAACGACAGCATGCCGTTCCAGCCGAGCGCACCGCTATGGACGTGCCCGATGATCCAGTTGGTGAAGTGGCCGAGCCCGTTGACCGCGCGGATCGACAGCAGCGGCCCCTCGAACGTGGCCATGCCGTAGAAGCTGACGGCCACCACCATGAACTTGAGGATCGGGTCGGTGCGCACCCGGTCCCAGGCGCCGCGCAGCGTGAGCAGTCCGTTGATCATGCCGCCCCACGACGGCGCGATCAGCATGATGCTGAAGACCATGCCGAGGGTCTGGGCCCACTCGGGCACCGCCGAGTAGAGCAGGTGGTGCGGGCCCGCCCAGATGTACAGGAACACCAGCGACCAGAAGTGAATGATTGACAGCCGGTAGCTGTACACCGGCTTCTCCACCGCGCGCGGCAGGAAGTAATACATCAGCCCGAGGAACGGCGTGGTGAGGAAGAAGGCGACGGCGTTGTGGCCGTACCACCATTGCACCAGGGCATCCGTCAAACCGCCGAATACGGGGTAGGAACGGGTGAGGGTGGCGGGAATCTGGATATTGTTCACGATGTGCAGCACGGCAATCGTGATCACGAAGGACATGTAGAACCAGATCGCCACGTACAGGTGATCGACCTTCCGGATCGCGATCGTGCCGAAGAAGTTGATCGCGAAGATCACCCACACCAAGGTGATCGCCCAGTCGATCGGCCAGATGAGCTCGGCGTACTCGTGGGTCTGGGTCAGGCCGAAGGGAAGCGTAAGGGCGGCCGACACGATGATGAGCTGCCATCCCCAGAAGTGCAGCCGGGAAAGCGTGTCGCTCCACATCCGCGTCTTGAGCAGCCGTTGCATCGAGTAGTAGATCCCGGTGAAGCAGATGTTGCCGCAGAAGGCGAACACCACGGCGTTGGTGTGCAGCGGGCGGAGTCGGCCGAAGGTGAGCTGCGCGATGCCGAGGTTGGCCGGCCACCACGCAAGCTCGAGGGCGATGAACACGCCAACCAGCATGCCCACGAGCGCCCAGGTCACAGTCGCGATGAAGAACAGCCTGACGATGGCGTCGTCGTACGCAGTGGGCGACGCTGGCCCGGAAGCAGTGGCCACGATTTAACCGCCGGATAGGGTATGATGGAATGTGTGCTTCGGACTCCCCGGCCGCGCCGGGACACCCGGAACTTGGCCGGATAACCTAGGGCGGCAACCTGTAGCCATGATCAAGGTATCATGAGGACGTCTTCATGCGTGCCTGGCGGGGTCAGATGACCTCCCTGCTTGTCGGCGCCTTTATGACCGGCCTCATCGGAAGCCCGCATTGCATTGCCATGTGCGGCGGGTTCGCCGTCACTTGCGCCCGGACACCCGGTGGCGCGATCGCCTGGCATCTCGGGCGGCTCACCACCTATGCCGGGCTCGGTGCCCTGGCGGGCCTGCTGGGTCGCGCCCTGCCCGGCCCACCATGGGTGGCCGCGGCGGTGTCCGCGGCGCTGCTGGTGTGGTTTGCCGGTGTGCTCGCCGGCCTGTTGCCCGAACCGCGCCTCGCGGTTCCCGGTCTGGGCAGCACCATGAACCGGCTTCTCTCCCCCGACGCGCCGGCGTCGCGCTACCTCTTCGGCATGGCCAACGGGCTGCTGCCCTGCGGACTCGTCTATGCCGCGCTCGCACTTCCAGTCGCGCTCGGCAGTGCGCCACTCGGCGCAGTGGCCATGATGCTCTTCGGCCTCGGCACCATTCCGGCTCTCGCAACGCTCACCGCCGGCCTCGCGCGCGTGCTCCGCCGGGGACTCTGGCCCCGCCGATTGCTGGCGGCCGGCATGCTCATCGTGGGACTCTGCTCGATTGCCATGCGCGAGGGGTGGATCGGGGCGGGAATGCGCGGGCCCGGTGGCGCACACCAGCATGGAACCATGCCGTGACGGCCATTGAGCCCCGCCCGGTATCGCCGCTGCGCGCGTATGCGGCGCAGCTGCTGTCGCGCTCCGCCGGCGCGCCGCTGGTCGAGGGCAACCTGGTGCGCATTCTCCGCGATGCCGGCGAGAACTTTCCCGAGTGGATGCTTGCCATCGAGAGCGCCGAGCGGGTCATCTACTTCGAGTGCTACATCATCTCTGACGACCCCACCGGTCGGCGCTTCGCCGAGGCGTTGGCGGCCAAGGCCCGGGCCGGCGTGAAGGTGCGGCTCCTCTATGACTGGGTCGGCTGCCTCGGTGAATCGGGACCCCGCTTTTACCGCGGGCTGCGCGAGGCCGGCGTGGACGTGCGCTGCTTCAATCCGGCCCGCATCGACAACCCGTTCGGCTGGCTCACGCGCGATCACCGGAAGATGCTCGCCGTCGACGGCCGGATCGGGTTCGTGACCGGGCTCTGTCTCAGCGCCAGGTGGGAGGGCGACGCCTCGAAGGGAGTGGAGCCCTGGCGCGACACGGGCGTCGCGATCGAGGGTCCTGCGATCGCCGACCTGGAGTCGGCCTTCGCCGAGGTCTGGGCCACGACCGGCGAGGCGATTCCCGCCGCCGAGCTGACGCCACCCGGGTCGATGCCGCCGCGCGGCGACATCGCGCTGCGGGTCATCGCGACCGCGCCGGCCACCACCGGCGTCTATCGCGTCGACCTCACGATGTCATCGCTGGCGCAGAGGACACTGTGGCTCACTGATGCCTACTTCGTCGGCATTCCGACATATGTGCAGGCGCTCTCCAACGCCGCGCGCGACGGCGTGGACGTGCGGCTGCTCGTGCCCGGATCAAGCGATGTGCCGATCGTGAGCCCACTTTCGCGCTCGGGCTACCGCCCGCTGCTCGAGGCGGGCGTGCGCGTCTTCGAGTGGAATGGCTCCATGCTGCACGCCAAGACGTCCGTGGTCGACGGCCAGTGGGCCAGGGTCGGCTCGACCAACCTGAACCTGCAGAGCTGGATGGGGAACTACGAGTTGGATGTCGCGGTCGAGGATCCGGGCTTCGCCGGAGAACTCGAGGCGATCTTCCTCGAAGATCTTGCCAACGCCACTGAGATCGTGCTGTCGAAACGGTCACGGGTGCAGCCGATCATCCATCCGGCGGGACATCGGCGCTGGCGCCGCTTGCGCGACGGCACTTCGAGTCGTGCTGCCACGAGCGCCGTGCGCTGGGTGAACTCGGTCGGTGCCGCCATTGCCAACCGGCGCGAACTGGGCCCGGCGGAGAGCCGCCTCATGGCGACGATGGGCGTGCTGCTCGCGGTCGTCGCGATCGTGGCCATCGTGTGGCCACGCGTGGTGACGTTCCCGGTTGC
>Ga0315273_10013817_pt1 | contig 10395 bp, 5 predicted proteins | sample YL17G02_0_MG_FD_205753 | JGI IMG/M metagenome (GOLD analysis project Ga0315273, IMG submission 205753) | Sediment microbial communities from Yellowstone Lake, YNP, Wyoming, USA - YL17G02_0 | ecosystem: Environmental > Aquatic > Freshwater > Lake > Sediment | place: USA: Wyoming | collected... | reverse complement strand
TCGTTCAGCCCGACGATCTCCACCTCCTCGCCCACGCGGACCATGCCCTGCTCGATCCGGCCGGTGGCCACGGTGCCGCGACCCTCGATGTGGAACACGTCTTCCACGGCCATGAGGAACGGCTTGTCAATGATGCGGACCGGCTCGGGGATGTAGCTGTCGATGGCGTCGAGGAGGTCTTGGATGCACTTCGTGGTCACCGGGTCGTCGGGCTTGTTGTAGGCGGAGAGCGAGTCGCCCCGAACGATCGGGATCTCGTCGCCCGGGAACCCGTAACCCGTCAACAGCTCGCGCAGCTCGAGCTCGACCAGCTCCAGGAGCTCCGGGTCGTCGACCAGGTCGACCTTGTTGAGGAACACCGCCAGGGCGGGAACGTTCACTTGGCGGGCCAGCAGCACGTGCTCGCGGGTCTGAGGCATCGGGCCATCGGCCGCCGAAACCACGAGAATCGCCCCGTCCATCTGGGCCGCACCGGTGATCATGTTCTTGATGAAATCCGCGTGCCCGGGGCAGTCGATGTGGGCATAGTGGCGATTCGCCGTCTCGTACTCGACGTGGGCCACCGCGATCGTCACGGTCTTCGTGGCGTCGCGCACCGTGCCGCCCTTGGCAATGTCGCCGTAGCTCTTGAACTTCGCCATCCCCTTGCGCGACTGGGTCGCAAGAATCGCTCCGGTCAGCGTGGTCTTGCCGTGGTCAATGTGGCCAATCGTGCCCACATTGACGTGGGGCTTGGTCCGCACAAATACGTCCTTGGCCATTCTATCTCCCTGCGATGAATCAAGCGGGTAAGTTGGTTTGAAGTAAGGTAGAAGCTTAACGTGCTTCCGCGTGGACTCGTCTGCCAAAAAAGCTGCTGATGGGACTCGGACCCATGACCTCGTCCTTACCAAGGACGCGCTCTACCGGCTGAGCTACAGCAGCCAAGCTCTCCTCCTTCCTCCGACGCCCCACGCCGCTGCATCGATCCGGCCGTCGCGTCCGCAGACGACAAGCGGGTGAAGGGAGTCGAACCCTCGTCGATAGCTTGGAAGGCTACCGCTCTACCGTTGAGCTACACCCGCATCGACCTGTCGGACAATAGAATCCTCGCCTGGTTACTCCTAATGGGGGGTGAAGGATTTGAACCTTCGAAGGTATAAACCATCAGATTTACAGTCTGACCCCTTTGACCACTCGGGAAACCCCCCTGTCCGACCCACAAGACCTCCCGATCCCTGTGCGCCTTGCCACCCGGCAGCGCGACAAACCAGCCAGCCTACCCGGACCGATCAGGATAAATCAAGGGGTTTCCGTCACGAGCTAGCGGAGGGACTCGAACCCACAGCCTGCTGATTACAAATCAGCCGCTCTGCCAATTGAGCTACGCTAGCCAGCCCGGCATGCGAACCATTTAATATATCCGACTGCGCATCCCGTGCAAGGCGGCTCAGAAGAAAAAAGTGACCGCCCTGACTCCCCACCAGAGAGTGGGATAACCCAAGCTTGCGTGGTTGTCCCGGACACCCCACTTGAGGACCGTTCCCGCCATCCGAATCTGCCGTGACTCCTCCGGCAATGCCACTTGAGTGGGTATCGACATACCCAGTTAGTGGATATCCTACCCAATTCCGGGGGAATCTATCCTCTCCTCCTGGACCGCCTTGCGCAGCTTGCTCAAGGCGCGAGCCTCGATCTGGCGGACCCGTTCCTTCGTCACCCCCATCACGGCACCCACTTCCTTGAGCGTCAGCGGCTCCTGACCCCGCTTCAGACCGAAGCGGCTCATGATGATCTTCTGTTCCCGTTCGTCGAGCCGTTCGAGGATCTTCTCGACCTGGGCCTCCCTCTGCATCTGCGACGATTCCTGCTCGTACTGGTCGCTTCGCGCGTCTTCCGCGGCGCCGAACATCTCGGCGAGGCTCGTGCGGAAGCGGTCCCGGTGACGGTGCTCGTCGGGGATGGTCCGGGCGTAGTTCTTCATGATGGCCCAACTGGCATACGTGCTGAACTTGTTGCCCCGCGCGAAATCGAACTTCTCCACGGCGCGGATCAACGAGACGTTGCCGTCGCTGACCAGCTCGAAGAAGTTCTCCACCGGGCCCACGTGCCGCTTGGCGATCGAGACCACCAGGCGCAGGTTGGCCGAAATGATCTCGTTCTTGGTGGCCACCGACTCGTCGTAGAGCTTCTCAATCTGGTCCATCAGGCCGCTCTTCGGCCGCGCCGGATCGAGCTCCGCGCGGAGCCGGCCGGCCTTGTACTTCAAGTAGTTTATCTTGCGAAACAGATGGACTTCCTGCTCCCTCGTCAGAAGCGGCACCTCGTAGAGGCTGGCGAGGTACGGCGGCAGTCCCGCCGGAAGCCGCGCCTTCTTCGGCGCCGGCTCGCGGCTCGGCACCGCCGGGCCGAGCCATTCGCGCTCCTGCTTCTCGCCTCGGGCCTTCTCGAACTGCGGGTTCGGAATGTGGTCCAGCGGCAGCTCCATGATCCGCCTGGCCCGCATCTCGGCAATGATCCGATAGATGCTCGTCTTGGTGCGGCAGAAGCGCTGCGAGAGCATGTCCACCGGCTCCCCGCGGCGGTACTGCTGGTAGATTCTCTTGCGCGTCTCCTCCCGCAACGGCCCGGAGTGATCGGGGAAAACGGCCAGCTCGGGGTGGTCCCGATCAAACTGCTTCAGCGTGTAACGGATGGTCTCGACGCTCCTTCCGCTGAATCGCGAAAGCCGCTGGGTGACCTCGGACGGGCACCCTCCCGCCAGGGCAAGCCTCCGCGCGCGGTCGATGATTCCCGAGCGCTCCTCGGGACTCAACTGGCTGAACTGCGCCCCCCGGCGGACCCGCTCCCGGTTCCGCTCGATGAACCGGTCCACGGAGCTCTTCAGAAAGCCCACCCGCTTGCGCCCGGCAAACAGAAAACGCCGGCTGACCAGCCCCTGCCGCCGCCAGCGAGAAATCGTCTTGGTGGAAACCCTTAGACGCCGGCTCAAGTCGTCCACCGTGAGCACCGGCTCGCCGGCGCCCTCCGCCGGCAGGTTCGCCGCGTCCGAGAGATCCTCGACGAACAGCCGCAGATCGTGCGTGGCCTCTCGCCCCGCGATCTTCATGCCCGGATAGGAGTCCGGACGAAACCTGGTGATCCGGTGGCACAGGTACTCGTACGTGTAGCTTGCACCCGGCTCGAGCTCCTCCAACAGCTTCTCGGCCAGGTTGACCTGCTCCACCTTCTTCTCGCGCGGCGCGAAACGCACCTGCTGATCGCGAAGCTCGCGAAGCACGGGATTGAGGTAGCCGGTACGCATCGGACTTCTCCTCTGCCTCCCAGGCCCACGGAACTCCCTGCGATCGTTCCGCCCGATGGACCTGAGAACTACGTCATGCGATCAGCCGTCTTGGCGTCGTTCGAAACCCTGGACCCAACTGTCTTGTTCACCGATGGCATTATGACAACAAAACCTGTCATAATCAAGCCATCCCTGTCCGCTCTTCATCCTGGGGATGGCACTGCCTCTTGGTGCCCCCAATCTGACTACAACCTAACCAACCCCTTTGGGGACCGGAAGGCCCGCCCCTTGTCTTTCTACGCTATAAGAGCCCTGTTGGCTCTGGCAGAGTTCGCCCTGCTCGCAAACCTTGAAGCACAAATCATACCAAAGTTTCCTGATTCAGTAGTGTGTCTCCTCGGCGCCAGCCCGACTGAGCGGAAACCACCACAGGCAAGGCAAGCCAATGCTGCCCAAGCCACGCATACATCCCAGTTTGTTCATGATGGCCGCGAAGAGCCTTTCTCTTGAATTTGATTGTCACACTCGGTCGATCTAGCGACTGCGCGGTTGATGACGGCCGCTGGTCAAAAAACGGGCAGTCCGGACCATTCTTCGACAGTTCTCTCCTCCACGCCAACCCCCCTAAAAGTAGGTTTCCCGGCATGAGACCAACTTGGCTTCTGTGGTCTGTTGTCCTTGCCCTGGTGGGTGGCGCCCTCGTGTGTGGGGGCGTCGGCCTCGGTAACGAAGACTCCCCCCCAAAGAAGATTCTTCTTGTGGCCAAACGGGCGGCCGAGGCCGTCGATCAGGTGGAGGCGACGCTGGAAGTGACCGGGCACCTCAAGGTGGCAGACGCCGCAGACCCGGGCGGCGGCAAGGCGACGCCCCTGAAGATGGGCGCGGTGGCGACCCTGAGCTATGCCGAGAAACGGCTCTCGGCGTCCAAGTCGGGCACCGCGCCGTTGCGCTCGGTGCGCTACTACGACAAGGCTACGGCAGCGATCCGGGTGGGTGAGGAGGAGTTCAAGCCCGCGCTGCGGGAGGAGCGACGTCTGATCGCCGTGGAGGTCGCCCTGCCGAAGATCACGTCGTTCAGTCCGCGGGGCGCGTTGACCCGGGAGGAGCTGGACCTGGTCGACTTGTTGGGCAACAGCCTGCTGTTGGACCGGCTCCTGCCGGAGAAGTCCATGGCCGCGGGAGAGAGCTGGAAGCACCCCGAGGCGGTGGTCGCGGCCTTGGTCGGGCTGGACAAGGTAACCCAAAGCGACGCCACCAGCGTGCTGACGGAAATGACCGAGACCGGCGCGAAGATCGAGATGACCGGCCGGGTGGAGGGGTCGGCCGGCGGGCTGGCGTCGCAGATCGAGTTGAAGGCGAAGTACCGTTTCAACGTCAAGGCCGGCCGGATCGACTGGTTTGGGCTGCTGGTCAAAGAAGACCGCAAGCCCGGTCCGGTGGGCCCGGGGCTGGACGTGGTCGCGCGGCTCCAGATGACGATCGCGTCCCGGCAGGCCTCGGCCGAGCTGGCGCAGGAGGCACTGGCGGGGCTCACGCTGGGGCCCACCGAGGAGCTGTGTCGCGTGGAGTGCCGATCGCCCGGCGGGGTTTGGCAGTTGGACCACGATCGCCGCTGGGTGGTGGTCAACGAGCACGAGGAGAGCACCGTGCTGCGCATGGTCGACAAGGGCGATTACCTGGCGCAGTGCAACGTCGTTGCGGCCCGTCAGGCGGCGCCCCAACAGGCCCCCTCCTTGAGCGACTTCCAGGACGAGATCCGATCGGTGCTCGACAAGAACTTCGCGCAGTTCGTGCGGGCCGAGGAGTTCTCGGGCGAGAACGAGGAGCAGATCTATCGGGTGGAGGCCGACGGGGAGGTCTCCGAGGTGCCGATCCGGTGGATCCACTACCGGATCGCCGATGGGCAAGGACGCCGGGTGGTGGTGGCGTTCACGATCAAGGAGGAACTGCTCGAGCGATTCGAGGAACACGACAAGGACGTGATCCACGGGCTCGGGTTCCTCCAGCCGAAGGTCGCCGCAGCCAAGGCCGAGGGCCAGCGGGGCGGAGCCGGCAGGTAGCCCAAAGCCGATACCTCAAGAAAAAACGCTGCCGCTTTCCCCGAAGGGAAGCGGCAGCGGTGAAATCAAACCTCCCGTCGCATTGCGACCGGATGCGTCGCTGCGAGAAGAACGAGGGTCGGGCGTGCTATTGCACCAGCCGTTGGTGACCCCGGCTCACGCTAATGGGTTGGCACCTCCGTCGGAATAACAGTACGGGAGGCTCGATTTCTTGTTGTTCGGTCACTGGAACCAATATCGGCAATCCGCCGGGCGGGGCTGCGGGCGAAATTCCGCAGTTTTGCCCTCGGGCGGGTCCCCCGTCCGGGCGAAATCGCCTTCCGAATTAATTATAGCCCACCCTGGCCCGAGAAACAGCCGGATTCCTACTTCTTTTCCGCGAGCCAAATGTTGCGGTACTCGACCTTGTTGCCGTGGGCCTGGAGGTGGATGGGCCGGGGGCCGGGCCCCTCGGCCGCGCGGCCGGGGGTTCCCCGCGGCACATCGAGGTTGTCGTGGATCAGCACCCCGTTGTGCCGCACGGTGAGCCGGGCATTCTTGACCTTGGCGCCGGCGGCGTCGTACTTCGGCGCGGTGACGTCGACGTCGAAGGTCTGCCAGACCAAAGGCGGCAGGCACATGTTCACGTCCGGGGCCTTGATGCTGTACAGCCCGCCGCACTCGTTGTTCTCGCCCGTCAGGCCGAAGGAGTCGAGCACCTGGATCTCGTAGCAGTCGTGGGGGTAGATGCCGCTGTTGGAGCGTCCCTGGCCGCGGGCGCGGGGCATGTACGACAACCGGAACTCCAGGTGGAGCCTGTAGTCCTCGAATTTCTTCCTGGTGACGGTTCCGCCCATGAGGCTCTTGTCCTTGGCCAGCACGCCTCCTTCGAGCTCATCGGTGCCGGTGCCGTCGAACAGAACCACGGCCCCTTGCGGCGGCTTGGCCTGGAGGGTGGGGCTCTTGCGCTCGACGCGCTTCAGCTCGGCCTTTCCTTTCCCCATCGAGAGGGTTATCACCCCGTCGACGATCTTGCCGCCGGCGTTCTGGCCGATCAGGGCGGCCGCGTGGTCTTCCAGCTTGTCCGCGCCCAGGACGCGAATGCCCTTGCCTCGAGAGCCGCCGATCTTGATGCGGTTGTTGCCCCGCTTCCAGCCCGCGCCAGGCAGGCCGCCCTCCAGCAGATAGACGTCGAACGTCCCGTCCCCCAGGGCGACCACCTGGGCGCCCAGGGCGCCCAAGACCTTCTTGTTGTCGCCCCCCAGCCAATTGCCCAGGTATTCCCCCTGGATGAGAAAATCGGGGTCGGCCTTTGCAGCTTGCGGATCGACGATCTCTTCGGCCGCCCGGCAGCAGGGGGCAGTCGCCACGAAGGCCCCCACGAGGAGTCCCAAAACGCCGAGGAAGGTCGCCGTTCGCATCATCGCTGCGTCTCCGAAAGGAACGAGGGTGAGGTGGATGTCAGGCGGGCTGCTATTGTAGTTGCCCTGGCTGCCCCTGTCCACGCGACGGGTGTTCACCGGCCGTGAGACGGCTTATGATGCAGGGGCGTGCCGGGCGGACCGCCCACGGGGCACACCCCATGGGCGGAGCGCCCGCCGGACATCGAGTACCTCAATCGAGTGACCCATGTGTGGCATCACCGGAGGGGTTTGGACCAGCCCGGAGAAGGCGATCGATGAGCCCACCCTCCGCAGGATGGTGAGCGTGCTGGCCCATCGTGGCCCGGACGGGGAGGGGGTCTATCGCGCCGACCTGCGGCACCTGCCTGGCCGGGGCGTGCCTTGCGGCGCGGCCCTTGGGCATCGTCGCCTGGCGATCATCGACCTGGCCCGGGGCAAGCAGCCGATGTCCAATGAGGACGGCACCTTGTGGCTCGTCTTCAACGGGGAGATCTACAACTTCCGCGAGCTGCGGCGGCGGCTGGAAGGCTCGGGCCACCGTTTTCAGACCGACAGCGACACGGAAACCATCCTCCACCTCTATGAAGACGAAGGGCTGAGCTTCCTCGACCATCTCAACGGCATGTTTGCCCTGGCGCTTTGGGACGCCGAGCGGCAATGGCTCATCCTGGCCCGCGACCGACTCGGCGAAAAACCGTTGGTCTACCGGCTGGAGCCGGGGCGGCTGCTGTTTGCCAGCGAATTGAAGAGCCTGCTGGAGGTCCCGGGGGTGCCTCGCGAGCTTGACCCGCAGGCCCTGGACGCCTACCTGACGTTCAAGTACGTCCCCCATCCGGGGACGATCTTTCGCGGGATCCGCAAGCTCCCGCCGGCCCATGCGGCGGTGTATCGTGACGGTAAGCTCGAGGTGTGGCGCTACTGGAACCCCGACTTCCAGTCCGAGGCCGACCGGCCCTCGGCCGACTACGCCGAGGAACTCCGCGAGCTGCTCACCTCCTCGGTGCGGATGCGGCTGGAGAGCGATGTCCCGCTGGGGGCCTTCCTCTCGGGGGGGGTCGATTCCACGATCATCGTCGGCCTGATGCAGAAACTCAGCCACGAGCCCGTGCGGACGTTCACCATCGGCTTTCCGGTGCCGGAGTACGATGAAACCGGCTATGCGCGCATGGCTGCCGAGCTGTTTGGCACCATCCACCAGGAGTTTCGGCTCGACCCGGATGCGGTCGAAGTCCTCCCGCAGTTGGTCTATCACTATGATGAGCCGTTTGCCGACAATTCGGCGGTCCCCACGTGGTATCTGTCTCGGGTGACACGCGAGCAGGTGACCGTGGCCCTGACGGGGGATGGGGGGGACGAGCTGTTTGCGGGCTATCCCCGCTATCGGGCGGCATGGTTGGCCGACTGGTTCGATCGCTGGCCCGCGCTCGTACGCCGGGTGTTGGCTGGCCGGTACTGGCAGCGGCTCCCGGCCAGCCCCAGACAGAAATCGTTCCGGCGCCGGTTCAAGCGGTTTGTGGAGGTGTTGGGCGAGCCCCCGGTGCGGAGGTATTTGGAGTGGGTTGCGGTGTTCACGGAAAGCCGCCGGGCGGAACTCTATAGCGATGCCTTCCTGGAAAGGCTGCCCGACGTGGACCCGCTGGAGTTCCTCTCTGCCGAGTGGGCCCGGAGCGCAGGCCGGGACCCGGTCACCTCCTTCAGCCTCCTCGACCTGACGACCTACCTCCCCTGCGATCTGATGACCAAGGTGGACATCGCGTCGATGGCTCATGGCCTGGAGACTCGGCCGCCGCTGTTGGACCACCGGGTGGTGGAACTGGCGGCCGGCATGCCGCGGCGTCACAAGTTTCGCTTCGGGTGGGGCAAGCGGATCCTCGTCGAGGCGTTTGCCGACCTGCTCCCCAAGGGGATCCGGAAGCGAGGCAAAATGGGGTTCGGGGTCCCGATGGACCACTGGTTCCGGGGCCCCCTGGCCGAGTTTACCCGTGAGATCCTGCTGGACCCGCGGACCACGGGCCGAGGCTGGTTCCGCCCGGAGGTAGTCCGGGAGTTGGTCGAGACGCACCTTTCGGGGCGGTTCGACCACAGTTACCGCCTGTGGTCCCTGCTGGTGCTGGAGCTGTGGCAACGGCGTTGGATCGATTGACTCGCCCGGCTTTGGCAATCGCCGGGGAAACGATACAATGGGACGCATGGACCGTCCGCCCGGCCGTCGCAGAAGGGAGTCGACATGAAGGAGCACTTGATCACGGTTATCCTGGCCGGTGGGAAAGGATCGCGGCTGGATCCGCTGACGCGAGATCGGGCCAAACCGGCCGTGCCCTTCGGGGGCGCCTACCGCATCATCGACTTCACCCTGTCGAATTGTCTCAATAGCGGGATGCGCAGGCTGTTGGTGCTCACCCAGTACAAGGCGATGAGTCTGGATCGGCACATCAGCATGGGGTGGCAGCGGTACTTCTGCCGGGAGTTGGGGGAGTTTGCGGACGTCGTTCCCCCCCAACAGCGGATCGACGAGAACTGGTACCAAGGCACCGCCGACGCGGTCTACCAAAACATCTACACCATCGAGAAGGAATCGCCGAAGCACGTGCTCATTCTTGCCGGGGACCACATCTACAAGATGGACTACGGGCGGATGCTCGATTACCACCTCCAGACCGGGGCAGACGCGACGATTGGGGTTTTGTGCTACCGGCGGGAAGAAGCCGCCGGGCAGTTCGGCGTGATGGAGGTCGACTGCAACCACCGGGTGATCGGGTTCCAGGAGAAGCCGGCGGACCCGAAGGCCATTCCGGGCGACCCCGACCACTGCCTCGCCTCGATGGGGATCTATCTGTTCACCGCCCCCTTCCTGTTCGAGCAGCTCTGCCAGGATGCAACCCGGCGCGACAGCCGGCACGATTTCGGCAACGACATCATCCCGGCGATCATCGAGGGCAACCGGGTCTTCGCGTACCGGTTCCGCGACGAGAACCGCAAGGGCGACAGCTACTGGCGGGACGCGGGTACGCTGGACGCCTACTTCGACGCGAACATGGACCTGATCTCGGTCGATCCCGAGCTGAACATGTACGACGACAACTGGCCGATCCGCACGTACCAGCCCAACTATCCCCCACCCAAGTTCGTCTTCGCCGATCCGGAGCGCCGCGGCTACGCCCTGGACAGCATCATCTGTGTGGGCACGATCGTGTCCGGGGGGCGCGTGGAGCGGTCGATCCTCGGGCCGAAAGTCCGCGTCAACAGCTTCGCCCACGTCGAAGACTCGATCCTCTTCGGCGAGGTCACCGTCGGCCGGCGTGCCAAGGTCCGCCGGACGATCATCGACAAAGGGGTAATCATTCCGCAGAACATGGAGATCGGCTACGACCCCGAGCTCGACAGGAAGCTCGGTTTCACCATCACCGACAACGGCGTCACCGTCATCGCCAAGACCGACGGAACGGAGCGCTTCTTCCGCGAGGGACAGAACGCCGCCTCCGACTGAGCATCGGCCTTTTCATGCACCAAGCCGCGACCAACGGTCGCGGCTTTATGGGTAGGACTCGCGCGGCGATTCAAACCGCTCGATCCGCTCAACGACGTCCGGCGACAGCGGCAACTCCGCGTTCTCCAGGACGGCGGTGAGGGCGCGGAGGTTTTCGTTCGACACCGGGCTCTCGGTGGACATGGCGACGGCCACCCGATC
>Ga0315273_10013816_pt1 | contig 10395 bp, 9 predicted proteins | sample YL17G02_0_MG_FD_205753 | JGI IMG/M metagenome (GOLD analysis project Ga0315273, IMG submission 205753) | Sediment microbial communities from Yellowstone Lake, YNP, Wyoming, USA - YL17G02_0 | ecosystem: Environmental > Aquatic > Freshwater > Lake > Sediment | place: USA: Wyoming | collected... | reverse complement strand
ACCTCCGCCCGCTCGTGTTCTACGGTTCGGAGGCGATGGGCGTGGCCGCCAAGTCGAATCCGGTGCGGGTGGCCGTGGCGGTCTGGCCCTGGGGCGCGTATCTGGGGGCCGCGGCGCTCGAGAAGGGGATCCGCGTCAAGACGTCGTCGTTCACGCATCATCATCCGAACATCACGATGTGCAACGCCAAGGCCGTCTGCAACTACGCGGTGTCGATCCTCGCCAACCAGGAGGTGGCGCACGACGGGTACGAGGAGGCGATGCTGCTCGACCCGCAGGGATTCATCTGCCAGGGTTCCGGCGAAAACGTGTTCATCGTGCGCGACGGCAAGCTGCACACGCCCGATCTTTCGGGTGGGGCGTTGAACGGCATCACGCGCGACACGATCATCACGTTCGCGCACGAGTTCGGCATCCCGGTCCTCGAACGGCGCATCACCCGCGACGAAATCTATATTGCCGACGAAGCCTTTTTCACCGGCACCGCCGCCGAGGTCACGCCCATCCGCGAGTTCGACAACCGCACGATCGGAGAAGGCGGACGCGGGCCGATCACCACCCGATTGCAGGCGCTTTTCTTCGAAACCGTCAATGGCCGCAACCCGGCGAAGAAGGCGTGGCTCACCAAGGTGTGACGATGGCCGAGACCCGCGAACAGGCCGCGATCGAGGTGGCCCCCAACGATCTTCCGGTCTTCTGCCCCAATCCCCAGATGCCGCTCTGGTCCAGCCATCCGCGCGTGTTCCTCGACATCGCCGAACTGGGCGAAGCACGCTGTCCGTATTGCGGAACGCGCTACCGGCTCGCGGGCGGGCCACGCAAGAGCGGCGGGCATTAGGATGAACGGCCCCCACGCTCACTCTGTTCGCTGCCCCCCGCGGGACGCCCGTGCGAGCAGGGCGAAGCCAAGGCCCGAAGGGCGCGTCTGCGAGCACGGGTGGCGGCCGACGCCACGACGCAACGCATCCGGCACGACATCGCGGAGGCCGCGCGCAGTGCCCTTCGGGCGGCCGGGCGGGCACTGAATCGTGCGGCTCTGGCGGCAACGGATGTCACACCCGCCAACCACGCCACGCCAAGCTCGAGCGCTTTGACGTCGCGTGGCCGCATCCTGATCGTCGCGCCTTCGTGGGTCGGCGACGCGATTCTTTCCGAGCCGCTGGTGGCACGCCTCAGGGGCACGCAGGGAGACACCGGCATCGACGTGCTGGCGCCCGCCTGGTGCGCTCCGGTCTACGCGCGCATGCGCGGCATCGGTCGCATCGTCGAATCGACGCTGCGCCACGGACGGGTGGATTGGGCGCAACGCAGGGCACTGGCGCGAACCCTGTCCACGCAGGGTTACGTGCGGGCGCTCATCCTGCCCAATTCGTGGAAGTCGGCCTTGGTCCCGTGGCTCGCCCGCATTCCGCGCCGGACTGGCTATGTGGGCGAAATGCGGTGGGGGATCGTAAACGATCTGCGCCGGCTCGATCGCAGCGCATTGCCGCGACTCGTCGAACGCTATGCAGCGCTTGCGGTGGGTCCCGGAGAGGCCGCGCCCGCGGCGACCGCGCCGAACCTCGTTCCCGACCCGGAAAACCGTGACGCCGCCGTCCGGGCGCTGGGACTTCGCGTCGATGGCGGCATCGCGATTCTCTGCCCCGGCGCCGAATTCGGTCCCGCCAAGCGCTGGCCGCCGGAGCATTTCGCCGACCTCGCGCGGAAATTCCTCGACGATGGTCTGCAGGTGTGGCTCCTGGGTTCGCCGAACGACAAATCTCCGGCCGAGGCGGTGTTGGCGGCTGCCGGCGGAGCGGGGGGAGCGATCCGCGACCTCTCTGGCCGCACGGACCTCGGCACCGCGATCGACCTCCTGTCGCTGGCCTCGATCGTCGTCAGCAACGATTCGGGGCTGATGCACGCCGCGGCGGCGGTCGGCGCTCCGCTTGTCGCGCTGTTCGGCTCGTCGTCGCCCGCCTACACGCCGCCGATGTCTGCCGCGGCGAAGATCGCGCGCATCGAGATCGCCTGCAGCCCCTGCTTCAAGCGCGAGTGTCCGCTCGGACACTTCAAGTGCATGCGCGATCTCGAGCCGCGGGCGGTGTATGATCTTGCGCGCGCGACGCTGCATCCCCGCCGCACGGTTGCGGATGCGCGACCGGCGCAATGAAAATCCGCCGGCGCCCTATCATGGCCAAGATCCGCACACCACCGATCTACACGACACCCGCCGACGCTGCGCTGGCGTTCTACCAGGCGTTCGAGGCGAAGGACGTCGACGCGATGATGACGACCTGGGCCGAGGACGAGGAGATCGTCTGCGTCCATCCGGGCGGCACGCGGCTCGTCGGCTACGACGCCGTGCGGATCGGCTGGGAGCAGCTCTTCGCCGGCGACGCGCGCCTCACGTTCCGTCTCGATCAGATCGTGGTGATCGAAACCGTCGGGCTCGCGATGCAGAGCGCGGTGGAGCATGTCACGCTCGGCAGCGACGGCACCCCGCGCGGCGCGGCGATCTGCACCAATGTCTTCCTGCGCACGCCCTCAGGCTGGCGGATGGTGATGCATCACGCCTCCCCTGCCCCCGTGACGGCGTCGACGGAGCCGAAGGGACCGCTGCACTGACGCGGTCCCGCGCTACGCCGTCCCGCCAACCGTCAGCCCGTCGATCTTGAGCGTCGGCTGCCCGACACCCACCGGAACGCTCTGCCCGTCCTTGCCGCAGGTGCCGATGCCGCTGTCCAGCTCCATGTCGGTGCCCACCATCGACACGCGCGTCAGCGCATCCGGGCCGTTGCCGATCAGCGTAGCGCCCTTGACCGGGTAGGCAAGCTTGCCGTTCTCGATCTTCCATGCTTCCGCCGTGGAGAACACGAACTTGCCGCTGGTGATGTCGACCTGGCCACCCCCGAAGTTCGCCGCGTAGAGGCCGTCCTGCACGGATGCGATGATCTCGGCCGGATCGTGGCTGCCCGCCAGCATGATCGTATTGGTCATCCGCGGCATCGGCAAATGCGCGAACGATTCGCGGCGGCCGTTGCCCGTCGGCGCGACCCCCATCAGATTTGCGTTCAGCCGGTCCTGCATGTACCCCTTGAGGACGCCGTCGTCGATCAGCACGGTGCGCTGCGTCGGGTTGCCTTCGTCGTCGACGTTGAGCGAGCCGCGCCGCCGATCGAGCGTCCCGTCGTCGACGACGGTAATCCCTTTCGCCGCGACGCGCTGCCCGACGCGGCCCGAAAACGCGCTCGTCCCCTTGCGGTTGAAGTCACCCTCGAGGCCGTGACCGATCGCCTCGTGCAGCAGGATACCGGGCCAGCCGTGTCCCAGCACCACCGTCATCGTGCCGGCCGGCGCGGCGCGCGCGCCGAGGTTGAGCAACGCCTGGCCGACGGCCTGCGCCGCGTACGATTCGAGCATCGCGTCGGTAAAATGGCCGTAGTCGAAGCGGCCGCCGCCGCCCGAGTGGCCCTGCTCCCGTCGTCCCCCCTCCTCGACGATCACGGTCAGTGACACCCGCACGAGCGGGCGCACGTCGGCAGCGACGAGGCCGTCGCTCCGTGCGATGAGAACCGCCTCGTACTCGCCCGCGATCGAGGCCATCACCTGCGCCACGCGCGGGTCGCGTGCTCTCGCCAATCGCTCGAGCCGTTCGAGCAACGCGACCTTTGCTTCCTCCGGCAGCGAGGCAACCGGGTCCTCGGCTGCATAAAGCGAATGGGCCGCCCCGATGCGCCCGAGCGCGGCGACCGCGGACTGCCCTTGGCGGCCGATCGCACGGGCGGCAACCGCCGCTTCGTTCAATGCGACGAGCGAAATGTCGTCGGAATAGGCGAATGCCTGCTTTTCGCCATGCACGGCGCGAATGCCGACGCCGCGATCGATATGAAACGAACCCGCCTTGACGATACCTTCCTCGAGGCTCCAGCTTTCCATCCGCGAATACTGGAAGTAGAGGTCGGCGAAATCCACGTCATGGGTATGAATCGACGCGAGCACGCCCGAGAGCGCAACGTCGTCGAGCCCCGCGGGTTCGAGCAACAGGCGTCGCGCCTCGGCAAGCAGTGCGCTGCGAACGGGGGGTACGGAGAGATCGGTCAAGGATTTCCTTCCAATGCCGTGTGAACTTCTATCAGCGCTTTGGCGGGCTTCGCCGGGGCACGGCGCGGCGCTGACCTCATTTTCGAGGCAACGCCACCATTGTCGGCGGATCTGCCCTGCCAGGGCAAGCGCGTATGTCCCTCGGCGGCACAGGGATTTGCCCCGCCTCTCTTCACTCCGCGATTGCGACTTTCTTGCCCAGATAGGTCGCGGCGACGCGCGGATTCGCGGCAAGTTCCGCGCTCCGTCCCTCGAGCGCCAGATCGCCGGTCTCGAGCACGTAGCCGTAATCCGAAATCTGCAGCGCCGCCCGCGCGTTTTGCTCGACCAGGAGGATCGAAACCCCGGTCGAACGCAATCCGGCGACGATGCTGAAGATCTCGCGCACCATGAGCGGCGCGAGGCCGAGCGACGGCTCGTCCAGCATCAGGAGCTTGGGTTTGCCCATCAGGGCACGACCCATGGCGAGCATCTGCCGCTCGCCGCCGGACAGCGTGCCGGCAAGCTGGTCGCGGCGTTCCTGGAGGCGTGGAAACCGCTGGTAGACCTCGTCCTGAGTACTGCGCCAACCGCGCTCGCCGCTGCGCGCGCGCTGGAATCCGCCCAGCTCGAGATTGTCGGCCACGCTCATCGCCGCGAACAGCTCGCGCCGCTCCGGAACGAGGATGAGCCCGCGGGCGACGCGCTGCTCCACGGTCAGCGAGTTGGCCGGCGCACCGAGGTAGTCGAGTTCCCCCTTCGCCGGCAGGAGCCCCATCAGCGCCGCCAGCAACGTAGTCTTGCCCGCTCCGTTCGGCCCGATCACTGTTACGATCGTGCCGCGCTCGACCTTGATCGAAATGTCGCGCACCGCCTCTACCTTGCCGTAGGCGACGTGCAGGTGCCTTACTTCGAGCAACGCCGAGTTTCCACCCGCCGTCATCACGCCACCCCGCCAAGGTACGCCTCGAGCACCGCCGCATTCCGCTGAATGTCGACCGGCAGCCCCTCCGCGAGCTTCTCGCCGAATTCCATGACGACCAGCCGGTCGGTCAGGCCCATGACGAAGTCCATGTCGTGCTCGACCAGCAGCACCGTCATGCCCTCGCCTTTCAATTGCCGCAGGAGCGCCGCGAGTTCCTGTTTTTCGAGGTACCGCAGCCCAGCAGCGGGCTCGTCTAACAGCAGCAACGCCGGATCGGCCGCGAGCACACGGGCAATCTCGACGATCCGCTGCTTGCCGAGCGGCAGGCTGCCCGCCGGGTCGTGTATGTGCGGTAGGAGACCCACACGCTTGATCGCGCGCGCCGCCTCCGCCCGGGTGCGCGCCTCCTCCACTCGATCGAGCTTGAGCGCGGCGGCGAACACGCCCGAGCGGCCGCGCAAGTAAGCACCTAGGGCGACGTTGTCGAGCACCGTCATTCGCGGCACGAGCTTCACGTGCTGGAACGTGCGGCCGATGCCGCGGCGCGCGATCTCGAAGGGCAGGCAGCCGACGATCGACTCACCCCGGAACACGACATCGCCGGCGGTGAGCGCGAGCGCGCCGGAAATCAGGTTGAACATCGTGGTCTTGCCAGCGCCGTTCGGCCCGATGAGCCCGAGAATCTCGCCGGGTTCGATGGCGAACGACAGGGCGTTGACGGCGACCAGGCCGCCGAACTGCTTGCGCGCCCCGTGAACTTCGAGCAATGGTCCCGTCACTGCTTGCCTGGCACGCGACGGCAGCGGTTCCGCGTCGGGCACCGGCGGCGGCACGGGCCGCGGCAGCAGGTGCGCGATCCACGGCCAGACGCCTTCGCGCGCGCGCTGCAGCAGGATGATCATGAGTATGCCGAACACGACGATTTCGAAGTTGCCGCTCTTTCCGAGCAACGTGGGCAGAATGTCCTGCAGCAGCTGCTTCGCCAGCGTGACGAGCGTTGCGCCGACCACCGCGCCCCACACGCTGCCCGCGCCGCCGACCACGGCCATGAACAGGTATTCGATGCCCTGATTGATGCCGAACGGCGTCGGGTTCACGAAGCGCTGCAGGTGCGCATAGAGCCAGCCCGAAATGGATGCGAGCAGCGCCGCGTAGACGAATACGACGATCTTGAGCCGCGCGCCGTCGACGCCGAACGCTTCGGCCATCTCGATCTGGCCGCGCAATGCCCGGACCGCGCGGCCCGGCCGCGAGTCGAGCAGGTTGTTCGTCGCCCAGAGCGCAGCCAGCGCGATGCCCCAGATCAGGAAGTAGAAGTAACGCTCGTTGCGCAGCTCGATCCCGAACAGATTGAGCGCGGGTATGCCGGAAAGCCCCGTGTGCCCGCCGAGAAACTCGAGATTGCCGAACAGAAAATAGAGGCTGATGCCCCAGGCGATGGTCGCGAGCGGAAGATAGTGTCCCTTCATCCGCAACGTGATGAAGCCGAGGCACAGCGCCAGTGCCAGCGTGAGCGCCAGCCCCACGCACAGGTTGAGCCATGGCGAGATCGCGTATTGCGTCGAGAGGATCGCCGTCGTGTACGCGCCGATGCCGACGAACGCGGCCTGCCCGAACGAGGTCTGCCCGGCCACGCCGGTCAGCAGCACGAGGCCCAGCGCCACGATGCTGTACAGCCCGATGTAATTGCCGAGCGTCACCCAGAACTGGGGCGCGAGGAGCGGCACGCCGACCAGCACGGCGACGAAGACGACGACGCCGAGGCGGCCGAACGGCAACGCGCGTCGTGGGCTCATATGCCCGCCTCGCTCACTCGTCCCTCCACCGCGCGACTGGCATCTGCAGGATCGGATGTCGGGCCGGCTCAATCGCGCGGCGACGCGCCCTTCGGAGCGCCCTCCTTGGACCGACTGAGCTGGTGTCAACGTCGTTCGTCGGGCGCCAAACGCGCTCGCAGACGCGCTCGTCGAGCCTTGGCTTCGCCCTCCTCGCGCAGGTGTCCTTGGCTTCACCCGCCGCCCTCATTCGTCCTCCTCGTGCTGGTGCGTGGTGAGGCTGCGCCACAACAGCACGGGAATGATCAGCGTGAAGACGATCACCTCCTTGAAGCCGCTCGCCCAATAGGAGGCGAACGCCTCGAGGAGGCCGACGAGCAGCGCGCCGGCCGCGGCGAGCGGGTAGCTCACGAGGCCGCCGATGATCGCCCCGACGAAGCCCTTCAGGCTCACGAGGAAGCCCGAATCGTAGTAGACCGTCGTGAACGGTCCGATCAGAACGCCGGAAAACGCGCACAACAGTGCCGCCAGAGTGAACGTGAGCGAGCCCGCAAGGTCGGGGGCGATGCCGACCAGCCGCGCACCTATGCGGTTGAGTGCGGTCGCGCGAAGCGCCTTGCCGTAGAGCGTCCGGCCGAAGAACAGGTAGAACGCGGCGATCAACGCGAGGCTGGAGGCCACGACAAGCAGGCTCTGCACACTTACATTCACACCGCCGATGTCGAAAGATTCCGATGAAAACGCCGGCGTCCGCGACCCTTCCGCCCCAAAGAACCAGAGCCCGAGCCCGGTGAGCGTGAAATGCACGGCGACGGACACGATCAGGAGCACCAGTACACTGGCCTCGGCCAGCGGCTGGTAGGCAATGCGATACAGCAGCGGACCCAGCGCGGCGACCAACGCCAGAGTCACGAATATCTGCGCCCAGAACGGCAGCGCTGGTGTCGCGAGCCACCAGGACAACCCGGCGATCGCGGTCGGAATGCCCGTCCACACGGCGAGCTGTCGTGGTATCCGGCGGGACTCGCCGCGCCGCGCGCAGGCGACGACCTCCATCCCGCCCGCAACCACCGCCATGCCCACGAGCAGCCCGACCGTCCCCGGCGGCTTTCCGAGTTGCAGTCCGGCGAGCGTCAGCGTGCCATACGCGACGAATTCTCCCGATGGTATCCAGATCACTCGCGTCACGGCAAAGACCAGCACCAATGCCAGCGCCAGCAACGCGTAGACGGCACCGTTGGTGATGCCGTCCTGGGTCAGCAGCACGAAGATCGGGAAGTCCATCGACGGAGTATGCCGGAACGGCGACGATGCAATAAAAAAACCGGCTGCGGGGGCGCCGCAGCCGGCCTGGTGTCAACGCCGGGTTATTTGGCCAGAACCCACTTGCCGTTTTCGATCTTGATCATCGTCCGGGCCCGGTTGTCGAGACCGTTGTGCTCGGTCGGCGACATCGTGTACACGCCGTGGGTCGCGACGACCTCCTTCATGTTCTCGAGCGCGTCGCGCAGCGCGAGCCGGAATTCCTTGGTGCCGGGCTTCGCCTTTTTCAGCGCCTCGGGGATCGCCACCGACAGCATCACGGAGGCATCCCACGCATGGCCGCCGAAGGTTGTTCGCGAGTCCTTGCCGTATTTCGCTTCGTACTTGGTGATGTATTCGGCCGCGGACTTCTTGAGCGGATTCGAGTCGGGCAGCTGCTCGAAGACGAGCATCGGGCCAATAGGCAGGATCGTCCCGTTGCCGTCCTTGCCGACGACGCGCAGGAAGTCCGGATTGGCGACACCGTGCGTCTGGTAGATCTTGCCCTTGTAGTTGCGGGCCGCCAGTTCCTTCTGCGGCGTGGCGCCGGGAGTTCCCGCGGCCGCGATCAGGATCGCGTCCGGATTGGCGGCGACGAGCTTCAACACCTGCCCGGTGACCGACGCGTCGGTGCGGTTGTACTTCTCTTCGCCGACGATTCGGATGCCGGCGGTCTGCGCCGAGCGCCGCATTTCCGCGAGCCAGCCGTCGCCGTAGCCGTCCGCGAAGCCGATGTAACCCATCGTCTTCACGCCGTTCGCCTTCATGTTGATGGCGATGGCGTCGGCCATGAGCGAATCGCTCTGCGGCGTCTTGAATACCCATCTCGTCTTGGGATTGGCGGGGTCGACTATCCGCGCCGAAGCCGCCATCGAGATCATCGGGGTTTCGGCATCGGCAACGACGTCGACCATCGCCAGCGAATTCGGCGTGATCGTCGAGCCGACGATTACGTCGACCTTGTCCTCGGAAATCAGCTTCTTGGTGTTGGTGACGGCCTTGGTGGTGTCGGAGCCGTCGTCGAGAACGATCCAGTTGATCTTCTGGCCGCCGATGGTGGTGGGCACGAGCTCGAAGGTGTTCTTCTCGGGAATGCCCAGCGATGCGGCAGGACCCGTGGCCGACAGCGTGACGCCAACGTTGATGTCGGCTTGCGCGGAAAGCGCAAATCCGGCGGCGGCAACGGCGATAGCCGCGACGAGCTTCGGCAGCAGTTTGCGGTCGTTCATTTCGATTCCTCCAGAGCCTCGATGAAGTTACGGAAAACCTTGGGCCTTTGGCGTGGACCACGGCCGCCCGGGCCGCGCCGGCTGCCCGTCCGGGCCAACAGCGGCGCAACCCGTTCGATTCTTGCAAGCGGCCCGCCCACGGTCAACGCTCGCACTTGATCTCCGACAAGGAAAGCTGTCGTCCATCCTCCGGTTGCCATTCTGCGGCGGCCAAACGGCGTCACGGCCCCAGCCGGCGGCGGTTATTTCTTCAATGCGTCGCGAATTTCGCGCAACAACAGAACGTCGTCGGGGGTGGGCAGCGGCGACGCGGGCGGGGCCTCGCGCTTCATCCGGTTGATCTGCCGAACCATGAGGAAAATCACGAACGCAAGAATGATGAAGTTGATCGCGACCGTGATGAAGTTGCCATAGGCAAAAAGCGGAACACCCGCCTTCGTGAGCGCCTCGGAGGTCATCGGCCCGCCATAGCCGGCGGGCGGGCTCCCGAGCATGATGAACCAATTTGAAAAATCCAGGCCCCCGAAAACCCTGCCGACGATCGGCATGATCAGGTCCTTCACCAGCGAGTCGACGATCTTGCCGAAGGCGGCGCCAATGATGACGCCGACGGCCAGATCGACCACGCTGCCCTTGACCGCGAACTCGCGGAATTCGGTTGCGAAAGACATCGTGCATCCCCCTTCAAAAAAACCGTCGCCAGCCCCGATGGAGGCAGATCGATCCCGTCCACGGCGGATCCGGTCAGACGGCGGCTTCCCCGCTTTCGCCCGTCCGGATGCGAACGACCTGCTCGACCGCCGTCACGAAAATCTTGCCGTCGCCGATCTTGCCGGTGCGCGCGACCTTGACGATCGCCTCGATGGCCCGTTCGACGTCGCCGTCCGCGATGATCAGTTCGAGTTTGACCTTGGGCAGGAAATCGACGACATATTCGGCGCCGCGATAGAGTTCGGTATGGCCCTTCTGGCGGCCGAAACCCTTGACTTCCGTCACGGTGAGGCCGGTCACCCCTATTTCGGACAGCGCTTCGCGCACCTCGTCCAGCTTGAACGGCTTGATGATGGCTTCGACTTTTTTCATGGCGGCGGGATCGGGAGAC
>Ga0315273_10013815_pt1 | contig 10396 bp, 9 predicted proteins | sample YL17G02_0_MG_FD_205753 | JGI IMG/M metagenome (GOLD analysis project Ga0315273, IMG submission 205753) | Sediment microbial communities from Yellowstone Lake, YNP, Wyoming, USA - YL17G02_0 | ecosystem: Environmental > Aquatic > Freshwater > Lake > Sediment | place: USA: Wyoming | collected... | reverse complement strand
AAATTGGTTTCTTATATGGCATGTATAAGAGGCTTTCAGGAGAACATACGGGTGTTCTTACAGGAAAGGGCAGTAACTGGGGAGGTTCATTGGTCCGTCCTGAGGCGACAGGATTTGGCTGTGTCTATTTTGCCAAAGAAATGCTTTCTGCAAGAGGTGAATCATTCAAAGATAAAAGAGTTGCAATCAGCGGCTTCGGGAATGTTGCATGGGGTGCTGCACTCAAGACCACAGAATTAGGCGGGAAAGTTGTTACCATATCGGGTCCCGATGGCTATGTGTATGACTCTGAAGGTATTTCAGGCAAGAAAATAGATTTTATGCTTGAACTTCGTGCTTCCAATGAAGACATAGTTAAGCCATATTCATACGCATTTGAAGGAGTTGAATTTCACGAAGGTAAACATCCGTGGGAAGTAAAAGTCGATATAGCTCTCCCATGTGCAACACAGAACGAACTTACAGGAGAGGATGCAGCAACACTGATTAATAACGGCTGCATTTGTATTTGTGAAGGTGCAAATATGCCATGTACACCTGAAGCAATTGAGATTATACAGAAAAACGGTTTGCTTTTTGCTCCGGGGAAAGCATCAAATGCAGGTGGTGTTGCCACATCCGGACTTGAAATGACCCAGAATTCAATGAAGCTTCGCTGGAACAGGCAGGAGGTTGATGACCGTCTGCATGAGATCATGTGCAATATTCATGGACAGTGTGTTAACCATGGAAAGAGAGAAGATGGTTACGTTGATTATGTTAAAGGCGCCAACATTGCTGGATTCCTGAAAGTAGCAAATTCGATGCTTGATATGGGGGTAATCTAGGCCCCCCTGCCCCCCTAAAGGGGGGTTAATACTGTTATATAACAGAAATGCAATAAATTGATAGCGCGTTAGCCCCCCTTTAGAAGGGGGGTTGGGGGGCAAAAAGATAGGGAACTGTTTTTGCGTGTCTCTATTTTTTATTATCTTTGGTTGTCTCAATTTCTTGTGCTATGTCAGAATTGCTCCTTAAGCATAAAATTGCTTTAAGCCTGATTCCACGCATCGGTGATATTAATGCCCGGAAACTGGTATCACATTTTGGAAGCGTTGAAGCAATCTTTCATGAACCGTACAGAAATCTTATAAAAATTCCAGGAATCGGTTCAGGGATTGCAAAATATATCAGTGACAGAACATATCTCGATACTGCTGAAAAAGAGGCCGAATATGTAACAAAAAACAATATCAGAACCTACTTCTATCTCGATAATGATTATCCATTCAGACTGAGGCAATGTGATGATTCACCTGTTGTGTTCTTTTTCAAAGGTAACTGTAACCTGGATGCTTCAAAGATTTTGAGTGTAGTTGGTACACGCAATGCCACTACACGCGGTAGAGAATTGTGTGACAGGATCATAGAAGGACTGGCAGTGGGACATACTGATCTCATCATTGTATCCGGCCTGGCCTACGGCATTGATATCGCTTCACATAAAGCTGCCCTCGCAAATAACCTTCAGACAATTGGTGTCCTTGCACATGGGTTTAAGACCACCTATCCGGCCATTCATGCAACAACTGCAAAGACAATGATTAGCAAAGGGGGCCTTGTAACTGACTTCCTCTCAGATGCACTCCCCGAGCGCAATAACTTCCTTAAAAGAAACCGCATTATTGCCGGACTATCAGATGCTACGCTCGTTGTTGAATCAGGAATTAAAGGAGGAGCACTTATAACTGCAGACATAGCAAATTCATATAACCGTGATGTCTTTGCCGTGCCGGGCAGACCGGATGATCAATGGTCTGCCGGCTGCAATAGCCTGATAAAAAGTAATAAAGCATCACTTGCGGAATGTTCTGACGATATCGAATATTTTCTTAACTGGAAACCTGAGAAATCAAAACCGGTTCTACAGAGAACGTTGTTCTCAGATCTTGATGAGACTGAGAAGATGATTTTTGAATTTCTCTCTAAAGAAGGAGAGCTGACTATCGATACAATTTGCCGGTCGCTTGAAATTCCTGTTTACAAGTTATCATCTCTCCTTCTCCAGATGGAGTTTAAGGGACTCCTTAAATGCTCTCCAGGGAATATGTACAGGACAGTTTAACGATTGTCATTTATCGTTTACCGCTCTCTCTTTTAGCATATTACAGAAAAAGAGAAGAAGCTCCCTTGGCTGGCGCTCGGGATGACAGTCATTTGATGAGGTTGGATATGGAAGAAGCGGCGATTCGAGTTCGAGTGAATTTAAATTCCTAATTCCTCTCCGAATCGCCGCTTCTTCCACCCTCATTTTCAAAATATTACGTGTCATTCCTATCGCCAGCGAGGAATCTCCGGGTAGTTAAAATAACACTTAGTCGAAAGATCAATTATTTAGTGATTTCTCCTTTTGTTTTTATACTTTTATACCTCCAATTAACCTTTAAACTAAAACTTTTTATTATGGATCCCAGAGTACAACAATTCATGGCCATGATCAAAGCCCGAAATCCTGGTGAGAACGAGTTCCATCAGGCTGTTCAGGAGGTCGCAGAATCCCTGATTCCTTTTATTGAAGAAAATCCCAAATATAAACATGCAAAAATTCTGGAAAGAATTGCAGAACCTGAACGTACAATAATATTCAGGGTTCCATGGCTGGATGATAAGGGAGAAGTTCAGATCAACCGGGGCTTCAGAATCGAGATGAACAGTGCCATAGGACCCTACAAAGGAGGCCTCAGGTTTCATCCGACTGTTAATCTTGGCATTCTGAAATTTCTTGCTTTTGAACAGGTTTTTAAAAACAGCCTCACAACATTGCCAATGGGCGGGGGAAAAGGAGGTTCTGATTTTGATCCAAAGGGAAAATCGGATAATGAAGTAATGAGATTCTGTCAGAGCTTTATGTCAGAGCTCTTTCGTCATATCGGTGCCGACACCGACGTTCCTGCCGGTGATATCGGAGTAGGCGGGCGTGAAATAGGGTTCCTTTTTGGTCAGTATAAAAGGCTGAAAAATGAATTCACCGGCGTTCTTACCGGTAAAGGTATTGAATGGGGTGGCTCTCTTATTCGCCCTGAAGCCACTGGTTATGGAGCAACATATTTCGCGCAGGAGATGCTCTCCACCCACGGTGACAGCTTAAAAGGGAAAGTTGTTTGTATTTCCGGGTCAGGCAACGTAGCTCAGTTTGCCAATGAAAAAGTTACAGAGCTTGGAGGAAAAGTAGTTACATCTTCTGATTCAAATGGTTTTATTTACGATCCTAAGGGAATTGATACCGAGAAACTTAAATTTATTATGGAGCTTAAAAATGTGAGGAGGGGAAGAATAAAAGAGTATGCTGAGAAATATGGCGTGGAATATTTTGAAGGAAAGAGACCCTGGATTATTAAATGTGATATAGCAATGCCTAATGCAACACAGAATGAAATAAATGAAGAGGAGGCTAAATTGCTTCTTAAAAACGGTTGTATCTGTGTTTCGGAGGGTGCAAACATGCCTTCAACGCCTGAGGCGGTAGAGGTATTTCTTAATGCTCAGATTCTCTATGGTCCGGGTAAAGCAGCCAATGCAGGAGGTGTTGCCACATCGGGACTTGAGATGACCCAAAACTCAATGAGGTTGCCATGGTCGCGTGATGAGGTTGATGAAAAACTTCAGACTATTATGAAAAACATTCATAAAACATGTGTGATGTATGGCTCAAAAGAGAACGGGTTTATAAACTACGTTGATGGTGCCAATATCGGCGGATTTGTGAAAGTGGCAAATGCCATGATTGCACAGGGGGTTGTTTAATGCACTTTATTGATACTCATACACATCTCTATCTTCCGGAATTCGATTCCGACAGAGATGAAGTGGTAAACAGAGCTGTTGGCAATGGCATCTCAAAAATGCTGTTGCCAAATGTCGATATAGAGTCTGTTGACAAGATGCTGTCTGCAGTAATGAGATACCCCGGTATCTGTTATCCAATGACAGGTCTTCATCCCACATCGGTAAAACAAGATTATCTCTCTCAGCTTGATATGCTTGAAAACCTTTTGAGAAGACACAAATTTGTGGCAATCGGAGAAATCGGGATTGATCTCTACTGGGATAAAACGTTTCTTAAAGAGCAACTTATTGCTTTCAGAAGACAAATAGCATTTGCTTCGGATAATGGGCTCCCAGTCGTCATTCATTCAAGGGATGCATTTCCGGAAGTTTTTTCGGTACTGGATGAATTTAAAGGGAAAGCATTGAAAGGAGTTTTTCATGCCTTTTCAGGTAATATCAAAGATGCAAAGAGAGGTATAGGTATGGGACTTAAACTCGGGATAGGTGGTATTGTGACTTTTAAGAATTCCGGACTGGACAAAATAGTCAGGGAGACTGGTCCTGAAAATATTATTCTTGAAACTGATTCTCCTTATCTTGCCCCTGTCCCTTATAGAGGAAAAAGGAATGAGAGTTCATATATTTGTATCATAAATAAAAAGCTTGCTGATATTTTTGGAATGAACGAAGAAGAGACGGCCTCAATTACATATTCAAATTCAGCCGAGCTTTTCAATTTGTAAAATAGAAAATGAAAAATAAAAAGGAAATTTCAATACTTATCATATATACCGGAGGAACCATAGGCATGGTATACGATCCTCAAACCGGATCGCTGGTGCCAATTGACTTCCGGCATATTTCAGATCATGTGCCGGAGCTCCGGAAATTTGGTTACGATCTGCACTCAATATCCTTTGATCCGGTCAAGGATTCATCCAATATCGATCCTGGTGTATGGATTAAAATGGCCGAAATAATTGAAGAAAGCTATGAAGACTTTGATGGATTTGTGATATTGCATGGGACCGATACTATGGCATATACTGCCTCAGCCCTTAGTTTCATGCTGGAAAACCTTGGAAAACCAGTTATTCTAACAGGTTCTCAATTGCCAATAGGGCTATTGCGTACTGATGGAAGGGAGAACCTTATAACAGCAATTGAGATTGCCGCAGCAACAGAAAACGGGTTGCCGGCTGTCCCTGAAGTCTGCATCTTTTTCGATAACAAACTTACCCGTGGTAATCGTACAACCAAGATGAGCGCTGAGCACTTCGATGCTTTCTATTCTCCCAACTATCATCTGCTGGCTGAGGTCGGATTACATTTAAAATATTATAATAATCTTATAAGCTATCCGGCAAAAGAGCAGAAACTGATTGTTCATAAAGGATTTGATACAAATGTTGCCATTCTTAAGTTATTCCCGGGTATTAACAGAAGACTTGTAAATGCAATTACTAAAACCGAGGGATTACGAGGGCTTATAATTGAGACATTCGGTTCAGGTAATGCACCTACCTATCCATGGTTCCTGGAGGATCTGAAACAATATATTGATAAGGGAGGAATAATACTGAATGTTACCCAGTGTCATGGGGGAAGTGTTGAGATGGGTTTATATGAGACAAGCCGGCAGATGCTTGCAGCAGGAGTAGTAAGTGGGAAAGACATTACATCGGAGGCCTCAGTCACAAAACTTATGCATCTGCTTGGAAGATATTCCTCAAAGGAAAAAGTTGTACAATCTTTGAATCTATCATTGGCAGGAGAAACCTCATAACTGATCGTTTTATAAAAATATTTTTGTATTTTGCGCCGCTGTTTTTTAATAACATCGTACATAGGAAATCCTCCTTCGCTAAAGCTCCGGAGGACAAAGGGAGAGATGCAGGAGTGGTTTAACTGGCACGCCTGGAAAGCGTGTGTACCTCAAAAGGGTACCGGGGGTTCGAATCCCCCTCTCTCCGCAGAGACTGAACAAACCCCGCGCCAGCGGGGTTGTTTATTTTAATGAAATTTCGAAGAAAGCTTGCTTTCTGAAGGAATTGAGATGAAATAAACATAACCCGACAGGGTTTGTTCTGTCTCTGCAAGATTCCCCCCCGGGATCGCCGAAGGCAATCCCATCCAAGCTTATGGATTTAGACAATGTCTTTGCCACCCCTGCAGTCTGGCCCCTCCCTAAATTTGCCCACCGGGCAAATTCTTAACGGTCGGTCCACCCCGGGGATCACGACCGAACGGAGTGAGGGCGTAATCCCGAAGGCAATCCATTAAACATTTAGAGAAGGGTGTGATACACATAAATAATATTATCTTTATTTTTATGAACTATTAAATTCTGAACTATGAGTAGCAATCAAACAGCAGTTGCTTCAGGGACCGGACTGAAGCGAGTACTTGGGCTTTCATCTCTGATACTATACGGGATTATTCTCATTCAGCCAACAGCACCAATGCCATTATTTGGCGCTGCAGCAAGTCTGGCACGCGGTCATGTGGTTACAACAATTCTGATTGGCATGTTTGCTATGCTATTCACAGCAATCAGTTACGGACGTATGGCTAATGCTTATCCCAGTGCCGGTTCGGCCTATACCTATGTCAGCAGGGAAATCCATCCTTCACTTGGCTACTTCGTTGGCTGGGGTATGATTTTCGACTACGTTATGAATCCAATAATAAGTGTAATCTGGATCAGCAAAGCTGCTATGAACTTAATTCCCGGAATACCCTTCGGAGTATTTGCAATAGCGTTTACATGCCTGTTTACAGCAATGAACCTGCGCGGCATTGAAGCCAGTTCCCGAACTAATTCTGTTATTGCAACCGGGCTTGGCGTAATTATTATATTGTTCCTTGGCGCAGCAATCCGTTACCTCTTTTTGAATCCTCCGGCTAATGCAGGTGAATGGACCAGACCATTCTATGATCCAAAAACTTTTGCTTTTCCTTCAGTGTCCGCAGGCGCTTCACTTGCGGTACTTACCTATATTGGTTTTGACGGCATTTCGACTTTGTCAGAAGAGGTGCATAATCCGCGCCGCAATATCCTGCTGGCAACGGTGATGGTTTGTATTATCACAGGTATTCTGGCATCGGTACAGGTTTATGCAGCTCAGCTTGTCTGGCCGGGAACAACTTTCCCCGACCAGGATACTGCTTTTTGTTATATTGCCGGTAAGGCAGGAGGGCAATGGCTTTTCCATACAGTCAACCTTGCTTTACTCGTGGCTACAATTGGCTCAGGGTCGGGAGCCCATCTGGGCGCCGGGCGTCTATTATATGGCATGGGAAGAGACAACGCCATTCCCGGGAAATTCTTTGCTGCAATTAATCCGCGAACACGCATACCTTCTAACAATATTATTCTTGTTGGAGTAATAGTTCTTGGAGGTGTCTTTCTTCTAAGTTATCCCTTAGGTGCGCAATTGCTGAACTTTGGAGCTCTTATTGCATTCATGGGAGTTAATGTATCCGCCTTTGTGCGATATTTTTTACGAAGTGAACACAAAACCTTTACTCATTTTATTGTACCGCTCCTGGGATTTTCTGTGTGTCTCTATCTCTGGTTCAGCCTTGGAATTAAAGCCAAGATCGTCGGTATTTCCTGGCTTTCTCTCGGACTCATGTATGGCGCATACCGGACAAACTTTTTTAGAAAGCCACTTCAGTTTGTAAAATTTGAAAGCAACGAGGAAAATGGAGGAAATAAACTAAACGACTGAGAGCCTTTGTGTAACTTAATGTAACCCTTTTTTGTACTTTGTGTTAAAAAAATTTATTTGATCTTCCCGAAATCGATATTCATGCCGATAAAAAACCGTCTACCCGGTGAAATGAAATCGAGATTTTGCGGTATTATCACATTAAATATATTATCAAGTCCTGTCGATATTCGTAACCATTTATATTCCTGTGAAAAAGTTATTCGCCAGGTGCTGAACGGTCTGTCATGCGATATGCCATCGGGAGTAATCTCATAGAACTTTTCTCCCATAAGTTTGCAGTAGATCTGAGCAGTGAAGGAATAATTTTTTTTCCTGAAATTATAATCTGCGGCGATATTTCCGGAATTTTTTGTTGTACCATATAGTTGAAGCTGAGTCTCATTATCATACGAATGAACATAACTATATCCCATACTCAGCCATAATCCGTTAAAAATTTTTTGCTTCGATAAAAAGTCAATTCCATAAACTGAAGCACTGGCAATGTTCTGATATTGACGGGTCAGTTGTACTGTATCGGAAAGCCATCGATCAGTAATCATATTCGACAGTTCGTTCCTGTAAACCGTAACCGATGAATTGTTCCAGGGTTTTGAAAATTCAACGGATCCTGAAATAAATTTTGATGATTCGGGTTTCAATTGTGGATTTCCAATTATATACCATTCACCAAAATGATCAAAGTTCATATACAGTTCTTTCAGGGCGGGAGAACGGAAACCTGTTCCGGCCGATGCTCTGAAAATAAAGGACCCTTGCCTGAACATTACCGAGATTTTGGGCGCAGCATTCAATCCATAATTACTGTGATGGCTCGCACGAATGCCTGCAATGAGGTCCCATTTTTCACCAAGGCGGACATCTTCCTGAATATAAAAAACTGCCTCTCCTGCACCTTTCAAACCTTTATCAGTTCGCGTAGAGAAGAGATTTTCATAGTTGTATTCCAGCCCGGTAGTTAAGCTGTTCCTGTCTGAAGGATGAAAATTTCCCTGCATCCTCACTGTCTGAATAATGTCAAAGGATGCCGTATCCCTTTTATTATTCAATAGTTCAAGTATATTGAAAGTATTGTAACGATCGCGATAATATGAAAAATCGACAGAGTGATTTCCGAAATAGTATTGACCTTTTAATCCGGCACTCAGGTCAGTATAAAGATCATGAGCAGGACGGGCGCTTACGTTTCCCCGTTCAAACTGATAATAGGTGAAATGAGGTACTAGAGAAAGACGTGAGGATGGTATGATTTCTAATTTCTGATTAATACTGAATGATGAATATGGATTCTGGGTCCAGTCATGTGAGCTTTCAGGAGTGATGTCGTATCCGTCAGTATGATTATAATTAAAACTTGTCCTGGAACCGATTATACCTTTTTTCAGTCCAATGCTTCCTCCTGAATACAATTCATTATATTTTGAATATCGTGAATAGAATTTTGCATCAAAAGGTTCATTTATCTTTTTGGTTATAATATTTATAACACCTCCAATGGCATTTGAACCGTAAAGCGATGATGAGGCTCCTTTAATAACCTCAATTCTGTCGATGTTCTCGAGGTTAAGCATTGAATAATCTATATCTCCATTTACTTCTCCGGCGATCCTTTCACCGTCAATAAGAAATAGAACATACTTAGCATCCATACCCTGGAGAGTTATTGAAGCCCTTGTTCCGAACTGGCTCATATTAAGACCAGGCACCATAGTCTGAAGAGCATCTGGAACGCTGGTTATTCCAAGGTCAAGCATTTTCCGTGCACTGATCACCTGAGTAATAACAGGAACATTTTTCAGCGTTTTCTCGGATTTTGTGGCTGTTACCACAACCTCATTCAAATCGATATTTGATTCCCTGATGGAAAAATCAAAATGGGTAACCTCATTATTGATTTCTGCCTGTCTCTCCAGTGTCTCGAATCCCAGATACGATACCCGCAACACATATGTTCCTGGTTTTATTTTGTTTATTTTATAAAATCCATTCTTGTCAGTTACCGTCCCGAACGTAGTTCCATTTATAGTTATAGTTGCACCCGTAACCCTACTACTGTCTGATCCGGTAACATAACCGGATAAGCTTAATCCCTGGGAAAAAATGACCGAAGTAATTGAAAAATAAAAAACGAAAATCTGCAATATTCGCAACATTTATTCCAGATTTTTTGATCCGTCTGGCTGATATTTGTATTGAATGGTAATGTGACCTGATTGATTGGTAGCATTGTAATAGCTCTTGAACCAGACTTTCGCATATTTACCTGAACTGGTTTTAACTATATAGATATCATCGCTTGGCACGATTTGTGTTCCCTGAGCTGCAAATTCCAGTGTGAACCAGGTATATAGAACCGGATTAACAATATAGGTAGCATACCCCTGTTGTACTGCAATATCAACTGAAGCATCAAGAGTAAAGGTTGTCGTATCCGGAACGGCGATTAGAGCATCAAAACCTGTTTGTCCCTTCTTATAAGAATTTGCGGCACTGCCTGAACCATTACCCGATAATCCCCCATTGGTCTTGACCCGGTAACGCTGGAAAGCCAGATCCCACTCATTTGAATTTGCCGGGTCAGTGACGTTTACAGTATCATTATCTGCCAAACTAAAGTACTTCCACACAGTCGAACCGGTGGAATTTATTTCAAATGTCTGGGCTTCGATTGGTGATTTTGTGTCTTCTTTTTTACAACTAAAAAATAGAACGACAATGAGTACTGACAAAAAAACATTTTTCTTCATAATTCTCACAATTTTATTGTGCAAAAATAAATTCGTAAGATTTTTGAAAATGGTAAAAATCAGGATTTTTGTGGTACTAATTTTTTATGAATATCGCGGAACCTT
>Ga0315273_10013814_pt1 | contig 10396 bp, 7 predicted proteins | sample YL17G02_0_MG_FD_205753 | JGI IMG/M metagenome (GOLD analysis project Ga0315273, IMG submission 205753) | Sediment microbial communities from Yellowstone Lake, YNP, Wyoming, USA - YL17G02_0 | ecosystem: Environmental > Aquatic > Freshwater > Lake > Sediment | place: USA: Wyoming | collected... | reverse complement strand
CCGCTGGGTTCGATAGAAGGTTTCAGTTTGTCATCAACGTCCCCCTTCCCCAGGCTTCCCCTGGCGCACGCAAGGATCCAGCAAAATCCTTGCTCAAGCTTGCATGGATTTGCACATTTTTGCTTTTCCCGTCGGACACACTTCCCGTATTTGCACAGGCTTGCGCGTCCTTGCACGTATTTGACGATACGTGAATACCCTCTACGAGTCCGAAGGCCACTGGTTCAAATCCAGTAGGGCGCGCCAAATGTGAAGGCCCCGCGGGCAATTAGCTCGCGGGGCCTTTACTTTTAGTCCTACCCGGCCTTCGGATTGAAAGTTCGAAGGCCGGTAGCTTCGACTCGGCTGGTGGAATGGTGATTTGGCGAAGCACAACCTGCGTCGTCATCGAAAGCAAACGGGCCTCGGCGGTCACACGACAGCTCTGCCACTCTTTGTTCCTCCATCTGGGGGAGCCCCGCCCGGCGAGCGCCTCCCCAGGAAGTCCCGAATCAACTCCCAGGGGTGCTCAGCGGCGCCGGACGGGATGATGGTGCATCCCGAGTGGCACCTTGCCCGGCAGGCCGGCGGGGGCGAGCCGATCGCCTCCGCCCGGCGCGACGCCTCGCGCCACGTGCCAGCCGTGAGGACGTCGGGCCCCCCCGACGCCAGGATCCGGCAGGGGTGGAAGAGCTCGCCGGCCGGGCTCGTGGCCGGCATCATCTCGGGGTGGCATCGGAAAGGCCCGAGGCCCCGGATGGTGCGCAGGTAGTACTCGCCGTCGAAGAGCGGGGCGCCACTCCGGCGAAGATCCACCAGCATGTCGATGGCGCGCGGCCAGCTAGGGTCGTCCAGCAAACGCGGGTCGACGGTGCCGTCGAAGCGCAGCTCGGGCCCGACCATCACCGCGATGCCCCGCTCGAAGCAGTACGCGAGTATTCGCTGGATCCGAGGAAGCGAGGTGGGGTTCAGCACCAGGTTGGCCGTCAGGCGGAAGCCCTTCTCCTTCTGCAGGTCCGCGCAGGTCGCCAGGTTCTCGAGCGCGCGCGCCATCAGCCGCGCCGAGCCGCCGGCGGCGTAGGACGGCTCGTCGAAGGCGTGGAGGCTCGCGACCACGTCCGTGACGTGGTCGAGCACGGCGGCCCGCTCGTCGAGAAGGCTCAGGTTGCTGGACAGGCCGAGAGAGCGGAAGCCCAGGGCCCGGGCGGCGACGACGATCTCCACGATGTCGGGACGGAACAGTGGCTCCCCGCCGGTGAGGTGCAGGTGCGGCACCGCCTCCCGCAGGATCCCGATCAGCCGGACGCAGTCCTCGGTTCCGAGCTCGCCCCTGGACGGCGGGGCCAAGCCCCCCGGGCGCACGTTGCAGTAGGAGCAGCGAAAGTTGCACCGATAGGTGACGAAATGGGTCATCAAGACCGGGAGCATCCGCGGGACTGGCCGAGTCCGGGCGCGCCACGCGTCCGCGGCCAGATTCCGCAAGAGGCGCACCGAGAGGCGCTTCAGCGTGTACACGCGCCCTCCGATTCCTCGGGCTGGTCGGCTCGAAGCGCAGCATGGACCTCGAAGGCGAAGTCGTCGAGCGCGTCCGGCGAAACGGGGTCCCCGTCCAGCGGCAGCGTGATGTGAACGAGCCCCTCGCGCTCCCCGGCACACGCGAGCTGGGCCTCGGCGATCCGGTTGTGCATGCACCCCCACGTGCCAACGCTCACGGCCCCGTCGGCCGAACCGGACCGCCATTCGTGGAGGGAAGCCCCGACCGTCAGGACCGCCTCGCCGCACAGCTCGGGGCGCACGTATCCCCGGGCTGCAGCGATGGCGTCGATCGTCCTGCGGCGTCGCGGCCATCCCAGCCTGGCGGCGGCCGCCGCCCATACCACGTCCTGGATGCGGCGCTGCGCCCAGTCGCTCAGCCGGCGACCGAGACTGGGAGCCGGGTCTCCCGGGCTCCCGCTCTGGATGTACTCCAGCCACTCGCCCACGCCCGCGCGCCGGGCTCGCATGCCCCGGCGCTCCAGCTCCTCCACCACCCCGCCGCTCGCGAAGGCGTCGATCCGCGCGAAGATCTCGCCCACGACGAGGACGCGAGGAAGTGCCCGTGGGCGCCGAACGGCGGCGAAGTCCGCCGCAGCGCCGGCGAGAAGCGTCCGCACCCCGAAGATCCGTCCGCACGCCACTTCCCACAGGGAGCCGCGCACCGTGAGCCCGGCGCGGGCTTGCTGCTCCAGGAGCTCCAGCAGGGCGGCGCGCCACCTGTCGTGCACCTCGGACGCCGCACCCGGCCGGGCCTCCGCGGGTCGAACGTCCATCCGTGCGGCGTCGAGGACGTCCGCGGCTGCGATTCCGACAAACAGCAGCGCGCTGGAGCCAGGTGGCAACCCGTCGAAGTAGCCGGACTCGACGGGCGACCAGATCCGCACGCGTTCCTGCAGGCCAAGTCGCTGGACGATCAGGCGGAGCAGGAGCGAATAGAGGCCGAACCTGCAGGGGCCGAGGGAGCGGGGCATGAGGTAGACGAACCGCTCCGCGGCCGCCCCTGGCGCCTCCAGGCGTCGAAGGAGCGCTCCCAGGTTCAGGATCATGGGGAGGCACTCGTTGCCGGTGGTGTGTCGCTGCCCGAGGCGAAGCGATTCCCGGTCCGCCGGGGGCAGGCTCTCCACCGGGAGTCCCAGGCCACGGAGGGCCGCCGCGGCCGCCTCGCTGCCGTGCCCCATGCTCGGGATGAGAACCCGCTCCTGGCGCCGCACGATCTCCGGCCAGTCGGTCGAGGCCGACGGGAGCCGCGCCAGGTCGCGGGGCTCGCCGCGGGGCGGACGGGCGAGGCGGTCGTTGCGCACGCAGTGGAGGAAGGCTTCGACCCGCGTCCGCACGCCGGCCTCGCCACGGTGCCCGTCGGTCTCGAGCACGGCGTGGGGCTTGCCCTCGAGGAGGTACCCCACGAAATGGCGGTGCAGACTGTCAGGCCCGCACCCCTGGGAGGTGAGCAACAAGGCGTGCAGATCTGGGTCTCCGCGCACGTGGCGGGCGGCGCGAAGGAGCCGCTGCCCCTGGCCCCAGTACATCTCCGGGTAAACTGGTCCGTCCGGCTCCTCGGGCAGGCAGTCGAGCGGAATGGCAATGGCCCCCAGCTCGCGCAGCACCGCGGGTACGTGGCCGTCCAGCTCTCGGCGGTGGATGGCGTACGATGGCCCCAGGACCACGATCGCCGGAAGGTCCCGTTCGGTGCAGAACGCGAGGGCACGCCTCCCGATCGCCACCCGATCGCGATCGAACGCCTCTTGGGCCCGCCGCGCGGTGCGCCAGGCCCGCCGCCAACGCGGACCGAAGGACCCCAGCGAGCGCGCCACCCGGCGGCAGCTCTCCAGGAACTCGCGGGAGGCAAGGTTCCCGGGGCCAAGGTCCACCACCGGGGAAACGATGCGCGCCGCGGCCGAAGGCTCCAGGCCGGCGCGGATCAGGTCCGGGGCGGCCTGTGTCACCGGGCAGGTTCGTGAGAGCGGCTCGCCGTCCACACGCGGGACGCAGCGCACCATCGGGACGAACACCCGGTCCGCGCCCGACTCGACCATTCGCTGGACCGTCTGGTGAAAGAGCTTCACGGGCGCACAGAACGAGGCCGTGGCCGGGCCGGGCTCCGTGGCCTCGCCGTGAGGGGTCGCCTCGGGCGTGGTGACGTCGAAGCCGAGCCCCTGGACGAAGGCCACCCAGAAGGGGAAGAGCTCCTCGAGCGCAAGCTGCGGCGCCATCGCCACCGAGGGGCGACCCGGACGCCGGGTGACCGGTGTCGCCAGCGCCGCCAGCTCTGCCCGCTCGCGGAACGGGTCTGGCGCACCGTCCGGGAGGAGGACCCGCCGCCGCCCGCCCTCGTGGAGCGGGCAGGCGCCTCCCCAACGAAGCGTCCGGGACCGACCACCCACCCGGAGCCGGAGGGTGGCTATCCTGCAGCGGATGCCTGTGCCCCCGCAGCCCGCGGTGGAACGGCAGGTGAAGGCGCCCCGCCGCTCCACGACGGCCCCGAGGAAGGCCGTGGGGTCGAGCCTGTCCGGCCGGGCCGGCAGATCGCGGGCCGCCGCCAGCGCTACCCCGAGGGCCCCGGTCATCCCAGGGCTCGGCGGGACGTGGACGTCCCGGCCGGTGAGGCGGGCCACCGCAGCCGGCAGCGCATTGGAGGCGAAGGGCATCCCCTGGCAGAAGAGGACCTCGCCGACCTCGCGGTCGCCCTTCACCCGGTGGAGGTAGTTCCGTGCCACCGAATCGAAGATCCCGGCTACGATCTCCTCCTCGGAAACGCCGGACGCGCAGGCCTCATCGATGGCCTGCGCCATGAACACCGAGCAGTGCTGTCCCAGGCCCACGCCGCGGGGAGCCGCGAGCGCCTCGAGAGAGAGCGCCGCCGCGCCCGCCGTGCGCCCCATGTGGCTTCCCTGCTCCTCGATGAACGACCCGGTGCCTGCGCTGCAGGCCTCGTTGAGCGCACAGTCGACCACGTGGCCGCCCGCCAGGCGGATGTACTTCGCGTCCTGGCCACCGATCTCGAAGACGGTGTCGGCCCGGGGATCGTGGTGGAGGGTCCCCTCGGCGTGTGCCACTATCTCGTTGAGGACCAGGACCGGCCCCGCCCCGTGGCAGGCCGCGAGCGCGGCCCCGACGAGCTCGCGTCCACTGCCAGTGACCCCGATCCCCAGCACGGGGCTCGAGCCCTCGGGCTGCTCCATCATCTCCCGGAGCAGCCCCTGTGCCGCGGCGATGGGGTCGCCGCCCGTCGGGCGGTAGCCTTCCCAGAGCGCCTCGCGCTCGCCGGCGTCGAGCGCCACGAGCTTCGTGCCTGTGGACCCGACATCGAGCCCGAGGATCACCGGTTGGCCCATGGACACGGGCCTCGGCCTGGCCGGCAGTCGATGCACCTGCGGCAGCCCGACGGCGAGCGGCGGGAGAGGATCGAGCCGAGGGTGCGACGGGAGGGCGAGCAGGTCGTCGAGGAGAGGTGGCGGAGAGGGGTCATCCGAGGCGAGCAGCGCCGCGCCGAGCGCCTCGAGGCCATCCGCCTCCTCGTCGCCCATGGGCAGGAGCGCCATGCCCCGTCCGCGAAGGGAGCGAGCGAAGGTGCGCCGCACCCGGCGGCAGCGGCCCACTCCTCCGATCAGGACGACATCGGGCGGGCCGCCGCGAGGCATGGAGGCGAGGACGTTGGCGGCAATCGCGTCGAAGAGCCCGGCTAGGAGACGGTCGCGATCCTGCCCGCCGCTCGCGAGGTGGGTGAGGTCACTCTTCAAGATCACCGGGCAGCGCCCGGAGAGAGCGAGCGGACTCTCGACCGACTCGGCCAACCGGTCCGCAGCCTCGACGGAGAGGCCGAGTCGCCCGGTGAGCTGTCCCAGAAAGTTTCCAGTCCCCTGGGCGCAGCGCCCGTTCTCGCGCCATCCGTGGGCGCCACCGGGCTTCCAGCTCAGGACCGAGAAGCCTCGCGCCCCGATCGACACGAGCGTGACCGGCGTCGCCGGGAAGAGGAAGCGGCAAGCGCGGAGCTGCGCCTGCTTCACGGGTACGCGCGGCAGCTGCAGGAGCCTCGCGAGCCGTCCCGTCGCGGCGGCACCCCGCACCGACGGCCAGTCAAGCTGGGCCAGGAACGTCCGGAGCCCGGCCCCGGGTTGCTTGCCGTGCGGCTCGGCGTGGCGACGCAGGACGTGGACGCCCTCCCCGTCGCGCTCGACCTCGACGACCCGCGTCGTCTCGGACCCGAGATCGATACCGACGAAGGACGCAGGGGCGTCGCCCATGAACTCAGGGTACTACGGACCGCGCTGGTCCACCCCCCCCGGGAGAGCCGAACGCGGGTTCAACCCTTCTCCCCGGGGGGATGGAGGCGCTGAAGGGTCTCGCCGGACGCGACCCTTCCACGCGAACACGACCGCCGCCATGGCAAGCAGTGCGCCGCCGTATGCCAGCGCCCCAAGCGCCTGCCGGCCGAACTCGTAGTCCTCGAAAGCGCCCACCAGGGAGACCTGGGAGGGAAGGTGGCCGGGGAGCGAGCGGATCAGGAGCCGGGCCCCCGCCTCGGCGTAGTCCATCGGATTCTGGAGCCACATCACGTCGAGACTCGACAGCAGCACGACACAGAGCAGCCCCGCCAACTCGGTTCGAAGAGCCGCTCCCACGAGGAGGCCGTAGCAGCCGTAGACCCATCCGGCGAGCAACAGCCCGAGGAGCATGACGGCCGGGCGGACACCTCCGATGACGTGAAGGAGAAACCCCGCCGCCACGCCGCTCAGGGCGACGACGACGCAGAGGAACGCGACAACGTTCGCTGCCAGCAATTCCCAGGGACGATACCCGCACAGGACGAGACGGAGGGTCGAGCTTGCGTTCCGCTGCATCAGCGTGAGCGCGACGTACGCGGCGAGCATGCCCACCGTTGCGACCGTGACGAAGATGAGCGTGACGCTCCTGGCCGGCTCCTCGACGACTGCGCGTCTGTCCTCCGGCCGAACGTGGCGCTTCGGAAAGTAGGTCGGCGGCGCCATCGCCATCTCGGCTTCCGGGACCGACGCCAGCTCGACGATGACATCCCGACGGGGCGCGGTCTCGAGCGTGACGGCCTGGAAGGCGATCGGCACCACCACCAGGAGGACCAGCGCGACGCGGTTGCGGAGCAGCTGCCGCAACGTCATCACCAGTGCGATCGCCAGCCGCCTGGGCTTCATCGGAGCACTCCCTCCGAGATCTCGTAGACGACGTCGAACCGACCCAGGTCGTGAATCAGCGGTGAGACCACCAGCAGCGCGCGCCCGGCCGCTCGCAGCTGCGCGACGAGATCCCAGAAGGCCGAGTACGTCCTTCCGTCGAATCCGGAATAGGGCTCGTCCAGCAGGAGGACCTCCGGAGAGTGGAGCAGGGCCAGCGCGAGGTTGAGCTTCTGCCGCGTCCCGCCGCTCAGCTGGTCCACGCGATCGTGGAGATGGGTGCGAAAGCAGAGAACATCGAGCAGCCGGTCCGCCGGCTCCTCCCACCGCTCCACACCGTAGGCCGCGGCGAAGTACCGAAGATGCTCCTGTACTGTGAGATCCCCGAAGACCAGGGGGTCCTGCGGACAATATCCGAGCCGCCCCGCGATGGTCACGCTGCCGGCATCCGCGGCCAGGATCCCCGCGAGAACCCGGACCAGCGTCGTCTTGCCGGATCCATTTTCGCCGACCACTCCGGCAACGGTTCCTGCGTGCAGGTCAAGCGTCACGCCTCGCAGGACAGGCCGCCGCCGGTAGTGCTTCGCGAGTCCGCGCGCCTCGAGAAGGACCGACGTCACGGCGCCACCCGAGCGTTCTCTTCGCCGACCGTGACGTCTTCCCTCGTCATCCCTCGCTCGAGCCGCCGGATGAGACCGTCCACACCCTCCTTCGCGATCACGCGTGCGAAGGACGCACGGTAGTTCTCCACCGTCGAGACCCCGTCCGCGACGATGTCGACGATGCGCCACTCGCCCCGGTCCTGGCGCAGTGCATACGTGACCTCGATGGCCTCGTCGTCCACGACCACGCGCGTGGGCACCCGCACCACCCCGCTTCCCCCTTCCACCTCCGCCAGGTACGTGATCTTTGTGGATCGGTAAGGTTCCAGGACGCCACTGCTCGTCCTCCGGAAGCGCCTAACGAACGCGCTCTCCAGCGAATTGCGCTGCTTCACGGTCATCGTCTTCCAGCGCGGCCCGAGCGAAGCCTCGAGCATGCCTGGGAGGTCCACCGTCCTGCTGATGATGGCCTCGATCCTCCGGCGCGCCTCGGGCGTGACCTCGGCTCCCCGCGGAGGCAACGCCGACCGGATCTCGTCGGCTCGCGCCCGCAGCGCATCGGTGGCGCCGCGCGAGCTGCCGGCCGTTCCCGCCGCGAGGATGAGGATCAGGGCAACTCGCACGCTGCTCCTCCCCGGGGCGGCTCGCCCACCGCCCGAGCGAGCCTCGCCCGGGCCACCAGGAGGTCGTAGGCCGACCGCGCCGCGGCGAACTGGGTCTCGACGTACAGTGCGTACGACTCGATGAGGACCCTCGCCTCGATGAGACCTGCCGAGAAGTCGAGGCCCACCGACCGGAACAGGGCCCGGCCCGAGCCGAGGGCCGCACGCGCCGCGGCGAGCCGGGCGTCTGCAGCCTTGAGATCGGCCAACGCCGTGTCGACCTGAACTTGCACCAGCAGCGCGAGTCCATCGCGCTGACGCGCGAGCGCGTCGCGTTCGGCCCGGGCCTTCTCTACCTTCCCGGAGAGCATCGGGAAGGAGAGGTCCTGGCGCAGCCCGATGACGACGCCGAGGTTGAAGACGTTGAACTCGTCCCGGACCCACGGGTTGAGCTGGATGTCGCGGTTGGGCGCGTACCCGTAGCTGAACAGACCCGCGAGGAAGACCTGCGGCATCCGCGATGCCTCCGCGGCCGCGACCTCGGAGTCGCGCGCCGCGATCGCCGCCTCGAGGGCACGGAGGTCGTACCGCTGCTTCTCGGCGGCCGCTCGCGCGGCAACCTGGTCGGGAAGCTCGGCCGCATGAGGGTCGAGCGGCTCCTCCCTGAGCGCGAGCCGCTCCGGGGCGATCCTCAGGGTGGCTGCGAGCCCCACCCGAGCCAGCTCCAGTCCCCTCTGCGCCTCTGCGGCCATCATCCGGACGACGGCGCGGAACAGATCGAGCCTGTATCGATCCGATGGGCTCACTTCGCCGTCGCTTCTTTCGAGCGACCTGGCCACGCGCCGGTCCGCGTCCGTCAGCGCCCCTTCGACCTCCGTGGAGATCGCGAGCAGTCTCTTCGCGAGGGAGACACCCCAGTACAGTTCCACGACGCGCAGTTGCACCTGGGAGGTGGTGTACCGCAGGAGATCTTCCCGCGCCGAGACGCCTGCCGCCGCGGCATCACGCGCAGCATCCAGTCGTCCCCACGTGAAGAGCGGCTGGACTGCATGGACATCCAGGCGGCCGAACGGCCCGAGCCCCGCGAACGAGCGATTGCTGTTGGGCGAGGAGACGACCGAGCCACGGGCTTCGGGTGCCGGGCCCGCCACGAGTGTCACGGCGGCTTCCGGAAGAATGCGCAACGCACCGGCGATCGACTCGTCGGCGCGAGCGACGGCCACCTCTGCGTCCTTGATCGCGACCTCGTCGCTCCGCTCCGCGGCAAGCCCCAGCGCCGTATCGAGGTCGAGCGGACCACAGGCCGGACGGAACCCCGAAAGAAGAATGGCCAGAAGGGCGGAGAGCATAGGTCATTTGGCAGGACCCCAAAGTCTGAGATCTATAGTTGGTGAAAATAACTGGCCCCCCGTTTGGCTTGCACAAGCGTGCCAGCAAACGTCACCCGGAGCTTCACGCTCCGTTGGGGCTGATCCTTCGAGGGGCCCGATCCGGGTGGAGATTCGATAATCCCAGAGAAATCCAGTAACTCGAACAGCCTATTGTTCGACCTGTCCTTCGAAAGAACTTCAGCCGCGCCGAAACTATTGGCGATTCTACCCCGGGTGCAGGTTCTCACGGACTCGTGGCTTCGCCTCCCCGTCGGGGCGCCAGCTCCCCAGATCTGGACCAAACCCGTCCAAAACCCCATGCCCGGTTCACTCTCAGGAGGTGGCCCCGTTGAGAATGGAGCTGTGCTTGCCAACGCCACGACGAAGGCGAATCCTTCACTCACGGTGGAGACGATCACGAGAAACCGCGAAGCCCCGATCGTCTCATCCGCGAACTTCTCGGGAGTCCTGAGCCTGTGGTGGCCGAGGGGGCCGACTTGGGAGACCATCCCAGCGACCGCGCCAGGCGCGGTCGAGACTCCGCGCTTCCTTGTGATCGTCTCCAGCCACTGGTTCAAATCCAGTAGGGCGCGCCAAATGTGAAGGCCCCGCGGGCGGTTGGTTCGCGGGGCTTTTACTTTTGGTGCTACCCGGCCTTCGGATTGAAAGTTCGAAGGCGGCGTCTGAAATTCCGCCGTGGATGTAGTGGCTTGGCTAGCGGCCATCTCGGGCTGCGTCGACCCTCATCCAGTTCTTCACCAGCTGGCGTGGGTCAGGCTAGGCCGACTTTGGGCGCGGTCCCCGCGGTTCGAACGCGACCTTGGATACGAAAAGGCGATTCCTACTGAGCGGGTCGGATGCCGCGTCCGACGGTCCCTCCGCCACGGGTCCACCATCCGATGCCGGCCCCTCGAATGTAGAGAGGCGGCGCAACAGCGCCGCCTCCCGTGCTTCGGGCCCCCGCCCGAATAATTCTTGCGCTACGCCTTGCGCTTCTCTTCCAGTTCCTTGGCGAGCTCCTCGAGCTTCGCCACGCCAGCCTTGGCCTCCTCGGCCGCCTTCTCCTCGGTGGCCTTCCCGGTGAAGTGCGCGGCGCCGGGCGCCCAGCCAGGGGTCACCGTCGCGGCCAGGTCCTTCGCCGAGCGGTTGAACATGTTCGTCAC
>Ga0315273_10013813_pt1 | contig 10396 bp, 10 predicted proteins | sample YL17G02_0_MG_FD_205753 | JGI IMG/M metagenome (GOLD analysis project Ga0315273, IMG submission 205753) | Sediment microbial communities from Yellowstone Lake, YNP, Wyoming, USA - YL17G02_0 | ecosystem: Environmental > Aquatic > Freshwater > Lake > Sediment | place: USA: Wyoming | collected... | reverse complement strand
GCGGTCTCGATCGCAGGGTTGTGCAGGTCGGGGAAGTACTGGTCGAGCTGCGTCGTGAGCAGCATGCCCTTGTAGACGAACGTGCGGCTCGAAAGGCTCACCACGTACCAGGACTCGGCGCCCGGCAGCGTCGAGGTGCGGATCTCGTTGTAGGCCCGCTTGCGGATCACGTAGAGCTTGCGCTCGAAGCCGAGTTCGTCCGCGATCGACGGGTCGCGCTTGATGAACACCTGGCGCATGAACGGTTCGCACGAGCGGGCCGTCTCGCCGAGCATGCCATTCACGGTCGGAACCGTGCGCCAGCCGATCACGTGCTGGCCCTCGGACTGCACCACCTGCTCGAACTTCTGCTCGACCTGGCGGCGTACCGAGGGATTGCGCGGCAGGAAGACGATGCCGCTGCCGTACTCGCCGGCCGCAGGCAGCGGGATGCGTGCCTTGCGGCACACCTCTTCGTTGAAGGCGTGCGGCATCTGGATCAGCACGCCGGCCCCGTCGCCGGTGTTGACCTCGCAGCCGCAGGCGCCGCGGTGGTCGAGGTTCTTCAGGACCTGGATGGCCTGCTCGAGGATAAGGTGCGACTTGCGCCCCTTGACGTTGACCACGAAGCCGACGCCGCAGGCGTCGTGCTCGAACTGCGGGTCATAGAGCCCCTGCCTGGCGGGACGGGTAACGGCGGGGCGATGCTTGGTGCTCATCGGTTCAGGCCTGCCTGCGGTTCGAAAAGCGTCGTTCAGAGGCGCGACCGAGCACCGGCAACCGTTGGCGCCGGGCTCCCCATGCCGGAAACGACAGGATCGTGGATACGGAATCCATATGACATGCGGGCTTGCCGTCGTCAATGCAGTGCAGCAAAGACGACCGCGGGCAGTGGGCCGCGGGCCGGCACTTATCCCCAAAGGCGCCGGCTCATGCTACGTTCACGGACCGGGCCCGCCCGGATCGGGCCTGGGCGAGCGACCACTTCTTATGGGAGGAACAATGGAAAATACGGCAGGGGTATTGGGGGTCGGACTAGGAATCCTGGTCCTTTATTTCGTATTGAGCGGCCTGATAGTGGGCGCGCTGGCCCGGTGGCTGCTGCCGGGGCCGGATCCAATGAGCTGGCCGGCGACTATCGGCTACGGCCTTGCCGGCTCGTTCCTGGGAGGCATCGTGGGCCGGCTGATCAACACCCCGCCACTGATTGGTCTTGTCCTTTCCGTGGCCGGCGCGGCATTGCTGATCTGGTTCTTTCGCAGGCGGAATGCCGCGAAAACCCTCGGGAATGAACATAAGTAGCTGATTTACATTGAAATCTGACATGACCTGGCTGTCGCCGGCAGCCGGGTCCTGCTAGACTGCGCGCTCCTCTGGTCTCTGGTCTCCCCGAAACATGCGCATGTATCGCAGCCGAAGCTTTGCCACACGCAGTCCGAGGAGCCGCTCCCGGGCGCGCAGCTTGCTGGCTTTGGGCGTGCTGGCGCTCGCGATTCCGTTCGGGGCCGCCCGGGCGAACGTCCAGGAGGGCACCGTGTCCTGGTACGGGGCGCAGTTCCAGCACCAGCAGACCGCCAATGGCGAGCGTTTCGACATGGCAGCGCTCACGATGGCGCACCCGACGCTGCCTTTCGGCACCCGCGTCAGGGTCACGAACCTCGGTAACGGTCGCAGCGTCGTGGTCCGGGTCAACGACCGTGGCCCGTTCGTCGGCCATCGCATCGCCGACGTCTCCCGCGCCGCCGCCGCCCTGCTGGGCATGGTAAGTCGCGGCGTCGCCCACGTGCGTATGGAAGCCCTCGACGGGGACTCGATCTCGCTCAACTGAGCCGCGCCGCCGCCGCGTTTTCGATGATGTACGCCGCGATCTGGTGCAGCGCCAGATTCGCTTCCGGCAGCCAGCCGAAAACGTGGAACACGTGGGGCATCTCACGCCACACCTCAATCTCCGCGACGACTCCCGCCTGCCGTGCACGGTCGTGCGCGCGCACCGAGTCGTCCAGCATCATTTCGGTTGATCCGGCGTGGAACAGCAGCGGCGGCAGGCCGTTCCAGCTGCCGAACAGCGGCGAGACGAGCGGATTGGTGCGATCCTGGTCCGGGCAATAGAGCGGCGGCAGCAGGTCGCCTGCCTCCTTGGCAAACATCGGGTCGGCGTCCGCGTTGTACTTTGCCGAAGGCGCCGAGAGCGTGAGGTCCGTGGACGGTGACAGCAGCACGGCGCAGCCCGGCATCGGCAGCACCAGGTCGCGGGCGCGCATGAGCGTGACGAGCGCCAGGCTGCCGCCGGCCGAATCGCCCGCCACGGCCAGAGGCCGGTCGGCGTAGCCCTGCTCCAGGAGCCAGCGGTAGGTCGCCAGACAATCGTCGATCGCTGCGGGGAACGGGTGCTCCGGCGCCAGCCGGTAGTCCGGCAGCAGCACGCGCATGCCCGTGAGTTCCGAGAGTCTCGTCGCCAGGCGGCGGTACACGCCGGGCAGGTGGATGCACCATGCGCCGCCGTGCAGGTAAAGGATCGTGCCCCTGGCAGACAGCGCAGGCTCCCCGAACCACGTAGCCTTCACGCCGGCGAATTCGACCGCTTCAGTGGCCACTGGCGGCGCCTTGCGGCCGATGCGGGCGTCCATCTTTGCCGCGTGGGCACGGACCTGCTGAATGTCGAGGTCCGGGCGCCAAACCGACTTGGTCGTGCGGCGGAGGAAGGCGTTGGTCAGTCTTGCGCGGATGCTGGGCATTGCCTGTACCGATTTGATGCTGCAGCGCATCATTGTGGACCTGACGGGCGTCACTTGCCAGTCGTTGCGCGCGGGCTAGGCTACCGGCCATGGTTCCGAAATTCAGTCCCCTCGGTGAAGCCGGGGAGCGGTTGCCCATGCCGGACGCGGAGGTGCGGTTCTGGCCGGCCGCTTTCGCGCCCGACGAGGCCTCGCAGCTCTTCGACGCACTCGTCGCGGGCATCGACTGGCGGCAGGAGGAAGTGCTGATCTTCGGCCAGCGCCGCCCCGTGCCTCGCCTCGTCGCCTGGCATGGAAATCCGGGCGCCAGCTACACGTACTCCGGCACGCCGCACGATCCGCTGCCCTGGACCCAGCCGCTCGAGCGGATCCGGCCGCGGCTCTTCGAACTGACAGGCAGCAGGTTCAATTCGGTACTTCTCAACCTGTATCGCGACGGCCGCGACGGGATGGGCTGGCATGCGGACGACGAGCCGGAACTCGGTCGCGATCCGGTCATTGCATCGGTCTCCCTCGGCGCGCCGCGAAGGTTCTGCTTCCGCCACCGTCGGAACCGGACCCTGAAGCTCGACGTGACGCTGTCGAACGGCAGCCTGCTGCTGATGTCGGGTGCCACCCAGCATCACTGGGTGCACGCCGTGCCGAAGACCGCGCTCCCGGCCGGCCGCAGGGTGAACCTCACTTTCCGCTCCGTGGCGCTTAGGTAGATGAGCGGATTGCACCTGGCACCAGTACGGCACAGCGTTGACGAGGTTTGTTCAATCCGCGAGGGATGAAATGAGCACCGCAAGAATCGCATGCCTGGTCGTGGCGGCACTTGTACTGGCGATCGGACCGGGCTGCGCACGCAAGCAGGAAGTGAGCTACCAGAAGGATGTCTCACCGTTGCTCGCGAAGCACTGCACCTCGTGCCACACGCCCGGGCAGGCGGGCTACGTCGTGAGCGGATTCGAGTTGAAGGACTACCAGTCGCTGATGAAGGGCACGAGCTTCGGCCCGGTCGTGCTGCCCGGCGACGCGCTCACCAGCGTGCTCGTGATGCTGATCGAGGGTCGCGCCGACCCGTCGATCAACATGCCTCACGGTGGGGCGAACCCAATGACGAAAGAGGAGATCGCCACCATCCATCTCTGGGTGGAGCAGGGCGCGAAGAACAACTGAAAGAGGGACACTCTCCTGCCAGGAGAGTGTCCCCTATCCTATTTCCGGTCCTCGTTCGCCCGCGTGACGATGTATGCGTGTATGTCCTGCACGTCCTGCTCGGTGACCAGGTCACCCATCTGCGGCATGCCCGCGCCGTGGATGACGCCGTCGTAGACGATCTCCTTGAAGATCGCGTGCTTTTCCGGCGGCAGCATCCTGAGGTCCGGCACCACGCCGCCCGAGACCACGAGCGCGCCGTGGCAGACCATGCACGTGGACATGTACTTGTACTTGCCGTTTTCCACCTGTGCGGCCGTCGCTTCGATCGCGGGTTGCTCCGGGATCGACGCGTTCTTCTCCGCGACGCGCGGCATTGCCGCCTTGCCGCCGAGCTTGAACGCGAGCACGTAGCCGTCGTTCATGTACTTGCCTGAAGCCATGGTCCGCGGATCGCCGCCGGTGACTCCGCCCGCGCCCCCGTAGCCTGCCATCACTGCAACGTACTGCTCGCCGTCCACCTGGTAGGTGATCGGTGGGGCAATGATGCCGATCATCGTGGGCACCGCCCACAGCACCTTGCCGGTGTCTGCCGCATAGGCGACGAAGCGGCCGTCACCCGTGCCCTGGAAGAGCAGGTTGCCGCCTGTCGTGAGCAAGCCGCCGTTCCAGAATGCGGGGTGCTCGATCTCCCACACCGTCTTCTTCTGCACAGGGTCCCAGGCCTTCAGGTAGCCGCGGTCCGGCGGCAGCGGCCCGCCGATCTTCGTCATCAGGTCGGTGGCGGCGTTCAGCCACGTGTTCCAGTCGATGCCGGGGTTCCAGAACATGTCGCGGCGCGGGAACTTGCCGGTCTTCTTGAACTCCTCGGACAGCGTGTAGATGCCCGTCGGCTGCATCGCCGGGATGTAGACGAGGCCGGTCTGCGGATTGAAAGCCATCGGGTGCCAGTTGTGCGCACCAAACGGCGCCGGCACGATGAGTCGCGTCTCGCGGCTGTAGTTCGCCTCGGGCGTCTCGACCGGCCTGCCGGTCTTCATGTCCACCTGGCTCGCCCAAGTGACCGGCGCGTACTTGTCCGCTGAAATGAGCTGCCCTGTTTCGCGGTCGAGCACGTAGAAGAAGCCGTTCTTCGGCGCCTGCATCAACACCTTGCGCGTCTTTCCGTCGATCACGAGGTCCGCGAGGATGATGTGCTGCGTGGCGGTGTAGTCCCAGTTGTCGCCCGGTGTGGTCTGGTAGTGCCACTTGAGGGTGCCTGTGTCCGGGTTCATCGCGAGGATCGATGAGAGATAGAGGTTGTCGCCACCGCCCGGTGAGCGGATGTCGCGCGCCCATGGAGAACCGTTGCCCGTGCCGACGTAAAGCGTGTCGAGTTCCGGGTCGTACGCCATCGAGTCCCAGACCGTTCCGCCGCCGCCTCCGACCCACCACTCACCGTTCCAGGTCTTCGCGGCCGCCTCGAGTTCCGGGTTCTCGAAGCCGTCCTTCGGATTGCCGGGGACGGTGTAGAAGCGCCAGGCGAGCTTGCCCGTCGCGGCGTCGTAGGCAGACAGGTAGCCGCGCACTCCGTACTCGCCGCCGCCGTTGCCGATCAGCACCTTGCCTTTCACGATGCGCGGCGCTCCGGTGATCGTGTATGGCTTGGTGCGGTCGATGGTGTTGATCTCCCAGCGCTTGCCGCCGGTGCGCGCATCGAGCGAGATGAGCCGGCCGTCGAGCGTGGCGAAGTAGACGGCGCCTTTCCAGATGGCCACGCCGCGGTTCACGGCGTCGCAGCAGGCGTAGCGCCCCCACTCGCGCGGTACCTGTGGGTCGAACGTCCACAGCTCCGCTCCCGTCTTCGCGTCGAGGGCGTACACGACGCTCCAGACGCCGGTCGTATACATCGTGCCGTCCACGACGATCGGCGTGGCCTGCAGCCCACGCCGGGTGCCGGTCGCATACGACCAGGCCAGGCCAAGCTTCTCGACGTTCCCGTCGTTGACCTGCCGCAGCGGGCTGAACCGCTGCTCGCCGTAGGTCCGGCCGTGCGCCAGCCAGTTCTGCGGCTCGGTATCCGCGGCAGCGATGCGCGCGCCGTCCACGCTTGCGGCGCCTTTGGCCGCCGGTTTCGCGGCGCTGCCTGCCAGCGCCGGCAGGGCCAGCGCCACGAACGACATGCAGAGGATCGCGAGACGATTGTGCTGAATCGGATGCATGGATATCTGCCGGGTTGGTCGGTTGTCGTACGAGTGTCGACGGGCCGCCGGCCAATGGCAAGTGCCAATGCGCCGCGGCGTCGGCCGGCGTGATTTCCTGCTGAGCAAGGCACATGATTGGTGGCGAACAGTCATGGCACGGAGCAACTCGAATGGGATTCCGGGAATACGGTGACTACGACGCGGTCGGACTCGCCGGCCTCGTGAGCGGCGGACAGGTGAGCCCGTCCGAACTGCTCGACGAAGCGCTGGCCCGGACAGCCGCGGTCAACCCGCAGATCAATGCCGTCATCCACTTGATGGAACCGCGGGCGCGGGCCGCGATCGCTGCCGGCCTGCCGGAGGGCCCGTTCCGCGGCGTGCCTTTCCTAATCAAGGACCTGATGACCGCGTTCGCCGGCGAGCCGATGCGCTTGGGGTCTCGGCTGTTCAAGGACTACGTTCCTGCGGACGACGAGGAACTCACCCGTCGCTACCGTAAGGCGGGCCTCGTCATTTTCGGCAAGACCAACACCCCGGAGCTCGGAGTCTCGAACGTCACCGAACCGGAGCTCTTCGGGCCGACTCGCAATCCCTGGAACCTCGAACGCACCTCGAGCGGATCGAGCGGCGGATCCGCCGCCGCGGTGGCGGCACGCATCGTGCCCGCGGCGAACGCCAATGACGGCGGCGGATCGATACGGACGCCAGCTTCGAACTGCGGGCTCGTGGGGCTCAAGCCGAGCCGCGGTCGCAATCCGACCGGGCCCCTCGCGCCCGACGTGTGGTTCGGACTCATCGGCGAGCACGCGGTGACGCGCACCGTGCGGGACAGCGCGGCGCTGCTCGACGCCACGGCGGGCGACTATCCGCAGCAGCTAATGAAACTGCCTGCTGCGGAGCGCCCGTTTCTCGACGAGGTTGCGCGCGACCCGGGCCGGCTGCACATCGCCTTCAGTTTCGATCCCGGCCTCGCGAAATCACTGCACCCGGAGAATCGAGCGGCGCTCGAAGCGACGACGGCGCGGCTGGCCGCCCTCGGACACGAGGTCATCGAGGTCAGGCTTCCATTGCCGCCCGAATCGTTCATCGAAGCCTATGCATCGCTCGTCAGCGCGGATGTCGCAGCGACGCTGCGATTGTCGAAGCAGCTGGTGGGGCGCGACGCGACCAGCGACGACGTCGAGCTCGCCACGTGGATGCTCGCGAAGATGGGGGAAGCGCTGTCGGGCGCCGATGTCACCGAAGCGCTGTGGAACATGCAGGTGTTTTCGCGCCAGTGGCTCGCGTGGTCGTCAGGCTTCGACGTGTTGCTCACTCCGACGGTCGGCCTTCCGCCGCTGCCGATCGGTGCATTGAAACTGTCGCTGCTGCAGCGACAGGGCCTCAAGCTGCTCGCGGCACTGCCGGCCGGCGCGCTGCTGAGCCAGCGGCCGAAGATCGTCGAGGCTTTTGGGCAGGTGTTCGAAGCGTCGCCCTACACGATGGTGGCCAACGTGACCGGCCAGCCGTCCGTGTCGCTGCCGCTGCACTGGACCGCGGACGGACTGCCGATGGGCATGCTGTTCACGGCACGCACCGGCGACGAGGGCACGCTGTTCCGGCTGGCCGCGCAGATCGAGCAGGCCATGCCGTGGCAGCATCGCCGCCCGCCGCACGCCGCGGCTTGAGTGACGCGAAGGAGGGGGCGACATGAACGTCGCAGAAGTCATCGCGGTCTACTTTCGCGGCGAGAAGTCGGAGGCCGCGCTCATCCTGCTGGCAGGCGCGGTGTCGCTCGCTGCGGCGCTCTGGCTCTGGTTCCCGGTGCGTGAGCCGTTCGCGCGCGGCCTCGCTGCGGCGCTGCTGCTCACGGCCGCTCTGGGGCTCGGCGTCGGCGGCAGCGTCTATTTCCGGACCGACGCGCAGGTGGCCGCGCTTGAGCAACTGCAGCGTTCGGATCCGGCGGGATTCGCGACGGAAGAGGGGGCGCGCATCCGCCAGGTCGTGAAGAGTTTCGGCATCTATCGCCTGTGCTACGCGGCGGCCGTGATCCTCGCGCTGCTGTTCGTGTTCGTGCTCGGCAAGCCGATCTATCACGGCCTCGCCGTGGGGCTGCTGATCCTGGCCGCGCTCGGCCTGACCATCGACTACTACGCCGAGGCGCGCGCGGCCCGGTATGCGGAAGGCCTCGAAACGTCCGGTGTGCTCCCGGCTCGGTAGCGGGGCCTGTGTCGGGGCTGCTCAGCGCCTGAACGGGTGGGTCACGACCCTGGCTGCTAGACGGGCGCTGCGCGTGCGGATCGAGCCCACGGTTCGCAGCAGTGCAAGCGGCGTGCGCACGCGCCGCAGCTCGGCGAGATTCGACCGCGTAACCTCTATCGTTTCCTGGGCCAGCATCCCGTACGTCTCGACGATCCGCTCGAGGAAATGCTGCGCGCCGTCGCAGGTGCGACCGTGAGTTTCGCCCGCGCCGCTGACCTGCCGCTCGGGCTGTGACAGGCGAGCGGCGAGACGCGGGTACCGTGCCGCGAGCCGCGCCAGGTCGCCGGCCGGATCCCTCTGTTCGGCCCCTTCCATCAACACCGCCCAGTCCGACGCGCGCAGCACGCGCTCCGATCCGGTGTAGAACACCGCTTCCTCGCGGCGCATGTGCGCTCGCGTGTGCTGCACGTAGGCCTGCAACTGCTTCGCGAGCCGCTCACCCGTGCGACCGCGCAATTGGGCCAGCGTCGCGCGTGACAGCTCGCCAGCCAACGCCTCGGCCTGCTGTTGCCCGGTACGGTGTTCGCGGACCAGCCTGCTCATGTTCCGGTAGAGGCCGGGTTCGCGCCCGCGGATTCGCGCGAACAGCCGGTCTTCGCGCGGGTGATGAACCGAGTGCTGGTAGACCAGCAGGTAACGCATCGCCTCGCCGAGCACGGGACGAGCCGTTTCGGGCGAGGACTGCAGCAACGACTGCTGGGCATCGATCTCGCGCAGCACGCGGGAGAGCCCGGCGTGATCGTCGCGCAGCAGGCGCATGAACCAGTCCGCCGCGTCGCTCGCACTTGTACGGGACGTCGGTCGTCTTTTCGCGGCACCAGGCTTCATGGACAGCGCTCCCTTACGAAGTCAGCGCAATGCTCTATCGCGCGCGCGGATTCTGGCACGAAGGGCAATCCCTGCCAGCCGTGCGGCATCTCCTTCCAGGATTCGAGTTCGGCCGCCACTCCCGCGGCCCGCGCCCGCTCGACGCAGCGGCGGCTGTCGTCGAGCAGGATCTCGGTGCTGCCCGCCTGGAAAAAGAGCGGCGGCAGTCCGGTGAAATCACCGAAGACCGGGGACACATAAGGGTGAACCATGCTCCCGGTCTCGCCGGCCACGTACATCGCGCGCATTTCCAGGCCGCGCCTGTGGCTCAGCACCGGGTCGCGCGCCGCGTTCGATACCCGCGAGCCGTCGTGTGGATCGGTGAGGTCGGTCAACGGCGACATCAGGATGGCGCCGGCCGGCGGCGGCAGGCCCCGGTCCCGGATCGCGAGCAGCACACCGAGCGCCATACCGCCGCCAGCGGAGATTCCGCTGATCACGATTTGCTCCGGGGCGGTGCCAAGCGCAAGCAACTGCTCGTAGGCGCCGATGCAGTCCTCGTGCCCGGCGGGAAACGGATGCTCGGGCGCGAGCCGGTAGAAGACGATGCGGGCACGGGCGTTCGCGGCCGTGCACAGGCGTGCCAGCATCGCGCGTTCCATGTTCGGCAGGCGGACGACGTACGCACCGCCGGGGAAGTGCAGCAGCACCCGATCGGTCCGAGCGCCTCGCACCCGCAGCCAGTCGGCGTCGCAATTCGGCAGCGGGTGATCGTGCGCGACCTCGAATCCCGGTGGATGCTGCGGAAACAGCCGCTCGATCGCCCCGATCTGCCCGCGCAGCTTCTCGACGGAAACGTCACGCTGCAACAGCTGCTTGACTGTCAGGCGGCTCAGCAGGCTCGCGGTCGTCGTTTGCCAGCTGACCATCGGGCAGGCTACTGCAGCCGTTGCTCGGCGAGCGCTTTCGCCGCCTTGTAATCGGCCTTGCCGTTCGGCATGCGCGGGATCGCGTCCACCTCGACGAATGCACGCGGCCGCTTGTAGCCGGCCATCTTGCCGTGCACGTAATCCGTCAGTTCGCCGGCGGAGACCGCGCCAGCGCTGCGCAACGCTACCAGCGCGACAACTTTCTGCCCGAATCGCTCGTCGGGGAGGCCGAACACGAGGCAGTCGGCGACACCGGGGTGTGCGATGAGCACGTGCTCGACTTCCTCGGGGTAGACCTTTTCGCCGCCGGTGTTGATGCAGACCGAGCCGCGCCCGAGCAGTTGCAGTGTGCCGTCCGCGTTCCAGCGACCACAGTCGCCGA
>Ga0315273_10013812_pt1 | contig 10396 bp, 11 predicted proteins | sample YL17G02_0_MG_FD_205753 | JGI IMG/M metagenome (GOLD analysis project Ga0315273, IMG submission 205753) | Sediment microbial communities from Yellowstone Lake, YNP, Wyoming, USA - YL17G02_0 | ecosystem: Environmental > Aquatic > Freshwater > Lake > Sediment | place: USA: Wyoming | collected... | reverse complement strand
GTTTGCTCCAGAAGCCGTTGAATGGCGGCACGCCGGCAATTGCGGCTGAGGCGATTGCACAGTTTGCCCGTGTCAGCGGCATAACAGTAGATAAGCCGCCAAGCTGCTTGAGCTGCCTGGTGCCCGTCGCCATTTCGATAGAGCCGCTGGTCAGGAACAGAAGCGACTTAAAAACGGCGTGATTGACGAGGTGGAACAGTCCGCCAAGAATGGCCAATGCAGCCCAGGTAATGTCACCTTTACGAACCAATATCAGCGCGCCGAGGCCGATACCGAGGACAACATAGCCCATTTGTGAAATGCTATGATAAGCAAGTAGGCGTTTGAAGTCCCACTGACCTACGGCGAGGAAGACGCCGACGACCATACTCAACACGCCAAGCACAATAAGCACCCAGCTTATTGTTTCAGAAATACCGAAGACGTTGAACAGCAGCCGTACCAGTACATATACGCCGAGGGCCTTAATTAGCACGCCCGAAAGCATCGCCGATATGGGTGCCGGTGCCGCTGGGTGAGCATCGGGCAGCCAAGCGTGGAAGGGAACAAGAGCCGCCTTTAGGCCAAAGCCGGTGATGAACATCGCCAGAGCAAAAGTCAACCCGTGGTTTAGTCCCCGTGTTTCTATCGCCTGTGAGATATAGGCCATATTGAGCGTGCCGGTGTTGCCGTAAACGAGGCCGATTGCGAAGAGTATAAGCGAAGACGCGACGCTGCCAAGCACGGCATATTTGAAGGACGCTTCGAGCTGTTCGTGTTCGCAGCCAAAGCCCACAAGGGCATAAGAGGCGATGGAGGCGATTTCGAGAAATACAAACACGTTGAAGATGTCGCCAGACAACACCACTCCATTCATACCTGCCAGCATCAGCATAAACAAACTGAGGTATTTTGACTTTGCGGTATATTGTTCCATATAACGGGTGCTGAAAAGCATTGCGGCTGTGCTGACGACCGATATGGTAAGCAACAGCAGGCAGCTTAAGCCGTCGAGAACCATATTGATGCCTAAGGGTATGGGCCAGCGGCCAACCTTATACGAACAGGACTTTCCTATGGTAGTTATCGCCAATACGAGCAGAATCAGGACCGCGACGTTGGCAAGAAACGTTGCCAGACGTTTGAACCTGTCTCCGCAAAGCGGCAGAAAGAAAGCCATAACCAATGGAATAGCCACAAAAACAGGCAAGGGCACGGTCATCCCTGTAATCTCCTTATCTGTGTAATATCAAAAGTGCCGTACTTTTCATAAGTCCGAATGCATATCGACACCATAAGAGCCAGTGTCCCAAGGCCGATTACGATTGAAGTAAGGACAAGCGCCTGGGGCAATGGGTCCACACTGGACAAGGTGAACTCCGGTACAAGTGCACCTTCGGGATTAATGTCTGTTGGACTGATGATAGGGGCAGTGCCGCCGGCCCTGTAGCCCAGCATAATCAGAAACAGATTGACAGCGTATTCCATAATTGCAAGGCCGATGATAATTTTGACCATATTCTTTTTCACGACCGCGCAGAGCAGGCCGATTATGAACAATAGAAAACACAACGCATAGGGCATAATATTTACTCCTTTTCCCGGCCCGACATTTCGGGCCTGAACGCCGAGAGCAAAATGACAATCATAAACAACGACGCACCAACTTTAAGACCTATGGCGATGTTTGCCAGAGGTATGATTCCTGCGCTAACCAGCTTAAAGGCGGTATTATGTCCGGCCAGATATTCCTGCTGAATAAAGTTATAAAAGAAGCTGGCCGAACCGTAGAGAAAACCCGTCAACGCAATAGCCGCAAAGAGTAATGAACCCGCGCAATCGAGCTTAGAGGCGGTTCCCAGCGAGAGGTTCTTCTCTGCAAATTCCCGGCCGTATGCAAGCAATAGCAGCACGTACGAACAGGCCAGTATCACGCCTCCCGCGAACCCGCCACCGGGAGTCAGATGCCCGAAAAGAACGATATAGATGCCGAAGAGAAATATCAGCACTTTAGTCCAGGAACTAACCGTCTTGACTATTACCGTCATTCCTTTCATCTGGCACTCTCCACTTGCTTTCTGGTTTCTTTTCTCAGGATTACCGTCGCACCAATAATGGATGTGAACAAAACTGCCGCCTCACCGAGCGTGTCATAGCCGCGATAATCGAGGATTATGGCGGCGACGATATTTGCCGCGCCTGTTTTCGTCAGGCCCTCAGTGATATACGTTTGTGAGGCCGCGTTTGAGAACTGCGAGAAAACGGGAACACCAAAAGCAGGAAGCGTCCTGAATACCTCGATACCCGCAAGAAAAATTATGAGTATTATTACTATGGAAGTTACGGTCCCAAAGAACTCCCTGTCGCCTGTAATGAAGGTTATATCCCGCGAAATGGTGACGCGAAGCATCACGACAAGCGCAAGGACTTCCACGACGACCTGTGTTATGGCAATATCAGGGGCATACAACAAGAGAAACATAAGCGAGCCGATGGCGCCGACTGCACCGACGCAGATTATCGAACTGAGCAGATTGTCGGTCTGGACAGCGATGATACAGGCGATAACCATAAACAACAGCAGTACATAAAATATCCACATAACAACCTCACCAGATTTTACACAGGACAAAAAGCAGAACAAGCAACCCGACCGTCATCCAGTTCAAATACACGGGCAACAGCCCGCAGTGCAGCGATTTAAGCATATTCGTCAGGGTCAGCCCCAGCCGGCCGCCCTGGTCATACAGGTCGAACCAGCCCTTTTCCTGCGAAGCATACATTTGCCTTAGTCCACCCATCGACGAAACCGTTTTATAGAAATGTGTGCCCGGAATAATCATCTGCTCATTGGGAAGGACCTCGCCGCAGGTCCAGGTGGGAACGACTCTCACCTTTGACGCGATTCGGGCTACAGCCAGAATCAGCAGGCCGATGACTATGCCTGCAATAATCAGGACGCTCGCCAGTCCCGACTCCCAGGTTCCAATCACAACTGCGCCGGGCTCAATGCCGAGCGCTGGATAGATAAAATTATTCAACGGGACATAATAGAATATCCCGAACAGAACACAAAGTGCAGCAAGGATAATCATCGGTATCGTCTGAAATCTCGATACCTCCTTTGCAGCGATTAGGTTATCAGGCAGCCGTGAGAGAAACGCGGAGTGCAGAACCTTCACAAACGATGCGAGCGTCAGGGCGCTGCCGAACATCGCACAGGCCAACCACACAGGCCACAGTCGTGCTGCTATGTCGGCCTGGGCAGAAGGCATCTGGATTACACCTTGATAGACCATCCATTTCGATACAAATCCGTTGAAAGGTGGTATGCCCGAGATACTCAGCGAGGCAATTAGACAGGCGGCAAAAGTAATCGGCATTTTCCTGCCAAGCCCGCCCAGCTTGTCAAGTTCCGCCGTGCCTGCGGTCTGCTCAACCGCGCCGCCGCAGAGGAATAAACAACATTTATAGATTGCGTGATTCAGCATATGGAATAGCCCCCCGGCAATACCCACCGGCGTCAGCGTCGCGATACCGAGAACCATATAGCCGACCTGGCTGATGGCGTGATATGAGAGCAACTTCTTGAGGTCGTGCTGGACCATCGCGACCATAACCGCGATAATAATTGTAGCTGCACCGATGACCGCAAGGACCACCTGCAGTACCGCCGACTGCATCACGAACAGCTTGCGGACTATCAGCACAAGCAGATATATGCCCAGCAGCTTGTCTATTGCCGCCGGCAAAAGCGCCATAACCGAAGCGGGTGCGTATTGACCGCTTGAGGGCAGCCACGTATGCAAAGGCATTGCGCCGGCCTTGGTGACCGCGGCCAACATCAGTAACAGGAAGGCAATTATCGCAGGGGTCGAATCCGTCGGCAGGTGAATCGCCGAGATACTGAACGAGCCGGACTGCACCCAAATCATCAGTATCCCGATTAGCAGCGCCGCATCGGAGGCAGCTATCATTGCGAAGCTCTTTGTCGCCGCAAAGTTGGAATATTTACCGCCCGTCGTAATCAGGATATAAAGCGAGGCGGTAACAATCTCCCAGAAAATAAGCAGCAATAACAGGTTGTCCGACAACAAAACGCCTGCGCTGCCGCCTATGGTCAGAAGAATTGCCCCGTAATATTCAGTAAAGCGTGTTGTAGCCGCGGCCATTGCCTTGAGCGAATATAACGTAATCAATACGCCGAAGCCCATCGCAAAAACAAGAATGAACTTATTAAGCGGCTCGGCAGCAAATGAAAGCGTTAAATCGATACCGGCAATCTTGAAAGCATATCCTTCGTAGCCGGCAGGCCCGACCCTGAATATCAAAATCGATAATACAAATGCCAAACCGCAGACCACTATCGCCAGAAATTGCGCCAACAGCCGCCATCGACCGGGTAAAAATAACATCATAAAACCCACGACCAGCGGTAAAAACACGGTTATGAACAGGCGGTTATCCAACTTGTTTACCTCCGTATCTCACAGCAGCTCCTTTTTGATTTTTTCGGTTTTCTCACGGCTCAATTTCAGCAGCGTTTCGTAGTCGTGCAGGATTTTGCCGTTTCGGTCGTTGACGACGGCCAATCGTTCGGTGCAACTGTAGCAGGGGTCCACGGCCGCAAGAGTAATCGTCACATCCGCGATATTCCCGCCGAGACACGATGCCTTGAATGATGGAACGTTAACATAACTCGGTGCACGCATCTTATGCCGAACCGGCCTGTTGCCGCCGTCGCTGCGAACATAATGGAACGTCTCGCCCCGCGGCGCTTCAGCGCGCCCACAGCCCTCGCCCGCCGGTATTTCCTTGACTTCTATCGCAACAGGGCCTTTGGGCAGTTTGACAAGTGCTTCCTTGACAATTTTTATTGACTCGAATGTTTCCAACAGCCGCACAACGGCCTTGGCAAAGACGTCGCCTTGCGGCTGAGTAATAACGTTCCAATTGAGCATACTGTAAGCGGCATACGGGTCATCACGACGAACGTCAATATCAACACCGCTGGCCCTGGCCGTGGGGCCTGTAACACAGTAATTTATGGCGTCCTCTTTTTTCAGCACGCCAATGCCCTTCAGGCGCGCGTGCAAAACAGGGTCGTCGAGGATGGCTTTGGTGAGCATTTCCATCTTTGTCGCTATTTTGTCAAGCTCAGCGATAATCTTCGGCTTAATCTCATCGGGGATATCTTCTCTGCAGCCGCCGATCTTGACGTTGCCGTAGTTGTTTCTGTTGCCGGTGATTTCCTCGAGCAAATCGAGCACCGGCTCGCGGTATTTCCACGCCCACATAAATACGGTATCGTAGCCGATAAAATGGCCCGCCAGTCCGACCCAAAGAATATGACTGTGAATACGCTCAAGCTCATTTATGATTGTGCGGACATAGAGCGCCCTGTCAGGCGGCGTTATGCCCGCCAGTTCCTCGACTGCCTGCACGTAGGCAAGCGGATGCGACGCCGAACATATACCGCAGATTCGCGAAACCAGAAACGGTATCTGGTCAAATTGAAGCGACTCGGCTATTTTTTCCATTCCGCGATGGTTGTAAGACAGACGAACGTCGATATCCGTAACTATCTCGCCGTCAATGGTAAGCTGGAAGAACTCCATTTCCTCCTGCAGTGGATGAAACGGGCCAACGGGCAGTATAGGTTTATTAATATTAACTGACTTTTTCATCTTTCGTTTTCTTTCTTAAGGGATAAACGCCTTGCGGCCAGTCATCGGCAAGAATCAGCCGGCGCATATCGGGATGATTGCGAAATTCGATACCCATCAGGTCGTGCATTTCTCTTTCAATCCATTGTGCCCCGGGAATAAATTGTGCGATGGACTCTATGGAGGGATTTTCCCGGTCGCGAATCAGCGCCTTTACGGTTAAGACGGTGCCGGTCTGGTCGTGCGAAAAGTGATATAGCACTTCATAGTAATGGAAGGAATCAATGGCGGTTGCGGTAACGAATCGACAGCCGAGCGTCTTAAAGATAAAATTACTGACTTTGTGGGCATTTAGCGACTCGCAAACCAGATACAACCTCGAATCAACGGTCTTTTCGACTTTGATAAGCTCGTTTTTAATTTTTGTCAGTGACTCTGTTAACTGATCTCGGTCCATCGTATAACCTCTTTACAATATAGACAGTGCTTTAACAACGCCGGATATAATTGCCTCTGGTTTTGGCGGGCAGCCGGGGACATAAGCAATGATGGCGTTGGGATCGACTTCTTTGATAATTTTGTCCACCGGACCAACAACGTGATAACCCTTGTGGAATATCCCGGTTCCACACGCGCAGGCGCCTATGGCAAAAACGACACAGGGTTTGGCGGTCTGCCTATAGACCTCTTTAAGCCGCGGGGCGGCCTGCGCCGTGACAACACCCGTAACAAGCAAAGCATCCGCGTGCCGGGGTGAGCCGACCAGCTTTATCCCGAAACGCTCTACGTCAAAACGGGGCGTGAGCAAATCCACGATTTCGATATCGCAATTGTTGCACGCCCCCGTGTTAACGTGAAACACCCACGGCGATTTCTTGACTGCCTTTGCACTCAAACTCATAATCAATCCTCACAGCCAGCCGATGCCGTATATATTACCGGCAGTCGCCAGCACTATCGCAATTATCAAAGCCAAACCACACCAAATCCAGAAGAATCTCATTGCCTGGTCGATTCGCACCCGCGGATTGGTATTTTTTATCAGAATAATCAGGACAACCACGAGAACATACTTAAGGAGTCCCAGAGCGATACCTCCTGCCGTCGTCCCGACACCACCCAAAAATACCATAACGAGAAACATCGGAAGTGCCACGAGCATCATCGCGCTAGTCAGATTCCACAACGCCAATAGTCCGCCCGAATACTCCATCAGAACGCCGCTGCCCAACTCGGTCTCGGCCTCAGCCATATCAAAGGGAACATAACCAATTTTGGCGTGGATACACAACAAACATACCAAAAATGCGATAGCGCCCGATATACTCGCAACCGGAGTGTTTTCTGAGATTGCTGCCAGGCCAAGGGCACCGCCCGACTTGATAATCACAACAATAACAGCAAGAACCAGCGGTAGTTCATAACCAAGCACCAGCTTCATTTCCCGTGCTGTGCCAACAGCAGCATGGGGGCTTGCACTGGCGGAACTGCCGAGAATCAATGCCAGCGACGGCAAAACCATCAGGTAGATAACCACAATGATATCGCCCACAAATGACTTCCCGGAACAGAAAGCGGCAACACCGAGAACAGTCGAGAGTAACAATACCCCGGCCAAGGCAACCAAGGGGGCGCCTATGAATACCCACTTATTGGCCTCCTGCGGAATCAGGACCTCCTTTGATAACAGCTTCCTGATGTCCCAGAACGGTTGAAAGAAAGGCGGGCCGACACGATATTGAACTAGCGCGCTTACCTTGCGGACAAGCCAGCTTGCAAACAGCCCCAGACCGGCTGTAAAAACAAATCCTGGAAACACTAAAATCCAGAACAGGATTTGCATCTCGTTATTCATCGCCTGATACCTTTCTGCCACGGTTTTCCTCGTTCTTTCTCGCCCCAGAACGGCTCCCAGAGTTGCCCCCCTTTGACACGGACGACGATATCATCAAAGACCTCTATCAGATCTGTTTGCTTTGCTGGTTCGACGTCGGCGTATTCAATGGAACCGTCACACGTGCAAACGCAAAGGGGCTTCTCATTTGGCTTCAGCCGGCCTTTGCAAAGGTCGCAGACGCTGCTCGGAAACAAAATCAAATCATTGAAAACAGTCCCGAACGGACAGGCAATCGCACAGGACCCGCAGCCGGTACACAGCATATTGGCGCGATTAAGAATACCTTCATCTCCAGGATTTTGCTTGATTTTCTCAAGCGCCTTACGGGGACAAGCCATTATGCAGGGCGCCTCTTTGCATCGCCGGCAAATCAACGCAAACCGAATCATCTCAAGCACTGAATCAAAACCCCGATTGTCCTGGTGATTATTATATGAGCAAAGAACCGATGACTGCTCCTGCGGTCTGCACATTCCCAGGTCTATTATCAGTTTTTCCGCCATAATGTGTTCTCGATTGGAATCCGGGTCAATCCCAGATTTTTGGATACTTCTTTATCTGCTCATAAGTAAACACGGGACCATCCTTGCAAACGTAATATTTGCCCACCATACAGTGGCCGCACTTGCCGACTCCGCAGCTCATATTCTTCTCCATCGAAAGATAGATATCACCAGGCGCAAAATTGAATTCGAGCAGCCTAAGCGTCGCATATCTCATCATAATGGGCGGTCCGCAAACCACGGCAACCGCGTTTTTCACGTCCACGTCATTGGCGTTGAGAATTGTCGTTACAACCCCGACGTTTCCCGTCCACTGGCCGTTGGCCTTGTCCACGGTCAATTTTATGTCAACACTGCTGATTTTCTGCCAGGGACCAAACAGTGCCTTTTTGTAAATGAAATCCTCAGGCGTCTTCGCGCCAAACCGGCAGACGACCTTCCTGAAGTCCTTTATCCTGTCCACCAAAGTCAGAAACAGCGAGCGAATTGGTGCAAGACCAACGCCGCCTCCAATTATGTAAATCTCTTTTCCTGTAAAACTATCAATTGGATAACCCTTCCCGAAAGGTCCGCGTATACCAACCATTTGGCCGGGCGCACAATCATGCAGAAGACCGGTCACCCGACCTGCCTTCATAATCGTGATTTCCATTTGCTCGGTTTGATTCGGCGATGACGACGGCGTGAAAGGAGCTTCACCCTCGCCGGGCAGGGTCAGCTCGACGAACTGGCCCGTTCCAAACTTGAACGGGCTTTCCGGCTGCACAACAAAACTTTTTATCGTCGACGACTCATCGATGATGTCTGTTATCCGGCCGCTTATGGGCTGGTAAAGATTTCCGCTCATTTCACCCTTTCCATTTTCTGTCTGCCTGCCTCTTCGCTAAGTTTTTTCAACAATTGTCGCAGGTCTATTCCGCCGGCGTCCGCATCAATACACCTGCCGCAGCCGACGCACATATTCACGCCGTATCGCTCAAGAAAATAAACAAATTTATGCATAAGCCGGTGCTTTATCCTTTCGCCCAATACCTTGTTTGGATTCGCACCACCTGCGACCATTGCGTATCCAAATCTCATGCAACTGTCCCAGATTTTCATCTTAGTGAAATAATCCTTCTGTTTGCCGTCATATAAATAGAAACAATGGCAAGTCGGGCAAACACGGGTGCAGGCCTGACACTCGATGCAGTCCTTCGCCAGCTCGGCAAAAATCTCCGAATCGCCCGCCTGCTCCAGCGATTTTTGTAACGGCACTGAAGGCGCAAACTTGGCATTCTGCTGTTCAAGCTGCCCCTGCACAACCGTCCGGTTAACATTTCTTTCTTCCAGAAGGGCTGCCGGGACATCGGCAAACAATCCGTTGTTTCGCTCTACTAATTCACGTCCTTTTCGTGAACCTATATCAACGATAAAGCCGCCTTTTATGGGCGAGACGTTAATATCGAATCCTTTTTCGGCAAAGCCCTTCCCTTCAAAGAATGAGCAAAAGCAACTCTCAGCAGGACCCGTGCAGTCCGACGAAATAATGAACATCTTTTCCCGTCTCGCCATATACAGCGGGTCGATGAAATCATCCTCTCCGAATACCTTGTCCAGGATAACAATTGACCTCACGTCGCAGTCTTTTAAGCCGAATACCGCAAACGGTTTCAAGGTCAAAACCTGCGGCTGTGCCTGCATCGTGGCAGCCATCTCCCGCAACGGAAACAAGAACTCCTTCACAGGGGTGCAGGTGCGAACGGCGTTGAACTCTACCGTTTGGCTGCTCTTGGGGTCGTATTTCGCAAACACAGTGTGCTTCGAGGCGTTTGCGGGAACATAGACGTCCATCTTTTCTGCCAGTGCATTGAGCAGTGTGCTTAATTTGCTTACAAAAACAGCGTCCATATTACTCCCACTCACCCTTCGACTGGCTGGCAGTCATATAGTAAGGAAGCCGGGCCAGTTCCATAGCTATATCGATGGTCACAATCCTGACCTTTTTCGGTACATTGATATGAAGAGGGGCGAAATTAAGGATACCCTTGACTCCAATCGCCACCAGTGCATTGGCAACTTCTTGGGCCACCGACACCGGCACGGCAATGATGCCCAGGTCCACACTGTTTGTCTTTAATTTCGATATGTTCGAAACGTCCTCGACGATGACCGACCCTTTCTTTTCGCCGATTATATTAGCGTCGCAATCAAAAGCCGCAATGATATTGAAACCGTATTGCTGGAAGCCGGTGAATGACAATATAGCCGAGCCGAGATTCCCAACTCCAATCAGGACAACGTTATGGCCGCGGACAAGATTCAGGAATTTACTGATTTGCTTCTCCAGCTTCACAGCATCATATCCCACC
>Ga0315273_10013809_pt1 | contig 10398 bp, 1 predicted proteins | sample YL17G02_0_MG_FD_205753 | JGI IMG/M metagenome (GOLD analysis project Ga0315273, IMG submission 205753) | Sediment microbial communities from Yellowstone Lake, YNP, Wyoming, USA - YL17G02_0 | ecosystem: Environmental > Aquatic > Freshwater > Lake > Sediment | place: USA: Wyoming | collected... | reverse complement strand
ATGACGATGACTGGGATATCCCGTGTGGCCGGGTCCGCTTTGAGCCTCTCGAGCACGGCGAACCCATCCATGACGGGCATCATGATGTCGAGCAGGACCAGGTCAGGGGACGAAGCGTGAACACAATCCAGCGCCTCCTGTCCATTGGTGGCGGCGAGGGTATCGTACTCGAGTTCTTCGAGCTCCTGTTCCAGGTAGTCCACATTGAACGGCTCGTCGTCGACGATCAGAATGCGAGGGCGGTTGGCCATGGTTATCCCAGGAACTCCTTCAGCTTCGTCAACAGCAGGTCTTCATCCACAGGCTTGGTCATGTAATCGCTGCAGCCTGCGTCCTTGGCTCTCTGCGCGTCGCCGCTCATGGCGTGCGCCGACAGCCCGATCATGGGCGTGGAGGCCAGCGCGGGGTTGGCGCGGATTCGGCGCGCCGCCTCGTAGCCATCCATGACCGGCAGGGAGATGTCCATCAGGATCATGTCCGGGTGATGTTGCTCCGCCATGGCTACGCCCTGCGCGCCGTCCCGGGCAATCAAAAGCTCGTAATCATCTTCGAGCAGCTGGGTGACAAGGTCAATGTTTAGCTCGGTATCTTCCACAATCAGAACAGTCTTCATCTATTATCCAATCTCCAATGCTGTGTTGATCTCATGAATTAGTTTCGTTCCGTCAAAACCCTGCTTGCGCATGACAAATGCCACGCTCTCTTTCAAGCGGGCGGATTCGCTGTCGGTAAGCTCCTTCGCGCTGATGACGATGATGGGCAGGTCGCGCGTTTCCGGGTTTGCCCGCAAGCGTTCAATGACCCCGAAACCGTCAAGCCGCGGCATCATTATATCCAATAACACCACGTCCGGGCGATGTGCCTCGATCGCCTCCAGCCCAGCCACGCCGTCGACGGCAGAGACCAGGGTGAAATCCGATTCGGGCAGCAGTTGGTGGAGCATGTCCGCCACGTGCGGGTCGTCATCCACGACCAGGACGCGCTTGTGCCCGTCGCCCCCGGTGACCTGCTTGAGCGCGTCCAGCACCGCGACCGGGTCGAGCGGCTTGAGCAGGTAGGCCGAGGCGCCCAGCCTGAAGCCGAGGGCTTTCTTGTCCACGATGGTGAGCAGGACGACCGGTATGGCTGCCGTTTCCTGGTCTGCCTTCAGGTCGTGCAACACCTGCCAGCCGTCCTTGTCGGGCATCATGATATCCAACAGGACGGCGTGCGGTTTCAAATCGCGCGCCTTCTGCTGGCCTTCGATGCCACTGCGCGCGCCGACCACCTCGAACTCGCCCTGGGGGAGGTTCTCCTGCAGGAGATAGACCGCGTCGGGATCATCGTCAATGACCAGGATCAGCTTCTTGGACCCGTCCTGGCTCCTCACGGACGGCGCCGCTTCCGCCACGGCCGCACCTTCCTCGCCCGCACCAGTGGCGGGCCGGGACCCGTATTGCAGGGGTACGGTGAGCGTGAACGTCGATCCCTTGCCGGCTACGCTGGTGGCGGTCAGATCTCCGCCGAGCAGCTTGGCGAGGTTGCGGCTGATCGCCAGCCCCAGGCCGGTTCCGCCATATTCACGGGTGGTGCTGGTGTCGGCCTGCTGGAACTCCTCGAAGATCCTGCCCAGGGCCTCCTCACTGACGCCGATGCCGCTGTCGGTGACATTCACGACGAGATCCGCATCCACCCTGCGCATCTGCAGGACGATCTGGCCCTCGTGGGTAAATTTCGCCGCGTTGCTCAACAAGTTCAGGATCACCTGCTTGATCTTGTCCTGGTCGGAATGCGCGATGGTCAGCGAGGGGTCGATATCCTTGACGAGGCGTACGTTGGGCTTGAGCAAAGGCGTCGCGGTGTTGGCGCACAGGTCGGCCAGGGCATCGATGTGGAAGTTGGACGCCTGCACGTCCATGCGGCCCGCCTCGATCTTGGCGATATCCAGCACGGTGTTGATCAGGTTGAGCAAGTGCTCGGCGCTTGAGAGCACCTTATCGAGGTTATCGGTCTGCTTCTCGGGGAGCGCGCCTTCGGCCTTCCTGCGGACGATCCGGGTGAAGCCGATGATGGCGTTCAGCGGCGTGCGCAGCTCATGACTCATGTTGGCGAGGAAGGCGCTCTTGGCGTGGTTGGCCTGCTCGGCGGCGGCGCGGGACTCCTGCGCTTCGCGGTAGAGCTGGGCGTTTTGCAGCGCCGAGCCGACGTTCGCGGCGATCGTCCCCAGCAAGCGCTGATCATTTTTGTCGAATGCGCCCTCGTGGGAGGTGCTTTGCACGCTGACCACGCCCACCGCGTTGCCGCCTACGAGAATAGGCACCCCGAGATAGGATAGTGCCTCGGCCCCTACAAATGTCGCGCCGATCTCGCGCGTCTCGCGATCCACTTGCTCGCTGATCAGCAGAGGTTCGCCGGTCTGGATGATCTTGCTGGTGAGTCCCTCGCCGTACGGGATGGGGTCCACTTCCTCCCCATATTGGTACGGGAAGTTGATGGTCTCACCGGTCTCATCCAACAGTGCCACATAGGCAATCTCGGCTCTGAAAATGCTGCGGATTTGTTCCCCCACCAGCTCGATGAGCGCGCTGGTATCCAGCTCGCTGGCCAGAGCGGAGGAGACCGTGTTAACCGTGGCAAGCTCGGCGGCGTTGCGCTTCGTTTCCTCGAACAGGCGCGCACTCTCGAGCGCTACGCTCAGACTGCCGGCAAGCGTCTGGAGCAGCCGCACATCCGACGCAGTAAAAGCATTTTCATGGTCAAGGTTGTCGAGCCCGATAATACCGCGTACCTCCCCGCCCAGGATGATCGGCACCCGCAACAGCGCCTTGGTTGGCTCAGTGCCTGGCACCGTGCTGGATTTGATTCCCAACTCGGCGAGGCTTTCGGTATAGCGCTCGTTAATCAATAACGGCTCGCGGCTCTTAATGATGAATTGCGACACCTCTGCAATCGGCGCATCCGGCGTGTCGAAGCGTTGTCCCCTTTCAAACAAATAGTGATAGTGGCGCGTGTTTTTCTCCATATCGAACGAGGCCAGGCTTATGCCCTGTGTATCGAATAGCTGACGCAATTTGTCGCCGACCAGATCGTAGATGGACCGCACCTCCAGCTTGGAGGCCAGACCCTGCTGGACACTGTTGATGATGGCGAGTTCCGCGGCGCGCTGTTCGGTCTCGGCGAAGAGGCGGGCGCTCTCGAGTGCCACGCTAAGGCTGCTGGCAAGCGTTTCGAGGAGGCGTACATCCGAATCACTGAAGGCGTTTTCACGCTCGAGGTCGCTCAGGCCGACAAACCCTCGCACCCTCCCGCCGATCAGGATTGGAACTCGCAGCAGGGCTTTGGTCGGCTCGGTCCCGGGCAGGATCAGAATCTGGACACCGATCTCTGCCAGGCTCTCGGTGACGCGCTCATTCACCAGCAGGGTCTTGCCCGTACGGATCAGGTGTTGCCCCATCGGCGTGATGGCCGCGTCAGGCACATCCAGGTGCCGCCCTTTTTCGAACATGTAGTGGTAGTGGTAGGTGTTCTTCTCCGGATCGAAGGAGACCACGCTAACGGCCTGCTTATCGAACAGGTCGCGCAGTTTCTCCCCGACCAGATCGTAGATGGCCCGGATCTCCAGCTTGGAAGCCAGACCCTGTTGAACGCTGTTGATGATGGCCAGTTCTGCGGCGCGCTGTTCGGTCTCCTTGAGCAGGCGCGTGGTCTCAGCGAAGAGATGGGCGTTCTCGAGCGCCACGCTCATGGAGGAAGCCACGGTCGTCAGCAGGCGAATGATGGCATCATCGAAGGCGTTTTCCCGATCGAGATTTTGCAGGCTGATGATGCCATTCACCTCTCCCGCGCGGATAATGGGCACGCCCAGCCATGATTTTGGCGACTCTCCCACCAGGATATCCGTCATGCCCAGCTCCTGGCAGCGTTCGAGAAAGCGCTCGTTGATTACCAGTGCACTTCGTGAGCGGATGATTTCCGCGCGCAAGGGATCCACCGATGCCTCAGAAACAGGCTCGAGCCTCTTCCCGCGTTCGAGCAGATACAGATGCTCCATGGAATTTGACCGCGGATCGATCATGCTGATCATCATCGTCTCGGCGGCGAAGGTCTCGTGGATCTTATCGCCGACCAGATCGTAAATGGCACGCATATCCAGCTTGGAGGCCAGGCCTTGCTGCACGCCGTTGATGATGGCAAGTTCGGCGGCGCGGTCCTCGGTGAGCTGGAGCAGGCGCGTGGTCTCGTCGAACAGGCGGGCATTCTCGAGCGCAACCCCCATGTTGTTGGCGACCGTGGAAAGCAGGCGCACGCTATCCTGGTTGTAGGCGTTTGGCGTATACGTGTTGACCGAGACTACCCCGAGCACCTTCTGACCGACGATGATGGGAACGCCGAGATAGGACTGGGTCACTTCTGGATTCAGCGCCGCAGACTCGGGCGGATAGTAGACCCCTAGCTCGGCGGCCTCCTCCGCGCTGCCCAGCACCAGGGGCTGGCGCGAAGCGATCACCCGCGAGGTCAGCCCCGTCCCCAAGGGGAATGGTTCGATCTCCAGATACTCCCCCTCCTCCCATTCAAACGCTGCCCGGATCATCTGTGCGGAGCCATCCAGCAGCAGGATCGACGAGGCATCGGCCTTGAAGACCTCTGTGACCTTGTCACCCACCGTGCGCGTAATGGTCTGGCTGTCCAACTGGCTGGACATGGCCTGGCCCACGCTGTTGACGATGGCAAGCTCGGCGGCGCGCTGCTCGGTCTGGTTGAGCAGGCGCTCAGTCTCGTTGAACAGGCGGGCGTTCTCGAGTGCCACACTCATCGAGCTGGCCAGCGTCATCAGCAGGTTAACCTGAGATGCGCCAAATGCGTTCTCCTGGGACATGTCTTGCAGCGAAATGAGGCCGATGGCATCGTTCGCGACGACGATGGGCACGCCGACCCAGGACTTGATCTGTTGGTGCCGCTTGCGGTCCATGATGGCGCCGAGCTCCGCGCTGCGGCGCCGCATGTTCTTATTGATCACGAGCGGTGATCGGGTCTGAATGACGAGTGACGAGAGACCCTTGCCCAGTTTGACCGGATCGTACGAATCGCGCACGCCACCGGTCATCCCGTAGGGATAGTGGATCAGCGCGGTCTTGCTGTCGTATAGACCGATGTAAATATCCCCGATGCCAAAGACGGAGCAAATCTTGTCTCCGAGCAGTTCGACGATACCCTGCACATCCAGTTTCGAGGCCAGGCCTTCCTGCACGCTGTTGATGATGGCGAGTTCGGCGGCCCGTTGCTCGGTCTCCTTGAGCAGGCGCTCGGTTTCACTGAAAAGGCGGGCGTTCTGGATGGCCGTCCCCATGTTGGCCGCCACCGTTTCCAGTAGTCGTACCATGGAGGGTGGATACGCGTCCTCGCGCTCGAAGTTCTGCAGGGTGACCCCGCCGATCAGTTCCTTGCCCACCACGATCGGGACCATGACCAGCGACTGTGGGATTTCGTCCCCCACCGTGAGGTTGGAGCCAAATCGCTTCCACAGGCGCTTCGTGTTTTGATTGATGACCAGTGACTTGCCCTGCCTGGCGACCCGCAGGGTGTAGCCGGTGAGAGGGGCCGGGGCAGGATGGTACCGTCGCCCGTTCTTGTACACGTAGGTCGCTTCCAGGAGCTTGCTGGTCGAGTCGTACAACCCGATGCCGAGGTTGCGAGTCTGCAGTGCGGCGCGCAGCGTGTCTCCCACCGAATCCACGATGGCGTGCGGGTCGAGTTCCTGGGTGAGCACCTGCCCGACCCGGTTGATGACGGCCAGTTCGGCATTGCGCTCTTCGGTCACCTTGAGCAGGCGCTGGGTCTCGTCGAACAGGCGGGCGTTCTCGAGCGCGACGCTCATGGCGGAGACAACGGTTTGCAGCAGGCGCACTTCTGAATCGCCGAATGCATTTTCTTCTTCGAAGTTGCTGATGCTGACCATGCCCAGCGCGCGGCCGCCCACCAGGATCGGCACTGCCATCCAGGATTTCTCCATATCCGTGCCGGGGATGATGATTGAACCGAGTTCCTCCATGCGTTCCGCCAGCTTCTCGTTGATGACCAGCGTCCGGCGGGTTTCGAAGACGTGTTTTGCCATGCCACGCATTTCTGTTGGCGCGACTTCAATGCGTTTCCCGTGCTCGCGTACAAACGGATAGCTCACCTGGTTGGTCTCGGGCCGGAACAGGCGGATATCAATATCCAGGCTGTTCATGACCTCGCTCAGCTTGTCGCCGACCAGGTCGTAGATGGCCTGCATCTCCAGTTTGGAGGCCAGGCCCTCCTGCACACTGTTGATGATGGCCAGCTCGGCGGCGCGGTCTTCCGTCACCTTGAGCAGGCGCTGGGTCTCGTCGAAGAGACGGGCATTCTCCAGGGCCACGCTCATGCTGTTGGCCAGCGTTTGCAGCAGCCGCAAGTCGGAATCAGTGAAGGCATGCTCACGGTCCACGTTTTGGAGCGAGATGACTCCCCTGACCTCCCTGCCCACCAGCATCGGCACGTCCAGCCTGGACTTGACGTCTTCACCGGCCAGGACCTCTGACGGGCGGCCCATGATCTCTGCCTCTCTTTGCGCCAGGTTCTCGTTGATCATCACCGGCTTACCGGTCTTGAAGATGTGCCCGGAGATCCCCGCGGCGGGCCTCGGGTCTGCATAAAACCGCTCTCCCTTTTCGATCATGTATGGGAAATGGGCCAGCTCACTGCGCTTCTCTTTGGTTACTATCAGCACCACTTGGGCGTCGAAGATCTCCTGGATCTTGTCGCCGACCAGGTCGTAGATGGCCTGCATCTCCAGTTTGGAGGCCAGGCCCTCCTGCACACTGTTGATGATGGCCAGCTCGGCGGCGCGGTCTTCCGTCACCTTGAGCAGGCGCTGGGTCTCGTCGAAGAGACGGGCATTCTCCAGGGCCACGCTCATGCTGTTGGCCAGCGTTTGCAGCAGGCGCACATCGCTCTCGCTGAAAGTGTGCTCGCGTTCCATGTCGGCGATCTCGATCAAGCCGCGTGCCTGGTCGCCGGCCACGAGCGGGACCATCACGTGCGACTTCGGCGCCGCTGTGCCAGGCAAAATGAAACTGCCATACTTCTCGACCTCTTGCGCCATGTTCTCGTTGACCACCACCGTCTGGCGGGTGCGCAGGACGTGGCCGGCAAAGCCTTTGCCGTCCTGCTGATGAGACTCTATGGCAATCCTTTGCCCGTTCTCGTAGGTATACGGATAATGAATCATCCGCGTCTGCGGGTCGTAGATGCGGATCCCTATATCCCCCTGATGGAAAATCTCGCGGATCTTGTCGCCCACCGCGTCGTAGATGCCCTGGATGTTTAGCTCGGCGGCCAGGGCGGCCTGCACGCTGTTGATGATGGCCAACTCTGCGGCGCGGTCTTCTGTCACCTTGAGCAGGCGCTGGGTCTCGTCGAACAGGCGCGCGTTCTCGAGCGCCACACCCATGGATGCCGCCACCGTTTGCAGCAGGCGCACATCGGAATCGCTGAAGGCGTATTCCTTCTCGTAGTCTTCAACAATGATGGAGCCGACCATCCGGTCACTGCCGATGATGGGCACTGCTACGCTGGTCTTGCTGGCGTCTGTTCCGGGGACAATTCCGCCTTCGGCAACCTCAGCCGCCGTGTTGCGCACCACGGGCTGGCGCGTCTCCATCATCTTGAACCAGGTCGGGCTGCGCGGCGGAGCGGAGGGGATCGTCAACCGCACCCCGTGTTCATATTCATAGAGGTAATGAATCAGATCCGCCTGCGCATCGTACCAGCGGATGCCGATCTCGTCGGTGTCCAGCACCTCGCGCAGCTTGTCGCCCACCAGGTCCACGATGGCTTGGAAGTTCAGCTCGGCCGCCAGCCCCTGCTGGATGCTGTTGATCACCGCCAACTCTGCCGCGCGTTGCTGTTCGGCCTTGAAGAGCCGCTGGGTCTCGTCGAACAGGCGCGCGTTCTCGAGGGCCACGCTCATCGTGCCCGCGATGGTGTTGAGCAGGCGCAAGTCCGACTCCTCGAACGCGTCCTCGCGGTCCACGTTCTGCAGCGTGATCACGCCCCGCACCTCATCATCGACGATCAGTGGCACGCCCAGCCAGGAGCGCGGGGTCTCCCCCGAGAATTCGACCAGCGCCGCGCCAGTCAACTCCGCATAGCGCTGAGCGAAGTCCCGGTTGATCAGCAACGGCTGGCGCGATTCGAGCATCGTGGCAGACAACCCAATCGGCGGGGTCGCCGGGTTGGACAATCGCTCCCCCTTCTCGATCATGTACGGATAATGGAACAGGTGCGCGGCGCGGTCGAAGGTGACGATCAGCACGGCCTGCGCGTCGAAGATGTCGCGGATCTTGTCGCCGACCAGGTCGTAGATGGACTGCATGTCCAGCTTGGATGCCAGGCCCTGCTGCACGCTGTTGATGATGGCCAGCTCGGCGGCGCGCTGCTCGCTCTCCTTGAACAGGCGCTGGGTCTCATCGAAGAGGCGCGCGTTCTCAAGCGCGACGCTCATGCTGTTGGCCAGCGTCGAAAGCAGGCGCACATCCGATTCGCTGAAAGCGTGCTCGCGTTCCAGGTCACTCAGGTTGATCAACCCCCGCGCCTGGTCGCCCACGGTCAGCGGCACATAAACCGCCGATTTGTCCATGTGTGTGCCAGGGATGACGTAACTGCCGTACCTCTCCACCTCCTTTTCCATGTTCTCGTTGATGACGACCGTCTCGCGGGCGCGAATCACCTGTGATTCAAAACCCTTATCGCTGAGTGGGTTGGACTCCAGGGCAATCCGCTCTCCGTTTTCGTAGACGTATGGGTAATGCACCAGGTTGGTCTGCGGGTCGTAGATGCGGATGTTCATATCCGCCTGGTGGAAGATCTCGCGGATCTTATCGCCGACGGCGTCGTAGATTCCCTGGATGTTGAGCTCGGCGGCCAGGGCGGCCTGCACGCTGTTGATGATGGCCAGCTCGGCGGCGCGCTGCTCGCTCTCCTTGAACAGGCGCTGGGTCTCATCGAAGAGCCGCGCGTTCTCCAATGCCACGCTCATGCTGTTGGCGAGCGTTTGCAGCAGGCGTACATCTGATTCACTGAAGGCGTGTTCGCGCTCCATATCCACCAGATTGATCAATCCGCGCGACTGATCGCCCGCCACCAATGGAACAAAAACCGCCGACTTTTCCATTTGCGTGCCCGGTATCACGTAACTGCCATACTTCTCATACATTTCCGCAATGTTCTCATTGACAACCACTGTCTCACGCGTGCGCAGGACATGCGCTTGAAAACCTTTACCGTCAAGTGGTTCGGAATCAATGTTGAGCCGTTCGCCGCTTTCATAAACATACGGGACGTGCACCAGATTCGTTTGCGGGTCATAGATGCGGATGTTCATATCCGCTTGATGGAAGATTTCGCGGATCTTGTCACCGACCGCGTCGTAAATGCCCTGGATGTTGAGCTCGGCGGCCAGGGCCGCCTGCACGCTGTTGATGATCGCCAGTTCGGCGGCGCGGTCCTCGGTGATCTTGAGCAGGCGCTGGGTCTCGTCGAAGAGACGCGCATTCTCGAGCGCCACACTCATTGAGCCCGCCAGGGTTTGCAGTAGGCGCACATCTGAATCGCTGAAGGCATGCTCGCTCATGCTGTTTAGATTGATTATGCCGCGCACCTGTTCGCCCGTTGCGAGCGGAACAAAAACCAACGACTTCTCAGACACGGTGCCGGGGATGGTGAAACCGCCGTATTTCTTCTCTTCTTCTTCCAGGTTTTCGTTGATGATCACCGTCTCGCGGGTGCGAATGACATGCGCTGAGAAGCCCGTATCCGCGAGGGGTCGGCTGTCAATATTGATCCGCTCTCCCTTTTCATAAACATACGGGAAGTGGAGCATGTTGGTCTGCGGGTCATAGATGCGGATGCCCAGATCCGTGTTGTGGAAGATCTCGCGGATCTTCTCGCCGACCGCGTCATAAATCCCCTGGATGTTGAGCTCGGCAGCCAGGGCGGCCTGCACGCTGTTGATGATCGCCAGCTCGGCGGCGCGCTGCTCGCTCTCCTTGAACAGGCGCTGGGTCTCGTCGAAGAGATGGGCGTTTTCGAGGGCAACACTCATCGCATTGGCGAGGGTCGTCAGCAGGCGCACATCCGATTCGCTGAAGGCATTCTCGCGGTCAAGGTTCTGCAAAGAGATGACACCCTTGGCCTCGCCGCCGACGATCATCGGCACGTACAGGCATGACTTGGACACTTCGCCCTGGATTGCGCGTGGGTTCCCGTACTTCGCTGCCGTGGAAGTCATGTCGTGATTGATCAGCAAGGGCTGGAGTGAGTCTATGACATGCTTGCGAAAGCCAAAGAGCTGCATGGGTTCATCGGGGAAGCGAACGCCGCGTTCAATCGCATACGGAA